>Ga0222636_1000002_pt1 | contig 397114 bp, 308 predicted proteins | sample AntAcemetagen141_FD_179811 | JGI IMG/M metagenome (GOLD analysis project Ga0222636, IMG submission 179811) | Saline water microbial communities from Ace Lake, Antarctica - #141 | ecosystem: Environmental > Aquatic > Non-marine Saline and Alkaline > Saline | place: Antarctica: Ace Lake...
AAGATGGAGGTGTTTATAAATGGGTTGGCACTGCATTTGGTCCTCGATGGGGATTTGCTGCAATCTTTTTCCAGTGGTTTCAAATTACAATAGGTTTTATTACAATGTTGTACTTTATAACCGGAGCCCTATCCTATCTTTTTGATGCCCCTGTTATTAATGAGAATCAACTCTATAAGTTTTTGATAGTTATGGCTCTATTTTGGGTAATAACATACCTCAACCTTAAAGGTGCCGGTTTTATTTCTAAAATTACAAAAATATCATTTAGCGCTGGTATTATTCTTCCTGCATTGTTACTCATTGTAATGGCTATTATTTATACAATAGGGGGAAATAAAATTGAAGTTGTTATGAATTGGGATACATTTATTCCTGATTTTACAAAAATTAAAACAATTGTAATTCTTGTCGCTTTTATGCTATCATATCTAGGTATTGAAGCATCGGCAGTTCATGTTAATGAGCTTGATAATGCCAAAAAAAATTACCCAATTGCCATAATGATTCTTGCCTTTGGTGCGATAGTTATGAATATTTTTGGTGCACTTAGCGTGGGATTTGTTGTACCTATTGACAAAATTGAATTGAATGTGGGTATTATGCAAGCATTTGAACATTACTTAAACCTTTATCACCTAAAATGGATGCTACCGGTTACTGCATTCTTGCTGGCATTAGGAGCATTTGGTGAAGTTGCTGCATGGGTAAGCGGACCTATTAAGGGATTGCAAAACACAGCAGAAGATGGTTTGTTACCTGTTCGTTTTAAAAAACTTAATAAAAATGGTATTTCTGTTAGCTTAGTTATTGCTCAGGGTATTATTGTTAGTATTTGGGCTGCCTTATTAACGTTTGGAGGAACCGGTGGAAACCTATCCTTTTTACTTGCGATGGCATTAACTGTTGTTTCTTACTTAACAATGTATATACTATTATATTTTACATATTTCCGACTTAAAAGTAAACATGGTGATGTTCCAAGAGCATATGTTGTACCAGGTGGTAACTTTGGAAGATTTATAATTCCTTTACTAGGTCTGATAATGAGTGTAGGAGCTTTTATTATTGCATTCTTCCCTCCATCAACAATAGAAGATTCTCAGATTAAATCATACGAATTAATACTAATTATTGGCTTTATAGTAATATTCTTTTTACCACATATTATTTATCATTTCCGACCTAATAAAAAAGTAAAGACTTAGATAGTATAAATGTAAATTACAACAATGGTTGATTATGGAAATAATCTATTATTTAAGAATTCACTCATTTAATCATTTAAAAAAATAATAATGGCACTACACGAAAAAAACACATTAAAGGGTAATATTAATGATGATGTATTTGCATCCAAAGATCTTGCTGCAAGATTGCCCAAGTACAAATTCCCTGAACACGAAGAAGATCCAACTCATGCATACCAGGTAGTTCGTGATGAGTTAATGATGGACGGTAATTCACGTCAAAATCTGGCAACATTTTGTTCCACGTGGGTTGACTCTGAGGTTCATAAGTTAATGGATGCGTCACTCGACAAAAACATGATTGATAAGGATGAGTATCCGCAAACAGCTGAAATTGAAGCCAGATGTGTGCACATGATGGCTGATTTATGGAATTCTCCAGATGCAGCTAATACAAAAGGGTGTTCAACAACAGGTTCAAGCGAAGCAGCAATGCTTGGCGGTATGGCAATGAAATGGCGTTGGCGTGATCGTATGCGTAAGGCAGGAAAACCAACTGATAAACCAAACATGATTTGTGGTCCTGTACAAATATGCTGGCACAAATTTGCAAAATATTGGGATGTTGAATTGCGTGAAATACCTATGGACAAAGGAAGGCTTATTATGAATGCCGAAGAAGTAATTAAACGATGCGATGAAAATACCATTGGCGTTGTTCCAACTCTTGGCGTTACATACTCAGGTCAGTATGAGCCCGTTAAAGAAATAGCCGATGCTTTGGATAAATTTCAAAAAGATAAAGGTATTGATATACCAATTCATGTTGATGGTGCAAGCGGTGGCTTTTTAGCTCCTTTTATTGAGCCCGAATTGCTCTGGGACTTTAGAATACCACGTGTAAAATCTATTAATGCTTCTGGTCACAAATTTGGATTATCACCTCTTGGTGTGGGCTGGTGCATATGGCGCGATGAAGAAGATTTACCAGAAGATCTTATCTTTAAAGTTAATTACCTTGGCGGCGAAATGGATACCTTTGCACTTAACTTTTCACGCCCTGCCGGACAAATAATTGCACAGTATTACAATTTCATACGTCTTGGTAGAGATGGTTATAAAAAAATTCAACAAGCATGTTATGATACTGCTGTTTATATTGGTCAGCAAATTTCAAAACTAGGACCATTTGAAGTTATTTATGACGGCAAAAATGGTATTCCCGCTCTACTTTGGCAGATGAAAGAAGGTGAAGATCATGGGTTTAATTTATTCGACCTCAGCGACAGGCTGAGAACCAGAGGATGGCAGGCACCTGCATATTCACTTCCTGTAAATCTTACAGATGTAGTTGTTATGAGGTTATTAATCCGACATGGAGTAAGTCGTGATTTAGGTGATCTTTTTGTTGAAGATGTTAAACGTAGTCTTGAGTATTTCAAAAATCACGAAATTGTAAATTCAGTTACTGAAAAAGAAGGTGGTGGTTTCCATCATTAGTATTTTCATTTTCTAGTTTTAGTCAGCACGGAATTCTTATAATTATAGGAGTTCCGTGTTTTATTAATAATTGTTTTCATCCTTACACGCAAAAAACAAATCATCAAAATACACTACATTTGTTTTAAATTACCTAACGACTATGATTATTAGCATCTTTAGCGATATCCATTCAATTGATGGCTGGGATAAATCAGCATTTGACTATTTACCCAAAATATTTCTGGCAATATTGGCTTTAGTTACATTCTATATAATAGCTAAAGTCATACGAAGATATTCGTTTAGGGCTTATACAAAAGTGTTGAAAAAGCAAACAGAACTAGCTAAATTCATTTCATCTTCATTATATATAATATTAATATTTGCCGGAATATTTTTTGCGCTCGACATTCTGGGTTTAGAAGGTGTGGTTACTAAACTGTTAGCCGGCGCAGGAATTATAGGTATTGTAGCAGGTTTTGCGTTTAAAGATATTGCATCAAATATTTTTGGTGGTTTTATTATTAATATTCAAAAACCATTTAAGGATGGTGATTGGGTTATGATTGATGGTAAGTTTGGGACAATAAATAAAATTGGTTGGATTACCACAAGTATAAAAACTACTACAGGTCAGGAGGTTTTTGTGCCGAATCAAATAATATATAATAACACATTTACAAATTACTCCATCTATAATAAAAGACGAATTGTATTACAAAGTGCTGTTTCACATGGCGACGACCTGGATCTTGTAAAACGTGTAACAATTGATGAGATTAAACAAATAGATGTATTGCTAAAAACTGAAATTATCGACTTTTACTTTACAAGTATCGGAAGTTATGCCTATAATTTTGAAGTACGATTCTGGATAACCTTCACAAAAAATCCTGACTATTTAGAAGCTATGAGTGAGGCTATTATGCGTTTAAAGAAACGTTTTGAGAAAGAAAACATAAAAATTGCATACCCTGTTCAATCCTTAGATTTTGGTGTGAAGGGTGGTGTAAACATATTTGATGAACAGTTAATCGTTAAAGATTAAATTTGAATAAAACAATATATGGAAATCAAAATAATATCATGGAATGTTAACGGAATAAGAGCCCTTCAAAAGAAGGGTCTTAATGAAATAGTTGAAAATCTTAATACGGATATACTATGTCTTCAGGAAACAAAAGCTCAAGATGATCAGGTAAGAGAGGTATTGTTTGATTCAGGATACCATTTTACAAGTAATTCAGCTGTCAGAAAAGGATATTCAGGCACAGCAATAATGTGTAAAGAAGAACCAATAAAGTTTATATCGGATATTGGAATTGACAACCATGATCAGGAAGGACGTGTGCTAACTGCTGAATATGAAAACTTCTACCTTGTTAATGTTTATGTACCAAATTCAGGGTCAGAACTTGTACGACTTGATTACAGAAAGCAATGGGATGCTGATTTTTTGTCGTATTTAAAGGCACTGGAAGAAAAAAAGCCAGTGATAATTTGTGGTGACTTAAATGTAGCTCACCAGCCTATCGACCTTGCAAATCCAAAAAATAATTACAATAAAACAGCCGGATATACTCAGGTTGAAATTGATGGGTTTGATAACTTAATTAAAAGTGGTTTTGTTGATACCTTCAGAATGAAATACCCTACAAAAGCTGCTTACAGCTGGTGGAGTTACCGATTTAACGCAAGGGCACGAAACATTGGCTGGAGAATAGATTATTTTTTAGCCAGCCCCGATATTGCAAAAAATGTTACAGATGCATTTATTCTACCTGATGTAATTGGCTCAGACCATTGCCCTGTTGGAATTAATATAAAATTCTGATGATTCATAGGTATAATTATATACTGTAAATTAATAAATTCATTTATCCATCGTACCGTTACAAAATGAATAAAGCACATTTTTTATTTAGAATCATTTTTAATTACTTTTGCAAAAAACAGGATAGTTATTAATTATATGAATGAAAAAAAGAAATCTCAAAAGAAGCTTAACCTTACCAAAGCAGAAATACTAAACGATTACCGCATCGCTAACGAAAGCAGGCAGGCAAGTTTACTTGGAAGACGTGAAGTACTAACTGGTAAGGCGAAATTTGGAATTTTTGGTGATGGGAAGGAAATTCCACAACTTGCCATGGCACGTTCGTTTAAAAAAGGCGACTGGCGTTCAGGATACTACCGCGATCAGACTTTTATGCTGGCAACAGGAATGATGAAGCTGGAAGAGATTTTCTCTCAATTATACGGTGATACTGATCCAGTGGCCAGTCCTGCAAATGGTGGTCGCCTTATGAATAATCATTTCGCAACCCGAAGCCTTGATGAAAAAGGTAACTGGCTTAATCTTGCAAAACAATATAATTCTTCTGCCGATTCATCACCTACGGCTAGTCAGATGCCACGGTTATTGGGTCTTGCGCTTGCATCTAAACAATTCAAGCAAACCAAAGACCTTAATACTTTTACTAGTTATAGCAACGAGGGTAATGAAGTTGCTTTTGGTACAATTGGAGATGCTTCAACTTCAGAAGGTCATTTTTTTGAAACAATTAATGCAGCAGGTGTAATGCAGATTCCTCTTGCCATATCAGTATGGGATGATGGGTGGGGAATTTCAGTGCCTAATAAATATCAAACAACAAAAAGTAACATAAGCGAAATACTTACCGGATTCAAAAAAGAAAACAACACCAATGGATTTCATATTTATGTTGAGAATTGTTCAGATTATGAATCTCTAATAAATACATACCAAAAGGGAATTGCTATTTGCCGAAAAGAACATGTACCTGTTATTTTCCATATTCGCGGATGTACACAACCACAAGGCCATTCAACTTCAGGCTCACACGAAAGATATAAAACAAAAGATCAACTCCAACAAGAGAAAGATATTGATGGCATTATAAAAATGCGCCAATGGATTATTGACAAAGGAATTGCATCAGAAGCTGAACTTGATGAAATTGAAAGAGAAGCTGTTAAAAGAGCTCGTCAAGCACGAAAGAATGCATGGGGTAATTATTTAAAACCAATTATATTAAAGAAGGAAGAATTTCTTAATCTTGTTGATATTACAACATGTAATTGTGCTCAAACAGATGAAATTGATGCTATTAAGCAGGAATTAAAGAAAATAGGTGAGCCTAACTATAAAGACATTATTTCTTCTGCCAGGAAAATTCTCAGACTGATTTGCGATAGTTGCAGCAACCCACACAACTCACTTAAGGTAAATGTAACCAACTGGTTAAACAACGAAATGCAGGCAAACAATCGTAGATATAGTTCGCATCTGTACAGTGAATCAAAACTATCTGCATTAAATATTCAAAGTGTTGAACCTGTGTACGCAAATGAACCGGAATACTTGCCTGGGAGAGAAATACTGCGAGATAATTTTGACTATATTTTTAACAACAACCCACTTGTGGTTGCATTTGGTGAAGATGTTGGTAAAATTGGTGGAGTCAATCAAACCTTCGAAGGACTTCAGGAAAAATATGGAGAAAGCAGAATATTCGATACAGGTATTCGTGAAGCAACTATAATTGGTCAAGGCCTGGGAATGGCACTACGCGGACTACGACCAATTGCTGAGATTCAATATTTCGATTATTTACTTTATGGTTTACAAGTTCTTAGTGATGACCTCGCTACAACACATTACAGAACAAATGGTGGCCAAAAGGCACCTATGATTATAAGTACTCGAGGACATCGGCTGGAAGGGATATGGCATTCCGGATCTCCATTAAGTATGGTTATTAACTCAATTAGAGGTGTTCATATAGCTGTACCTCACAATATGACCCAGGCAGCCGGATTTTATAATACATACCTTGAATCCGATCAACCTGTATTAATTATTGAACCCCTTAACGGATACCGCTTACGCGAAAAGAAACCTGAAAATATTGGCGAATTTAAAATGCCCGTGGGTATTCCTGAAATTATGCAGGAAGGAAGTGATGTTACTTTAGTTACATATGGTTCCTGCGTACGCATTGCCGAAGATGCAGTCAAACAGCTTCAAGGTTTTAATATTAGCGTTGAACTTATTGATGTACGAACTCTGATTCCTTTTGACATTAATAATGTAATTGCCAGTTCGGTTGGCAAAACTAATAAGGTTATCTTTTTTGACGAAGATGTCCCTGGAGGAGCTACTGCTTATATGTTACAAAATGTTATTGAAAATCAAAAAGGCTATTTCAGTTTGGATGCTGAACCAAGAACTCTTACAGCTAAGGCTCATAGAGCAGCATACAGTACCGATGGAGACTATTTTTCAAATCCAAATGCAGAAGATGTTTTTGACGAAGTTTATAATATGATGCATGACTATAATTCTGAAAAATATCCTAAGATATTTTAATTTCCTAACCAATTAGCTAGTCCATATACCAAGTTTATTATTCTGAGACCCAATATCCGCCTAAGGTGGACAGAAGGGCAAAATCATACCTATTAAACTTCAGAATGCGCTTAATAAATCAATAGATTTTTAGTTTTAGTGAATTGAGAAAATATCTGCATAGCCTAAGCTACGGAGAAATTTTCTTAAGAAGATAAAATTTAAAAGGTGAAGATTTATCAGCACATTTTGATGTTTAGTTGGTATTATGCATATTGAGCTTACAATATCGATAGACTAAATGATAAAATTTCAATCGGTCTGAAATTTAGAAAATCCTATCTTTGTGCAATGTTACGGTTATTAACATATATTTCATTCTTAGTTTCTCTATTATTAATTACATCTTGTTCTCAGCAAAATAAGAAAATTGATGAAGAAACAAATACTGATAGTTATTACAATATACAAAGTAATCATATAGGCTTTATCAATAATAAAAAGGTAGATAAACTAGGTACTACAAATTCAAATCCCGATACCTCATTTTTATACCAAGCTAAAATAACTACTTCTGTCGGCGAACTGGTAAACCACAGTATGAGTGAGATAGCGCCATTAACTACTAAAATACCACAAGAAAATTTTTATTTCAACATCGCATATCCTAATAAAATACAATATAATCAAAGAAATCTAACAACACTCCGTGTAATTTTCGACAATGATATTTTCAACAATACCGATTACTACTATACAAATGGTATTAATATAGAGTTAATAACTCCGTTTGCACGACAATCTCCTCTTTCGAGGTTACTAGTAGGTTTATCTAAATCACAAATTAATTTTTATGGTTTTTCCATTAATCAAAATATTTATACACCTGTAAATCCTGATATAGCCGAAGTCTCCATTGGCGATCGTCCGTTCTCTGCTTTCCTTACAATAGGACAATTTAGAGAAAGCTATAATCTGCACAAAAACATTTCCATAAAAAGCAGTATAAATTTTGGAGTTTTAGGACCTGCATCAATGGGTGGATTTGTACAATCCTCAATTCACAACATAGAACCCATCGGATGGGAGAATCAAATTAATAACACTTTTGTGTTTGACTATTATATAAATTTCCAAAAAGGAATAATAAGCACACCCAATATTGAGCTAAATATTACAGCTGGTGGCAATATAGGCACAATATTCAATAAAATAAACACAGGTTTATATTTTAGAACCGGGAGCTTTATTCCTGTTTTAAGAGGCATAAAGAATAACAACAATGCATTTCAATATTGGTTTTTTGTAACAGGAGAAACAAATCTGGTATTTTATGATGCAACACTTCAGGGTGGAATGTTTAACAGAAATAACAATATGTATACAATACAAAACGCTGACATAAACCGATTTGTTGTTAATTTAAGTGTAGGTTTTGCTATGTATTATAAGAAAGTTGGAATAGAGCTTCAGAACTTCTATTTATCTCCTGAGTTTAAAAATGCTTATGATTTTAGATGGGGTAGGATTAAATTAGTTTTTCAATTGTAAGATTAGATTATGACAGAAAAGAAAGCAACAGATAATAATAATGCAAATCAATCAATAAAAGATGCAAAGATTGTATTTCCGGTAACTTTTGAGCTAAAAACTGTATTAGATGCATCTTCTGCTGACGATGAGAACATGAAAAATATTTCAACAGTTTTTAAAAAATTGAAGATTAGCAACTCATACATTAATAATAAAAAAAGTAGTAAAGGCACTTATGTAAGTTATAATTACAAGGTTACACTACTGAATAAACCACAGCTTGAAAAGCTATATTCCGATTTGAAAAGTGTTCCAGGATTAAAGTTCGCCTTATGATACATAAATTACTTGTGGTTGCACTTGGTGGTAGTATTGGAGCTGTACTACGATATTTGATTTTTGTTATCTCTGAAAAATCGCATGAACATTCATTTCCATGGGCTACCCTTTTTGTAAATTTGGCAGGATCGTTTTTAATTGGCTTGTTGTGGGGTATGTTTGATAAAATTTATGTGTCTCCCGGAATGAGATTATTCTTGTTTGTTGGAATTCTGGGAAGTTTCACAACATTCTCAACCTTTGCATTTGATGTTTTTAGCCTTAGCAAAGATGGCAGCATGAAATACCTGATTTTATATATGTTAGCTACTAATATTTTTGGTATAGGTCTTGCCTTTGGAGGGTACTATCTTTCAAAATTATACTAATGCACCAAATTGAACCACATTACAAATGGCGAGGCAACTATGTAGCTGCTAACGACCCCGATTCACCTTTCTTTAACAGAGAATACAGTGAATTTACCTTTTCTAATTCCATTTATGATTATCTAATTCACCCTCAATGGGATGAGTTCGACTCCCAAACACTTTTCATTAAAATATTGATGGTTAATTACGAGAAACAGTATTGCATAATTGAAATGTTAGGCGAATGGAACGACTTACTTTACAACGATATAATGTTTCTTTACAGAGATGTAATTGAAACATTGCTTGAAAACAACATTAAATACTTCATGCTTATTGGTGAAAATGTTCTTAATTTCCATAGCGACACAAATGACTATTACGAAGAATGGTTTAGCAATATTGATGATGGATGGATTGTTGGTATTAACTTCAGAGATTTTGTAATAAAAGAGTTTGAAGACTGCAACATTGATTATTTTATTGCATTTAGTGGTAAGTTTAATGAGTTCGCATGGCGAAAACTAATGCCCGATCAAGTGTTTAACAAAATTAACAGCATAATCACAAAACGACTTGAAATTTAATAATTAAAATACAATAACCAATTATCTAATAACCAATGACCATCTATAACCCCAATTATCCAATAATCAATTTCCAATGACTAATTATCCAATGACCAATTTCCCAATGACCAATATTCAATGACTAAAAAAAAATCGGCAATAATAAAAGTTTACGGAAGGGTTCAAGGTGTTGGATTTCGTTTTTACACAAACAAAAAAGCAGTTGAATTAGAATTATCCGGCTTTGTACAAAACAAACCTGATGGATCGGTTTACATTGAAGCAGAAGGCGAAGACACTAATCTGTTAACATTTATAGACTGGTGTAATATTGGACCTGAATGGGCAAGAATCAGCAAAGTTGAAACGCAATTTGTACCACCTGTTAATGTTGTTGGTTTTCAGATGAAATGAGCTAATATACAATCTGATTCTTTGACTTAAACCAATAAGTTTTAGATGAGAATCTATATATTTTACAAAACATAATGTTTTATTCAAACTACTAATGCAAAAGATATTAATTTTGAAAAATATGATGACGTATAAATTTTCTGGACACGAAACCTTTGTTTGTAAACAATTTTGGCTTAAAAAAGGATATGATTTAATTGAATCTGGTAAATTATTTTCAGATGATTCTGCGGTTGTTGAGTTAGGTGTTGGAAGAAATATGGTAATCTCAATTCGGTTCTGGATGAAATCATTTGGACTCATTGATGATAATGATCAATTGACGAAATTAAAACAAGTTAAGTAGTGATAAAGAGTTGAATATTGCGTTACTTACTAAATTATTGCAGGAGCAATTGAAAGATGAATAAAAAAGTTCGACACGTATTGGGTATCTCAGGTGGCAAAGATAGTGCAGCACTTGCAATCTATTTACACGACAAACATCCTGATTTGGATATTGAGTATTATTTTACCGATACAGGCAAAGAACTTAATGAGATATACGATGTATTGGATCGTTTGGAAATTTATCTTGGAAAAAAAATTAAAAGACTTCGGGTTGCCAGTAATAGTCATAAAGATCCTTTTGACCATCATCTTGATTTGTATAGAGGATATTTACCTTCTACGACTGCTCGCTGGTGCACAAAAAAATTAAAACTAAAACCCTTTGAAGATTTTGTAGGTGATGATCCTGTAATATCATATGTTGGGATTAGGGCTGATGAAGAACGTAAGGGATATGTTTCCACTAAATCAAATATTCAATCTATTTTTCCATTTAGGAGGTTTATATGGAGCCTTGATGTTTTGAATAAAGTACTAGATGACAAAAATATTCCGGTCATTGCAAAACTTTATCAGGAAATTGTAAAAAATAATAAACTTGATAGAATACAAGAAACAGTAATCCGTCCAAAATCAATAAACTTTGGGTTTACAAAAAAACTGAACTTATTACTTGATTTAGGAGTTACAAATTTTAATAAAGTTGTTTTCCTATTCTTAAAAACCACTCAATATCCAATCTCTAAATTAGATGATTATCCATTATTGTACAATGAAGATGAACTATTACGTGATGATATTTTTAGTTTATTAGAAAATAGTGGCGTTGGCATACCGGAATATTATAAAAAAGTAGAGTTTGAAGTTGACGGGAAAAAAGGAGAATATTCACGAAGCCGTTCCGGTTGTTACTTTTGCTTTTTCCAGCAAAAAATAGAATGGGTATGGCTTTTGGAACAACATCCTGATTTATTTAAAAAAGCCATGCAATATGAAAAAGATGGTTTTACATGGATGGATAACGAAAGTCTGAACGACTTTATTAAGCCTGCTCGAATTAAAAAGATTAAAGAAGACCATATTAAAAGAACTCAAAACTCAAAAAACAGCAAATCACCTTATCTTCTTGATATTCTTGAAGAAGCAGAGGGGATTGCTTGTGCTAATTGTTTTATTTAATGAATACCAAAAGATAAATACTAACTTTGATATTGGAACTACCAGATACACATAAACTACCTATTGAAAAACTTAGTATTTGTTTTAGAGACACTACAAATGCCTATAAGTTTTATTGGTTCTTATCAATACTGAATCATTTGCTGGAAAAAGGAACTCCAACTATTCCAATAAAAGATATTGCTATAAGGATGATTGCCAGTGCATGGTATCCATTGGACTATTACAAATTATCTTTTGGCAAACAAGATGGGTTTAAAAAAATTGCATGTTTAATTAGCAATAAAATAGAAGTTGATAATTCTCCGAATTCCCCTTCTCTATTTGAACAAATAAACCAAAAATTGCATTTTAGTGAAATAGATGAAATTTACAAAAAAGTTGATATCTTATTAAGATGGGTGCCATTCCGTTTCATTAGACCATTTTTTAAAAACGAATTAATTGGTCTACCTGATGCACAAGTTAATACTCGAATAATAAAATTAGCAAATTCTGCAACGAATAGAAACTTGTGTCCTTATTATTTTGGTAATAATGAAATAATCATTACAAATAACTGGTATAATTATTTTCAAACAAATCAAATAATCTTGCGCCATTTTGTTAAATGGAATCTAATCAAATTTTTACAGAGAAATAATCCAAATGTTATCGGATTATCAGAAAAACTTGAGAAGCCCAAAGAAAGGGATATGAGACAAGCAAAACTATATTGGAAAATTTATCTTGATCATAAACAAACTAAATGTATTTACTCAAACGAAATTTTAGATTCTAAATCATTTAGTTTAGATCATTTCTTACCATGGACATTTGTAGCACATGATCAAGTATGGAATTTGATTCCAACAACAAAGACGGCAAACTCAGCAAAAAGCAATAGATTACCTTCATTGGAGCTATATTTGAATAAATTTTCTATTTTACAATTTGATGCATTCAAATTTCATTATTCAAATAGTAATCATCAATTATTAGAGGATTATTCATCACTTATAGGTCTATCAAATGAAGTATTAAATAATTATAAAACTCCAGAATTTAAAATGCAATTAAAACAAAAGATTGTTCCTATGTTTGAAACGGCTAAAAACTTAGGTTTCACTTATCCATTCATTTATGAAAAATGATATTTATAAGTCCATATAATCCTAATTCTCCTTTGGCTATTAAAGATCGAAAAAAAATATCATTGCCAATAACAGTTTTAATTGAACAGAATAAATTACATGGAAAATTTTTAAATTTGGTTGTGGTTTAGAAAAAGATGTTGTTTTACTTAAAAAGAAAGGATTTGATATTATTGAATACGACCCTTATTTTTTTAAAGATACATCAAAGGATAAATATGATACAATTATATGTAACTATGTACTAAATGTTCTTTTACAAGAAGAACAATCATTTATGCTAATATAGGTGTCTGAATTGATCAAACCAAAAGTATATTTAAAACTGAGAATTGTGAACTATATGAATATCAGCACTATACTGAAATTAATATTTGGCGGAAGGATATTAGCCCATTTTTTTCTAGGAATGAAGCAAGAGAAATTATTACAGAATCAGCAACAGTCTTTTCAGTATTTGACAAATACCCTTTATTCAAATGGTATTCCTTAATAATTCCAAAAAGAAAAGTCAGTAATTTTTTCAATTTAAGCAGCAATAGGAGACGCCTGTTGATTTTCAATTACTCCGAAATTTGATTTATTATTCCCTAATGGATACCAGTTTTCTTGGTTGAAGATTTTAGAATTATCATTTATGACTTTATCTAATTCTTGTTCAGTTTTTGATTTATAAAGTAATTCAAAAAGGTATTTATTATTCATGTTAATTTTGGTTTACTAGATCAGCTAAAATTAATAAAATATTCATTATGTAAACACACCATAGTACACGAATAAATGTTCAAACAAAGATACTATCTAATAGCTATTAATAATATGAATTTTGTAAATCGAGCTTCCTAATTTAACTAATCTTATTACCTTTACACCTTAAAAAATTTAAACAACAAAAAATGGAAAAAGTAAAAAAGTATATTGATGATAACAAAGACCGATTTATGGAAGAGTTGTTCGAAGCAATTCGTATTCCATCAATCTCTTCATTATCTGACCATAAAGACGATATGGTTCGGATGGCTGAATATTATAAAGAAAGTTTATTGGCAGCCGGTGTTGATAAAGCCGAAGTAATGTCAACAGCAGGTAACCCGGTAGTTTATGCTGAGAAAATTATTGATAGTTTATTACCAACTGTACTTGTTTATGCACATTACGATGTGATGCCGGTTGACCCCATTGATCTGTGGGAATCACCTCCTTTTGAGCCTGAAATTCGCGATGGTAAAATTTGGGCGCGTGGTGCTGATGATGACAAAGGACAAGGTTTTATGCACGTAAAAGCATTTGAGTCTCTTGTTGCGAACAACATGCTTAAAACTAATGTTAAGTTCATGATTGAAGGCGAAGAAGAAATTGGTTCTGTAAGCCTGGGTGCTTTTTGTGATGAACATAAAGAAATGCTTCAAGCCGATATTATTCTTGTTTCTGATACAGGTATGATAGCTGAAGATATTCCATCAATCACTACAGGACTACGTGGTTTAGCCTACTGGCAAGTTGAAGTTACAGGACCTAACAGGGATCTTCACTCAGGAATATTTGGTGGGGCTGTTGCTAATCCTATAAATGTGCTCTCAAAAATGATTGCTGCCATGACCGATGACAATGGTAAGATTACAATGCCAGGTTTTTATGACGACGTTATTGAAGCATCTGATAAAGAAAGAGAAATGCTCAACAAAGCTCCATTTAGTGTGGATGAATACAAAAAAGCAATAGATGTTGAAGAACTATCAGGCGAAGCAGGATATACAACTATTGAAAGAACAGGAATCCGACCATCATTCGACGTTTGTGGAATTTGGGGAGGTTATACCGGAGAAGGTGCAAAAACTGTGCTTCCATCAAAAGCTTACGCTAAAATTTCAACACGCCTGGTTCCTGACCAAAACAATGAAAAGATTGCAAAAATGTTTGAAAATTACTTTGTTAGCATCGCTCCAAAGTCTGTGAAAGTAAAAGTGGAATCGTTACATGGCGGACAAGCATACGTTTGCCCAATTAACCTAAAAGCATATAAAGCTGCTGAGCTTGCTTTTGAAAAGATTTATAATAAAACTCCTGTGCCTACACGTAGTGGGGGAAGTATTCCTATAATTTCGACTTTTGAAGATAAACTGGGAATAAAATCTGTTCTTATGGGATTTGGCCTTGAGTCAGATGCTATTCATTCACCAAACGAGAACTATCCGGTAAACAATTTCTATAACGGCATTGAAACCTTAACATGGTTTTATCAATATTTTGCTGAAGAGATGAAGAAGTAAAGAAGTTAGAAGTTGGAAGTTAAATGTTGAAAGTTGAAAGTTGGAAGTCAAAAGTTATTATCACTAACTTCTGATTTCCTTCTTAATCTTCTTTCTTAGGTGGTTTTTTTACTGTAATTCTTTTTCTACCTGACTTCTTTGTATCAGATTTTTTACTGTCTGTTTTTGTAAACCTCCGAAGAGACTCCATATGTCTGTCAAAATTTTTGCGTCGCTCCTCATTAACCCCTCTTCTGTTTCCAGAATTTGAGTCATCATCATCTTTCCTTGCATAATTTCGCTTGAGATCTTCCGGTTTAAAACTTCTTGAATCTTGTGAATCATCACCACTTCTACGAGAATCGTCACCTTTTCTATGCGAATCATCACCCCTTCTACGAGAATCATCACCTCTTCTATGCGAATCCTCACCCCTGCCAAAAGTCTTAAAACCTTCAAAATTATCTTTTTTCCGCACATCTCTTTTTCTTGAATCAGCTGGTCTGTCACTTGGGTTATCTCCATACCGTTTTGTGCCTTCATAAACCTCAAATTTCAAGAAACGTGTTTCAATGGGGCCATTGTATAAAGCAATCTTCTTTGATGGCCGTAATCCAATAAATTTTGCTGTATCAAAATTAGGACTGATAACCCAAGCTTCAAAACCGATAAAATTTTGCTTAAGCACATTCCCAATTCCTTTATATAAATCACGAAGTTCACCACGCTCTTCCATACGTATTCCGTATGGTGGATTCATTATAAGCATTCCTCCCTTCTCAGGAACAACACTATCAAAAAAAGCAACTTTAATATCAATATCCTTATGTAATCCGGCATGCTTCAAATTCTTTTTTGCCATTGCAATGGCTTTTTCAGAACGGTCAGATGCAAAAATCTCACAATCAAGTTCCCCCATCATTTCGTTAGCATCTTCCTTAACTTTATTCCATAAAGTTTCGTTGTAACCATCCCAGTTCATAAAAGCATATATTTCACGATAATAACCTGCCGGGATTTTCATTGCTAACATTGCTGCTTCCATGGGTATTGTGCCAGATCCACACATGGGATCATAAAAATTAGAATCACCTTTCCACCCTGACAAATTTATCATTCCTGCAGCAAGAACTTCATTAATTGGTGCTTTATCAGCAACAATACGATAACCTCTTCTATGTAAAGATTCGCCTGAGCTATCCAAAGAAATTGTACAAACATTATGGCTTATGTGCACATCAATATAAATATCAGGATTTTCGTTGGAAACCCATGGCCGTTTTCCAGTTACTTCTCTAAACTGATCAACAATTGCATCTTTGGTTTTCAAAGCTGCATAATTTGAATGATCAAGCTCCGAGTAAAACAAATTTGCATCAACAGAAAAAGTTTGATTTAACTTAAACACATTCATCCAGTTAATCTTACGAACTTTATCGTACAACTGATCATCATTTTTAACATCAAATACACCTATGGGCTTTAATATCCTTACTGCCAAACGTGAAAGGTAATTTATTTTGTACATCAACTCCTCATCCCCGCGAAAAGTAGCACCACGTTTTATTACTTTTACATCCTCAGCACCAAGCTCAATAAGTTCAGCAGCAAGGGCATCTTCAAGTCCCGCAAACGTTTTGGCTGTAAAATCCACTCCCTGTTTAAATTCTTTAATTGATTCCATATGGTTGGCAAAATTAACTATTTTAGCCTCACTACGAGCATATTATCAAATTTAAGAAAATGACTATTAAAGAAGCACAGCAATTGGTTGATAATTGGATTAATTCAACCGGAGTGAGATATTTTAACGAATTAACTAACATGGCAATTTTAACTGAAGAAGTTGGTGAAGTAGCCAGAATTATTTCGCGAAAATATGGAGAACAATCTTTTAAAAAAACAGATGAAAACTATGACCTTGGAGATGAATTAGCTGATGTACTTTTTGTACTACTTTGTATTGCAAATCAAACAGGTGTGGATTTAACCGATGCGCTAAATAAGAATCTAATCAAGAAAGAAGTAAGAGATAAAAACAGGCACAGAAATAATAAAAAATTGAAATAATTATTAGTTCATTTTAATAATATTTACCAAACTATCAACCCAGTAGTTTAATGCCTCCTTGCTAAAATTAAGATATAAATCGGGCTCAATTAATTCGATTTCCATTATTAAGAATTTTCCGTTACGCCATAATCCGTCTAATCGCTGATACAATATTCTGTTGCCAAATCTCTTTGTAATTTGTGAACTTATACTTTTTATAACAGGATCTACTTCACTAATACTATAAACTCCACCAAAATTAAATTGTACACGGTAATCACCTTTTTTAGGAACTTTAATAACTGAATATGAATATTCTTTATTTAGCTGAGAAAAATCTGACAACGTTAATGTAGAGATTTCACCTTCCGATATTTCGGGAATAAACTCTTGCAATATAAAGGGCCTATTAATATAATACTCAGTAATAAATTTGTTAAATTTTGATTCTTCATTTGAATTTATTACAAAAGTATGATATGATCCACCTGATATCATTGGCTTAAGAATCATTTTCTCCCATCCATTCGAAACAGCATTGGTAAAGCTGTCATCTTCGCCATTAAAATTAAAAATGGTTGGAATAATATCAAACCCTTCATCTTGTAATTCAGCAAGATACTTCTTATCCATATTCCAACGTACAACATCAATTGGATTAAATACGGGCACATTTAAAGCCTCCAGAGAATCTAGAAGGATTAAAAAATCATCAATTTTTTCAAAATAATCCCATATTGTCCGCAATAACACTGCATCAAACTCCAGTAGAAAATCTATTTTCTTAGAAAGTAACTCATCCCAAATAAAAACAGTAATATTAACTCCTCGTTTTTGAAGCAAAGAAATCACTTCCTTATCATATGGAAGCATATTTGGCATTTCGGAACATGTAAGAATTGCAAGTTTCATTTCAAAAAAATTAAACGGCAAATGTATGCTATTACTTCAAATATTGTACAATTAGAAATTGGGTTCAATAAATCGTAACTTTGCCAAATATAAGCTTATACCAATTAGTTATCAGAATGAGTCTTATAAAACAAAATATTTTTCTGCTTATCGATTTAAAATATTTGTTGCATAGCCATAGCTACGAAAGAAATACTTTAAGAAGATAAGATGGAAAAGATGAAGATTTTAAGTCTTATTTTGGTGACTAATTGGTATTAAGGCTTATTTTGAAAGGCTAACACAATAATCAATGAATTTTAAAGAACTAGGGCTTAACAACCAAATGCTTGAAGCAATATCCTTTATGGGTTTTGAGCAGGCAACACCGGTACAGGAATTAGCCGTTCCTGAAATATTAGCAGGTAATGACCTTATTGCTTGTGCTCAAACAGGTACCGGAAAAACTGCTGCTTTTGTACTTCCTGTATTAAACAATCTCACTAAAAACCACAAGCAAGAAACAACTGTGCTTATTATAGTTCCAACTCGTGAATTAGCAATTCAAATCGATCAGGCAATACAAGGATTTACATATTTCACACCAGTTGATTCCATAGCAGTATACGGCGGCGGTAGCGGTTCGGATTGGGATAGTGAAAAACGAGCATTAACCTCAGGTGCTGATATAATTGTTGCTACACCCGGCAGACTAATTTCACACCTTAACATGGGATATGTGAAATTTGATAATATTAAACATCTTATATTAGATGAAGCTGACAGAATGTTGGATATTGGGTTTTTTGATGATATCATAAAAATAATAGAGTTCCTTCCAAAAAAGCGACAAACTCTTATGTTTAGTGCTACAATGCCTCCTAAGATAAGACAGCTAGCATCTAAAATATTAAGAAACCCAAAAGAAGTAAGTATTGAAATATCAAAACCTGCTGAAGGTGTACTTCAAGCAGCTTACTTAATTTATGATACTCAAAAAGCTGCTCTTATTAGTAGCCTTATCGAAAACAAACCTGAAATTAACAGTGTGCTAATTTTTAGCTCCACAAAGTTAAAAGTAAACGATATAGTGCGCGAACTGAGAAAAAAAGAAAAAAGTGTTGAAGGAATATCATCAGCATTAGATCAAAATAAACGCGAAGAAGTATTATCAAATTTTAGAGCAAAAAACACCAGAGTTATTGTTGCTACTGATGTGCTTAGTCGTGGAATTGATGTTAAAGACATAGACCTGGTAATAAACTTTGACGTCCCCAATGATGCTGAAGACTATGTACATCGTGTTGGTAGAACTGCACGTGCTAAATCAACAGGCGTTGCATTAACCCTTGTTAATGAAGACGATATGTTCAAGTTTAAGCGCATCGAAGAATTCATCGAAAATGAGGTGATGAAAATTCCTCTACCTCCTGAACTTGGAGAAGGGCCAAAATGGAATCCTGTACGTCCACCTTTTACGGGGAAAAAGAGTTCGTTTAAGGGAAAGGGGAAATTCAATAAGAAAGACTCACATCGGAAAAAATGGGATAAGAAGAAGAAATAAAAAGATGGGAATCGTAAGTATTAACATCAACTTTTACCTTCCATTTTCCAAATTACTTTTCTTCAATAACCTTTTTCACTTCCTCAATATTTTTATTAGGAATGGCAACCGATAAGTGATAGTGCATAATTTCCCAACCAATGGCTTTTTTTTGCAATACTCCCGATGCCCTACAAACACCCATTTGCGTATCAAGTAATTCGTCAAACCATGCATATTGTTTATCATCTGAAAAATATACATTGCGCTCAATGGCAGTAAAACTCCATGCTTTGCCTTGTTCAAAATATTTCTTTGACCAACGACAAAATTCATCCTTAGTCCATAACTCGGTTGCATCAGTCCCTATGTAAATACCATTAGCAGCAATTTTATCAAAATAAGTAAAATCAGCATTTGCTGCAAGATTATGCCAGTTATCAACAAAAATGTTTACAGACTTAATTATAGTTGAATCATTATTATTAATCTGTTTATCTGAATAACTCTGTTTGTTTTGTGCAGAAATAAGACTGGTGATAAATAGTAAGCATAGTATTGTAACAGTTGAGATATATCTAAGATTCATTTTTATTAGTTTGTTAAAAATGATAACAAAGTTTTTATAATTATCAACGATCTTCATAATTAGAGAAGCAAGAACCTTGACAACTTTCTTTTTATCTCTATTTTATCACCCTGTATTTTGCCTGTGCTAATTCTTTCGATCGCCTGATGCTTGTATTTAATTCAAATCCTATTAAAATAATATGAGCATTATAAAATAACCAAACAAGCAAAACTATTAGTGAGCCTATTGAGCCATACAATACATTATAGTTTGAGAAATTCTCAAAATAAAGCTTTAGGACTAAGCCACCCACTATGAACAACCCTGTCGAAAGTACTGATCCTGCAGACACGAACCTGTATTTAAATTTCTTATCCTTACGATGCCCAAAATAATACAATAACGAAACGCTTAACAACAATGTCCCAACAATTATAAACCACTGAATTACAAGCAATAAATACATTGTTACTTGTCCTGAAATAATATCATATTTATCAAGTGTAGTAATTATCAATTTACCAGAAGTAAGAAATATCATCGAAACAAATCCCAAAAATGAAATTACTGTCATTAACAAAAAGGCATAAAACTTTTGCTTCCACCAAGGCCAGGTTTTAATCCTGTGATAACTTTGGTTAAACCCTTCCAATACAGCATCAATACCATTGGTAGCAAAATAAACAGCCATTAGAAAACCTAATGATAGTAGGCCGCTCTTGGGGCGACTGATTATCTCAACTATTGTAGATTTAACCATTACATAAATGTTTGAAGGTATCACCTCATCCAGTAATTCCAGTAAAGTGTTCTGAAAATTATTAGTTGTCACATATGGAATTAATGTAAACAGGAAGAGTATCAGAGGAATTAATGCCAAAAAAAAGTTATAGGCAATAGCTGCTGCCCGATAGGTAAGCACACCTTTAAAAAGCCCTCGTAAAAAGAAAACCAGAACATCATAAAGAGGCATTCCATCAAAACCTGGCAATACAATAATCCTTAGCCTTTCGCTAATTCTATATCCTAGTTTATTTACCTTCAGAGTAATTTTGTTAAATAGCTTTTTCACATTAATTTTCAATAGTTTTCAAACTTAAATCAAGACTTTTTATCTGATGTGTAAGTGCACCAACCGAAATAAAATCAACTCCTGTTTCGGCATATTTCCTAATATTATCAATTGTAATACCTCCTGAGGCTTCGGTTTCAAACCTATTACCAATTAAATTAACAGCTTTACTTAAATCTGCAGGAGAAAAATTATCAAGCATTATACGATCAACACCACCAGTATCAATTACCTCATTAAGTTCATCAAAATTTCGAACCTCAATTTCAATTTTCAGGCTCTTTTCTTTTTCTTTCAAATAACTTTGAGTTGAACTAATGGCATTACTAATTCCACCGGCAAAATCCACATGATTGTCTTTGATCATAATCATATCAAATAATCCAAACCTGTGGTTTGTACCTCCACCTAATCTTACAGCTAGTTTTTCAACAATGCGGTTACAAGGAGTGGTTTTTCGTGTGTCAAGCAATTTAGTATTCAAATCAGCAATTTGATTAACTACCTTATTAGTAAAAGTTGCTATTCCACTCATCCTTTGAATAAAATTCAGGGCTGTTCTCTCAGCCGATAATATCGATCTGGAACTACCCTCAACAGTCATCACCCTATCGCCAGGTACAATTGAACTACCATCTTTAATAAAAATATCAACCTTAAGTTCTTCGTCCAGCTCTATAAAAACCATTGCTGCAACTTCAACACCGGCAACGACCCCAGTATCTTTAGCTATTAGTTCAACCTTCCCAATAGCATCTAAAGGAATGGTTGCCAAAGACGTATGATCTCCGTCACCTATATCTTCTGCAAAAGCTTGAACAATTAATTCGGCTACAGCCGATCTTTCTTTTTCCGTCATTACTATTCACTCTTTACATTGTCAAAAATAATAAATTTAACAAAGGAAGTTAATTAATTCTCTTTACCTACTTTTGTTTTTATACTTTTGAATAAAATTATTTACGATGAAATTAAGATTTCCAACTTCAATAATATTATACTTTATCCCTTTATCTATATTATTGTATTCATGTGATGAACAAGAAACTACTGAGAATGAAAATTTTCAGCAAAATCTAAACACATTTAACAATACTATGAATAAGCTTGATAGTACTCTAAATTTAATGGATAGCTTACAGATAACCGTTGATATAGTTGAAGAAGACAGAGCTTTAGGCAAAATTACCGATGAGGAAGCTATTGAAAAACTTGACCAAATTAATAATACACTGGGAAGACAAATTGCCATCACATCTAATTTTCATCCGGTAGAGGGTTTACCTGCCTGGGCAAAACAATTGGGATTAACCGCACCAACAGGAATGAAACTTGATAAAGACTACAGTCAATCAACCTCTGAGAAAAATGACAATGAAGGATTTAACTCCATAACCCTCATATACAGAGGCAAATATAATGTTGCAATACAACAAGCTGAAATAATCGCAAATAGGGCAAATATTCCAATAAGTCAGGATTATAAAGATGCATTGATACTTTCGGAGAAATATAATATTGAGTCAATTAAAGGTGCGGCATATATGAATTTTGATTTTGGTTCAGATAATAATCCAAGATATAATATTTCTATTACTGTTGACGACTATGGCACATTAACCATCAATGCAACCGACTCCTATGCCTTAATGCAACAATTAAATGAGAGATAGTACTTTATTTATATTCAAATAAAATTTCTAAAAAACTACTGATGAACATATTAATAACAGGAGCAAGTAAAGGAATTGGTCACCAACTTTGTCAGAAATTTATTGAAGATGGGAAACATAGTATTATCGCGATATCAAGAACTCCAAAAGCATTTGACAAACAATTAGCTTCATTGGGTAATAAAGATAATTTGAGTTTTACTTATCTTAATCTTGATTTATGTAAAACAAACTTTAAAGAAAATCTGCTGCCGGAAGTAGTTAACAAATTGCAAAATATTGATATTATTATCAACAATGCCGGGATTTTAATTAATAAACCTTTTGAAAAGTTAACTGATGCTGACTTTGATGATATGTTCAACCTAAACGTTAAAAGTGTATTCAAATTAATTCGTGATTTGCTACCTGTTATAAATAAGGGAGCTCACATTGTTAACATAAGCAGTATGGGAGGATTGCAGGGAAGTTCAAAGTTTGCCGGACTATCGTTATATAGCGCAAGCAAGGGCGCTTTAGCTGTGCTAACCGAATGTTTGGCCGAAGAGTTAAAAGACAAAGGTATATCAACCAATGCCTTAGCCCTTGGTGCTGTTCAAACAGAAATGCTAAGCGCTGCATTCCCAAATTATAATGCGCCTACAACAGCTTCGGAAATGGCTGACTTTATTTTTGATTTTGCATTAACCGGCAATAAGCATTTCAATGGCAAGATATTACCAGTATCAATTTCTACACCGTAAAGATTCAAGAACCAAGATACATGAGACAAGATATTATCCACTGTAAATATTCCTGGTTCCTGGTTCCTCACACCTGACTCCTTATTCAATTAACTTAATTACTTTTGTCAACAGATAAAAAGCTATGTAATTTTGAAAAAAAATATTGTTACACATCCCGGTATTGTAAAGAAAGTTGAAAGCAATAGAATTGAAATTGCTATAATGGTTACATCTGCATGTGCATCATGCGAAATAAAAGGAGCATGTTCAGTAAGTGATGTTGAAGAAAAGTCTGTAATAGTTGACATTAATAATAATGAACAGTATAAGGTAGGACAAAATGTAACCATCGAAATGAGTCAATCGTTGGGAACATGGGCTGTACTGCTGGGATATGTTTTTCCATTTTTGGTACTATTGACAGGATTAATAATATTTATAGAATTGGGTCTTGACCAGGGTATTGCCGGGATACTGTCATTAGCATTACTATTACCATATTATTTCACAATATATCTCTTAAGAGAGTATCTTGGAACCAGATTTAATTATAATATCAGACCATAATCTTTCTAAATTAACCATAAATGTTAATTTAGAGTCTTTCTAAGCAAACAACGAAACTTATTGATAATCAAATCTATAATTAGACTTATTTGTAACAACAACTCCATTACACTTGGTTAACTTACTGATAATATATGTGTTACATGCATTATGGTTTGCTGTTTCATTTTTCACAGTAACTCTAATTATTTTAATTTTGTATCTTCAGATATCAAATAACTGAATTTGAAAAAAATTAAAAACGAATTGCGGTGGATAATATAATAATAATTGCAATTAGCGCACTTGGCGGACTTGGTTTAATAGCAGCCATTATCCTGTACTTTATTGCCAATAAATTTAAAGTTTTTGAAGACCCCAAGATTGATGAAGTTGAAGAGGCCCTACCATCAGCTAACTGCGGTGGATGTGGATTTCCGGGATGTAGAGCTTTTGCAGAAGCTACTGTTAAATCAGCAAAAGAAAAAGGAAACCTTGATGGATTAAATTGTCCGGTTGGGGGCAATGATGTAGCTCAAGTTGTGGGTAGTATTCTGGGACTTGAGGTTGAGGCAACAGAACCTCGTATTGCAGTAATAAGGTGCAATGGTTCCAACACTAATTCACCCGGAAAAGTAAACTACGAAGGGGTAACATCTTGTGCTTTTGCACATGCACTTTATTCAGGCGAAGGTGGATGTCAATATGGTTGCCTTGGTTTGGGTGATTGTGTGGATGCCTGTGATTTTGATGCTATCCACATGAACCCTGAAACGGGCTTACCTGAAGTAAATGATAAATGTACCGCATGTAATGCATGTGTAATTGCATGTCCCAGAGACATTATTGAGCTCCGAAAACGTGGTCCCAAAGACAAACGAATTTTTGTCTCATGTATAAATAAAGAGAAAGGTGCGCCTGCTAAGAAAAACTGTGCTGTTGCTTGTATTGGCTGTGGTAAATGTGAGAAAGTGTGTAAATTTGATGCAATCACCATAACCAGCTTCCTTGCATATATTGACTTCTCAAAATGTACACTTTGCAGAAAATGCGTCGAAGTATGCCCAACAAATGCTATTCACGAAATAAATTTCAGACCAAGGAAACCTAAACCTGAAAAACCAAAGATTGAAGCTCCTTCATCCGAAAAATCGATTTCAAGAAAATCAATAACTGATAATCCTTCGGTACTTACAACTGAAAAAACATCAGAGACAAAAGATATTGGACAAGAAGCAAAAAAAGCTGAGAAAGTAATTGCTGATAAGCAGGTTGATAATACAGATAATAAAGAATAAATCTGATAGTATGGGAATATTACGCACATTTGCATTAGGAGGAATTCATCCTGCAGAGAATAAATTATCCTCAAATGCGCCAATTGAAACTATACCTGTACCAATACAGGCAATTGTACCATTAGGACAGAATCTTGGTGCTCCTTCAAAACCTGTTGTCAAAAAAGGTGATATGGTAAAAGTTGGGCAACTATTGGCTGAAGCAAGCAGTTTTATATCAACACCTATTCACTCACCGGTATCAGGTAAAGTTTTTAAAATTGACAATGCTATTGATGGATCCGGATACAAAAGACCGGCAATTATCATAAATGTTGAAGGTGATGAATGGGATGAAAGCATTGATACCTCAACAGATATTGTTAGTGAGATTACTCTTGATTCAAAGCAGATAATTGAAAAAATCAAAAATGCCGGAGTTGTAGGTATGGGTGGAGCAACGTTTCCTACTTATGTAAAACTGATGCCACCTCCCGGGAAAATTGCTGAATACCTTATAATTAACGGTGTTGAATGTGAACCCTACCTAACTGCCGACCATCGTTTAATGCTGGAAAAAGGTCAGGAAATCATCATTGGCACACGCCTCCTAATGATAGCTCTTAATGTTAATAAGGCATTTATTGGTATTGAGAATAATAAACCAGATGCAATTAATCACATGCGCGAGCTTGTGAAACCTTATGATGGTATAGAGGTTCAAACACTAAAAGTTCAATATCCTCAGGGTGGCGAAAAACAATTAATAAAGGCGTCAGTAAATAGAGAAGTGCCTTCAGGTAAGTTACCAATTGAGGTTGGGTGTGTTGTACAAAATGTAGGTACAGCATTTGCAGTTTATGAAGCAGTTCAAAAAAACAAACCCCTTATTGAAAGAATAGTTACAGTAACGGGAAAGTCTATTAAAAGACCTTCAAATTTTCTTGCAAGAATAGGCACTCCAATAGGTCAATTAATTGAGGCCGCGGAAGGTCTTCCTGGTAATACAGGTAAGATGATTGGTGGTGGCCCCATGATGGGAAAAGCTATTACTTCACTAGATGTACCTATAGTAAAAGGGTCATCGGGAGTTTTATTAATGAAAAAAGAAGAGTCTTCACGAAGTATTGAAAGTCCCTGTATTAGATGCTCGAAATGTACTTACGTTTGTCCGATGGGATTAGAACCATATCTATTATCAAAAGCCAGCAAGCTTAGTAATTTCGAGATGGCCGAAAACGAGTCAATTATGGATTGTATTGAATGTGGATCATGTCAGTATTCATGCCCTGCCGGAATTCCTTTACTGGATTACCTGCGTTTAGGCAAGCTAAAGGTTGGTCAAATTATAAGAAATAGAGGGAAGAATTGATGATTGAATATTGATGATTGATAATTAAATATAGAATATTGATTGTTGGTCAATAATAAATAATAAATAACAAATATTAAATGAATAAGTTCACGGTTTCAGGGTCACCTCATATTCACGGGGATGAATCGACAAAAAAAATAATGTATGGTGTTGTAATTGCTATGATACCAACAATGCTTTTTTCAATTTATTTTTTTGGTGTTGATGCTATCAGGGTTTTTCTGATTGCCATTATAGCAAGTTTATTTTTTGAATGGGTAATACAAAAATATCTCATTAAGGGTCCCATAACAATCAATGATGGGTCGGCATTAGTAACAGCAATATTGCTGGCGCTAAACTTACCTTCTAATTTACCAAGTTGGATAATTATAATAGGTGCGTTAGTGGCAATTGGCATGGCGAAAATGTCGTTTGGCGGATTAGGAAAAAATGTTTTTAACCCGGCACTTGTTGCACGTGTATTTCTACTTGTGTCGTTTCCTGTACAAATGACATCATGGCCTAAACCAACTCCAATAACTGATGGACTTGCCGATGTTATAACCGGAGCTACACCGCTTGGTATCCTCAAAGAAGGTCTGGACGCCGGCAAAACAGTTTCAGAACTAACTCCCGAGCTACCAACTTATACACAAGGACTTATGGGTGAAATGGGAGGATCTATGGGTGAAGTAAGTGCGTTGGCACTTATACTTGGAGGAATTTTCATGCTATGGAAAAAGATCATTACATGGCATATTCCGGTATCGATGCTATTAACTGTTGCAATATTCTCCGGTATTTTCTGGGGAGTTGACCCAGAGCATTATGCCGATCCGGTATTTCATATGTTAACAGGAGGTATGTTACTTGGAGCTATTTTCATGGCCACCGACATGGTAACTTCGCCAATGACAAAAGGAGGACAACTTATTTTTGGATTTGGTGTAGGTTTATTGACAATACTTATTAGAATGTGGGGAGCATATCCTGAAGGTGTATCATTTGCTATTCTGCTTATGAACTCTACAGTTCCATTAATTAACAAAGGTTTTAAACCTCGTAAATTTGGTAAAAATTGATGATTGAATATTGATGATTTATTATTAAAGTACAAATAATAAATAGTAGTTAATAAATAATAAATTCAAAATGGCTAGTAAAAGAGAATCAAACTTTTTAAACATGGTTATAACCCTAACTATTGTATCGGCAATTGCTGCCCTTGCTTTAGGAAGTGTTTATACAGTTACAAAAGAACCAATTGCTTTAGCAAAGAAGAAAAAACTGGAGGCAGCAATAAAAACCGTACTTCCTGAATTTGACACATTACAAACCGAGAAAATAGCATTGGGCGACGGAGAAGATTCGTTAATATTTTATACTGCATCAAAGGATAAAGAGGTAGTTGGTACAGCTGTTAAAACATATACTATGAAAGGTTTTAGCGGTAAAATTGAACTTATGGTTGGCTTTCTTAAAGATGGAACAATCAATAATACTGCTGTTGTTTCTCACAAAGAAACACCAGGATTGGGAGATAAAATGGATGTTAAAAAATCTGATTTCCCAGTTCAGTTTAAAGGTAAAAATCCAGTAAACTATTCGTTAAAAGTTACAAAAGATGGAGGTGATGTGGACGCAATTACCGCTGCTACAATAAGTTCAAGAGCTTTTTGTGATGCTGTTGACAAGGCATATGAGGCATTTAAGAAAGAGGATAAAAAATAAAGTGTAACACCATAGAATCAAGAATAAAAATCTTGAATCAAAAAATATAAACTATGAATCAGGTTAAAAATTTTACAAAAGGGTTTATTAAAGAAAATCCTGTTTTCGTGCTACTTCTCGGATTATGTCCAACTTTAGGAGTAACCACTTCAGCAATCAACGGGTTAGGTATGGGATTAGCCACTACATTTGTACTGGTTGGTTCAAACCTAGTTGTTTCATTGGTTAGGAATATTATTCCGGATAAAGTTAGAATTCCATCATTCATAATAATAATTGCATCATTTGTAACTATTGTTGAACTAGTGATGCAAGCATATTTGCCTGATTTATTTGATGCTTTAGGATTATTTATTCCATTAATTGTTGTGAACTGTATTGTACTTGGACGTGCAGAGGCCTTTGCTTCTAAAAATAGTGTAGGATCATCACTAATTGATGGTTTAGGAATGGGGCTTGGTTTTGCATTTGCTCTAACTTTACTGGGAGCCGTTAGAGAATTACTTGGCTCTGGTGGTGTTTTCGGGTTTAATTTTATCGAAGGTGACTTAATGCTTGTTTTTATACTTGCACCCGGTGCATTTATCGTACTTGGTTATCTTATAGCAATAATAAGTAAATTTAATAAAGCCTAAAACTAACTGATATGGAATACATTGTAATAATTATAGGATCAATATTTGTTAGTAATATTGTTCTTGCTCAGTTTTTAGGAATTTGTCCTTTTGTGGGTGTTTCCGGAAAATTATCAACATCTGTTGGAATGGGAGGTGCAGTACTTTTTGTACTTACTCTTGCAACAATGGTTACATGGATAATACAATATTATGTCCTTAATCCTTTTGGATTGGAATTTATGCAAACTATTGTGTTTATATTAGTAATTGCATCGCTTGTGCAAATGGTTGAAATTATTTTGAAAAAAGTGAGCCCATCATTATACTCTGCCCTGGGAGTATTTCTCCCTTTAATAACCACAAATTGTGCTGTACTTGGTGTAGCTATATTAACAATTCAACAAGATTTTAACTTGTTGGAAGGTGTAGTTTATGCCATTTCAAATGCCGCTGGTTTTACACTGGCAATGGTACTTTTTGCCGGTATTCGCGAACATCTGGATTTAATGGAAGTTCCAGCAGGTATGAAAGGGGTTCCTATTGCTCTTGTAGTTGCAGGCATACTTGCATTGTCTTTCTTCGGATTTACCGGATTGGTTTAAAAAAACACAAACTTCTTTTTTGAATTATAATTACTGCGTGCAAACTAACGTTTGATTCTTATTTTCACGTATTTTTGACACTTTCTAATGAAGCCCACAAATGAGTATTAAAAATATAATCAGATCAACATTAAACGTACTTCATCTTGACCTAACTAAAAATCTTGAATACGACAGACTCACTAAGTTAATTATGAAACAAGTGATTAAGTCAGATTCAAATTGCATTGATGTTGGCTGTCATAAGGGAGAGATATTAGACATAATACTTCAATACTCACCCAATGGAAAGCATTATGGTTTTGAACCATTACCTTTCCTGTTCAATAAATTAACCAAGAAATATAAAAAAAAGGCCACTATTCTTCCTTTTGCTTTATCTGACAAAGACGGGTTTTCAACATTTCAATATGTAAAAAATGCTCCGGCATACAGTGGAATAAAGAAACGTAAATACGATATTGATAATCCTGAAATTGAAGAAATAAAAGTTGAACTAAAGAAATTAGATAAGATTATCCCTTTAAACACAAAAATTGATTTTATTAAAATAGATGTTGAAGGAGCTGAATTAGGCGTACTTAAAGGAAGTAAAGAGCTATTAAAAAAATTTAAACCAATAATAATTTTTGAATTTGGATTAGGAGCAAGTGATTTTTATGGAACCAGTCCGCTTGATATATTCAATTTTCTGACAAAAGAGATTGGGCTAAAAATATCCTTACTAAAATCTTTTTTAAAAAAAGATAGCTCATTAAATTTGAAAGAATTTGAACATTATTTCGATAGCAATAATGAATATTACTTTGTAGCTCATAATTAGTAAATACTTATCTTTGGACTATATTTTCTAGGAGATGCAAAATCAACCAATTATAAAATTATCAAACTTATCCGTTTTTCAAAAAAACAAATTGGTACTTACCAATGTTAACCTTGAAATAGCTAAGGGTGAGTTCATATACATGATTGGCAAAACAGGAAGCGGGAAATCAAGCTTATTGCAAATACTTTATGCAGATTTACCTGTAGAAACAGGGGAAGCAGAAGTGTGCGGATATGAAATAAAAAACATAAAACGTAAAGAACTACCTTATTTACGTCGTAAGCTAGGGATTGTTTTTCAAGATTTTCAATTACTCGACGACAGAAATGTTAAAAAGAATCTAGAATTTGTTCTAAAAGCCACTGGTTGGACAGATAAAAAACAAATTGATAACCGTATCCTGAATGTTCTTGATAAAGTTGAGCTTATTGAAAAACTAAATGTGATGCCCCATCAGCTTTCTGGCGGTGAACAACAACGAATTGCAATTGCACGAGCCTTGCTAAATGAACCAGAAGTGATATTAGCTGATGAACCTACAGGAAACCTTGATCCTGAAACCTCAAACGGTATAATGAAAATACTTTTTAAAATTAGTGAACTGGGCAAAACAGTAATTATGGCCACCCATAACTACAACCTTATTCATAAATTTCCGGGAAGAGTAATTAAATGTGAAGAAGGAACCTTAGTTTAAATTTATTATTTTTTATTTAATAATGATCATTGATTCGGCTAGCCTGATTCCTAATCATTTATTAACTTAATAAGTTTTTTCACATTATTGCCATTATTATAAATCTTGTTCAGGTTTTGCTTTCTCTCCTCAATTTGTTCCGATGTAAACTCTTTTTCAAATAATATTCTTATTCTTCGCTTAATAGTTATGTGGTTATTTGCGACAACACATAGCTCATCCAAATTACTTCCACTCAGTATTTTATCATTAACCAGGCTAAATCTACCATTGTATAAATTATTTAGCAACTTCAATTTTAGACCTGTTTTTTGAGCAGTTATTGAAATATTAATATGGGCATTTTCTATTAGTTCTTGTAAATACTTATCATCCGGATTTACAATTAGCTCAATATTTTTCTCATTTGCTATTTTGTTTCTCAGATGTAAAGGAGGATTAAGTCCTGCAATTTTTAATGGAATATCTAAGGTGTTAAATACCTGGTCAAGCAAAAAATTTACTGCATTTTCATTTTCTGCAACTGATAAATTACCATGATACAAAACATACTCTCCTCTACCCTTTTTGCTTTTCACTTCTGTAAACGGATGAAACGCCGGAATATGATCGACCCTGCTGAATTCTTTGCTAAAATAAGCTTTGTCATTCTCAGATATAGCAAGTATTCTATCAGCCTTTTCGAATATCTTCTCATATTTCTTCAGCTTAGCAGCTTCATTATAAAAATAATATTTCTTAAAAATATCCTTTTCCGCCTTACCCAGATTATGATAATATTCATGTTCAATATTATGTGCGCGCACAAGACGTTTTCTGGTTTTCAACCTTGGCTCATCAAGTAATGCCGAAGTATGTAAACCCTCCATTAATATTGGATAATTATCTTTAATAAGATTCTGAACAAGCTGCTCCGACATCCGTGTACTAACAATATAAGGGATGCTTTTAAAAAGATGCTTTTTACTTATATCACGCTTATAATAATTAACTTCGTAAAAAGTATCCTTCATAATCTTATAGTGTTCTCTGCCATATTGAAAACAATGCATGTGAACATTTACACCACTATCAGCAAGTGCCTTTGCCTTAAAAAAAACATCAATAACACCTCCGTAGTTAGCCGGATATGGTATATCAAATGAAATAATATGTAAATGAATATCAGACATATTTTGAATAGATATTTTTAAGCACTAATTCTTCATTTTCCCAAACTAATATGTTGGCAGCAAACTTACAGTTTTTTTTCCACATACTCATTAACTCCTGATTACTAAGTGTCTGATTAATCTTCAATGCAATATTTGCAGGATTGTGATCGATAATAAAATCTCCAACTTCATATTTTAATATTATTTTTTCTATTTCAGGAAGAGGTGATGACAAAACTGGTATTCCTGCCTGTATATAATCAAACAATTTATTTGGCAAACTAAATTTATAATTAAGATTAGTTGATTTATCCAAAGTCAATCCTAAATCTGCAATAGCAGTATATTCCATCAATTTCTGATATGGCATACGCGGTTTAAAAATAATTTTTTGACTGATTCCCAAATTATTAACCATCTCTTTTAAGACTTCAATCACATCGCCGCCACCCACAAATAATAGAACCGCATCATCTACAAATTGCATTGCCTCAACAAGCTCTTCAGCACCTCGATGAACATTAATCCCTGACCCCTGTAATATTAGAATATTCTTATCCTTGGGTAACCCTAACGATTCTCTGGATACTCTATCTATTTTATTCGCCTTTCGTGGGATATTTCTAACAACTTGGGGCCTAATACCATAATCTTTCTCAAATAGATCAGCAATTGAATCATTAACAGTAATTACATCGGTTAACTTTGGGAACAGTTTTCGCTCTATGAACTTCCATATTGCCTGAATATGCTTTCTGTTAACAAGCTCCGGAACCTCAGTAAAATACTCATGACTATCATAAACCAAGGGTACCCTTTTTAATTTTTTCACAAGATAATTCGGTAGAAGAGTATCCAAATCATTGGAAATTAACAAATGGGCTTTTCTGAAAATCAAGAAAAAAAATAGTCTCAAATTGAATTCTGCATAAAAAAACGGACCTTTCTCAAATAAAAGATTCATCCGATGCATTTCATATTTCCGCTTATCAAGTTTAGGACTGTTACGAAGTTTACGACCAACTAATAACACATCACAATCCATTGACAATAATGTTTCACACACCTTATTAACACGCTGATCTGTTACCAAATCATTTATTACTGAGACAATTACCTTGTTACGCAACACTTCTATTTGAAAATGTAAAATTACTGACTTTTGATCAATAACAAACTTAAATGCGTTTTATTGCATCATTTTATTATCTTTGAAACATTATGATAATAAAAGAAGATTTTTGCTTAAAACCATTTAACACTTTCGGGCTTGAAATAATGGCCCAAAAACTAACGATAATTGCTTCGTTACAGGAACTACAAGAACTACATAGAAATGGTGAGTTATCAAAAAGTAAGGTGCTTATTTTAAGCAAAGGAAGCAATATACTTTTTACCAATAATTTTAAGGGCTTAGTTCTTCTTAACCAAATTTGGGGAAAGGAAGTAATTAAAGAAGATGAAGAAAACGTGTACCTTAAAGTTTCGTCAGGTGAATTTTGGCCAAGTCTGGTTGAGTTTACTATTGAAAATGGTTGGGGCGGACTTGAGAATATGACGGACATTCCCGGCAAAATGGGAGCTGCCCCTATACAGAACATTGGGGCTTATGGAGCAGAGCTAAAAGATGTATTGGTAAGCCTTGAAGCTTTTGATTTAAATACTGGTGAAACTGTTGAATTTACAAATGCTGAATGCAGATTTAGTTATAGAAATAGCATATTTAAAAACAAATATAAGAATAAGTATTTCATTACAAGTGTAGTACTAAAATTATCTAAAAACCCACAACTAAATTTAAGTTACAAACCTTTGGCAGATGCATTTGCCGACAAGAAAATAAACGACATAACTATTTCTGATGTTAGCAAGAAAGTGGCAGAAATAAGAGATTCAAAGTTGCCAAATCCTGATAAGCTTAAAAATGCCGGTAGTTTCTTTAAAAACCCTGTTGTAGATGAAATAACGTTAGCAAGTTTAAAATCAAAATACCCAACAATCCCATCATTCACTTCAGTAAATGGTCAATACAAGTTACCTGCAGCTTGGCTTATCGAACAATGTGGATGGAAAGGAAAAAGAAAAGGAAATGTTGGAGTTTATGAAAAACAAGCACTTGTAATAGTTAATTACGATAAAGCAACCGGCATGGAGATTTTTAATTTTGTCAAATCTATCCAAAAGAGTGTAGCTGTTAAATTTGGAGTAAGATTGATTATGGAGGTTAATGTTATTTAGTTTTTGATATGCCATTAAATGGGATTAATGGCCAAAAAAATGTGTGATTAATCCGAATCTCAAATTGTTATACTTTATCCAAAGTATGTTAACTACAATACGCCACCCACATTTTTAGCACATTGAATTTAGCCCAATGCTTGGTCTTCAAACATATTGAAGAAATCTTTCAAATATTGAGTTTTATTTTTTTCTAGTAAGCCACAGCTTTTGGGGATGTCTATTTGCTCAAAGTCATTTCGAAAAACTAAAAAAGATTCATATTTACAAACCTTTATTATAATTGTTTCAATTATCGAAATAATTTGGCTTTTATGATTAGCTTTAAGACTTGAACACATAACTATTGATTGTTTAAGATATGCATAAAAGTAAAAAAAATCAAAAAGTTTTGAATTAGTAATGTCTTTCCTATCAATAAAATGAATCTTCTGGTTTTCAGCTATAAGAATATTAAAATGAGTTAAATCTCCATGTATATTGTCAAGTGTTTCATTTACAGAACCCCAGTGAATCTTTAATGCAGTTTTTATTATTGCTTGCTTCAATCTAATCTCTCTAAGAGTATATTCAGTTATTAGTTGATACCCAAGAAAAGGTTCATCAACCCAAGACAAATTTTTATCCTGCCTCCAAACCTTAACCGGAATATTATTCAACAATTCAAAAAGCACTCTTTTTTCTCCCTTCACTATGCCCAGATATTCATCCTCAGAATTAGGAACTTCTAATTCATATCTGATAAAATAATTAATAATAAAGCCGAGTTTTGTTTTTAACAATCTGAAAAAAAGAGAATCTTTTGGCGAGCTTTGTATATATAAGTGTTTAAAAAAATCTGATCTAAATGATCCAAAAGAGGAATAAATCAGAAACAAAGTTTGCTTTTTAGGAAAACAAAATAATTTCATATTTATGAGCAATAAAATAGTTTTCTCAGTTTCTGTGATGAATCATCTTCTGACCTTTCGTTAACCAACTGAACATTGGAATAGACTTTTTTCAAATACTGAATTTGTTCGTCTTGTTGTTTAGGTTTCCCATTTGTTTCAAATATTAGTATGGAGGATATTTTTTTACAAAACTCAATAACTTCTTTCCAATTTTGTATCCACATACAAACTGATAACAAAAACACGGCATCCACTTTTTCTTCCGGCAGAAAATCATTAAGATACTCTAATGATTCATTTTCAAGGTTAAAAACATAATAATCAATATTATTTGTTTTTGTATATGACTTAATTTTATTTGCAGCATTTATCATTCTGGCGTCGTAATCAACACCAACACCATATCGAATATCTTTTGAAAAAGCATGTAGCATACCCCCCTGATTACATCCTATATCCAATACTGTCATGCCTTTCAAAGAAAACGGCAAATCTTTAAATCGAATAAGAGGATCTCTCTGTCCCTTGAAAATATGCTTACCAATCACAAAGCTATGATAACCAGAACTAAATTTACCGGCAGAATAGCTAACACCACTTTTCTTAGTATAACTTAGCAAATTCATCACCTTTTTAATGCTAATATCATAATTCACATCATCATTTTTTGTGTCTAATCTATTTACAACAATGTTATATTTTTTATTTTTAAACAACTCTAAATATTTTCTAATCAGATTCATTGAAACTCAGTTTTAATAATTAATTAATTATTTGTTCTATTAAGTCCAGCATCTCTTCAGCTCTTCTTTGTAGATTGTAATTTTCTATAATTCTATTTCTTGCCTTATCCTGTTGCTCTCTTTTATTTTCTATTTTCATAACTGTTTTAACAAGAAACACCAATTCATCAATGCTTTCTTTCTCAAGTATAAAACCAGAATCCCCGATTATTTCAGGTATAATATTCACCGATGATCCAATTGGTATACATTCGCACAACATTGCCTCACACAAAGAAACACCAAAACCCTCATAAACTGAGAGTTGTAAATAATACTGAGAACTCAAATAATAGTGTCTCAAGTTTTCTGGGGTTAATTTTCCAAGAAAAAAAACATTGCTTGGTAATTCCTCCAAATAATCCATTTTATTTAGCCCTGCAAAGTAAAATTTACAATTAGTTAACTGTTTGGCTAACTCAATAATCAATGGGCCACCCTTTAAAACGAATTGACTATCTGATAAAACTGTGATAAATGAACTTTGCTCTCTATCAATATTTTCAATTGGTTTCCAAAAATGTTCATCAATTCCATTTGCCAGAATATGATACTTTGTTATAATTTTTGGAAAAAAATGTTTGTATCCTTGAAAACTAAACTCATCGTCAGAATGATAAATATTTTTTGTGGTTACCAGTGATTTACTAACAGGCAAAAGCTCATACGCAAGTTTATATGAGAACTTACAAAACAATTTTAGCGGAAATTTTCGCAGGTCACCATAGTGAAGAGGAGGTATTGATGCACAATCAGTTCCATTTAGTATAATGAAAACAGGTATCTTAAAAACTCTACCAATTACAGCAGGTATTAAAGACCAGTAACCTCCAAATGAAATAAAAATACTCTTTGTGAAACGCAGATTTCTTAAAATAAAATAAAATTGATGGATCAGAAAGAAAGGTGTATAATATTTTTTGTTCCATGAATAAATATTGAGAACAACATTAAAATTTTTTGACAGGATTACAATATCATTTTTTACAAATGAGCTTAAAGATGGAGCAACGAAGATTATTTTATTTGTATTAAGCTGGGATTTCATATAATAAATCTATCAATTTTATTCAACCGCTTGGCTATAAACACATGCCTTTTAACACTCTACTATCAATTTTTACATAAATATCTAAAAAATATTATACGAATCTTTACTCATGATCTGTATTACTTATTTATTGAAATACACCTTCTTGCTATGATAAATTTTATTGGAGAATTAGTCATAATAGACCAAAATTATTAATACAAAAATACAAAAATTCATCACTTTCAGTTATTAAAACTATTTTTGCAAGAAAAAACTTGGGCTTAATAAAAAAACAATCAATATCTGGAACTATATACTCATATGTAGGTGTTATTCTGGGTTTTGTTACTACTGCTATTCTGTATCCACGAGTATTTTCAACAGAAGAAGTAGGTCTGCTTAGAATATTAGTTTCATACTCTCTACTATTTGCTCAATTTTCAGGACTTGGTATTACCAGTGTTACAATAAGACTTTTTCCTTATTTCAGAGATTACGAACGCAAGCATCACGGATACCTGGGTTTGGCTTTGCTTGTTTCACTCATTGGTCTTATAATATCTGTTTCTACCTTTATTCTAATGAAGTCATCTATACTTGGTGGGGATAAAGAAGGAAGTGATTTGTTTGCTCATTACTTTTATTACATAGTACCGTTAATTATAGCAACATTGCTTTTTAATGTTTTTGATACTTATTACCGTGTTCTTTACAATGCAGTAAAAGGTATTATTTACAAAGAAGTCATTCAAAGAGTCTTCATTCTCGCTGTAATTATACTATATTTTCTAAATACTATTACTTTTCATCAGGCAGTAGTTCTGTACACTATTGCACTAATTTCACCAACAATACTTCTTTTCATATCATTAATCTACAACAAACAGTTATTTATTACTCCTGATTTTAGTTTTATTGACAGAAAGTTAGGTAAAGAAATAATTAGTGTTGGAGTTTTTGGCATACTTGCCAGTTTTTCAAGCGTTTTAGTAATGACCATTGACACAATTATGGTGGAAAGAACACTAGGGTTAAGTGATGCAGGAATATACTCCATTACATTTTTCTTTGGAACATTAATATTAGTACCATTACGAACCATGGGTAAAATCAGCTCAGTTGTTATTGCCGATGCTTGGAAGGTTAACGATATCAGCATTATAAACCAAATTTATAAAAAAAGTGGAGTAAGCCTAAGCATCGTTGGGTTGCTTCTATTAATAGGCATTTGGGGGAATATCGATAATATTTTTTACATAATTTCTGATGATTACCTACCTGGAAAATATGTAATTCTACTAATTGGTATTGCTAATCTAAGTGACATTTCACTTGGTGTAAGTTCACATATTATTGTAAATTCTATTTATTACCGATTCTTATCATATATCCTTTTTATTTTTGCAGCCTTGCTAATCATATCAAATTTAATATTAATACCAATATATGGAATAGTAGGAGCCGCTATTGCAACCTTAATTTCTAAGTATATATTTAACCTCATAAAATATCTGTTTTTGTACAAAAAGTATAAACTACAACCTTTTACTACAAAAACTCCATTGTTATATTTAATTGGTGCTATCGCTTATGGGGCTTCATTATTATTACCCGAGCAACAAAATTTCATAGTAGATATAATTGTAAGAAGTAGTATTATACTGGTTGTTTTCTCAGCACCTGTATATTATTTCAAAATATCAGAAGATATAAATCAGAAAGTTGAATCGGTAGTGAAATCTCTATTCACACATAGATAATTATGAATTATGCGCTTTTTTGTAATGCGTTCTATTAACTAGCTAATTAATTTACAATTATTTTTTCTGAAGTCAACATATTACCCTTTTTATCAATTATGCTCAGAAAATAAATACCATTTATCAAATGAGATAAATTTATTTTTTCATTAGTTGACCTTACTATACCTTTCAATATTAGCCTACCGTTAACATCATTAATAGTATATCGAAGTTTCTTATTTTTTTTCTCGTCAAATTTCACTGAGATATAATTTTCAGCTGGATTAGGGAAAACAGAAATATCATTCAAGTTTAAATCTTGAGGAAAATTATTTTCTGTTATTAATTCCGGGCAAACAATCTGAAGAAAATTTAAGACACCCTCATTATCTAATGTACCTTTCCAACAATTACCATCAGGCGACTTCATAATTATTCCCCTATCAATATCACTAATATAGAGATCACCCTGAGCAATTTGCAATTTTGTTTGTGGTTCTTCCGTTCCTATCCCAATATGTCCAGTGCAATCTATTCTCATTCTTTCTTCAGTTTTCACACCCAAACTCGTTTCAAGTCGTATAATTCCACCACTTGCCCTTAACATAATTCCTGCACCATTTGTCCACAATTGTCCAAAATCAGCCTGGTTTGGAGATGCAGTATATGTTTCAGACATATGACTTAAACTTGTAAATGCACCATTTTCACCAGCATATAATCTCATGTTTACCAATGAATTTTGACCAACTGAATTATTAAAAAGTCTTATGAATGTTCTTTTATAATCTGCAGAATTCACTAATCCTTTTATTTCCAGTTTGTAATTTGGATTCGACAAACCAATCCCAACACTACCTTCGTTATAATAAATATCACTGCCATTTATATGCCACTGACCATAGCTATAAATTGAAAATAATGAAAGAATCAAGGTAAATGTTAAACTTCTCATAATATTAGATTTTATATTTAGACATAATTGCTTCAAATTTTAAAAGTGTTCCTTTAAAATAATCTTGTTGATTATGTGTTTGGTTAGGCACATTTTCTTCAACTTTACTGTATTTGAGTTAAAAAACAATTCAAATATAAAAGATATTGCAATATGGGGGGGGCAGAACTGTTTTTTCTAATTCAAAATTAAGGACCTCGTGTAAACATCAATAAATACTCTATTTTTGCATTTCGAAACATAATCCGAATTTACACGTTTAAGGTAATTAAAACATAATGGATAACAACCTGAAAATATGCTTTGTAGGAAGTGGCACAATTTCAACAGCAATGGGGAATGTGCTTGCGAAGAAAGGGAAATGTGAAATTTTCTTGTTATCAGTAGAGCAAGATGTTGTTGATTCAATAAGTAATGATCATATAAACCGTAAATATTTCCCGAATGTTGAACTTGAGCCAACGCTAAAAGCAACATTTGACAAAAGTATACTCCGCGAATCAGATATTATTTTTCTTGGTATACCATCAAGTGTAATTGTTCCATACATTAAGGAAAATAAGGAATATATTAACGAAGAAGCCCTAGTTGTTAATCTTGCAAAGGGTTTTGGAGAGGGACAAAAAACAATTCCGCAGGCACTTTCAAGAATCATTCCGAACCATATTTTAAGTATGAAGGGGCCTTCGTTTGCAAGGGAAATAATAAGCAATATGCCAACGGCATTTACATTAGCATCAAAAAGAGATAGGCATTTTAAAATTTTTGAAACTATATTTAAGAACACAACAATTTACCTGGATTATTCAAATGATTTGGTGGGTGTAGAACTGGCAAGCATCCTTAAAAATATATATGCAATTATAGTAGGTATCGTTGATGCACATTTTGATTCTCCTAACCTAAGGTCACTTATATTAACTAAAGCCATTAACGAAATGCGGGTTTTGATTTCTAAATTTGGAGGAGAAGAAAATACGATGTTCAATTACTGCGGATTTGGTGATTTCACTCTCACAGCTCTTAATGACCTTAGCCGTAACCGTACGCTCGGGCTGCTAATTGGCAAAGGCTTCTTTACAGATTATGTTTCAGAAAAAGTTGTATTAGAAGGTAAAATAGCTGTAAATGTATTTGTTGAAGAAATAGCAAAAAAACGAGGCATAAAAACTAAAAACCTAATGCTTAAGGAACTTTACAAGGTTTTTAATGAAGAAGAATACGATATAAATAATTTTGTATCAAATATTACAAATATTTAATTGTAGCAAATACCTAGTCTACCATTGCATCCAAAACTTCTGCTAATTTTATTGTAAGTTTCTTTCTTTCATATTTTTCAATATCCCTACAATCTGATTCAACATTTCCTTTTTTAAACTTCAAGTAATAATCAAGTATATCTGCTTTGAGTTTATCTATTTCATCAAAACTATAAGCCCTACCACATGATGTTTCATTAATAACATGAGCTGCATCCCCATCAAGTGGAGCAATACAAATTATTGGAGTACCCGATACCAAATACTCAAATATTTTACCTGTTAGTATTAGTTTCGCATTTGGAGTATCGTTTATGAGTAACAATAATAGTGTAGCTTTTTGTTGTTCCAAAATAACTTCATCATGAGGTAAATAATTTGTTAGTCGAAGATATTTTTCCAACCCAATTACCTTTAGCGAATTAGCAACATTAATATCTAGCTTTCCAATATTGTGTATCTCAAGATCGGAAGCAAACTCGGAGTTTTCATCAACCAATTGTTTAATAGCTTTCCAAAGGTTAACAGGGTCCCTAGTTTTTGTTAGTGAACCTATGTGAGCAAGACTAAATTTGCCATTTGCAGAATTAAAACTTTTTTTACTCTTTAGATCTTCAGCATCATACCCATTTGGGATAACATTGTATTTCTTTGGAACAATCTCATTAAACTCTCTTGCCATCCCAGGACTTATAACAGTAACTTCATCAGCATTTTCAAGAATTTGTTTTTCTAATCTATGATGGATTTTATCTGCCCGTTTGCTTAATTTCAAATCCTTGTAATAATCGATGTTTGTCCAAGGATCTCTAAAATCAGCTAACCATGGTATTCCAATCTTACGCTTCAATAACAAACCTATCATATGAGCACTATGAGGTGGACCGGTGGTTACAATAACATCAACCGGGTTCTCCTTTAAAAATTCGGCTAATATTTTTACAGACGGCTTAATCCAAAATTTTCTTGCATCTGGAATAAATAAATTACCACGTATCCATATTGATACTCTTTCCAAAAAGCCTGTTGTACTTTTATTCTCACTTAAAAAAGCGGTTTGAATTTTATCTGACTTCTTTCTTCCTGTAAATTTCTTATAGATTTGGTAAGGCTCCCAAATAGTATTCTTAATTACCTGAATATCTGATGGAATATCCTTTAATAGTGAAGAATCTAAGGAAGGTCTTTCAGGGTTTTCAGGTGTAAAGACAATTGGTTCCCAGTTGGTTTGTCGTAAATATTTTACAAACTTAACCCATCGTTGTACACCGCCTCCGCCACTTGGTGGCCAATAGTAAGTTATAATGAGAACTTTTTTCAATGAGATATTAGTTTGTTTTTTTTAATAACTTTTTTTACCTCAAAGCCAATCCCTATAATCAATAACAATATCAATAATAACGAGCTTGCAAAAGAAATTCGTTCTCCAACAACCCAAATCCGGGGCTCAAATTTAAACTCAACATCATGTTGACCTGCTGGCACTGATAATGCTCTTAATACATAGTTCGCTCTTAGGTATGGAACCTCTTGTCCATCAATATATGCATTCCAACCTTTACTATAGTATATCTCCGAAAAAACAACAAGCTGCTCTTTAGAAGAGTTATATTTATATGCCAAATGATTTGGTAAGTATGAACTTAGAGCGATAGTTGAAGTAGAATCCTTTTCAAAACTCTTTCCTTCCAATTGCTCAGTAAATTGGCTATCAATAATAGCAGTATTTTTAAGATTATTACCACCAAGAGCATCAAACTCTTCATCTGCATTACTAACTACAATAAAATTCTTAGCGAACCACGCATGGCCAAATGCTGAGTTATTTATTAACGGCATTGCATCAGGATTTATAATTACATACTTCATATTTAACATATTCAATACCTGCTGCTGTGCAAACATGTTTTCAATCTTTTCCATTGTTACTCCTTTAGTAAGCACACCTGTTATAGCCTGTATCTCCCTCTGTATATATCCTTCTATCAAATCCTGATATCTCTGCAACTTAGCACCATGATAACCGCCAATACTTTTATGAAAATATGAACAACTTGCATCGTTAAAAGTACTTTTGGTTAAATCAAGTACTCTAAAATCGGGGTTATTATCACTTAGTATGTAATTATCTGCAGCACTAGCTGTAAATGGAACATCAAATTGCTTAGCTCTGATAAAATTATCATTATTCAGATATCTACGATTTACGCCAACCATATCAATAATAATCAAGAGCCCCAATCCTGCAATTAGCCAACCTCGCTTTATTTTATTCGCCGAGAATAAATATATTAAAATGGCCGCTAGTACCACAAAAATAAGACTACGCAGAGCATCGGCTTTAAAAATTGCAATCCTTACATTTTCAAGACTTGCTAGATAAATATTTACCTGAGCAGCATCATTACTTTTTGTTAACTCTGCAAACTGAGATTTTTCTGCGGAACTTAAGAAATCAAAAAACATTGAGGGGGCAATATAAAACAATAGTATAATCCCACCTGTTAACCCAAATGAATAGTAAAGTGAGTTTTTCTTTATTTTAAGAATTGATGGGTCACTAACTAACTTTCCAAACGCCATAAATGCAAGTATTGGAATAGTTAGTTCGGCAATAACTAAAATCATTGAAACGGCTCGGAATTTATTATAACCCGGAATATAATCTATAAAGAAATCTGTAAAAGGCATCCAGTTTCTTCCCCAAGCAAGTAATATTGATAGCACAGTTACCACAAGTAATGCCCATTTTAGCCTGTTACTAACTATAAACATTCCCAGAATAAATAGAAACAGAACAATTACTCCAACATACACCGGACCCGAAGTACCTGGTTGATCACCCCAGTATGAATTACTTTGCTGAGATATTGCATTTCTATACGTAGGATCGGCTTCCTTAATAGCATCAACATTTCCAAGTACCCCTGAAGCACCACCCTTAACATTTGGAATAATCAGCGACCATGTTTCACCAATGCCATAACTCCATGCTGTGATGTAATCCTTATCAAGACCGCTTGATTTATTTTCAACATCCTTTGTCAACTCTGGTTTTCCACGCATCGTATCCTGTCCATAATCATAGGTTGCCCATAGATTTGTTGAGTGTGTTAATACTGCTAACAATGCTGCAATAATCAATATTCCGGTTGCCTTATAGAAATGAGTTAATTGTTTTTGCCTGATGGCTTCTACTAACTTAAAAATTCCATAAACAATCACAATTATCAATAAGTAATACGTTATCTGAAGATGTCCTGATCTTATTTCAAGTGCAAGGGCAATTGCTGTGAGAAGTGCCCCCTGCCAGTACTTACCTCTAAAGGCAAGTATTATACCCGCTAATACAGGTGCCATATATCCAATAGCATGTGCTTTTGAAGTATGCCCTGCCCCAAGAATTATAAAAAAATATGATGATAAAGCAAATGCTATTGCCCCTACGAGCCCTACCCAAGGGTCAATTTTTAAAACCAGCATTAATACGAAAAAACCAAGAAAATAAAGAAATACATAATTAGCCGGATATGGCAACCATAATGTAACAACCTTGTCAATGTATGAAGTTAAATTTGCTGAATACTGAACAGAAATCTGCCATGCAGGCATCCCTCCAAACATAGAGTTAGTCCAAAGAGCCTCTTCCCCGGTAGCATCACGATGATCAGCAATCTCTTTCGACATACCTTTAAACATAGTAATATCATGCTGCTTTAGCTTTTTGCCTTCTAACAAAGGTGAAAAATATACCAGAGTTATTATTAAGAATACAACAATAGCACTTATATATGCTATCGCATTTCCATCCAAAAAGCGGGCAGGTTTTTTGAAATGTTTTTTATCCATTATTTAACTTTTTACAATTTAGCCTTGGTAATTAACTATTAATCCTCAACATCTTCAAAATCTACATACTCTCCAAAGCCATCATCTTCACTTGGCTTTTGTGGTTTTTTTGTTTTAATATGAACCTCTCCTTCTTTAGTATTATCAGTATTTGAATTACCAAACCCGTTCATTTGATTGAACTTATCTTGTTGTTTTTTTACAAACTTAGCAAGTAACCAAGGCATTACATACCTTAATACTAGTCTAAAACCATAGTATATAATTATAATTATAAATATAAATCTGAGTATTGCTTCCATTCAGATTGAATTATTAATGCTCTGCGAATTTATTATTTTTTGTTGAATTGATGTACAAAATACTGCTACGATTAACTCTAAGTAATTGTAGTAATTATGCTTGAACCAACATATATTTATTTGGGTGATAAGAAAGCGACAAGGTCGAGGCGTGAGAAGTCTTAAAATTCAGGAGTTTACTATAGTAAATGACTGAATTTTAAGGCAAGCACAACGAAGAGATTGTTGTTTTCTTTCAGCCACTAATCATAAAACTAAAAAGGGAGGCATGCAAGCATACCTCCCGAATAGTATAATTTTTTACTACGCTAGTTATATTAGCGCATCTCGTCAGAAACAGTAAGTCTTTTTCTTCCTTTAGATCTTCTTCTTTTCAGCACTTTGCGACCATTAACGGTTGCCATTCTTTCACGAAAACCGTGCTTATTTTTTCTCTTTCTTACCGATGGTTGAAATGTTCTTTTTGTCATCGCCTTATAATTTTCTTTAGGGAGTGCAAAAGTAGAAATTTATTTGATAACTCAAACTCTTTTTTAAAAAGTTTTTTTCTACTTATTAAACCCTGAATTCACAGATTACTATTTTATCTGTGAATCCAAAGTCTGTTTTCTATTTTTTTGGAGCGTGTTTCAAAGTCTCAACAAGGAAATCCCAGAACAACTGTACCGTCTCAATATTCACCATTTCATCAGGTGAATGAGGATTACGAATAGTTGGTCCAAATGAGATCATATCCCAATGAGTATAAGTTGCTCCTAATATACCACATTCAAGTCCGGCATGTATTACCTTAACTTCAGGAACTTTACCAAACTTATTGTTATAAACTTCCTTCATCTCTTTAAGAATTGCAGAATCTGGATTTGGTTTCCATCCGGGATATGATCCCGAGTTTCCTGCTTTTGCCCCTGCCGCTTCAAAAACCTTTTTGATTTCTTTACCCAGTTTATCCTTGTCATCATCTATTAAACTACGGGTTAAAGCAGCAAGTTCAATTTTGCCATCGCTAGACTTAACGATAGCAAGATTTGAAGAAGTTTCGGTAACACCTTTAACGCTTTCGCTCATCTTTATAACCCCGTTAGGGCATTTTGCAACAGCAGTATAAAGATTAGCCTGAGTTTTTTTATCAATTAAATTCAATGGCATATCTGTAGCTTCAGTAATAATCATCACTCCAGGGTCTGCATCTTTAAACTCATCCTGTACAATTGCCTCAAATTCAGTTACAAATTGCTCAAAATCCTCTTTGTTGTCTTCAGAGACAACCACAGTTGCAAATGATTCACGTGGGATTGCATTACGTAAACTTCCACCATCAATCTCAGCAAGACGCAATCCATATTTTTCGCCTGCTTTTAAAAGAAGGATGTTCATAATTTTATTTGCATTACCTCTTCCAAGATTAATATCTAAACCTGAGTGACCACCTTTTAATCCTTTTACAATTAGCTTGTAGGCTGCCATTCCTTCAGGAACATCTTCGGGTGTATATGTAAACTCTCCTGTAGTATCAATACCACCAGCACAACCAATATAAAGCTCTCCTTCATCTTCCGAATCAAGGTTGATAAGAATATCACCATCCATCACGCCTGCTTTCAGGTTTTCAGCACCTGTCATTCCTGTTTCTTCATCCATAGTTATAAGAGCTTCAACAGGACCATGAACCAGGTCTTTGGCTTCCAGCACAGCCATTGTAGCAGCTACGCCCATTCCGTTGTCAGCACCAAGTGTAGTACCTCTTGCTGTAACCCAGTCACCATCTACATAGGCATCAATGGGGTCTTTTTCAAAGTCATGATCAATATCCGAATTCTTTTGAGGAACCATATCCATATGCCCCTGAAGGATAATCCCTTTACGGTCTTCCATACCTTCGGTAGCTGGCTTTTTGATAATTACATTACCAATTTCATCAACGATGGTTTCTAAGCCAAGATCTTCGCCAAATTTTTTCAGAAATACCCTTACTTTTTCTTCTTTTTTAGAAGGGCGTGGAATTTGTGTTAGTTCATAGAAGCTTTTCCATACAGCTTCTGGTTTTAATTTTAATATGTCTTTACTCATAGTATTTTAATTTTATTATTTAACTCTGAATATTAGGAAGTTCCAACCCATATCCTTTTTTCTTGTCTTCAGCTTTAAGTAGAATAGCTACAACAATAGCCAACAACCCAGTTACTGCAAAAATCAACATAGGAATTGTATAATCATAATGACTAAAATTACCTTCTGCATCCATAACCTGACAATATCTATCAAGTACAATTCCAATTAATAGAGGCATACCCATTAATCCCCAGTTTTGCACCCAGAAAATTAATGCATAAGCACTACCTAATTGCTTTTCAGGAATAATTTTGGGTACCGATGGCCACATAGCTGATGGCACAAGGGAAAACGTAATTCCAAGAAAAATGATAAGTGCAATTGCCACAATATAATTATTGATAAAAGGTACAGCAAAAACAAGATGTGCAACTAGTAACATAACTGAACCTATCAACATAATTGTAGCACCCTTTCCTTTTCTATCATAAATATTACCAAAAAATGGTGTGAGAATTATGGTCCCAAATGGAAGCAATCCAGGAATTACACCTGCAAAATCAGGGTTAACATGATACTTATTAATCATAAGGTCGGTTGCGAAATATAAAAACGGGAAGATACCTGAATAGAACAATACACAAAGTAAAGCAATTAACCAAAATCCCTTATTCTTAATAATAAACAAGATGTCCTTAACCTGAAATTTATCTTCTTCATTTATTTCATCACCAATACCTTCAGAAATTTCAAGTTTCCTATCCATAAAAGTATACCATACAAATGCAATAAAGCCTGCCACTAGTAATCCTAATCCCAACATTAATGGTGCAGAAATATGAGGGGTTTCAATTGTCCCAAACCATCTGGTTGCCATTGGATATGGTAAGGCCAGTGCTAATGCGGTTCCCATTCTGGCAGTTGCCATTTCAAGACCCATTGCCAGAGCCAGCTCTTTTCCTTTAAACCACTTAACAATTACTTTCGAAACCGTAATTCCGGCAACCTCAACACCTACTCCAAATATTCCAAATCCTAAAGCACCAACAGCTATTTGAGTATTCATCCCTAGTATTTCACCATCGAAAGGAGAAACATATTCAATTGCAATATATTGAAGTACAGTACCAACAATCATTGTTAAACTTGCGCCTAGTCCGGTAAACCTAACACCCATTTTATCGAGTATGATACCTCCGAATATTAGCATAAGGAAGAAAACATTAAACCAGCCATAGGCACTATTCCAAATACCAAAATCCTGACTAGTCCAACCCATATGCTCTTCTAGTATTGGTTTCAATGGCGATATCACATAGTTAATATAATATCCTGTCATCATTGTAAATGAAACTACCGCTAATGCACCCCATCGTGCTCCTTTTGAGTCTCGCAATGATTGTGTTATTGATTTTGTCATATTTAATATTTATTAATGAGGGGGCGAATTTAAGATAAATTATTTTTGGAAAGCATGAATTAAGTACTTATTTCTTATTTAGATTTACAAAGAATACCTGCATGAAATTAATCCTTATCTAATCATTTAATTTAAGCACAACTAAAAATGCCGATTGTGGTACTTCTACATTACCAACTTGCCTCATTCGTTTTTTACCCTTTTTCTGTTTCTCCAGCAACTTACGTTTACGAGTAATGTCACCACCATAACATTTGGCAGTAACATCTTTTCTGACAGCTTTAATTGTTTCGCGAGCGATAATTTTAGAACCAATTGCAGCTTGTATTGCAATATCGTATTGTTGACGTGGAATAAGGTCTTTTAATTTTACGCAGATTCTCCTACCCAAATCATATGCGTTGTCAACATGAGTTAAAGAAGACAATGCATCAACAGGCTCTCCATTTAGGAGAATATCTAACTTAATTAATTTTGCAGGTTTAAACCCGCTAATATGATAATCAAATGAAGCATAGCCTTTTGATATACTTTTAAGCTTATCGTAAAAGTCAAAAACAATTTCACCTAATGGCATGTCAACCGTTAGTTCAACACGGCTTGTTGAAAGGTAAATTTGGTTTTTTAGTTCTCCTCTTTTGTCAAGACAAAGCTTAATTATTGGTCCAATAAAATCGGTACGCGTTATAATCTGAGCATTGATAAAGGGTTCCTCAATATGATCAATATATTTTTGTTCAGGCAACCCCGATGGATTATGAACTTCAATAATTTCATTTTTATTTGTAACAACGTTGTACGAAACGTTGGGCATTGTGGTAATCACGTTCATATTAAACTCACGCTCTAACCGCTCCTGAATTATTTCCATGTGAAGCAACCCCAAAAATCCACATCTAAAACCAAACCCAAGTGCCATTGATGATTCAGGCTCAAACGAAAGTGATGCATCATTTAGCTGAAGCTTTTCGATTGATGCACGCAACTCTTCATATTCTTCAGGATCAGTAGGATAAATCCCTGCAAACACCATGGGTTTAACATCTTCAAAACCTTCTACTACATTTGTGCAAGGGTTTGAAACATGGGTAATAGTATCCCCAACTTTTACTTCTTTTGATGCTTTAATTCCTGAGATTATATAACCAACATCACCAGTTCTCAACACATCGCGCGACTCTTGTTTTAAACGAAGGACTCCTATTTCGTTGGCTTCGTATTCTTTTTCTGTATTGATAAACTTAACTTTATCTCCTTTTCTTACCTCACCATTTAATATTCTAAAATAAGCAACAATACCACGAAATGAATTAAATACCGAATCGAAAATTAAAGCCTGAAGAGGAGCTTCAGGATTACCTTTAGGTGGAGGCACTTTATTAATAATTGCATCTAGAATAGTATCAACTCCATAACCTGTTTTGCCGCTTGCTTCAATAATATCTTCGTAATCACAGCCAATCATATCTACTATCTGATCCTTAACTTCATCGGGCATAGCATTGTCAAGATCCATTTTATTAAGAACGGGAATTATCTCAAGATCATTTTCAATGGCAAGATAAAGATTTGATATTGTTTGTGCCTGAATACCTTGACTAGCATCAACAATAAGTAAAGCTCCCTCACAAGCGGCTATCGATCTTGAAACTTCGTATGAAAAATCAACATGGCCCGGCGTATCAATAAGATTGAGCACATAATTTTCATTTTTATGGGTATAATCCATCTGAATTGCATGGCTCTTAATGGTAATGCCTCGCTCGCGCTCTATATCCATATCATCAAGCACCTGTGCTTGTAAATCACGTGCCGAAACAGTATCAGTAAATTCCAATAGCCTGTCAGCCAATGTGCTCTTCCCATGATCAATATGTGCAATAATACAGAAGTTTCGTATTTCCTTCATAGTCGGCAAAAATACGAACAATTCTCATTGCTCAACAACAAGCACCTTTATTATCTTAATTATTGAAATATCACAAATTAGCACTAATTTCGCCAGGTTTTATTTGGACATTAATACATTGGAATAATTATTGATGTCTAAATGTTTTAATTGTAGAAATAATTATGTTAGATATATTTAAGAAAGTCTTTGGAGATAAATCAAAAAAGGATTTGAAAGAAGTAAGTCCTTTTGTTGATCAGGTTAAAGAAGCATACAATGATATTAAGAACCTCACTAACGATGAGTTACGTGAGAAAACAGCAGAATTTAAAAACCGTATTGCTGATTATATTAGTGAAGAAGAAACTGAAATATCAAGATTGAAAGAAATGATGTCTTCTAATACTGAAATAGATATTGATGAGAAGGAGAAAAACTATATTATTATAGATAAGTTATCAAAAACCAGTTATGATAAAACTCAGGAAATTCTAAATCAGATACTACCTGAGGCATTTTCAGTTATTAAGGAAACTGCCCGCAGGTTTACAGAGAATGAGGTTGTTGAAGTAACAGCTAATGATTTTGATGGTGAGCTTAGCACTACATATGATAGTGTGAATATAAAGGGTGATAAAGCATACTATAGTAATAGTTGGCTTGCGGGTGGAAACACAATCACCTGGGATATGATCCATTATGACGTGCAGCTAATTGGAGGAACAGTACTACACCAGGGTAAAATAGCAGAGATGGCTACTGGTGAGGGTAAAACTCTCGTTGCAACTTTGCCAGTTTACCTAAACGCGTTACCCGGCAAAGGTGTCCATATGGTTACGGTTAATGATTACCTTGCAAAACGAGATTCACAATGGATGGGAATGCTTTATATGTTCCACGGACTTCGCATAGATTGTATTGATAATCACCAACCAAATACAAATGAACGAAGAAAGGCATATCTTGCTGATATAACTTTTGGAACAAATAATGAATTTGGATTTGATTATTTGCGTGACAACATGACAGGCAACCCTGATGAATTGGTTCAGCGCGAACATAATTATGTTATTGTGGATGAGGTTGACTCAGTTTTGATTGATGATGCGCGTACACCATTAATAATTTCAGGGCCAACACCAAAAGGTGATATTCACGAATTCAACGAACTAAAAGGTGATGTGCAAAAACTTTACAATGCACAAAAGAGTCTGGTATCTAAAATATTAGTAGATGGGAAACATTTATTGAAAGACAAAACCGATAACGACAGTGTTAAAAAAGCAGGAGATGACCTACTAAGAGCATATCATGGTTTACCAAAAAATAAAGCACTTATTAAGCTGTTAAGCGAAGAGGGTAATAAACATTTAATGCAAAAAACTGAAAGTTTTTATCTTCAGGAGCAGGCCAAAAATATGTATATCATTGATGATGAACTGTATTTTGTAAATGATGAACAGCATAATTCAGTTGATTTAACAGAGAAGGGAATTGATCTTCTAACAAAATCATACGATGACCCTGATTTCTTTATATTGCCTGATATTGGAGCACGTGTTGCTGAATTAGAAAATGAAGATCTTAGCGAGAAGAAGATGCTGGAACAGAAAAATAAAATGATCCAGGATTATTCAATTAAATCTGAAAGAATTCATACTGTAACTCAGTTGCTTAAAGCATATACACTTTTTGAAAAGGATGTGGAATATGTAATTATGGAAAACAAAATTAAAATTGTTGACGAGCAAACAGGACGTGTAATGGAAGGCCGGCGTTATTCTGATGGACTACATCAGGCGATTGAAGCAAAAGAAAACCTAAAGATTGAAGCTGCCACTCAAACATATGCCACAATAACTCTGCAAAATTATTTCAGGATGTATAAAAAGTTAGCTGGTATGACTGGTACAGCTGAAACTGAAGCAGGTGAGTTGTGGGATATATATAAACTGGATGTTATTGTTATTCCAACTAATAGGCCAATAATTCGTGATGACAGACAGGACTTGGTTTATAAAACAAAACGTGAAAAATATAATGCTGTTATTGATGAAATAGAAAAGCTTGTTGATGAGAAACGCCCCGTTTTAGTAGGGACCACATCTGTTGAAACATCAGAATTGTTAAGCCGCATGTTAAACAGAAAGCATATTACTCATAATGTTTTGAATGCTAAATTGCACCAGCGTGAAGCACAGGTTGTTAAAGAAGCAGGGCATCCTGGCATGGTTACTATTGCAACCAATATGGCTGGTCGTGGTACAGATATTAAACTTGGAGAAGGGGTTGTTGTTTCAGGAGGACTTGCAATTATTGGTACGGAAAGACATGACTCAAGACGGGTTGACCGTCAGTTGAGAGGTCGTGCCGGACGTCAGGGTGATCCGGGTAGTTCACAATTCTTTGTTTCTCTTGAAGATGACCTTATGAGGATGTTCGGCTCTGGGCGAATTGCTGGGATTATGGATAAACTTGGGCTGGAAGAGGGAGAAGTAATACAACATTCAATGATTACCAAGTCGATTGAGCGCGCACAGAAAAAAGTTGAAGAAAACAACTTTGGTGTACGTAAGCGATTACTTGAATATGATGATGTAATGAACTCACAACGTGAAGTTATTTATAAACGACGTCATCATGCCTTATTTGGAGAAAGACTTTCGGTTGATATTTCAAATATGATTTATGATCTCTGTGAACAAATTTCACATGATTATCAATCTGAAAATGATTTTGAAGGTTTTAAAATGGAAGTGTTGAGAACCCTTGCCATTGAATCACCTGTTGATGAAAAAGAGTTTGTAGCAATTGACAGTACAAATCTAACTGAAAAATTAGCAAAAGCAGTTTATACAAACTATGTTGATAAGAGAAACCGGCTTGCAGTTAATACGCTTCCTGTTATTAAAGATGTTTACGAAAATCAAAGTCAGTACGAAAACATAGCTATTCCTTTCTCCGATGGAAAACGCCAAACTCAAATAATTGCAAATCTTAAAAAGTCAGTTGAGTCAAATGGTGCTGAAGTTCCTGTTGCTTTTGAAAAAGGTATTACATTATCAACAATTGATGATTTGTGGAAAGAGCAACTTCGTGAGATGGATGAGTTAAAACAATCTGTACAAAATGCATCTTATGAGCAAAAGGATCCTTTACTTATTTATAAATTTGAATCTTTTGAATTATTTAAAAAGATGATTCAAAAAATTAATAAGGATATTGGCTCATATCTTATTAAAGGTGATGTATTCATGAAAAATACTGCAACCCTGCAAGAAGTAAAAATGCCTCGTGGGCTTGATCGTTCTCAAATGAAAGAGGAAAGAGGAGATATGCTCTCACAGGCGAATAGTGATACTCAGGAAAAGCAAAAACCGCAACCTGTGAAAGTTGAAAAGAGAGTTGGAAGAAATGATCCTTGTCCATGTGGTAGCGGAAAAAAATATAAACACTGTCACGGTAAAAATTAGTATCTTAGCTGAAAATAATAAACTATGAAAAAATCATTTTTATATCTGAATATTATTTTATTTAGTGTAATTGTGGTTTTGAGTGTTGATTGCAACAACAATAATCCCGAACCCTCAATACCTACTTATAGTTTTGTCGACCCTATAGTTAGCCCTCCTGATTCATTCCAGATTGTTTATAATATTAGTACATATGGCGATAGACTAGCTTATATTACTTTTGAAGAGGATGCTGTTTGGTATATTGAAAAATTAGGTGATAGTAGAATTAATTTTTGGGGAAATAATGATGTAGAAAGTATTGAAATTGTTACTACAGATACATTAGGACTTAAAGCCGGGTTTACATATATTTTTGCTGCAAATAATAATAATTATACTGAGTACACTAACCTTTTTGTTCAGTTTAATAAGCTGTCACTGGATTACGAAATTTTCGAGCCAAAATTCTAAGTCAGAATAAAATTTTCAAAAATTGCATTTCCAATTTCATTTGGAATGCTTAATAACAATCCATTTTACTTTATCAGGAAGACTAGTAGTATTACTTTTGTCTTATATTTGTAATTGATTAAAATAATCAATTACTAGATTATGAGAAAAAATTACACTGTAATTATTATAGTTATTGCTACGCTTTTATTACAAAGCTCATTACTATTCTCACAAAATAATACAATCCCAGAAAAAAGCAAAGAACGCCCAAAAGTTGGTTTAGTATTAAGTGGTGGCGGTGCTAAAGGATTTGCATATATTGGATTACTAAGGGTTATGCAAGAAGTGGGTCTTAGGGTTGATTATGTTGGTGGAACAAGTATTGGTAGTATAATGGGTGGATTATATGCTATTGGGTATAGCCCGGATGAGATTGAAAAAATGATTAAATCCCAAAATTGGGATGAGCTAATTAAAGATGAAATACCAAGAAAATATGTTGCATATGAAGAGAAAGAATTTCTTGAAAACTCATTGGTATCTCTACCTTTAAAGAAAAGAAAAATAGGCTTAAAACAGGCAATGTATCAGGGACAAGAAGTTAACTTGTTGTTAAACAGATTTTTTTCACCAGCATGGAATACTACTGACTTTAATAAATTACAAACACCATTTCTTTGTATAGGAACAAACTTAATTAACGGCAATGCCGAAGTCCTAAAAAGCGGATATCTCCCAATGGCTATTCGTTCAAGTATGTCCATTCCTGGATACTTTTCACCCACCCATTATAATGGCTACTATCTTATTGATGGAGGTATTGTTGACAATTATCCTGCAGGTGAACTAAGGAAAGAAGGGGCTCAAATAATAGTGGGAGGTGATGTGCAATCAGGCCTTGCTGATAGTATATCACAGCTTAGCACAATGACAGAAATTCTAAATCAAATAATTTTCTTTCATGGACAAAAGGCTAATGAAGAAGCTGCTAAAATTATTGATTTAAACATTCGATTTAAAGTTCAAGCCGGAATGATGGACTTCACTAAATATGAATCAATTATAGCATATGGAGAAAAAGTTGCAAGGGAACATTACGATGAATTAAAACAACTTGCTGATTCATTAAATGCAATTGAATATTTACCATTGAAAGAATATAATGCAAAGCCACTTGATTCGCTTAATATTGCCGAAGTAATTTATAAAGGAAATGATAAAATGTCATTAATTTATTTGGACAATTATTTTGAACGTTTCGAGAATACTAAAATTTCGATTGACGATCTAGAGCATACAATAACTAGAGTTTATGGAACTAGGTTTTTTACACATGTATTTTATGAGCTCGAACCTGTGGGTGATGGAAAAGCTAATTTGATATTAAATATTAAAGAAGGTTCACCAGGTTACCTATCGGCATCGCTTCATTATGATACTGATTATAGTGGAAGTATTCGATTAAGTGGTATTTTCAGAAATGTGCTTGGACATCGAAGTAAATTATTTACTGAATTACTAATTGGACCAAACCCTCGATTTCGTGCCCTATACCTACTTTCTAATGGGGCTAAACCAGGTTTTGGAGCAAAAATTGACATGTATGGATTTACGTTTAATGACTATGACAAAAATGTAATATATCATAAATTAAATATTTCAAATTTTAAAGGATCGGCTTTTGTAACATCAACTTTTAACAATTTATATAATTTTAGAGCAGGATTTGAATATGAATATTTCTCACTTCATGTAGATGATATTCAAGTTGATTCAACATTATTGCCCTATGAAGATTTTCATAGTTACGGTAATTTATTCGTTAAGCTAAGAGCTGATTCGAGAGATAAAGCATATTTTGCAACAGAAGGTTTTAATGCAGAGTTCAAAATTACATACGCTATACCTTTATCAAAAGAATGGTCATCAGATTTGTTCACTAACTCACTAATTTTTTACGCAAAATATGACCAAAGCATCAGTATATCTCCAAAATTTGTATTAAAACCTGGATTTTTTGTTGGAGGAACTCTTAAACAAGATTCGCCTCCAATTCAACACCGATTTGGTTTAGGTGGTTTAAATGAAATAAATTATATTAGTGGTTTTGTCCCTTTTACAGGAGTACAGTTTATACAAGAATTTGGTTATTATGCAGGTATAGCCAGAATAAAATTTCAATATAATGTTTATAAGAAGATGTATTTAACTATTAGATCTGATTTAGGGGCTACCGGTGAAAATGTGGAAAATTTGCTTGATCCTGCTTATACATTGTTTGGTTATGGTTTAACGGCATCATACAATAGCATTATAGGCCCCATTGAATTTACGGTGATGGGATCAAATTTAAATCCATCAGCAACGTTTTTTATTAATATAGGATTTAGTTTTTAGAAAATTATTACTTAAGATATGTATAAAAGAATATTGTTAAAATTAAGTGGTGAAGCTCTCATGGGTGGTCAAGATTATGGTATAAACCCAGATACTCTTACCAGATATTGCGAAGATATTAAACAAGTAGCTGATACAAAAGTGCAGATCGCAATTGTAATTGGGGGTGGTAATATTTACAGAGGATTACAGGGAGCTACTAAAGGAATGGATAGGGTGCAGGGTGATTACATGGGTATGCTGGCAACAGTTATTAACTCTATGGCACTGCAAGCTGAACTAGAAAAACAAGGTTTAAAAGTCAAGTTACTATCTGGCATTTTTATTGATCCAATAGCTGAATCGGCAAGTGGACGAAAAGCAAAATATTATCTGGATAAGGGATATGTGGTTATTATTGCCGGAGGTACGGGAAATCCATTTTTTACCACCGATTCGGCTTCTGCTCTGCGAGGAGTTGAAATAGGAGCTGATATTTTACTAAAAGGCACAAGAGTAGATGGTGTATACACAGCAGATCCTGAAAAAGATCCAAAGGCTGTTAAATATAACACAATTACTTTTGATGAGGCATATAGCAAAAATTTGAAAATAATGGACATGACGGCCTTTACTTTATGTAAAGAGAATAACTTACCTATACTAGTGTTTGATATGAATACTAAGGGTAATTTAATTAAAGTTGTTAGGGGTGAAAATATTGGCACTATAGTTAAGTCTGGCAATTAATTTATAATTGTCAAACTTAGGAGTAGTGATTCTAGTTAAAGTACTGTGAATAAATATTTAATATTCATTATATAAAAACTGATATTTCATTAATGAGAAATATTACATTTGTGGTTATTAAAAATTTGATGTTATGACTGACGATGCATTATTATGTTTAGAGGAAGTTGAAGAAAGCATGCAAAATGCCATACAACACCTCGAAAAAGAATTCTTAAAGGTAAGAGCAGGCAAGGCAAACCCATCAATGCTTACCGGTGTTAGAGTTGAATATTATGGTGTTTCAACACCAATTGAACAAACATCAAATATTAATACACCCGATGCCCGCCAAATTATTGTTCAGCCTTTCGACAGGAGTACTATTAATGAAATAGAAAAAGCAATACTAAATGCTAATTTGGGTTTTAATCCTCAAAATGAAGGTGATATAATAAGAATTAATGTACCCCCACTAACCGAGGAAAGACGCCTTGATCTGGTTAAAAAAGCAAAAGTAATTACTGAAGATACTAAAATAGGTATTCGAAATGCAAGACGTCAGGGTAATGATGAAGCAAAAAAACTTGAAAAAGATGGCTTGCCGGAAGATGAGGCAAAAAAATTAATGGATGAAATTCAAAAACTCACTGATAATTTTTCAGTAAAAATTGATAATTTATTTGAAACAAAAGAAAAAGATATTCTAACTGTTTAAAATCAATCCTTAATATCCTTCTCTAATTTTTTGTTTTCTTTTTTAGCTATTTTTCTTTTCTTATGGCCTGAAAGTTTTCTTATCCTATTAATCACATTAAAAGCAAACTTAGCCATGTTAGTAGTTGTTACAAACGACTGATAAGCTTTATCAATTATTTGGTGTGAAATATTTGTGAATGTAAGGCTATCACCAACTACCTTAATTTTCTGGTTTAAATCTTCTTGTCGCTTTAGCAATTCTTCATGAACAGCCTTTATATTCTTCTCATATGATTCATCCGAATCAAAAGAGAAGTTAAATTTTTCATTTGATGTATTATCTTCACCAAAAAAGATATTGCCAAATATTTTTCGGGTAGGGTTAAAAATAAATTTCTTACGAAATATATAAATAAAGGCTGCAAGTAGCACATAAAAACCAGCTACCACAAGGTAACCAGCCCCGATCCCAAGTTTAGTTATATCACCAAACCATCCGGCAAAGGCAAATGATAAAAATAGGAGAATTAATCCTCCGGTTGCAAGTAACAGTACCAGCAATAATATATACGAAGATAGTTCTCCTGTTTTGCGAGTAAAAACAAGTTTATTATACGTAATCTGAATATCAACATATCCCTTAAGTTCCTCGATGGCATCCTTAATGGGCTGTCCCAAATCATCATATTCCATAAGATAATAAGTAAGTTAAAACTTATTTTACCTTGGTTTTTACCTCTTCGATTAAAGCCTCAGTATTTTTTTTAACACTCTCAAGAGTTTCAGCAGTTCCTGATTTTACATCCTCGAGCACGTCAGTCATCGAGTCTTTAAAATCGTCGAATTTATCATAAAGATCATCTGCTAATTCTTTTGATTTTTCAGCAAGTTTTTTTCTGGTTTCTTCACCAGTTTCCGGGGCAAATAATAATCCAGCCAACGCACCTACTGCAGCACCAACTACTATACCTGCTATAAAAGCAAAGCCTGAACCTGAATTTGAATCACTCATATCAATATCTATTTAAGGTTAATGTATCGGTTATTATAGTGTTTTATTATAAAAAGGTTACATTCTGCTAGTTAAATATTTTACTAATTTCATTTGCTGCATAAACTGTCTTGCAATCACTTTAATTACCGTGTAAGTTGGTATCGCAAGAATCATACCCACAATACCTGCCAGTTTACCCCCTATAATAATTACCAGAAATACTTCTATAGGATGTGCTTTAACACTTCTCGAATAAATAAGTGGCTGAAGTACAAAATTATCTATTAAGTTAGCAATTCCAAAAACGCCAACTACACTAAAAAAAGTAAATACAATTATATTATAATCACCATCACTTACTACTGATAATACTGCAAGGACAGCTCCAATGGTCATACCAATTATCGGCCCTAGATAAGGAATCACATTCATGAGCCCACCAAAAAACCCAATAAGTAATGCATTAGGTACACCCAATATTAACAATCCAATAGTTTCCAATGTCATCATTATTATTATCTCAACAAGGATTCCATGAAAATATCTAACCAAAAGAAACTTAGAATCGTGCAGAGCTTTGTCAAGATCGTTAATGTACTTTTCCGGCGAAAGCTTTAAAACAAAATTTTTCAAAAGTTTGTCATCTAATAAAAAATAATATGTGAGAAAAACTACAATAAAAACCCCCATAAATAAAGACCCAGTTGTACTTACAAGGTTAGAGAAAAAATTTGCAAATTTTGCCAAACTAATAACATCTAGTATCTGACCTTGTAAGTAGATTGCCAACGTTTCACCAGAGTTAATAACATTATATTGTACTAAAAATGCATCAAGTTTATCCATTGGTTCTTGATAATGAGCAATAAGATCATTAACATTAATAGTTGAAATAATATTACCTTGCCTTATTATCAATGGCACAATCAATATCATAAATAAGCCAAAAACAAATATCATTATCAATAGTGATAGTCCGGCACTGAAGGATTGTGGTATTTTCCAACTTCTAATTTTTATTTTACCAATCCGTTTAACAAGTGGTGTTCCCATCATCGATAAAAAAGTAGCGATAAGTATGTAAGCCAATATGTCTAGAAAATACCAGCTCATAAAAACTATAATGCTAAATCCAATTAATGGTTTTAAATATTGAATTATATTATTCTTCATTAGTAATTGATTCTAAATAAATTCTATGTTGGTAAATTTATAAAAAATTGTGTATCGGAATAACTAATTAATTTTTTAGATTTTATTCAGATTCAAAAATACTATATTTGAAAGCAGGTTTAGTTTTTAAAAAACATATTGAAAAAAACTGTGCGATATTAATACAGCCCTGTTCACTTATGAACAATATATAGAAAAGCTTTTTTGAGATTTCAAGTAATCATATACATATTAATTAGTTGCTATTACTGGTACAATTTATGCTAAAGCAGCAATATTCAAACTTAAAAATCAACTTTATGAAAAAATTATCTTACTTATTTATTTTAATTATACTTATATCGGGCATAAGAGTAAATGCAGACGAAGGAATGTGGCTACCCCTGTATCTTGAAAGATTAAATTATGTAGATATGGAGAAAATGGGACTTCAACTAACACCTGATGAAATTTATAACATAAACAATGGCAGTTTAAAAGACGCTATAATAGGGTTATCAAGCAGTCCTACACCTCGTGGTTTCTTTTGTACTGGCGAAATTGTTTCAAACGAAGGGTTAATGTTTACAAATCACCATTGCGGATTTGGAGCTATACAAAAACATAGTACTGTAGAACATGACTACTTAGCCGATGGGTTTTGGGCTATGAACCACGATGAAGAACTACCTAATGAAGCTTTAACAGCATCAATACTTTACCGTATGGCTGATGTTACTGATAGCATCCTTCCATTTATTAACGACACACTTAAAGGATCAGAGCGTACTGCTGCGATAAAAGAAATTACCTCACGACTTAAAAAAGAGGCTTCTGAAGATAAGAAATATAATGTTGTAATAAAAAGTTTTTTTAGCGGAAATGAATATTATATGTTTGTGTATGAAGTTTATACAGATGTAAGACTAGTGGGAGCACCTCCTTCATCAATTGGAAAATATGGTGGTGATACCGATAACTGGATGTGGCCAAGACACACTGGTGATTTCAGTATATTTAGAATTTATACTGCACCTGATGGAAGTCCTGCTGAGTACTCTGAAGAAAATATTCCTCTTGTACCAAAGCACTCGCTTCCCATTTCTCTTGACCCTGTGAAAATGAATGAGTTTGAAATGATATGGGGATTCCCGGGTGGCACTGAGCGTTTTCTTACTTCATCAGGAATAGACTTCAAAGTTGATAATTACTATCCACCTATTATCGAAGTATTTGGTAAAAAACTTGATGTTTTGAAAGAACATATGAATAACAATAAAGAAGTTAAAATAAAATATGCCTCAAATTATGCTGGAATTGCCAATGCATGGAAACTTTTCATAGGACAAACAAAAGGCATTAAAGACCTAAATGTTTTTGATGACAAAAAAGCATTTGAAGATGAGTTTATGTTATGGGTAAATGAAGACCCAACACGGACTGAAAAATATGGAGATGCATTATCAATAATTGAAGAAGCAGACAAAGAAAAATCGGATGGCTATTCAACACTAATTTATGCGAGTATTGCCGGAATCGGAGGTGCAGATATTATAAGTTATGCAAGAGGATTTTCAGCATTACAATCGTTTATGGAAAAATATAAGGGGGAAAAAGACAAAGATAAAAAAGCGAAAACAAAAAAACAGATTGATAAGGAAATAAACAAGCTCAAGGATAATGTTGTTGATCAGTTTAAAAACTACGATTTGGCAACCGATGAAGATGTTTTTGCAGTGATGACAGAAATGTATTTCAATAATATTCCTAAGGAAATGCATCCTGAATTACTTACAAAACTTGTAAAAAAATACAATGGGAACTTTAAAGAAATTGCTTCCTACATCTACACAAAGTCTAACTTCTCAACTCCTGAAAAAATAACAGCCTTTTTGGATAAACCTTCACTTAAAACTCTTGATAAAGATCCTGCGTTTATTCTCTCAACAGAATATATGGCATTGCTAATGGAAGCTTCAACAAAAACTCGAAAAGAAAACAGTGAAGTAAAGAAAGCTAATCGTTTATTTGTTGAAGGCGTACGCGAAATGCAACCAGACAAAAAATTCTACCCTGATGCAAATTCAACACTTAGGTTTTCTTATGGTAAAGTGCTGGATTACTATCCTGCAGATGCTATTCATTTCGACTATATTACACATCTTAGTGGAGTAATTGAAAAGGAAGACCCCGATAATTATGAATTTATTGTTCCTGAAAAGCTTATTGAATTGTACGAAACAAAAGATTACGGACAATATGGGCAAGATGGGAAAATGATAGTTTGCTTCTTAACCAACAACGATATCACAGGCGGAAACTCAGGATCACCGGTTATGAATGGCAAGGGTCAACTTACAGGAATTGCTTTTGATGGTAATTGGGAAGCTATGAGCAGCGATATCGCATTTGCCCCAAATATGCAACGCACTATTGTGGTTGATATTCATTATGTACTCTTTATTATTGATAAGTTTGCAGGTGCTACCCATCTTATTGATGAGCTTACAATTGTTAAAACACCTCCTCCCCCACCTCCTCCACCATCAAAAGTAGAAGTTGTTGAAGAAGTTGAAATGATAGAATAGAAATAATTTTTAAGCGTGGAGGTTGTTTGTTTTTAAGCGTGGACACTTAAAACAGAAGTATATAAAAAAGGGAAGCCAGCTGGCCTCCCTTTTTGTTTGGAACTGTCAAAATAATAGTCTTTTAACCTCAGCTCTATGTAAGTATTTTGTTGTTGTAAGGGTGTCCACGCTTACAATTATTACTTAACAACTACCTTAAAATCCATGCTACTATTACCATCCGCTATTTTAAGAAAGTAAATACCTGTAGTATATTCGCTTAAATCAACCAAGATTTTATTTTCACCTATTGAAGTATTATGATTTTCTTTAACAATAACTCTTCCCGAAATATCAGTAAGACTAATATCAAGACTTGCATTATTAACTGCATTAAATGAAACATTTAACTGGTTATCTGCTGGATTAGGAAAGATATTAACTTTTCCACCGAGGAATAAGTCATTAACTCCACTATTATCAATCACAATAAAATACACTTTTGCTGTAGAATAAAGAGTTGGATCCGCCTGATAAACAATTTTATAAACAATTGAGTCGGTACCATAGAAACCATCATTTGGTTCATAATTAATAATATTTGGATTGGTGAAAGGAATAAATGCATTACCCTGATTAGCTGGTATTTCAATACTTAAAGTAATTGGAGCTTCTAATATATCATTTTCCAATACCATAACAGTCACCATATTGTTAATTGTTGTTTCAGCATTATCATCAACAGCTACCGGAGGATCAGTTAGTTCATATAATACACCATGATTTTCAACAAAACGATAAACAAATTGTTGGTAATAAATATTTGCCATTGTTGCATCATGTATAATGAGAGTGTTTTCATCATTAGTATTATCAGCTGCTGCACTCCAGTTATGAGAACCTGTAAAAGTCATTGGATCTGAAGCAGGATCACCCTGATCAACAATCATGTATTTATGGTGAAGAATTCCAGGTGAAACATTGTCGTAAGTTACATGAGTTGTCAAAGAAGCTTCAAGCATCTCATTAACTGTTGCATTATTATTTCCTTCAGCATTAGTAATACCATTTACAGCAACACCTGCCGACTTACGCTCAACTATAGCATCTGCCATAGTAATTCGTGTAATTAACATCGTAGCAACGCTAAGATCTTTATCAGCAGAATTAATTACATCAACAATTTTTGCATTTACTCCATCAGATGGACTAAAGTAACACTCAACACGTTTACCATCAATTATGAATTCGTGAGGTGTATTATTCATTTTAGTTGCACCAAATCGTGCATTAGCAGCATCAGGATCATCACCATGAGAACCCCACATTTCCTCAAACTCAATTTGATACGCGCGTGCTAAACTTTGATCCTGAACAATAATAACATTATTTGCATCCAAATTAATCTGTCCATCAGTAAAATTTGTTGAACCTGTCCAAACTATTGGATCATTAGCATTATCAGATTGAGCATCAAAAATGATAAATTTATTGTGCATAATCCCATCACGATTATAATCATCAGGACCAATAAGTACATGAACAGCCGTTCCAATCAGCTCGTCAATACCTAAATTAGCAGTAGTACCACAACCTATTACACGAACTCTAACTCCTCTATCTGCTGCAGCGATTAATGCATCACTAATATTGCTAATTCCTGAATTATTAAAATTGTAAATTGTAAAATCAATGGTATAATTTGCACGGTTAATATAACTAATCAAAGTATCATCAATAGTTTCATAAAGAAATATAGCATCAACACCTGTGGAATAAGAAATATCTACAGGGCTATTAAAATACGCTTTCATTTCACCCGATGAATTTGAGATAGTCGCAAATGGAACAACTGCTGATTTAGCTGTATCAGATCCACTCACTGAAAACGCCTGCACCCATGTAATTTCACCAGCATCTAATCCAGACAAATCAATACTATGACTGGTACTTTGACCAGATACAGAAACAATATTTGTTGCTACTAATTCTTCAGTAGAACCATAGTACATTTCGGTTGTTCCTTCAATGTTAGTATTCCATTCAAAATCAAGTGTGGTTTGAGTAAAATCAATATTTGATAAAGCATCAATAAAATAAATGGAACTTGGAATAAAAATATCATCTACATCTCTTGGAAGTACCTGATATCCATCATTAGGATTAGTGTAATCATATTGTGAACAAAGTCCTGTTAACTCAACAGGAGCACTTGGGATAATAGTACCAACAAGATCCTGACCATTTTTAACATAAATGTATCCTATTTCTCCATTAGAAGTAAAAGTATACTTTTTATTACCAGTAAAATTTTGTCCACCATCATTAAAAATCACATTATTAATTTGGAGCAGCCTTGCTTCATAAGTTTCACTTATCTGATTAGGTGTTAACAGTATCGGATCAGGCAATATATTACCAGTTGACAATACTTCGACATTTGTTACTGGATCAATTTCCAGAAGTTGATTATATTCCTTTAGTGTTCCAGTAATTATAACTGTGTCACCACGGTTTACAACCCCAACAGCAGAACCATATGCAGCTATTCCAGCTGTAGCATCCTGCATATACCTGATAATACCTAATTCTGAACCATTAGTAGCAATACCTTTAACTGTAACAACAGTTCCAATAGGCATTTCACGGGCTTCAAGAATATTTTCTTGTGCATAACCTGTAGTTAAAATTCCTACAAATAATAATGCGGTAATAATTATTTTTTTCATATTAATAATTGTTTTCATTTAATAAATTACTATTTTAAGAGAAGCAACAAATCTACGTGGTGCTCCCATAAACACAGAAGCAGAGCGTGCATCGAAAGCACCAAAATTACGCTGAATATATGAATCGTTATTTTTGGCATCAGAAATATATACTGAATTCAGCACATTCAATACATTAACTCTAAATGTAAAACCAAACTTGTCTAACTTATTAATTTTAAACCTATATCCTGCATGAAAATCAACCTGTGTATAAGAAGGTATTCTCCATGACTCCACCGGATTACCAAGCTCGTCAGTACAATCTTCAGGATTAAAATCAGAATAATATCTGTTAAAATATGTTCCTGTTCCCTCAACATATAATCCTCTTATTGGTTCATATTTAATACTCGCTCCTAGTTGGGTTTGAGCTGCATCCCCAACATGTATTCCAGTTGCGTCGAAACTAAGGTGGTTAGCTGGTTGATTATCATCAGTATAATACATTTGAAGATTCTCAATTTTCTTATCCCACTTCCAATCACCTAATGAAATTAAACCCTGAAAGTTCAATTTACGTGTTATTTTATAAACAAAGTCAAGCTCAACACCTATATGTAACGCATCCATTCCTGGAATATCTCCATAAGTGTATCCTGAATTACCTGTTAAAGGATCCTCATATTCGCCTCTTACCTGATTCGTTGGTTTATTTTCCCATTTTGTATAGTAGGCATTCACATTTGCTGTAAATTTTCTACTAATAAATGAATATCCTAATTCAAGAGCTTTTACCCGTTCATTTTTGGTTATTGAATCAGGTAGAAAATTAGCAGTATAACCCTGGAAATAATATTTGAAGTCTCTGGTTTTAGAAAGAAAACCTAAGTTAAGAAATACATTACTATGTTCAGACAAGTTATAATTAATACCCGTTTTCACTGTAAAACCAGGTTTGTACAACCAGTCAGACTTATTGTCTCCAAAATAATCTATCTTTTTAAAACCACTTAAAGAACCCGTAAGATTAACAAATGTGCTAATATTTCCTTTCTTATATTCCAATTGAGCAAAAAGTCCTCCCCAGTTTACAAGGCCATCATCATAATAATATACCTTGTCGCCAACATGTTTCACAGCCAACTGAGGATTAGCAAAATAATCGTTACGCAGGTCATTCTTATCAATAGCATAATCGCCTCCCAACAAATCTGTAACTTCCATATAATGTTCAGCTTTATAGGAACGCATATCAATACCACCCGACCAAATAAAATAATCATTTACAACATAGTTAAATGAAGAAAGTAAGCCATACCACTGGTGATTATTCTTGCTTTGCACTAGGTAATTACTTGAATAGTATAATTTATCACTATAAGCTGTATCAATCGGATAAACAATCCCAAAACCAGTATTTGTGGGTTTTGTGTTTTGGTTGTAGATACCTTGCCAGTAAATCTGTCCAACTTCGTCCTGACTGAATACATCAGGGTTATCAATAACTTCTTCTTCAGTTATAAGATTTGTATTTTTAAGACTATTTCTGGTTCCCTGACCACCACCATTTCCCAACGACACATAAAATGTATTGGAAATCATAAATTTATCATTCACATTCCATGAATCACGAATACTAAACTGTGGTTTAAAGTAAGTATTTACTTTTTCGTTAAGCACTTCTCGTTCTGCATTTGGATTAATAACTCGGGCTGAATAATCACTATTCCATTGCTCAGCATCACGTTTTATAAATCCCCAATGCTGACTATATCCTATTCCTTCATTTAATATTTCAGGAAAATCCTCTGAAGAAACACCATGTTCACCTGCATAAGTTGTGTCATAAGCTGCTATTGATCTCTTATAACTTCTTTGTGTATGTGTTTGTGGTGCGCCAAAACCAGTTAAGCTCGTTATGTGATTACCCCAACGTTTATCAACTTTTGCAAAGAAAAACCATGCCTTCACACTGGTTTCATCAACCCAACCTTTTCCATTTTTGTATGCTCCTGCTAATGTAAAACTCCATCCATGATCTAATTGTCCGGAAGTATAACCAAGATTTGTTGTTAGTTTTCCATTATTATCTACACCTTGCTCAATGCTAAAAGAACGTTTACTGTCGATTCCTTTGGTGATAATATTTATTGTCCCTCCTACTGAAGGCAATGCTAGCTTAGAAGCACCAAGCCCTCTCTGAATTTGTATACTTCTTGTAACAGCATTTAAACCAAACCAGTTAGACCAGTATACCCAACCATTTTCCATGTCGTTTACTGGAATACCATCAAGCATAACAGCCACATTACGCTGACTAAACCCACGAATTGTAATACGTGCATCTCCATCTCCTCCTCCTTGTTCAGTAGCATAAACACCTGGTGTACTATTCAATATCATTGGAATATCCTGACCAGCCAAACGCTCTTCAATCTTTTCCGGAAGTAAGGTTGTAAAGGCAACAGGTGTTTCTCTAGACCTGGCAACATCACCAACAATAGAAATCTCATCCAGCACAATGGTTTTCATATTAAAAGTAAGATTAATAGGCTTATCAGCAACTACTATCTCCTTTGTTCCAACTTTATAACCCACATAACTAACTTCAAGAGTATAATAACCCTTCTCCAACTCCATAGAAAACTTACCTTCTAAATCAGTTACTGCTCCAACTAAGGTTCCCTTTATAAGAACATTAGCTCCAATAACAGTTTCTCCTAAAAAAGAATCTTTAACTACACCACTAACGGTTTGTTTTTGTCCAATGGCTGAAACTGTACAGACCAAAACAAAAAAGAAAATTAATATCCTCTGTTTCATAAATCGAATAATTTTAAACTTAGAAATAAAAAGTTGTCTGAAATGACTTCCAACCCAGACAACTTTTTATTACAAATAACTTAATGTAGATTTATCTAACTAGTAGTTTTTGAGTTGTTGAGCTATTATCAACAAAAACAACTTTTACCATATAAACTCCCTTTTTCATTGAAGCAACAGCTACATCTGTTGTCTTAACAGGAGAAGTGAATACCTCTTGATAGATAACTTTACCAAGTATGTCAAATACATAAATAGACTCAACAGGAGCACTTGTATTAAATGCAAAATGATCAGAAACAACAGGATTAGGATATAAACTTAATGTACCCATTGCTGAGTTCTCGTCAACTGATAAATAGTTTGGATCAGCTACACATGCATGTGAACCGAGGTTAGTCCAAATATCTGTGTAAGTAGGATAACCCAGGCTATCTAGTACAGCTGCAACAGTATCCCATTCCATCTTAACATTAAATGGATTTGGATTAGCCTTAATACCATCAACAACAGTTGGTTTTCTAATAAGTGAATGATTTGATGTCCATGACATCCAGAAGGGACCATATGTATTTCCGTCCATTGCTTTATCCTGAACAATAAAATTAATTATCTGTCCGTCTACTGGTTCTCCACCGGAATTATTGTAAGTTAACGTAGAATCCTGTACATACGACCAACCAGTTTCATCTTCAATAAGACTTCCTAAACCAATTTGACCAATTAAATCAACAGAAGTTACATTCGACATATCAGCATTAGGCGTTTCACCACCAGGAGTTTTAATCAAAGCGATAGCATCGTTTCCATTCATATACGTTGGTGCAGGATAATCATGATCTAATTGATTAGCCAATGCTTGCAATACCGGGCTACAAGCTGGGGAACTAGATGTGCTTGTAGTTTGTCCGTTTACCAATACATAAGTTTTATATGGTTCCAGTGTTCCTTCCAGTTGAGTTGCTCCTCCTGAAGTAAAGGTTGAATTACCATTACTAAACCTAAGTACATAATACTCACTAAGATCAACATCCTGATTAGTAGGGTTGTAAATTTCAACACACTTATTGTTACCAGTGCCTTCAGCATATTCTGAGAAGAATAAATCTGTTTGAGCATGAATTGAGATTGCAAAAAATGCTAAGAATAAGATTAGTAAAGTTTTTTTCATGATAATTTTTTTAAATTAGTAATATATTTTATGTAGCAAAAGTAATATTAATTCTTTAAAATTCAGGCAGAATTTCTAATCGTGCTTTATCATAATAAACTCCTTGAAATAATCTCCAGCAAAAAACCTGCAAACTATCGGACCTGCAATATTATAATCGGAGAGGTCAATCATAATTGTATGATATCCAGAAAATTGATCTTTGTAAGTAGCTTCGTTTATTTTAATGCCAAAAATATCAAACATAACCAGGCTAACTGTATTTTCATGTAATAGATAATATTTTAAGTAAAACTTCCCCATACATGGGTTTGGATACGCAATAATTGAATACAATTCATTTTCATAAATTGTAGATGTATCTGAATTATAATAGTATGCACCCATATCACAAACTGTATAATCAGGATCCAATGGGCTTTGAGGATCACCCGCGTTAATACAAGGTGAATTATCCAACAACGAAAAATCATTTTCTTCTGGGTTTACAAAAAGGGGGTCATCAAATAGATTATTTGTTCCATTAGGCAATAACATATCTGACAATGAATAGCTTACATCAATCGTGGATGCATTATCAAAATAAAAGTCAGCATCAACAGACATTGAAAAAATAGAATTTTCAATTATTATGGAACTTCCTCTTGCAACACTCTGAGATTCAATACAACTAACAGCAATATTATTTTTATAAAAAGTATTATTTTGCAACAACCCGAATGAATTCTCTTTAAAAATGACACCTTCATTACAACCAATAATGAGGTTTCTATGTATTATAATATTGTCTGAACTTCCAAAATTTTCGCTTCCAATTTCCATTCCCCTGTCCTCAGCATTTGTAATAATATTACTATCAATTAGGATATTTGAACAATTATTTAAGTCAATTGCATCATCAGGCAAATCTGAAAAAACATTTCCTCTGATTATTCCATTATCAACATTTATAAACTCAATAGCATCTGGTATGTTTTCAAAATTACAGTGTGAAACAATTGAATTCGATTGATTATGAATTAAGAATCCTTCACCTACACCAGATCCCGTAATTCTAGAATCGATAATAACTACATTCCCTCCTAATACTCGTGTAATTGCATCATTCCAGGCTAAGTCTTGCCTGTTAAAAAAATAAACATTCTGCATTACCAAACTAACATCATGTGTAATAATCCGCCCATCAGTAATATAAACATTCTCAAGCCTACATTCCTTTCCGGGGCTATCTATTTCAATTATTCCCCATCCAATACTGTCAATTGCCGGTGTTAAAAACACAGGGTCGTCAGGTACCCCGTTAATAAACAATATGCCAAAAATCAAAATGTTAATATTTTCATTGAGAATAACTTGTACACCAGCTTCCATAATAAGAGTGTCACCAGCATCTACAATATAATCTGTGTCAATTACATATGGAGAGTCGAATTTGTTAAAAACAATTGCTGCACTTACATAATTATGCCCTAACAAAAATGGAATAAACATACTTATGCATATTATTTTTATGTTACTGAATTTGAACATCTTTTAAGAGGATAATAAATATATAATAGCAAAATATAATGTTTCAAATGTATTAAAAAAGTTATTCTGAAATTTGTATAGTTTAGGTTATATTTGCAGCATACCTTTTTTCGATGACACGGATAATAAAAATATCAGCTACATCAGCAATTATAGCAGTAATTATTTTGATTTCATCGTGTGCCAAGAAATTTAAACATCAAAGTGAATACAATATAACTTCATCACTTGAAACCCTATCAAAAAACAAAAAGTATTTTATAGCAGATACTAATGACAACTATCTTTTTTCTGGTGGAAGTCTTCAAACAAGTATTCAAAAACGAAGCGGTAACTTCTCTGTCATAACCACACCAAAAAATGCATTTGCTCTTTCAATTGAATTGCCAGGGATAAAAAGAGATAGCTATTTCGAAATGTCGATTTGGCGCAAAGGCGCAGAAGGCCAGCTAGTTGCTGTCATTACAGGAACAAATTATTATTTTGCTGCAAAAAATCCTGTTAAAATTGACGAGAATGGCTGGGGAAAACTTAGTCTAAATTTTTATGTTCCTCCTACCAAAGAATTTCAAAAACTTAAAGTTTATGTATGGAATCCGGGAAAAGACAGTGTATTTTTTGATGATATAAGCATACAAATTATTGAAAAAAAAGCATTTCCGATATTTAATGAAGATGTATTTCATATTGAGATGGATACTTCGGAATACATAAAACTAATTGAGATTCGTAAGCGAGCTTTTATTGCCGGAGTACTACAATCAACAGATGATGATTGGATTAAGGGTTTTGCTTTTGCCAACAACAAACTTATGAAGTCAGATATGCGGCTAAAAGGCGATTGGTTAGATCATCTTCATGGAAATAAATGGTCGTTCCGAATTAAGCTAAAAAAAGGTAATACTTGGAACAATATGCGCGTTTTTTCAGTTCAAAGCCCATTATCAAGGCTCGGAGTAAACGAATGGTTTCTTCACCAGTTTATGATATCAGAAGATCTACTTACAACACGATATGGATTTATGCCAGTTACCATTATTGGAGAAAATACTGGTATTTACGCATATGAAGAACACTTTACAAAGCAATTAGTGGAATCACAAAAAAGGCGTGAAGGACCTATTGTACGATTTGTTGAAGATGCCTTATGGGATACTCGCGTTTTTAATACAAAAGGAAAAAGATATAATTTTCGAACACCAGTTTTTGAAGCAGCCACTATCAAACCTTTTTCAACCACCAAAACCGTTGCAGATTCTAATCTTTTCAATCAGTTTTTAATTGCGCAAAACTTAATGTATCAATATAAAAACCGTCTGGCAAGTGCTTCAGAAATATTTAACACTGAGATGCTTGCCAAGTATTTTGCTATTGCCGATGTATTCCTGGCACGTCATAGTATAATATGGCATAATCAACGTTTTTATTATAATCCTGTGCTATGCAAGCTGGAACCAATTTCATACGATTGTTATTCAGATATAGGCTTAGAAGAAGTAGGGAAAAGAACAATTTACGGCTATTTAAAAAACAATTCAATTGCAACAATTAATGATGAATTTTTAATGTTAAGAGAATTGTTTAATGATGCAATTTTTACTGAACAATATATTAATTATTTGGAGAAATACTCATCTGTAGCTTTTCTGGATTCCTTATTTATTTGCACTCATGATCAGCTTAATTTTTATGACTCATTAATAAAAATTGAATTCCCTGAACAATATTTCTTTAAAAATGATATTCTGGAAAATGCTAATAATATCAGGAAGGATCTACCTAAATTTAAAAAGCAATTTCTCACAATGAAAAAAGAAAATCTGCAATGGCTGAATAAATCAAAAGAAAAAATTAATTACGACACCATTATTAAAGATTTTCTTGCCCATAACCTTATATCATGTTATAAACAAAACACTTATGCTGATTCATCAGTTTACAAGATTAATAATTTTTATCCAGGAGAGATTGTAATTTTAGGATTGGGTAAGGGAAATAAAAAAATTACAGAAGTAATTGTACCTGTTCCAATTGTATCAGGGTTTAGTAATGGAACTCCTGGTACAGTATTTTTCTCAACTGAAGAAAAAGAACTTAATTTTTTGTTTTTTAGCATCAAAGATCATTATGATATTATGGCTATAGAAATAATGCCATGGCCTGAACCCTCTGCAAAACCATCTCCAGTTCAACAGTTGATTGATGCACATCCATTTCCTGACACAAATATAATTGAACGCGTAGAAAGCAAAAATGTACATATCAAAAAGGGGAATATTACAATAAACGAAACTGTAATTATACCTTTGGGTTACAGAGTATACTTTCATGAGAGCACTACTATAAATATGATTAACAATGCTGGTTTCATTTCATATTCACCAATAACAATAAACGGCACAAAAGAGAACCCTGTAACTATCACTTCATCTGATTTTTCCGCCAATGGATTCACTGTATTACAAGCCGGTGGAATATCGCATGTTAAAAACACGGTATTTAAAAACCTAAACACTCTTGATTTTATGGGTTGGACTCTTACGGGAGCAGTTAATTTTTATGAATCAGATGTAGAAATTACCAACACCACCTTCTATCGTAATCAATGTGAAGATGCTCTAAATATAATCCGTTCTGATTTTATTCTTAAAAACTCAATATTTGACTATATCTATAGTGATGCATTTGACTCCGATTTTAGCACAGGAAAAGTTATTGATACTAAGTTTACAAATACAGGAAATGATGCGATAGATTTCTCTGGAAGTCAAATACTTATCCAGGGTGTTGAAATAAACAATGCCAACGACAAGGGAATAAGTGGTGGCGAAAACTCGCAATTAATAGTTGAAAATACTACAATTACTTCATCAGGAATTGGTCTTGCATCCAAGGATTTATCAGTTGTACAAGCTGATAACTGCACTATTTCACATTGCAATTACGGCATTGTTCTTCTTCAAAAGAAACCTGAATATGGACCATCAACATTAATACTTAATAATACTCAACTGCTTAATTCTAAAAACCGTTTTCTTATTGAACAAGGTTCCATCGTAATTGAAAACAACGATACTATAAAAGGAACTCAAAAGAATGTAGCAGAATTATTTTATTAGGTATTATATTTATCGCTTTAAGGCATCTATATTAAAACAATAACACGAAAAATAATATAATTTGAATCTTATCGCAAATGACCGAATCCAATATAGTACAATCATTCCCATTTTGAGAAAATGTTTTATAATCATATTAACAATATAATGTTGGTAATAAACACATTAACTATTGCGGAATGAGCTTTGATAGACTATTTTCACAAAACTAATTAATACCACTGATATGAAAAATATAAGACTGCCACTAATTTTAATGTTGATTATTTCTTTTTCAATTATTTCATGTAAAAAAGATAACAACGAAAACACTGGCGATGAACCCACAGCCTTGGAAGATTTAAATATAAGTGAGAATTTTAACTGGAGTACTACTAAAGACATAACAGTTAAGATATACACTAAAGACAACCAGAACAACACAATGAATAATGTGCTGGTATCTGTTTATACTGATTTTCCTGAAGAAGGGGGTTTATTAATGGCAAAAGGTATTACCAACGAACAAGGATTATTCACAATTTACAGGCCTGTTTCTGCCTATTATGAGAGTCTTGTTTTTGGAACATCACAAATTGGTTTGGTTAATTTTATTGAAGTACCTATAGACAATGGAATTGCGGAACATACTTTTGGAGGTATACCGGTAAATAAAAAATCCTCTTCATCAATTATTCCAAAAAGCACCAACAGCGATATTGCTTTCCTTGGCACCTATAATAGTCAAGGGGTTCCTGATTATTTGGAACCAGTTGACGACCCAATTCCAAGTGGTTTTTTATCAGATTTAAACAATTCATTCCCCGAAAGACAAAACTTGGCTACAACACATCCTGATTATATGTCAACAGACTACGAACATGACCTACTACTTCAATGTGAAACTTCAGTTTGGGTAACATTTGTTTCAGAAGGTGCAGGATATAAAAATGTACTTGGTTTTTATACATATGATATGAACTCCCCCCCTACTTCAACAAGTGATATTACAACAATTACGGTAATTTATCCTAATACTTCATTCGCAGGAAGTGGTGGTGGATTACATGCCGGCAATAAAGTTAAGATTGGTACATTTGCTGAGAACACAGGTATTGGATGGGTGCTTATTGCAAATGGTTGGAATAATGGTACAATTACTGACGGATATAATTACTTATATTCTAATAGAGAATTTAATCCTGAAACAAGCGCAGCTTTACAACAACACAGCGTAATGCTTTATGATCCGGGGCGTGAATTAACAATACTTGGATGGGAAGATATTCAAAGAGATAATGCAGGTACTGATCCTTCCACTTGTGATCATGATTTCAATGATGTTATCTATTATATAACTATAGATCCGATTCCATGTGCAATTTTAGACTTTCCGGTAGTTGATTATACAGGTATTGATTCAGATAGTGACAATATACCCGATGCTTTCGATGATTATCCTAACAACATTAATTACGCATTCAACAATTATTACCCATGTAATACTGCTTTTGGAACTTTAGCATATGAAGATTTATGGCCTGGCAAAGGTGATTATGATTTTAATGATTTAGTGCTAAATTACAACTTCAATCAAATAACAAATGGAAGCAATAAGATCGTTAAAGTAGATGCTGTACTAAAAATCAAGGCTCATGGAGCTACTTTTAGCAATGGATTTGGATTTGAGTTTACAGTTGCCCCTAATAAGATCACCAGTATCACAGGTCAGGATATTCAGGAAAGTTATATTTCAACAAATGCAAATGGCACCGAAGCCAGTCAAAGCAATGCTGTAATTATTGCTTTTGATAACACTTATAATCTTTTGCCATACCCGGGAAGCGGAATAGGAGCAAATACAACTCCAGGTGCTCCCTACGTAGATCCAGTTACATTAAGTTTATCAGTTGAATTTGACCAACCATATACTTCTAATGAAATAGGGATACCATCTTTCAACCCATTTCTTATAATTGATGGAGATAGAACCAAAGAGATTCACCTACCCGATCATGCACCAACAGATTTAGCTAGTACAGCTTTATTTGGAACACAAAATGACAACAGTATTCCTGCCAATAACAGATATTATAAAACTGAATCTAACTTACCGTGGGCAATTGATATTTGGTCTGATTTTGCTTATCCAAAAGAGAAAGCACTAGTAACATCTGCCCACTTAAAGTTTGCCGATTGGGCACAAAGTGAAGGTTCTGATTATCAAGATTGGTATGAAGATGAGACCGGCTATAGAGATGACAGTAAAATATATCAAATACCTGATTAAAAATTAAAAAATAAAAGAAGAGACTGTTTAAATAAGATGGTCTCTTTTTTATTTGTACTTTATCCTTGATTACTGAAATAACATATACAATCTACAGTTTCTATTTTATCTAATTTTCATATCACTAACATAAATAATAATCATAAGTTGCAATATTTATATATCAATCATAAAAGGTTTAACAACATATTAACTTTTTACGAAACAACTATTTCGTATATTTGCAGTCTTAACTCAAAACAAAACATTAAAAACAAACTATCATGAAAAACATTGCAAAATTATTTATAGGTTTAATGCTCGTCGGAGTTGTCTTTTCGAGTTGTAATGAGGCAAAAGATGTTCTTGATGTCAAATTTGTTGCAGAATATGAAACTGAGCTTGACATAATTGTAACTCCAGAGACAAAATCAACCAATGGTGTGTTTAATATTAGTGAAACCATCGACCCAACAAGCAATTCAGATTTCGCACAATATGCAAGTACTATAACTGGTATTGATATTTCGGAAGCTAAAGGTACTGTTCAATTTATTAATCCTGACGTTACTCTTATCTCTGCTAATCTAACAGTTTCTAACGCTAGTCGCTTTGCCACATGGACATTTACAAACATTCAAATATCTGAAGGAACAGTTTTAACATTAGGAAATGAATCAGGACAACGGGATACAGTTGAAGATATTCTTATGGATCAAGATGTATTTACAGTTTCTATGACAGGTGAAACAGTTGTGGACAGCGCTGAATTTAATATTCTTGTTTCAATAAATTCAGAAATTGTAGCTAATCCTATAAACTAAGATTCATTTGAATAAAAAAAGCCGGTGTTATTAATAATGTTTAACACCGGCTTTTTTTATAAATTTGCAGCCTTTAAATCTATATCCAGATATTATGAATGACAGGTGGGGATTATTTCAAAAATTTTTAATTACTCAGGAACAGCAAGTATCGTTAACTGATTTTTTAATTAACTCACTGGTTATTATAGTATTAGCTATAATACTTGAGTACACTTATATAAAAGCTGCACGTACTATTTCAAACAGGAAACAATTTGCAGGCACATTTTTACTTATTGCTTTCACAACTATGCTGATTATTTCCATTGTTAAAACATCCCTTGCATTGTCTCTTGGGCTGGTTGGAGCTTTGTCGATTGTTAGGTTTAGAGCAGCCATTAAAGAACCGGAAGAATTATCATATATCTTTTTTGCAATTGCACTAGGACTAGGATTAGGGGCAAATCAAACTATAGTTGTTATTGAGGCTTTTGCAATAGCAATGGTTATTCTATGGACAAGATATTTTATATCAGGAAGAAGTACCAGTCAAAATTTATACCTTAATATTTCGGCAAAAGCTGGTGAAATAGAATTAGAACAGGTTATTAAAATTGTAAAGCAAGAGTTCGGCAAATTTCATTTAAAGCGATATGATGAAAATAATCAGATTATCGAAGCTTCATTTATGGTTGACTCACCTAAACCTGAGAAACTGCAATCTTTCACGAAAAGCGTAACAAAACTTGGTAGTGATGCCCGTGTTTCGTTTGTTGAAAGTAAGTCGTTTTAATTTATTCTAACAAACTTACACAGCACCCATGTATTTTCCTCCTTTTAATTTTGAAAAGAGTCGATTTGAGAGGAAATTTATGGTGCATGATATGCATTTTCCTGAGGTAGTACAACAAATTAGAAATAACAAGGCTGCCTTTCTGCCTCTTCATCATCCGCGTTATATAAATAATATTTATCTTGATACTAACGATATGGATTTCTTTACTGATAATGTATCAGGTAAAGGAAGCCGAAAGAAAGCACGCATACGATGGTATGGAGATTTAATGGGGAATATAGCAAAACCTGTGCTTGAATTTAAGATGCGAGAAGGTATGGTAGGAAACAAGTTATCATTTCCATTAGCACCCTTTTCACTTAACAATAATTTTTCAGGCGAATACATTCAGGATATAATACGCTCGTCAGATCTCCCCGATTGGGCGAGTAATGTAATGTTAATGCTAAGACCTGCCTTATTAAATCGTTATCACAGGCAATACTTTGAAAGTTTCAACAAAAAGTTCAGAATAACCATTGATGACGAGCTTACTTATTATGGTATTGGTTGGAGCAATAATAATTTTATTGAAAAGCATACCATTGACGATATAATTGTTGAGCTAAAATACGATCAAAAAGATGATGGTAAAGACGCAGCATTTGTTACAAACAACTTACCTTTTCGGTTAACTAAAAGCTCTAAATATGTTAATGGATTTGAGTTATTGCATCCATTAATAACATAATCACTCGTGAAAATAAACACGCTTAACCCTGCGGGATATTCGGCTTAATACTTCATAAGGAATAGTGGATCCGGCTTCAGCCAAACTTGTTACCGAATGATCAGAGTTAAAAATAATTACATCATCATTTTCTTTGGCTTCAATTCCTGTTAAATCAACCATGCACATATCCATACAAATATCACCAATAATTGGAGCATGTTTCCCAGCTACAAACAAAGTTGCATTTCCATTACCCAATGATCGCAGCATACCATCAGCATAACCTATTGATACAATACCAATCTTTGTATCCGCAGTAGCTACCCAACTCTTGTTATAACCTACACTTTCCCCTTTTTTCACAAGCTTTATCTGCCCTATTATTGACCTCAGAGTTAACACACTTTCCATCCCATCCATATGGTTTGATATTCCATATAAACCAATTCCTATTCTAACCATATCCATGTGACTCTCAGGGAAACGAACAATGGCAGCAGAATTAGCTATATGAAACAATACTTCATGATTTGATTCATGATTAAACAGTTTTTTAATCCCATTTAGCGTTTCAATTTGCTCCCTTGTAGTATCATCAAAAACAGGATTATCACTTGCTATTAAATGTGAAAATACTGATTGAACATAGATGAGTGCATTAGCACCAAGTCTGTTTATTAGCTCAGGTACTTCTATTGGCATAAACCCCAAACGATGCATCCCCGTGTCAATCTTAATATGAATTTTAACAGGTTTATTCTGCGGAAGTGAATTCCTTGTTATGGCTTCCTCAAGCAAGCCCAAAGCTCTAAAGCTAAAAATCTCAGGTTCAAGCTGATGCCGTATCATTGCATCAAACGCTTGCTCTTCAGGACTCATAACCATAATTGGAAGATTTATACCGGCTCTCCTAAGTTCTACACCTTCATCTGCATACGCAACTGCAAGATAATCAACATTATGATACTGAAGTACATTTGCTATTTCAAAACTGCCACTACCATACGAAAAGGCTTTAACCATAGCCATTATTTTGGTAGAAGGTTTAAGCTTTAACCTAAGGTGATTAAGATTATTTATTAAGAAGTTTAAGTTAATTTCAAGAACTGTTTCGTGTGATTTTTGCTGCAATATTTGACTAAGTCTCTCAAACTCAAATATGCGAGCACCTTTTAATAGTATTGTTTGATTTACAAACGTTGCAAATGAATAGTTTTTAATGAATTCATCAGTTGTATTAAAAAAGCAGGACTCAATATCAAATTTATCTGCCTGACTACTTATAGAAGGTCCAATTCCAATAAGTTTATTAATATGTTTATTTTTAACCAGATTGGCAACGTCGGTGTAAAGATCAATGTTGCTTTGTCCACTTTGCATAATATCTGAAAGAATAACAACCTTTTCGCGATGTTGATTTTGCTGGCTCATAAAATCAAGAGCTATTGCAAACGAATTATAATCAGAATTATAAGCATCATCAATAATAGTACAATTATTGACCCCCTCTTTTAACTCCAGTCTCATAGCCACCGAATGCAATCCAAGCATTCTTGATTTTATGACATTATTATTATATCCGAGATAAAGCATTGTTGCCCAGCAATGTATGGCATTCTCTATTGATGCATTATCAATAAATGGAATAATGATTTCCAACTTTAAACTATCGTAATTAGCTATGATAGTTGAACTACTATCCTTAGAAAGTATATCGATAATTTCTAAATCACAAGTATTATCTTTTCCCCAACAAAAAGTAACAATATTTTCAAGTATCCCCGAACGTATAATAGCTCCATGAATTTCTTTGTGATCATTGTTATAGATAAGTGTTTTAACCTTTTTAAATAGATTTAGTTTCTCTCCGGTTTTTTGATCAGAATTAATGAAATTTTCATCATGTGCCTGACCAATATTGGTAAAAATTCCAATATTAGGTACTATTATCGACTGGAGCTTCTGCATTTCTTCAGGCTCAGAAATTCCCGCTTCAAAAATTGCTAATTCATCCTTTTGATCCATTTGCCATACGGAAAGTGGGACACCAATTTGAGAATTATAACTTTTTGGACTTCTCACAATAGTTTTATCCTCATTCATCAAGTAGTACAACCATTCTTTAATAACAGTTTTACCATTACTTCCTGTAATTCCTATAACCGGTATGTCAAATTTCTTTCTATGATTAGCAGCTAATAACTGAAGTGCATCTAGAGTATTACTTACGACAAAAAATGAGCTATTTGGTAGTTTCTCAATTTCAGCATTAAGGCTACTCACAACAAAGTTTCTTATCCCCTGCTTATGTAATTCTTTTATATAATTATGCCCATCATTCTTTTTACTTGTTAGAGCAAAAAACAGAGTAAATTTAGCAGATATGAGTCTCCTACTGTCGATAAGAATATCAGTTATTCTAATAGATTCAGGGCTTGATGAAATCAGCTTTGCCAGAATAATTTCAGCAATTTCAATTCCGTTATAAGCATTATACTTCATATGGGCTAGTTCTATGGTAGAGCATGAATTCTATTTACGATATTTTGAATGATCAAAAATATAAGAACTCCGTTTCAATATATTAAGCTTAGCTTTGGTTATCTTCTTGATTATTTCCATTATTCTTCACATCTTTAAGAAGATTATAACCCAGAGGGTTACTATTCAATTCTGCATGCTTAAGTCTGTTTCGGTATATATCATTTGCTAAATACATTGCACTTCTAAACGATTCGGGAGATGCAACATTTTTACCTGCCTTGTCGTAAGCTGTACCATGAGCTGGTGAAGTACGAACATATGGAAGTCCGGCAGTATAATTTACACCACTTTCAAACGCAAGTGCTTTAAATGGTATTAAACCCTGATCGTGGTACATGGCCAATATAGCATCGTATTTAACATATTCGCTTACGAAAAAACCGTCTGCGGCAAAAGGTCCAAAAACCAGAGAACCATTTTTCTTCATGTTAATTATTGCCGGAGTTATTAAGGCTTTATCTTCTGTACCAATAGTTCCATTTTCACCAGCATGCGGATTCAAACCTAATATGGCAATCCTTGGCTTATCAATACCAAAATCAACTTTTAATGAATTCTCAAGTATCCTAATCTTACTAAGAATAAGTTCTTCTGATAAGGCAGAAGCTACTTCGGCTATAGGAATATGACCTGTAACAGTTCCAATCTTAAGGTTATCAGATACCATGAGCATCAAATAATCTTTCGCTTCAAACTGATTTGCAAAATACTCTGTATGACCTGGAAAATTAAAATCCTCCGATTGGATATTCTCCTTACTTATAGGAGCCGTAACAACAACATTTATCTTGCTGTCTTTTAAGTCTTTAACGGCTCTATCCAGAGCCAAATGAGCGAATTTTCCTGCTTCAAGGCTAGATTTGCCATACTCAATCCTAACCTCTTCATCAGTTAGACTAATAAGATTTACCTTATTATTTCGTATTGAACCTGAATCTCTGATTGTATTATAATTAAAATCCAGAAGATTCATGTTTTTTCTGTTATACGACATTACCCTGGACAAGCCATAAATTACAGGAGTAAAGAAATCCAATATCCTATTGTCAGATAATGACTTAATTATAACTTCATAACTTATTCCGTTAAAATCTCCATGGGTAATACCCAAACGGATTTTCCTGTTGTTTTCCTGTTTAAATTTATTATGCATTTTTCAAATTAATTTATGCAAAAATACGCATTTTTAGATGTAATATTTTTAAAATACGTATTGATATTTGAAATGAAAGTGCTGTATGATAGGAAAAGGGAAATAATGGGTTATAGGAAATTGGGATATAAAGGATAATGGAAATAAGTGTATCGACATTCCCCAAGTATAACTAACCGCCACACACTACTATTTCTCAAATTCTCTTATTTCCCATATCCCATTTATTCGACATATTCCCTATTTCCCAAAACCCCAAATAGGTTGTTAAAAATACAGATTTATAATTTTGTGATTTCAAATAATATAACATTGATTCAACTTTTTGTTCCTGTTATTAAAATAATTAACACTTTTGCAGAAAAGTTTTGGTTATCAAAACCCCATCTTATTATGGCAACATCCAACTTTGTTGATTATGTAAAATTATATTGCCGATCAGGTAACGGCGGTAATGGATCTGTACATTTTCGTCGCGAAAAATTTATTGCCAAAGGAGGACCTGATGGTGGAGATGGCGGAAAAGGTGGTGATATTATTCTTCGTGGAAACGCACAATTATGGACTCTTCTACATCTACGTTATACTCGTCATCTAAGAGCAGGGCATGGTGAAGGTGGAGGAAAACAAACAAGTACCGGTGCTGATGGTAAAAATATAATTATTGAAGTTCCGCTTGGTACAATTGCTAAAGATGTTGAAACAGATGAAGTTATAGCTGAAGTTACTGAAGAAGGTCAACAAATAGTATTGCTTAAAGGCGGACGCGGAGGATTAGGTAACGATCATTTTAAAACGCCAACAAATCAAACCCCGCAATATGCTCAACCAGGTGAAGCAGGAATAGAGCAGTCAGTAATTTTTGAATTAAAGATACTCGCTGATGTTGGGCTTGTAGGATTTCCAAATGCCGGAAAGTCAACACTTCTTTCTGTAGTTTCCGCAGCAAAACCTGAAATTGCTGATTATCCGTTTACAACATTACGTCCAAATTTAGGTATTGTTGCATACCGTGACCAACAATCATTTGTTATGGCCGACATTCCTGGCATAATTGAAGGTGCTCATGAAGGAAAAGGACTTGGGCTAAGATTTTTGCGTCATATTGAAAGAAACTCAATTTTACTATTTCTTGTTCCTGCTGATAGCAATGACATAAACCATGAATACAATGTTCTATTGAATGAGTTGGGTAAATTTAATCCTGAATTATTAGACAAAAAAAGGATTTTAGCTATAAGCAAATCCGACATGCTTGATGAAGAACTTAAAGAAGAGATCGAGCCTACCCTTCCTGAAAATGTGGAAACAATTTTTATTTCATCGGTTGCAAACATGGGTATAATGAAGTTGAAGGATCTTATATGGAAAGCACTTAAGTAGATGAGATCAACTCCTACATTTCGATAATTATTGCCAGTAGAAGTTTGAAAGTTTATAAATGAAACTCCTCGCCGCAAGCGGGCGGGACATCAATAGGAAAATATTTTCTAATTCGCCCCAAGGAGCGAGGAATAAGACCCTTGAGATCAGTTTGGCTATATGATTTTGTTTTGCAAAATCATAGTTTCACTGATTTAATCAAGCTGAATAATATTATTTTTTATTGCGAACTTAACAAGATCAACAGTAGTTTTAAGACCAATTTTTTTCATAATATTATTCTTGTGGGTCTCCACAGTACGTACACTTATAAAAAGTTTGTCAGCAATGCTTCTATTAGAAATCCCCTCTGCAAAAAGTTTAAAAATTTCCATCTCACGTACTGAAAGATCTTTTTGTCTATTTTCTTTTTCGTTTTTATTAATATCCTTATCGCTAATATAACTACTTAATAATATGTTTGTTATGGTCTTTGCATAAAATTCATACCCATTCCTTAATGTGTAAATAGCTTCTATAATTTCAGATCTGTTAGTATCAGACCCAAGATGACCTTTTGCACCGGCTTTAATCATTTTAAGCACTTGCTTCTCATCATGATACATCGACATCTCAAGGACTTTAATTTCGGGATATTGATAAACAAGTTTACGGACATTCTCAACATTTTCATCATCATGCTTATAAAAAACCATGATAACAATATTTGGTTTAACTTCAGGAACCTTAAGGCTAAATTCTGAAAAAGAATTGTGAAAACTAACAATATTAATATCGACTACATCAGAGAGTAATGCTGTAAATGCATCGCAAATTATAGGGTGTTCATCAATAAGTGAAACATTAATCATACAATCTTAAATGAATCATTTAATAAAGAAAGCGAAAATACAAAATGTAATCGAGAGTTTTGCCGGCTTTTTAGCTAAAGTCTCCTTTTATTCTAATCTGAATAATAGTCTCATTTAGTCTATGTATATTTGCTTATAAAATTCATCCACATGAAGGAAAGTCAGTCATACAAATACTTGAATTTGCTTGATATTATAAGTAACATAAGCCGTATTGTTAAACAAAACAAAAGCATAAATGATACGCTGTTAGAAATTGTGGATGCTGTTCCTGTTTATAACACTTTTTTAGAACCTATTTCATTACGCCTTGTTTTTAATAATGTTGATTATCTCTCAAGAGAATATAATGATAATTTCCTGTACAGGGAAAGCAATTTTCAAACCAAATCAGGTAATAAAGGAAAAGTACAAATCTGCTCTAAACGTAAAATTGATGAGCAGAATAAGCTAGTAATAAATGAAACTAACTACTTCATAAAAAATATTGTAAAAATTATAACACAATATTTAAATGAATTTGAGGAAAAAGCCAGATCTCCAGATTCTGTTAATATGGAATCAAATAATAATATAAATGGACCACTAAGCAGTAGGTTTCTTCAACAATTTCTAAACAAATACACTTACAATCGTGATATTTACCACGACTTAATGCCCTTTAAAGTAAAAGAGATATTACTTATTTCAAGTTTGTATGATGCGTATGCAATTGAAAGCGAAGGAAGATTTTCGGAACATATGTTAGGGCAATACGGACAACTCAATCTAACATCTTTTCCAAGAATTACAGGTGCTTCCACACTAAAGCAAGCATTGGAATTACTTAAATACAAGAACTTTGAGTTAATTATTTACATGGCAGGAGTTGATAAAACCACGCCACTAATTGTTAGTGAACAAATAAAAAAAACATATCCTTATATACCTATTTTTCTTTTACTTAACAACAGTGCTGACACAAGTTATTTTACTTCAAAGTTAGAGAATATTACCTATATCGACAAACTATTTACCTGGAATGGCGATGCAAACATATTCTTCTCAATGATTAAACTGCTGGAAGATAAAATTAACGCTGAAAATGATACTCAACTCGGTAAAGTACGAGTAATACTTTTAGTAGAAGACTCCCCTATTTTTTATTCGCGATACTTATCATTTTTGTACAAAGTTGTTACCGAACAAACTAAAAGAATAATAGATGATGTAAGCACTGATGAGCTGTACAAAGTATTAAGGATGCGCGCCCGTCCAAAAATACTACTCGCTACAAATTTTGAAGAAGCTACTGAAATTATTAATAAATATCGGGAATATATGAATTGTTTGATAACCGATATTAAATTTGAAAGAAACGGTAAATTTGATGACAATGCAGGCATAAAACTTCTTGAATATACACACAAAAAACTCAAAAACATACCTACTATCCTGCAATCATCTGACAGCTCATATGCTTCAGTTGCAAGTGAATATCACTCGTTATTTATTCATAAATATTCAGATACACTTTATCACGATTTTGAACATTTCATAACAAATTATCTTGGGTTTGGTGATTTTGAGTTTAAAGATGAATCGGGCAATACTATTGCTATAGCCTCTAACATGAAGGAGTTTGAGAGCTTCCTTAAAAAGATTCCTAACGAGTCATTATTGTTTCATGCAAGTAGAGATCATTTCTCAATGTGGCTTATGGCTCGAGGGGAAATTAGAGCTGCACGTATTATCAATTTAAAGAAAGTTAATGACTTCGAAAATGCAGTTGAGTTACGCAAAGACCTGCTTCAAATGTTAAAAGAGTATAGGAATGAGCGTGATACCGGAAATGTAATCCCTTTTGTAGCCAATACGGAAATTACAGAAGAAAATGTTTATACATTGGCAGGAGGTTCTCTTGGTGGTAAAGGTAGAGGTCTTGCTTTTATTGATGCTTTAATTCATAATTTCAATTTTTCAAAATATATCCCTGATGTTAAAATTCGAACACCAAAAACTTTTGTAATTGGAACTCATGAATTTGAATCATTCCTAAAAAATAATTATATCGCACCGGCACTCCTTATTAACAATGATTATGACGAAATAAAAAAACAATTTATTAATGGAAAGTTATCTTCAAGTCTGCAAAAAAAATTAACCAACTTACTTGGAATTATTAAAAAGCCAATTGCTGTTAGATCATCGGGTATGTTTGAGGACTCGTTAACCCAACCATTTGCCGGAATATTTGAGACCTATCTGTTACCAAATAACCATCCCGATATAGACATTCGTATTAAACAGGCTGAAGAGGCAATTAAGCTGGTTATGGCATCTGTTTTTTCAAATACTGCAAAAGGTTATGTAAAAGCAATCGATTTTAAAATCGAAGAAGAAAAGATGGCTGTGATAATACAGGAGGTAGTAGGAAATAAATTTGATGACTTATACTATCCACATCTAAGCGGTGTTGCACAATCATACAACTTCTACCCATTTTCACATATGAAGCCCGAAGAAGGTTTTGCAATTGCAGCTGCCGGTCTTGGCAAATATGTTGTTGAAGGCAATAAGGCATACAGATTTTCACCAAAATATCCGAGTACAGAAATTAACTCAACAAAAGATCAATTCAAAAACTCACAAGTTAAATTTTATGCTGTTGACCTAAATAAAGAAAATCTAAACCTTCTGGATGGTGAACTTGCCGGATTATCGGAAAATGAGATTAGCACCGCTGAAAAGCAAGGCACTCTTAAGCATCTGGCATCTGTTTATAATCCAGATAATAATACTGTTTATCCTGGTATATCTAAGCAAGGGCCACGTATTGTTAATTTCGCTAATATATTGAAATACAATTATATTTCTCTTGCCAAAACAATCGACTTGGTTCTTAAACTTGGCAAAGATGCTATGGGTACTGCCATTGAAATAGAATATGCCGTAGACCTGACAAAAGACAAAGATGGGAAAGCCTCGTTCTATATCCTTCAGATAAAGCCGCTAATCCAATCGGGAATTGACTGTAATATTGATCTGCCTTCCGTAGATAAAGAATCCATTGTTTTATATTCTGAAAAAGGAATGGGTAATGGGCTTGTTGATAATATTACAGATATTATTTATGCTGATGTTGACAGATTTGATAAATCGAAAACTGAAGAGATGGCAAAAGAGATTGAGGAGATGAACGATGATATGATTGAGCAAAAAAGAAAATATGTATTAATAGGCCCGGGAAGATGGGGAACCCGGGATAAGTGGATTGGAATTCCGGTTAAATGGCACATGATTTCAAATGCAAAAGTTATTGTAGAGTCAAGTTTTGATGAATTCCCTCTTGATGCATCATCAGGCTCTCATTTTTTCCATAATGTAACTAGCATGAATGTGGGTTATTTCACAGTTCAACCAGAGCTGCTTAAAAGTTATATTAAATATGATAAATTAGGTAAGCAAGATGAAGTAAAAAAAGGTAAATACTTTAACCATGTTCGTTTTAAAGACCCTTTAAGTATTAAAATGGATGGTAAAAAAAGAATTTATCTGATTCATGAAAATAGCTAATATCCTGATTATTTGATATTCATAATAGTTGCAACTACTTTTTATCTAAAACATAATATCCCTGTTTTGCCTTTTTATAATCAGGGTGCTTGATATATTTCCAAATCTTTCCACTTCTGTCAACTTTCAAAAAACACTTCCAATATGCTTCTTTTGTCATGCTGTCGTAATGCCCCATGCCATTATTAAATTGCCATACCATAAAACTATTTAAGAATACTAAAAATGCTATAACTGGAATAATTATAATTTTTAATATTTTTTTGCTGAAAAACCAGGAAAGAAAAGTTGAAAACGGTATTGACAATAATGCATACGACTCAACAAAAGCACGATTACCATAACCCACATACCACCAACACCACCACGATAATACTATATAAATATTTAATATTGTAAATATCAATATTGGAACAAAAAATTCCCTGTGCTTTTTAAGTAACATAAAAATACCAATTAAGGCAAAAATCATAAGCGGAGTATAAGTTAGCCAACCGTTTCTATAACTAAATAAGCCCCTGTATATTTGAGGGTTGCTAAAGAAGAAGCCTTCATCACCATAGGAATAGTAAAAAAAGTTACCTGTTACTGATTTCCAGTAAAGCAACTGTGGAATCCAAACAACAATGGCAAAAAATACAATAACTAGCATTTGTTTGTAATCTTTTAAGTAGAATACTACTTTACTCTTGATATTTTCCCAACTCGATACGTTATAGAAAATGAAAAACAAAATAATTATGATATTAGATGGTCGAACAAGTACAATCAACCCAGTTAATAAACCAATAGTAATTGATTTATAATAATTAGGTTTTCTATGCCATAATATTGTCAGATAAATAAAAACAGAAAAAAGAGCAAAACTGTAAGCATGTGAAACTGGAGCCCTGTAAGTAGCGTAATGTAACAGGTTAGTGCCAATAACTATCGCAAATATGGTTATTGATGTAACTAATTGATTAAAATACATCAACAATACTTTTCTTAGAAAAAATAAACCAATAGCAAGATAAAAAAGGCTACTCAAAAGCAAAGCTAACTGATATTGCATACTATACCCAGAAGTATCGAGCCCAAACAAATGTGAATACAAGTGTGTTATAAAAAAGAAAGGGCTATATAGCACTGCCATACCCATGGTATATTTTATGGCCCTTTTTCCAATTGACGTTGGATGAGTACAAATTAGTTGATTTGCTTTCCGGTCAATCGATACTGCTGTATAATCATGATGTATAAAAGTAATTGGCAAATACACATAATAAATTGCTACATCTGCATACAAAACCTTCTCATTTTCCTTATAAAGCCCTGTATTTATTATAGTTACAAGCAAAGCAAATATCAGAACATAGATTGTAATAAGAGAGAAATCGAATTTATTAAGTGTTATAAGGCTTTTCATTTTATTCGTGAAATATTCTTACAAAGCTCTTCTTATTTTTTTGTCATAGGCTTTGCGTCATTTATTGTATTGTATTGTATCAAATATGACTACCAATGACCGAAGTAATTTCCATTTTTCTAATAAAAAATATCACTAAGGTTTTTTTCCTCACCAAAAATTGTCCGGCCATAAATAACTACTTTTGAATTTTCCTCAATAAGCATTTCAACTTTCAAATCTCTCAGTCTTGTATTTTTCAAAATCATTATAGAAGGGCCATACTCAGGCTTTTTCTGCAGTAGCACAAGGCCATAGTTACAAGTTTCTACTCTTGAATCAATCACTTCAACAACGGACAAATCCTTAGATGCCAAACCAATATTTGATTTTTGTATTGTAGTATTAAATATAGTAATTTTTGAATCTTCACCACCGCTAATCCCTTTATCCTCTGCCATATTTACTTCTGAATTCTTAATAGTAATTTCACTACCCGAAAAATCCATAGCATCATTACCAATATTGGTAAAAGTAGAAGCCACAATTTCACCTGTACAATAATCTGCATCAAATGCGTCTCCATAGATATAATCGAATGATGAATTGCTAAGCACAAAATCCGAACGGATTATATTTAAGGCATCTTCGCATTGATTACGATAAAACTTTGTGTTTGTAATACTTACATCCGATTCATAAAAAGTAAGTGCGCCCGTTAATGTCCAGCTATTATAATCCAACGTGTTTAAATTCTCAAATATAACATTATCTAATTTCGACATCTCTTTTGCTTGTAATACCGTAAACCCATTTCCGCTAAAATCAGATGAAGTTATAACAACTGGATCTGTTGCTGTTCCCATCATAAAAACAGGAGAATACGATATGATCATTGCACTGTCAACAAGATTAATAGTGGTACCTGCTGAAAAATTAACATGAAATCCATCTGGAATTATAATAGGTTCATGGAGAGTAATATCACCTTTTTTTATATAAATAATATTGTCAAATATCGTGTCAAAAAGTTCATTATTTAAATCAACTTTTTCCAACAATTCCTGCTGTGGAGTAAGGCCTTTCGGAAATGGCCATGGTAATATTGGTACTGTGTAAGTATCAATTTTGCCATTAACCATAAAAAATAAATAATTAGCAGAAGTATCTACATCAATTATTAGTTTCGATTGCTCGATATCACCATTGAAAGCAACAACTGTTAATTTATCAATAAAAAAATCTGAAATTGTTTTATCATCAATACCAGTACCTAAAAAAACTAAATCTCTTGTAAAATAATTCTGAACATCCAGCTTAAGTGAGTCTGCTGACCTATCATCGATGTAAACATTAACAAAAAACTCAGGAGTATTTTCATAAATACTAGTATCATTATATACTTCGTATTTTAATTTAAAACCAAAATTACCATCCCTTAAGCTGTCAACTATAATTTGTTTCAATTCAGGCAAATACCCCCTAATAACCTCAGCACTCCTATCAAGCAACTTTTCATCGTAACGATAAAATGGGAACTCCAACAATAACAATGAATCATTGTATTTAATTTCTGATTCAAAAGAAGTAAGAAACTCATCAATAAACTCAGGTTTACTATATTCTTCCAAATAATATAAATATCTTTTCAGGAAAACAGTATCGGCAAACAAATTGAGTATCAAATGTTCCTGCAAAATCATTGGCTCTTTATGCGTAAATGCCTTGAACGCCATATTATCGTTTATACTCAAGTCGGGGTCATCATGATCGGTGTAGCCATCAAAAGCAATTGGTTCGAGTTTACATATAACAGGATTATAATACATTCGTTGATTATGCCAAACCATACCATGCCTTGCATGAGTAAGTTCCAGCATAACATAATATTTTGCCATCTTATCAACATCAAAAATCTCATGAGTTTTCTTTTGCTGATATTTATATTGATTCATTAGCTTTTGGGCACTAATAAATTGCTTGAACAGAACATCGCTTTCAACAGTTCGAGATTGTCCAAATGGAAGAATAGTTGCTGCAGGATAATATGGAAATACAGGCCATTTTTTATAATTAATATTTATTTTTTGAATCTGCCAAAATGGATCTTCTGAAAATTTAACTATAGGACCTTCACGTCTATTATTCCACTCTAGCAATTGTTTTTCAAAATGTTCTTCCCAAACATATAAACCACGCGGTTGGTTATTAAACTTTAAGGGAACAAAACCATAACGAGTTGTAAGCACGTCATTTTCATGAAAAAGTTTGTGAGTGAGCCACTCTAATAAATAACTTCTGGCAGATGGTGTTTGCAATGAAAAAGTTTTTAAACGATTAAATGTATTCTTCTTTCTCATTTTAATCCTGTACGACCACTTATCTCCCCAAAGATGATCCAACCAGTCACCTTTCAGTCGCATTTTAGCCTTCATTGCTTTATCATTATCAACAACAATACCCTTAACCCAGTCGTTATCTGATGTTTGCAGAATCCCCTTTTCAAAAGCACCTTTTCGCTTTTTCATTACCCTCAAATAATCAGAAGTATCCATAACTATATTTAGTCCTTCATCATAATTATACTCAGGATATATCTTATGAGCTTTGCGCTCTATTATTAAATCATCAAAATAAACTGTATCTGTGCTATTGTTCCATACATAAATTAACAATGTGTCACCCTTGTAATCAGGTGGTGTATATACATCAAGCTCCAACTTTTCCCAACCATTTTCAGATGTTTCAGCGATTTTTTTGGTAACAAAATATAACTCACCTTTTACTTTGCCAGCTACAACAAGTACACCATTTTCATCCTTCGATTTTCGCCAAACGCTAACATTAATATATGAATCAGGAGCAACACATCTTATTTTGTGTTTCAACGCATATGGCTTTATAATAGGGGTTGTAAGAATTGAATATTCTCCGGAATGCGCTTCTAAATTACTTCTAAGCCATCCTCCGGCAAAAAATTTGGAAGAGTCGTTAACAGCCATGAAATCAGCCCCATTTTTAGATAGTTTTTCTGCATTACAGATGACTTTTTTGTTCAGGGGGAAGCTAGAATCACGAACACATGAAAATAATATTATTGTAAATAATAATACAAACAACGCATGTTTGAAGTTCAGATATTTAATATTTAGGATCACTATATTCAATAAGGATAATTACTAATTTAGCATCTTTTGCAAAGATATGGTTTTGTAACTATATTGTACTAAAAGTAACTAAAGTTTGGAATAACTAATAGCGTTAGTTATCGATATAGAATAAAATTCAGAAAATTATTTATGAGATTTGTAGCATCAATATTACTTACACTATTTGCTAGTTTAGTAATTGCTCAAACAAATCCGGGATTAACATTTGGTGGTCAAAAAAATGATATTGGCTATTCTTTATGCCATACTCCTGAGGGTGGATATATCCTTGCTGGTAATACAAGAAGCTATGGATCTGGAAGTAATGATATATTTTTAATCAAGTTAAATGAGCATTACCAAAATGAATGGACAGTAACATATGGCTGGGAACATCAGGATTTTGTTAGGAAAGTTATACCTTTTAATGGTGGTTATGCAATTATTGGGAATGTATGGGGGCCTAATTCCGGTGCGTACAATATTTATATGCAACTATTTGACAATGAGGGTGTCAAAATAAAGGAAAACACATATGGAACATCTGCTTTCGACTTTGGCTTTAATTGTATTGAATCAGTTAGTGGTAATTTTTTAATAATTGGATACAGCAGAGGTGTTGATGATTATGGAGGCATTTATTTGGTAATGACTGACAAAAACGGAAATGAGATTTGGAACAATAGCTATGGTTATGATTTTGATGATTATGCTATGGATGGTTTAGAAAACCAAGATGGCTCATTTATGATAATTGGTTCAAAAGATGGCTTTTTTGATGATGTTCACGCAAACTATAAAACCCATGATGCTGACATAATGCTGATAAAGATTGATTCTGCTGGAAATGAAATATGGAAAAAAACTTATGGTGAAGACGGACACGATTTTGGTTATTCAATTGAACAGGCAGATGATGGATATTATTTGCTAGGCTCAACTCAAAGTTACGGTGCAGGAAATTTTGATATAATGTTGACAAAGGTTGATGCAGAAGGTGTAGAAAATTGGCATACTACTTATGGGGGTGAACATTTTGACTATGGTATATCTATCGACAAAAATGCTGAAGGAGATCTTTATTTGCTTGGAAGTACAAAAAGTTTTGGGCAGGAAAATTCGGTTGATATTTACCTCATAAAAACCGATAACGTTGGAAATGAAATATGGGACTTAACCATTGGGGGAATTTTATCCGATTACGGACAACAGGTTGTTGCCACCAGTGATAATGGATGCGCAATAATTGGAACTACTAAGAGTTATGGAGATGGCAAAAAAGATATACTATTTGTAAAAATCAATAAATATGGTGAAATTGATCAATACTTGACCATAGTTGACCCAAACATTAAAGATATGGTTATTGCACCAAACCCAATGCATGATAATGGACAGCTGCTATTACAAAACAATATTGTAGATGAATATACTTTGGCAATATCCACTCTATCAGGAGCAATAGTTAAACAATATAAGCTAAGCACCTTAAACACAAAATTTAGCACATCTTCATTATTATCAGGGATATATGTTTACAAACTTACCGGCAATAATAGTAAACAAACATTGGTGGGAAAACTTATAATTTATTAGGAAATTTGTTGCAGAATATTTAAAATTACAATTAGTTAAAATAATCTGGTGGTATTATATAACGAATCAAGGTTATGAAAATTATATTCCAGTATTCCTGTTTCTTGTATATAGTTAAATATTAAAACAGCATCATCGGGTTGATTATGATGTAAACCGCAGCCCAAAAAAGTTATGCCATCATCTGAGTTCATTTGAAAAGTTTTTTGCTGTGAACCCATATCTCCATATACACAAATAACATCAACACCCCGATTTTTAACTTCAACCAATTTAGGGTATACTGAATTCACAAAAGTGCTATTTATATCATAACAGTTTGAGTTCCAATAAACCAAATCACTATTACCAATAACAATCGGAGGTGGAAGCGAAGGCACACCCCTCCATATGCCATGATGCATTATTAAAATTAAATAGTTCGACTCAGATATTGTGTCACAAACATTACTAATAATTTCGTACTGTTCATCCATCATTTCACAATTTGTAGGTACCAAATTCGTATTAATTACAATTCTTGTTATACCATAACTGCTATACGCAAAATAGGTTTCCCTGTTAGTAAACTCCTCATACCATTCCTCATTACCCAATCGGGCATCATGATTTCCCAATGTCCAGTGTGTTTCTGGATTTCCCAAATCAAAAAGACTGTCAATATACTGAACTGTTGAATAATCCAACATTGAAGTAATACACACATCACCACCTAGCCAAACACCCTCATAATTTGAATAATCGAGCTTTTCCACAAGAGAATCAACATTATTTGGTGCTCCCGATTGATAACAATGCCCCATAAAAATATAACTAATAGTATCTTGTTCAGTTTGAGCATTAATGTTTAATACAACAATCAAAAAACTACCTGCTAATATGTATGTAAATATCTTCATAACGATAAGCAAATTTATTAAATATTTGCTATTCTTAACTTAACCTGATTAATTCATGCGTTTAGTTTGATGTAGATGTCAGGCGTCGAAACCTGAAGATATAGTAGTCTATTTCAATGGTTTTGCAACGAAGTAGATGCATTAAAATAAAAGCACTTCAGGAAAAATTGACAAATGATTTCTTGTCAGGATAATAAAATTAGAAATTCAATATCAGTTCTTTATATATTATTTGTAAATTTTTATGAATTAATCAGGTTAAATCGAATTTAATACATTTGCAAAAACATATTAACTTCTGATTAATTTTAATGAAAAAATACGGTTATAGATTTAAATGAAAAACTATCAAAAAGGTAAAATATCGCTGTTTATATTGTTGCTCATTTATGTTGTTAATATTTACGCCAGATGGATACACTTAACTCCCAACCCATTAATTTACGATGTGTTTGGCTATTACCTATACCTTCCTTTTACGTTTATTTACAACGACTTAGGGCTTCAGCATAAAGAAATATTGGATCAATTAATTTCTCAGTATAACTTAACATCAGGGTTTTACCAGGCAACTATAAGTCCGGTAAATAATTGGGTGATGAAGTACAGCATGGGAATGGCGGTTTATTATAGTCCCGGGTTTTTTGTAGCACATGTTATTGCTTTATTTACTGATTATCCCGCAGATGGATTCTCCGAACCATATCAGTGGGCTTTAATAATAAATAGTACTCTTTTTGCTTTTTTGGGGTTGCTTATATTACGTAAAGTCTTACTAAGGTTCTTTACAGATGCTATAACCTCAATTGTATTGGTATTGATCTTTTTGGGGACAAACTATTATGCTTATAGTACTACTTCTGCAGAAATGCCTCATAGTTATTTGTTCACAATGTATGCATTAGTACTCTGGTTAACCATACGATGGCACGATAACTATAAGACAAAGTATTTAATATATCTATCATTTGTTATAAGTTCGATGGCTTTGGCCAGACCAACTGAGATAATTGCCATAATTATACCCCTGCTGTGGAATGTTTATAATAAAGAAAGCTTAGAAAAAAAAGTAGCATTGTTCAAATCAAACTGGCGCCAGATAATGTGGTTTGTGCTGATCATGTTTTTCGTTGCATCAATACAAATGATATATTGGAAAATAAACAGTGGTAGCTTTATATACTTTTCCTATATAAACCCCGGTGAAGGATTTGAATTTCTTGATCCTTACACATTAAAAGTACTAACTAGCTTTCGGAATGGTTGGCTGATTTATACTCCATTAATGCTATTTGCAATCATAGGGTTCTATTATTTATACAAAGCCAACATTAAAATATTTATTCCAATCCTATTATTCTTCATAATAAACTTATATATAGTTTCCAGTTGGTCGTGCTGGTGGTATGCAGGTGGTCTTGGTCACAGAGCTTTTGTGCAATCCTATGCATTAATGAGTATTCCTTTAGGATATTTCATCCAAAATGCATATCGAAAGTCAATGTTAATTAAAATTTCTATTTCTATAATTCTTGTTTTGTTGATTACGCTTAATCTGTTTCAGGCATGGCAATTACGACATTCCATTTTGAGTACTGATCGAATGACCTATGAGTATTATGTAAATTCATTTGGTAAAACTGACGTAGATTATTACAAAAAATCTGAATTATGCTTGATTGACAGATCTAAAATGGATAGTTTCCAAAATGAAAAACAATACAAAAAAACATCTTTAAAATCTTTTGATTTTGAACAGATTACAGAGAACCCAAAGTGTTATAGTGATTCCGTTTTACATAATGGTAAGCTTTCCTTTAAAATTGATAGCACTATTGAGTTTTATTCACTATTAAAAACACCTTACAAGGACTTAACTACATTTGATCATGCATGGGTAAGGATTAATATGTATGTATATATAGATGAGAATTTTATGAATAGCTCTGTTATACTTTCTACAACTTTTTTACATAAAGGAAAAGGCTATCAATACAAATCAATAGATTTGAATATGTTAAGAAAAAACGGTGAAATAAAACCGGGTAAGTGGAATAAAATTAAGCTAGACTACTTAACACCTGAGGTCAGGTCAAAAAATGATGAATTAAAGATTCACATCTGGAATAAAGGTAAAAAGACATTTTATATTGATGATATTAACATTGAACTTTTTGAACCTATTTCTAAATAACTTCCTGTAATTTTATAAACGAATATTTTAATAAAAACCCATAACCTGAAATGGCAAGAGGGCGTATAAGACAAAAAACCTCAAACCTACAACCCCTCTCTACGTGTTTTACTTAATTTAATACGGGATACCCTCAATTGGCATACTTAAACTGTTTTTGTAGTATTATTAGTGGTAATATTGAATCACAATAATTTTTAATTTCTTAATCTAAAACATATAAAAAATGTCAAACATGTATGAACAAAAGGTAAATGACTTTATGGCTAAAGTTATTGCTAAGAATCCTAGTGAAGTTGAATTCCATCAGGCAGTTCACGAAGTAGTTGAAACCGTTATCCCTTTTATCGAAGAAAATCCTCAATATCAGGAAGCAAAAATTCTTGACAGAATAGTTGAACCTGAAAGAGTAATTATGTTTCGTGTTCCTTGGTTGGACGACAAAGGTGATGTACAGGTAAACCGTGGTTTCCGTATTGAAATGAACAGCGCCATTGGACCTTACAAAGGTGGATTACGCTTTCACCCAACTGTAAACCTTGGTGTTCTTAAATTCCTTGCTTTTGAACAGGTATTTAAAAACTCACTAACTACTCTTCCAATGGGTGGTGGTAAAGGTGGTTCTGATTTTGATCCTAAAGGTAAATCAGACAATGAGGTTATGCGTTTTACTCAAAGTTTCATGAGTGAACTTTTCCGTCACATTGGTCCTAACACAGATATTCCTGCCGGTGATATTGGAGTAGGTGGTCGTGAAATTGGTTTCCTTTTCGGACAATATAAAAGATTAAGAAATGAATTTGTTGGCGTTCTTACCGGCAAAGGTATTGAATGGGGTGGTTCATTAATTCGTCCTGAAGCTACAGGTTACGGTACTGTTTATTTTGCAGAAGAAATGCTTAAAACACGTGGCGACAGTATGAAAGGTAAAGTATGTACAATTTCAGGTTCAGGTAACGTTGCTCAATATGCAACTGAAAAAGCTACTGAATTTGGTGCTAAAGTTGTTACACTTTCTGATTCATCAGGATACATTTATGATCCTGAAGGAATTAATGCCGAAAAATTAGCATATATCATGGATCTTAAAAACGTAAGACGTGGACGTATTAAAGAATACGCTGACAAATATGGTGCTGAATACTTCCCAGGAAAACGTCCATGGGGTGTTAAGTGTGATGTTGCTTTGCCATGTGCTACTCAAAACGAAGTTAACGAAGAAGAAGCAAAAGCTCTTATCGATAATGGTTGTTTCGTAGTATGTGAAGGTGCTAATATGCCTTCAGTTCCTGAAGCTATAGCTGTATATCAAGAAGCCAAAATCCTTTATGGATTAGGTAAAGCTGCTAATGCAGGTGGTGTTGCTGTTTCAGGACTTGAAATGAGTCAAAACTCAATGCGTTTTAACTGGACACGCGAAGAAGTTAATGAAAAACTACATCAAATTATGAAAGATATCCATTCAACATGTGTTCTTTGGGGTAAAGATGGTGATTACATCGACTACGTTAAAGGTGCAAACATTGGTGGTTTTGTAAAAGTTGCCGATTCGATGATGGCGCAAGGTGTTGTTTAGTTAATAAACCGCATTATAATATCAAAATCACTAGTATAAAAAAAGAGGCTGTCCAAAAAGTAATGGACAGCCTCTTAAAATTTAGTTAATTAATTCTATTTTGATTGTATAGTATAAATCAAATTTTCAGTTCTATAACCCGGTATGTCTTCATACCAATCATCATAATCCAAACCACTACTTTCAGCCCATGCAGCAAAATGATTATATGCTGCTACAACTTCCTTCTTTTCCTGTGGGTAATCAAAAACAACAGGAATATTAATCCCCCAAATCAAATTATTTGAAGTTACATAATATCGCCCCAGATCAGGATCACTATCATCGTGAAACGTTCCAAAAAGAGTTGGATCGGCAAGAGTTGTTGGCGCAAAATTTCTTAGATGAACTTCAACACCTCTATCTTGATTAACAATAATAAATGGGTTAAAGTTACCAATATCTAAATCATCATAAGTTATTGGACCTCCTGAAGCAAAGGCTCCATTTTCATAAAATACCATATGAATTGTTACAGATTGAGGTTCAACATAAGGCGCAGACTCTTCTGTATTCACACCTATTCCTTGTCCAGGATGAGTAAGAATACGATAAGAATCATCATATACAATAACTGTTGCTGGCGAAGTATTAACTTCCAAACCATTTAAGGCTAAATTAAAGATGCTACCCGATTGAATATTATATCCACTTACACTAATAACCTGATCCTGAGCGACATTAGGTAACATGAAACCAAATCCATTGTGAAACGAAGCTCCAAAAGCATAAACTGTAAATACGCCAGTTATATCTAACACTCGATCCTGTTCATCTTTAGAAACTGTAAAGTCATAATCAATAACCAAATCGTTAAAATCATAATCACCTTTTCCAGGCCATAGATCCTCATATGCAAGACAACCATCAAGATTAACGTTAGTTGAACCTGGTGGTTCTGAAGGTGGTGCTGGCGGATCTACCGGTGGTATAGGATCACCTTCACAGAGAGGGAGATTATTCTTGCTTATACCAGCAATTAATATGAAATCACCATAAACATCTCCTGTTAATAAGTCAACTGAACAACTAACATGCATCTCCGCATTTTCAACTCCATCAACATAAAAATAAATCGTATTGTCAAATCTGCCATCTTTTTTTGATCCACCTGTAACTGTAAACTCTCCATTAGGACTAACTGTACCTGTATAAATAACAACATCATCCTTCTTTTCTTGAACTATAATTTGAGCGCTAGATGCTCCGGTATAACGCATTGTGAGGCTAAAAATACCACCATCACAACCACAATCATCTCCGCCGCCGCCGCCAGGACAGGTTAAGTAAGTCTCTCCGCCTCCAGATTTATTTCCAGAGAAGCTTTGGTTTACTAATTTAGCATGATTCTTATAATCACTTTTCGAGTGGCCGTTCATACCGCCATCTCCAAGAGCTGTATTAGCCATATCAAGGAAATCCTGTACCGTAACATCCTCGAAAAGCCCCGAACTAAAAACAAGATCTTTTAACTTCCATTCCTTTTCACTAGCACCAATATAACCTTTATCATCAAAATGTACATTCATCATACAAGTAACAATCTCAGATGCCCAACTCCCTCCTTCTTTTGCAGGTGGATTTGTCTTTGATTCGGTAAGTACTTCATCTTTTCCGCCACCCTTACTTAAATAAGTTTCAATATTAGTTGCACCATCAAAATGCAGTGTATAAGTATCACCAACCGTTAGGCCACTAGTGAAAACATCCAAAAAACGAAGATCCCTTATATCTCCTGGAGTTCCACTTCCATCTGAACCCCACTCACTTCTTTCATAAGTTACCAATCCCGAAAGATCACAATCACGTGAGGATTTTAACCCATTGAAATTAGCAATAATATCAGATTCAGCATCTACCAAAATTGGATCGTAAGTCTGATCGAACCCATAAACAACCATTACAACAGTCTTGCTTGTGGGCATAGTTATTCGGGTATTTAGTATATTGTAATTATTAGCATACCCAACATAAAATAGTTCTGACCCATCAAGGGAAAATATTTTAACTATTTGGTTGTAATTATTTTCAGGCAATGTGATACTAACATCTATTGTTTTAGTAGTTTTCCAGTCAAAATTGTCACTTATCACTAAGTCATCCATAGTTTTAACTGTTTCATCCCCATTTGGATCTGAAGTATTCTTTTTACAAGAGGAAAAAGTAACAGTTACTAGAAGAATAATTCCGAATAAATAAATTAGTTGTTTCATAATATAATTTTTAAATTTCCAAATTTTAGCTGACAATAAGCATGCCATACAAACAAAAATATATTTTAACCTGATTATCTGTAGTTTAGGCGAGTTTCATAGCAAATAAAAACATAATTAATATTCCATTTTGAGATCATTATTCCCAAAAAGAAAAACTAATTCATATAATACAGAAATGTGACCTGTCAAAAGTAATGCATTACATACTTATAAACAAGTATCCCTTACTATATTAATTACAATAATGTAGATTATCGCATATGAAAAAAGAATCCATGTAGTCTCAGCAAAACTCATAAATTAAATAAATCATATCTTTGTGTTAAAGTGGATATATTTAAATGACTTATTAATTTCAGATTATTTGAACAATACATACGACTATATTATAATCGGCTCCGGCTTTGGAGGTTCAGTTTCGGCACTTCGATTAAGCCAAAAAGGGTATAAAGTACTTATAATTGAAAAAGGCGGTTGGTGGAAACCTGAAGATTTTCCAAAAACCAACTGGAATCTTAAAAAGTGGCTTTGGTTGCCTTCATTACGGTTTTTTGGGTTTTTTAAATTAACTTTTTTAAGACATGTTGGTATACTTAGTGGAGTTGGCGTTGGCGGAGGATCTCTTGTTTACGCAAATACTTTACCAAGGCCTCGAACAGCATTTTTTAATTCGGGAAGCTGGGCAGGAATTCGAAATTGGGAGTCACAACTAGAACAACATTACAAAACAGCCGAAGAAATGCTAGGTGCAATTCCTAACCCAAAGCTCTTTGATGCAGATATTGCTTTAAAAGAATTGTCTGTACAAACAAATTGTAAAAATGGCTTTGAAGCAACAAACGTTGGAGTATTTTTTGGTGAACCGGAGAATACTGTTCCTGACCCCTATTTTGATGGCAATGGTCCCGATAGAGAAGGATGCAGTCATTGTGGTGCTTGTATGACAGGATGTCCGCATAATGCTAAAAACTCGTTAGATAAAAATTACCTATATCTGGCTCAGAATCAAGGCGCCAAAATTATTGATAAGCAAAAGGTTACAGAAGTTAAACCTAATATTGTCTCAGATGGTTCCAAAGGATATACGGTTACATTTAAGAATTCTCAATCCTTATTTCAATTAAAGAAAAATCATATTAATACAAAGGGGATTATATTTTCGGGAGGAGTTTTAGGGACAGTACGACTACTTCTTAACATGAAGAAAAAACATCTCACAAAACTAAGTAACAAAACCGGAGATGATATAAGAACAAATAATGAAAGTCTGATTTATGTTGTCTCAAAAGATGATACCAAAGATTTCTCAAAAGGAGTGGCAATAGGTTCAATTTTTCCATCAGATGAAAATTCACACATTGAACCAGTCAGATATGGAACAGGCTCTAACTTCTGGAAATTAATGGGAGTACCTCTTACTTTTGGAAGTAATATCTTTGTAAGAATTGGAAAACTAATATTTCATTTGTTTCGACACCCTTTTTCTTGGCTAAGACTATACTTTACCAAAAATTTTGCTGAAAAGTCCATTGTATTGTTATTTATGCAACACCTTGATAGTACTGTGAAATTTAAGAGGGGATTATTCAACTTAACTTCACATATTTCAACAGGAAAAGCACCTACAGCTTTTATTCCTGAAGCTAAAGAATTAGCTGAAAAAATGTCAAAGATAATTAACGGAAAACCATTTGTATTAAGTACTGAAGCCTTAACTGGTATTCCAACAACTGCGCATATCCTTGGAGGTGCAGTAATTGGAAACTCTCCGGAAACCGGCGTAATAGATTTAAACCAAAAAGTATTTGGGTATGAAAATATGTATGTTTGTGATGGTGCAGCAATATCGGCTAATCCGGGTGTTAATCCTTCACTTACAATAACAGCTATGACTGAGCTGGCCATGAGCAAGATTCCTTCAAAGTAAGGGTTTAGCCTAAAAACTATTTTTTCACACAAAGCCGCCAAGACGCAAAAAGCAAAACTATTCTTATCAAACTTTGCTTCTTAGTGAGAAATCTCATTTTATTTACCCCAAATATTTAGCAACAATTGGCATCCTCCTGCCCATACCAAATGCTTTTGTTGATATTCGCAACATTGGAGGGGTTTGATAGCGTTTATACTCATTTGTATTAACAAGTTTCAAAATCCTGTTAACCAAAGTCTCATCAAAACCCATCTTGACGATCTCTTTTGGTCCTTTGCGTTGCTCAATATATTGATAAAGAATCTCATCAAGAATATCATAATCAGGCAATGAATCTGAATCCTTCTGATCAGGACGTAGTTCAGCTGAAGGTGGTTTTGTAATTATATTCTCAGGTATTATTTCTTTATCACGATTTATGTAGTGGGCAAGTTCGTAAGCCTGGGTTTTATATACATCGCCAATAACCGACAATCCCCCATTCATATCTCCATACAATGTTCCATAGCCTACAGCAGCTTCACTTTTATTGCTTGTGTTTAGAAGAATATATCCGAATTTATTCGACAAAGCCATAAGAAGAACACCACGGGTTCGTGCTTGAAGGTTTTCTTCGGCAATACCAGCAGGCAAATCTTTGAAATATGGTACTAAAAGTTGTTCAAATGCCTTAAACCCTTCTTCTATATTAATAATATCGTATGGCATATTCAGGTTATTTGCCAATTTTATTGAATCATCAATAGAATGATCAGATGAATATCTTGATGGCAGCAATACATTATAAACATTCTCACTACCAAGAGCTTCTGCTGCCAGAGCTGCTGTTAGGGCAGAATCTATACCTCCCGATAAACCTAGTATCGCCTTGCTAAATCCAAGTTTCTGAAAATAATTACGAATTCCCATTACCAAAGCATCATAAATATCAGCAATCTCAATTCTTTCAGATTCCTTGTAATCTAATATTCTATTTTTATCAACTTCAACTGTATCAAAAACTTTAAAGTCCTCAGCAAAATAATTAAGTTCATCAACTATCTTACCTTTAGAATTCATAACCAGCGAGCCACCATCAAATAACAATTCGGTTTGAGCGCCTACGTGGTTAACATAGTATAAAGGCATATTATATTGTATAGCATTCTTTCTAAGAATTTCCTTTCTTATTTTTGTTTGATGATAATTGAAAGGTGAGGCAGCTATATTTATCATTAAATCAGGACTCTGGTTCATCAGCTCATCCATTGGATTAATAGTATATAACGGATTATCCTGTACATTCCATAAATCTTCACAAATTGTAACAGCTAATTTTTTGCCTTTGTATTCAACTACATTGAAAATTTTGTTTGGCTCAAAATATCTGTATTCATCAAAAATATCATAATTAGGAAGCAGGGTTTTATTAATGATTGAATGAATTTTTCCATTAGCTAGAAAAGCAGCTGAATTATTTAAAGGTTTTCCTTTTTCATTGTCATTAAAAGTTGGTAAACCAACCACAGCCGCTGTATTTGTACAATGTCCTGCTATTTTATTCACCGATGTCCAACATTGCTCAATAAAGTCATCAAATTCTAAAAAGTCACGCGGCGGATATCCCGATATTGCAAGTTCAGAGAAAACCACAATATCTGCACCTTCTTTCTCCCCTTTCTTAATACCAGCAATAATTTTTGAAATATTACTCTCAAAATTTCCTATATGATAATTTATTTGTGCTAATGCTATTTTCATTACTTACTCAATAATTAAAACATGCAATCTAAAACAATATACTCACATCAAGTCCTAAAAAACTATTCCTGCCATTATTTTTCACTGAACTATCAACAGCATTATCACCTTTAAGGATATTAACAAAGGCATTGTCGTAAACCAGGCCTACACGCATAAAAGTTGAGCCTTGTAAAGGAATTTCAATACCTGCCCCAAGTATTAACGATTCTCGTGTAAAACAAAGTTCATCATAAATATTAGAACTATCTGTTATTTTATCATCCCCATTATCAGGTGTAAATTCGTCATTTGCTTTTGCAGTAAGTAATATGCTTAACCCAAAGCCTATTTGTGCATAATATCGTACTTTTTTAATTTTATTGGTCTTCATAGTAAAGATGAAAGGTAACTTTACATACTTCGTCCGATAGCGTCTTTTTAATAAGCCTTGTTTGGGAGGAAATAATATTTGATCACCATAGGATGGGTACTCCATAGTCCCATTCAAATAAAGCACATCAAAACCTGTTGTAAATGAGTAGTTTTCCATTATGAAGAAATCGGCAATAAAGCCCCATGAACCACCAAAATCTGTTCCAACATTACTATAATTATCCGAAGAAGTACTAAACCATCCGATGTTTGGTCCGGCCTTAAAACCAAACTGAAACGGCTTGTGCTGTGCCGTAAGGTTTAACGAAAATGCAATAAAAATAACAAAAAGTAGTTTTTTAACAAGCATGGCAAAACTTCTATTTTAATGTAATAACTTTACAAAGATAATTATTCGTATAAAGCAATGTATACATAACAACTTTTTTGTTTACTTTTGAATAATAAAATTATTATAAAACGAAAAACATGAAAAAAATAATCTTAATTATTGCAGCATTTTTAATAGTAACTTCTATTAATGCACAATTTCATTTTGGACCACAAATTGGATATACAGCAACTAAATTATCGCTTGAGACAGATGATATTACAACAGATCTTGGAAACAATTTTATGTTTGGAGCATTTGTTAGAATAGGTAACAAGATATATATTCAGCCCGAAGTAAACTGGATGACTACTGGAAGCGTATTCAAATATCCTGAAGTTAATCTTGGTGGTTCGGATCTAAGCCCATTCGAACAAAATATTAAAGTAAATTCAATTAATATTCCTGCATCTCTGGGTTGGCGAATTATAAACCTCGAAATAGTTAATATTAGACTATTTGGTGGCGTAAATGCTAATATAATAACAAATAAAACAATTAACAATTCGGAAGATGTAAGCAATATAGATGAAGATTTATTCAAACCCATTACTGATTCTGATATAGCAGATTTAACTTGGAATTATCAAGTAGGACTTGGTGTTGACGTACTAATGTTTGCTCTTGACGTGAAATATGTTGGTGCGTTTGGCGAACCAATAGCTGGTGATATAAAGTATAACGATGCAACACATAAGTTAACTACATCTTCAAGTAAGTTTTTGGTTACGCTTGGCTGGAAAATATTCTAAAAAAATAATTTCAATCTAATTATAGCAAAGGAAATTTTTCAACAAGATAAAAAATGTCAGTATTTTTGTACTGACATTTCTTTATTATGACTAGTATTAATAATTTAATAATATACTTTCTTTTCACATTATTCCTTTTGCAATCGTGTGATAACTCTTCACCCAGAGGTCATCAAATTAATGAATCTCATCTTGAAAAAACAGATGTTAAAATTCATAGGTATGGAAAAGCACTTTTTGAAACAGATACTAATAATTTCCTGGTTGGAGTAAGTAAAATTCAAAACGAATTTTCTCTTTTCCTTGGAAACAACATTGAGGATCCTGCAATATTAGCACCATTGTACAATTATGTTGCTGACACTCAGCTAAGAGCAATTAGTAAAAAAACTATGGAGATGTATCCTGATTTGACTTCTGAAGAAAATCAATTATCAGATGCCTTTAGCAGATACCATTATTTCTTTCCAGACAAGAAAATACCAGTTGTGTACACTTACGTTTCCAATCTATACTTTGAAAAACCTGTTATTGTTGACGACTCGGTTTTAATAATTGCTTTAGATGATTATCTTGGTGAAGGGTTTTCAATATATCGAAGCCTTGGCTTACCGCATTACAAGATAAGATGTATGACAAGTGATAATATCGTTATTGATGTTATGAAGGCAATGTATACATCTTACCTTGCACCCCAACACAAGCAAAAGACAATGATTGACAGGATGATATCTGCCGGGAAATTATTGTATTATCTTGATGCAATGTTACCTGATGCACCCGACAGCCTGAAGATTTGTTATAATACTAAACAAATGAAATGGGCAGAAGAAAACAAAGCAAATGTGTGGGCATTTTTTGTTAAAAACAAATTATTTTATTCAGCTGATTATAAACTTCAAACGAAATTGATACAAGACGGACCTTTTACTACAGGATTTTCTAGTGATTCACCACCCCGATTAGGTATCTGGTTAGGCTGGCAAATTGTAAGGAAGTATATGGATAAGCACCCCGACATAAGTCTCGAGAGCCTGATACAAAATCAAGATTCACAAGCTATATTTAATAAATCCGGATATAAACCATAAACCAGTAAGCAAACTCCAAAAAACAATAATACAAATATCAAACCAGCAGCAAGCTAGTTTGAAATTTATTATTTGGAATTTACTATTTCTAAATTTTAGTATATTTGTTATCAATAACCAGCACAGCCGTTTCCATGCTTGTAAAAACATATGGTACAGCAATACATGGTATTGATGCCATTATTATAACTATTGAAGTAAATATAAGTCAGGGGAAGAAATTTTACCTCGTTGGCCTGCCTGATAATGCTGTTAAAGAAAGCCATCATAGATTAGTTGCAGTTATTGTTAACATTGGCTTTAAATTCCCACGAAGAAGGATTGTGATAAACATGGCTCCTGCCGATATAAAAAAGGAAGGCTCTGCCTATGATTTATCAATTGCCATTGCAATAATTGCTGCATCAAATCAAATTAGCGACCAAAAACTTAGTGAATTCGTTATGATGGGAGAGCTTTCACTTGATGGTAGTTTAGTATCTGTTAAAGGTGCGCTCCCAATGGCTCTAAAAGCCAAAGAAAATAATTTTAAAGGGATAATTGTACCATATGAAAATGCCAGAGAAGCTGCCATGGTTGATGGAATTGATGTTTATGGATTTAAACATATATCAGATGTGATAAATATGCTTGAAAATGACACACAAGATGGTTTGGTGAAAATAGACCCTAAAAAGCAGCTGTCACTACTAAAATCTTATTCTTTTGATTTTGAAGATGTAAAAGGGCAGGAAAATATTAAGCGAGCCATGGAGATAGCTGCTGCCGGCGGACATAACGCAATAATGATTGGCCCCCCGGGTTCAGGAAAAACCATGCTTGCAAAAAGGTTGCCATCAATCCTTCCACCAATGTCGCTGGAAGAAGCTCTGGAAACTACTAAAATTCATTCAGTTGCAGGAATCTTACCTGCTGATTCTGCGTTGGTATCAACCAGACCATATCGATCACCTCATCACACAATAAGCGATGCCGGGCTTGTTGGTGGAGGAACCTATCCTCAGCCAGGCGAAATTTCCCTAGCTCAAAACGGGGTTCTTTTTCTAGATGAATTACCCGAATTTAAGAGAACAGTTCTGGAAGTAATGCGCCAACCTATGGAGGATAGAATTGTTACTATCTCCCGTGCAAGAGTAACAGTTGATTACCCTGCAAGTTTTATGCTTGTTGCTGCCATGAATCCATGCCCTTGCGGGTATTACAACGATCCTGACAGAGAATGCGTTTGCTCACCTGGTATTGTTAAAAGCTATCTTAATAAAATCTCTGGTCCGTTAATGGACAGGATAGATTTACATGTGGAGGTAACACCTGTCCCTTTTAAAGATCTGGCGCAGGCACCAAAAGGAGAGAAAAGTGAAGATGTAAGAAAAAGAGTAATTTCTGCAAACAATATACAAGAGAAACGATTTGCTAATAATCCGAAGATTTTCAACAACGCTCAAATGTCATCTCAGGATATTGATAAATATTGTAGTTTGCAGCCCGAAGGTTTAAGTTTACTTAAAACTGCCATGGAAAAACTTAGCCTTTCAGCGAGGGCTTTTGATAGAATTAAAAAGGTAGCCAGAACTATTGCCGACCTTGATAATTCTGACAGCATCAAAACCGAACATTTGGCAGAAGCAATACAATATCGTAGCCTCGACCGAGAAAGTTGGGGTAATTAAATAATGAAAATATGAAACTTGTTTATAAAATACTTTTGGCAGTTATATTACCAACAATTATTATATCCGCAATATTTATTTTATTAATTCGAAACACCTTATTTAGGGAAGTTGAAGATCGATTCTTAAAGTCTATTGAAAAAACTACTCAAGATTATGCATCATTACTTGAAGCCAGGCTGAACGCCATCTCCAATATTGCACACTACCCATTTACTACTAATTCTAATAATAATGACTTATATAACTTTACAGATAAAGATATTTTTGAAATTCTAAGTAATAGTTTATCAACTGACACATTAATTTATGGCACATCGGTTTACATCGACACAGCATACCAAGGTGATTTAAATAACTCTTTATTTTATGTTTACCGAAAGGGAAATAGTTATAACGATGTTCACCTTAAAAGTAATACTGAGGAATATAATTCCTATTTTGAAAACAATTTTGACTGGTGGTCGATACCAAAAAAAACCGGGAAAGACACATGGACATCACCATATTTTGATGAAGGTGTAGGGAACTCACTTATGATAACTTATTCACATCCTTTTTTTTATAACAATATATTTATTGGCATTGTAACAATAGATATTCGCCTATGCGATATTGCGCAGCTTTTACTCATTAAGGAAGAAATGATCGAAGGTGAGTACGATCCAAATTTATATGTCATTAACACTACTGATAGTATTATTATTTACTCAGAAAGCAAAGAACCTTTAGGAAATTTCGCTTACCCTCAATATACCAAATCAACAAAATCATCATCTGAAAATTATACTTTTCTAGATACGATTTTTACATCTAAAATTACATCTGGTATCGTTAAAGAAAAATATGATAACCAAAACTTTTTTGCGTTTTATTCACGAATGAAAACTAATAATTGGCTTATTATAAATATTTTAACCGATTCAAAGGCAAAATCATCCGTTAATAATACTATTACAAAAGCTATACTATTAATGTTGATGCTCGTAATTATTATTGTGCTAACTATCTTATTTACTAGCAGATTAATAACAAAACCCATATCTAAACTTAGCTCAATTACCTTTGATATTTCTAAAGGCGATTATAAAAAGATTAATATTAAAAGAAACGATGAAATCGGAGTTCTGGCTAGCAATTTTAATTTAATGACAAATAAATTAAATGAGAGAGAAAGGAGTCTTAAAGATGCCAACAAAAAACTTCTTGTTTTGGATGAGGCAAAAAACCAATTTCTACAACTAATAAGTCACGAAATAAGAACACCGTTAAATGGGATAGTAGGGTCAACCCACTTTTTAAACGATATGATCAAAGATCCGGAACTAAAAGATTTTCTTGACATGTTACAGGAATCGGTTGACAGACTTGATGAGTTCTCAAAAACAGCTTTGGAAATCACCCAAATGCAAACAGTTGGCAAAGAAATGGAGAAAACTAGTTTTAGTCTTAACAAAGTTGTTGCTAAAGTACTGGAATCAAAACTCCCTGATGCAGAAAAAAAACAATGTACTTTCGCTGCAGTCTACTCAAATAATGACAACATAATTGGTATAGAAGATTATACTATACGAACTGTGGAAGAACTTGTTAGCAATGCTATAAAGTTTTCAAATGAAAATAGTGTAATCGACATAATAACTTTGGAAGATAATGAAAAAATAAAACTCATTGTAAGCGACAAAGGCGAAGTTATTCCTTCTGATAAAATTGAAGAAATAACTAAACCATTTGGTTTGGCAAAGGATCATTATGACAAAGATATTGGTCTTGGATTAGCCTATGTACAAACATTCCTTGATATTAATGATGCTACGATGGAGATAATAAGCTCTACTGAAAAAACAGAAATAACTCTTATATTTTTATACTCTTAAAGTAAAATTTTGGAAAAGAACGTAATAACCATTGAAAAGCTAAATGCACTAAATAAAGGCACATTACAATTACTTGATGAGTTATCTATGTAAGTAAGCATTAAAAACATAACAAAATGTCAGCTTCAAAAATTATAGCAATTACAATAATTACATTTACATCTATAATTTTTAGTAGTCAAGCTGCATTTTCTCAAGTCAACCTGCCTGACCGGCTGGCAGGTCTAGACTCCCTATGGGATGTGTGGAATAATATTTCCCGACCAGATACTATTCGTATAAAAGCAATTCATGAGTTTGTAGATCAAGGATACCTATTTTCTAAACCAGACAGTGCCTTCTATTTTGCACAATTGGAATATGAATTTGCAAAAAGTAAAGGGCTCCAAAAACAGATGGCAATAGCCATAAATACACAAGGAATATCCTTTTTGGTTAAAGGCGATTATGCCAACGCAATGGACTACTATATGAGCAGTTTAACCATTTGGGAACAAATAGGTAACAAACGAGGTATTGCCAATTCTTTAAATAACATTGGAATTATTTACAAGGAGCAAGGTGATTATGCCAGTGCCATTGACTATTATAACCGCAGTTTAGCCATTCGGGAAGAGATTGGCAACAAAAAGGGAATCGCCACATCCTATACCAGCATAGGAAATATTTATAGCGCACAGAAAGATTATACTAAAGCAATTGATTATCATTCCCGCAGTTTAGCCATTAAGGAAGAATTTGGGGATAAGTGGGGAATTGCAATTTCCCTAAATAACATTGGAATTAACTATTCTGAACTTGGTGATTTTACCAAAGCCATTGACTATTATAAACGCAGCTTATCCCTCAGGGAAGAAATTAAGGATAAAAGGGGAATTGCTTCTTCCTTAAATCGCATCGGGATTATTTATCAAAAACAGGGTAACAATGCAAAAGCAATTAGATACGGAACACGTGCTCTTACAATAGCTAAAGAAGTAGGCACTGTAATAGAAATCAGAGATGCTTCAAAGGCCTTGTATGACTCATACAAAGATACAGGTAAGTTTAAACCGGCTTTGGAAATGTACGAACTCTATATAAAAACAAGAGACAGTATCGATAGTGAAAAAAACCAAAAAGAGGTTATTAGACTAGAGTATAAATATGAATACGAAAAACAAAAAGCAGTTGAGGAAAAAATCAGATTAGAAGAAGATAGAGCTAAAAAAATATTACAGACGAGAAATTACATCATTGTTTTCTCTGGTCTGGGACTTCTATTTATCCTATTAATTGTTGCCATTTTCTATGTTAAGGCTTTAGGGAGAAGGAATAAAATAATTAATGATCAAAATGACAAATTGGAGGAGACATTTGATGAACTAAACATTGCCAGAGAAAATGCAGAGTCTGCCACACAATCAAAAAGCCAATTCCTAGCTACTATGTCACACGAGATTCGCACTCCGATGAATGCAATAATAGGACTTTCCAACCTTGCTTTAAGAACAGATCTTTCACGAAAACAAGAAGATTATTTAAACAAGATTGACAGATCAGCATATGCATTACTTGGGATTATTAATGACATATTGGATTTCTCAAAAATAGAAGCAGGAAAAATTAATGTTGAAAATATTGATTTTGATTTGGAGCAAGTTCTCGATACGGTATCTAATTTGAATTCACAAAAAGCGCAGGACAAAGGACTTGAATTTTCTTTGCACGTTTCACCCGATGTGCCGTATTACCTCATTAGTGATCCTTTACGCATAGGTCAGATTATTACAAATTTCTGTAGCAACGCAATTAAGTTTACAGAAAAAGGCGAAATAGTTGTTGATGTTAGTGTTAAAGAAATCCTTGAAAGCAATAATCTTAAACTTCAATTTTCTGTTAAGGATACAGGAATAGGATTAACAGCAGAGCAAAAAGGAAAACTATTTCAGGAATTTAGTCAGGCCGATAGCTCAACCACACGCAAATATGGTGGTACAGGATTAGGATTAGCTATCTGTAAAAAACTTGCAGAAATAATGGGTGGAACTACTGGTGTAGAAAGTGAATTTGGCAAAGGAAGCACGTTTTACTTCACGGGTATTTTTGGTGTCCAGGAAAAGAAGAAAAGAACGGAATTTAAAACACCTCAGGATATACAACATATCAATGTACTAGCTTGCGATGACAATGAAACAGCAAGGCTGATTTTCTCAGAAGCACTAAACTTGTTTAAATTCAACACGAAGATTGTAGATTCTGGTATTGAAGTAATTGATGAGCTGAAGAAAAACAAATATCAATTGCTATTAATTGACTGTCAAATGCCCGATATGGATGGAATAGAAACAGTAACTAAACTAAAACAGAATCCTGATTACTCCAAATTGAAAACGATTCTTGTCACCGCTTACGGAAGTGAGTCAGCTGCCTATAGAGCAAAGAAAGCGGGGTTTGATGGTTATATAGCAAAACCTTACACTTTTTCGACGCTTTTTGATACAATCATGGAAGTATTTTCATTAGAAGAAAGGTCACGTCGAAAAAAAGAAGTTAAGGGAAAGAAACACAAAAAGGCACTTGAAAACATAGTAGGCACAACAATTCTCCTTACAGAGGATAACGAAATTAACCAACAGGTTGCTATGGAGCTTATGGAAGATGCGGGGTTTGTTGTAGAGATAGCGAATAATGGATTAGAAGCTGTTGAGAAAATGAAATCTTCGGGAGAAAATTCTAAATATGCATTAATATTCATGGATATTCAGATGCCTGTTATGGATGGATTGACTGCAACAGAAGAAATAAGGAAACTAAGTCAATATAATGAGGTGCCGATCATAGCTATGACTGCAGATGCGATGACAGGCGTTAAAGAAAAATGCCTTGAACTTGGAATGAACGATATGGTTACAAAACCCATTGATCCTGATGAAATGTTTGGTGCGATGGTGGAGTGGATTAAACCGGATGGAAAGAAAAAAGAAAAAAGAAAAAAGAAAAAAGTTACAGACATTAAGGAAAAAACAGAGAATATAGAAATACCAAATATCCCCGGTTTGAATATCCAAAGTGCTTTGGGTAGGATGAACAATAAAAAGAAACTCTACTTGAATATTCTGGAGAAATTCTACAACAACAATCAGAATTTCATTACAGAAATAAAGGCCACACTTGAAAAAGATGATTATGAAACAGCACAAAGATTAATTCACACTCTCAAAGGTGTTAGTGGGAATATTGGTGCGGAATCCTTAAATGAAAACACGAAAATAGTTGAAGCCAGTATCCATGAGAAAGATTCAGGGAAAATTGAAACGGATTTAAATAAACTAGATATAGAGTTGAAAGAGTTATTCACCAATATTTCTTCTCAAATGAGTTTTGAGACTAAAGTCGAAAGTAAGGAATTGAATGTCGAACGAGTTAAAGACCTTTTACCAAAACTAAAGGAGTTATTAACTGCAAAAAGTCCTAAAGCAAAACTACTAATAAAAGAATTAGAGGAAGCTGGATTCACAGGAGATGAATTTGATACAATGAAAAGTAAATTAAGTAAATATGACTTCAAGAATGCAATTATAATTCTAGAAAAAATTAATGAAACTCTTTAACTCAATGATACTAAATAATATAAAACACAACTTATGAATATATTAAATAAGTTAACTATAAGTAGAAGATTAACTCTGGGATTCGTTCTTATGATTGTCTTAATGCTTATAATTTCTTTTATAGCATTCAATTCTTTATCTACATCATCAAGTGGATTTTCAGAGTATAGAAGCATCGCTCGTATTACAAATATTTCTGGGAGAATTCAAGCTAATATGCTAAAACTCAGAACAGCTGTAAAGAATTTTCAGATAGATGGAGATAAACAATATCAGGAAGAGACTGCCGAATGGGTTATTGTTCTTGAGGATTTAATTGAAGAAGGAATTGAAGAAATAACAGATGAAAAGCAAAAATCAGAAATACTAAGTATAAAGAATAGTTTAACTAAATATATTATCAATTTCGACACGATTGTTGAATTTAGAAAGAAACGAAATGAATACGTTTATGAGATTCTGGATATCCAAGGTCCTTTTATGGAAAACACCCTCACTGAGATACTAGAATCAACTGAGATTGAAGGTCAACAAGAGGCCTCTTATTATACAGCGCTTGCTATGAAGCATTTACTTCTTGCTCGATTGTATATGGCTAAATTTCTCGATAATAATAAAGAAAGTGCTGTAAACAGAGTATATGAAGAGTTTGGAAAGATGCAGATCAATCTTGACAAATTAGGGATTAGCTTGAAATATGATACAGAACATCTACCATTTCTAAAAAGAGTTCAGAATTCTAAAAATATCTATTTAAAAACTTTCAATCAACTAGTTAACATCATTCACAATAGAAATAATATTCAAATAAATGTTTTAGATAAAGTTGGACCTGAGATTGCTAGAAACATAGAACTTATAAAACTCTCGGTAAAAAATCATCAAGATATATTAGGCCCAGAATTACAAGCTTCGAACACTAATACGAATATGAGTATAGCCATAATTACAATTATTATGTTGGTTATAGGCATTTTCCTATCCACTATCGTTATTAAATCGATAACAAAACCTATTAAAACGATAACGGATTCAGCTATTGCTGTATCAATAGGAGATGTTGACATCCCCATAGAAATAGACTCAAAAGATGAAATTGGCCTACTTGCCGAATCATTTAAGAAAATCATTCAGTCAATAACGAAGAAAGCTGAGATTGCAAGAAAAATTGCTGAAGGTGATTATAATGTAAAAGTGGACTTAATTTCTGAACATGATCTCCTTGGAGAATCAATGATTATAATGCGAGACTCCCTTAAGAAGCGTGAAGAAGAACTATTAAAATCTGAAGAAAGGAGCAGACTACTTCTATATTCCTCAAGTGAAGGAATTTTTGGCACTGATATCAAAGGGAAAATTACCTTTATAAACCCAGCTGCTGAAAACATATTAGGATTTAAAAGCGAAGAATTACTTGGCGGTAGTGCACACGATTTATTCCACCATCATCATGAAAATGAAGATCTTTATCCTAAAGAAGAATGTCCTATGTATCATGCATTTACTGAAGACAAAACTAGTCGAGTGGATGATGAAGTTCTTTGGAAAAAAGATGGCACCTGCTTCCCTGTTGAATATTCTGCTACTCCAATGAAAAAAGAAGGAAATCTTATAGGGTCTGTAATTACCTTTAGTGATATAACAGAAAGAAAAGAATCTGAAAAAAGTTTGCATTTATCCAGATATGCCCTAGATAACGCAGGGGATTCTATAATAATGATAAATATTGATACTGCAAAGTTTGAATATGTTAATGAAAGAAGTTATAGTAGGCTTGGTTATACTAAAGAGGAGTTTTTGAAATTAAGTGTTTTTGATATCGACCCTAAAATGAATAAGCATAGTTGGTTAGAGTTAACAAATGACCTTTCAACTTCAGTTAATGCAAGTTTTGAATCAGTAAATATTACTAAAGGTGGAGTTGTTTTTCCAATAGAAGTAAGTGCATCATATTTAGATTTTGGTAATGATAAACACATAGTCGCCTTTTTTCGAGACATTACTGAGCGTAAAAAACTCGAAGAAGAAACAAATAAACTTTTAACTGCCATTGAACACAATCCAACAATGGTATCAATTACTAATCCTAATGGTATAGTTGACTATGTAAATCCTGAGTATACTGCAGTAACTGGATTTAAATCCAGTGAAATGATAGGTAATACACACTCATTACTGGATACAGGAGTAATTAGTAAATCAGAATATGACAATATCTTTAAACCCATTTCGCAAGGGAAAAATTGGAAAGGTGAAATATTAAGTAAAAAGAAAGATGGTACTAAATTCTGGAGTAGTATGTCTTTGTCTGGTGTTATGAACAAAACAGGTGAATTAAAGCATATAGTAATTATTGAAGAAGATATCACCTATAGGAAAAAAGCAGAAAAAGAGCTCAAACATGTAAATATGCTCTCTGATAATGCACTCGACTTGACAAAATCCGGATTTTGGGACATTGATTTCACAAAGGATAATCTGTATCATCAAAGTGATAGAGCAACCACTATTTTTGGAATGCACCCAACTGATGATAAAATTTATCAGATATCAGACTGGTTTGATGCTGTTGTTGCCGGAGATCCGGAAATTGCAAAAGATGTGGGTGATAAATTTAATGGTGCCATCGATGGTAAATATCCAACTTATGATGCAACTTTCCCATTTAAACGCCCTGTAGATAACAAGATCGTATGGATACATGCACTTGGAATAATGGATCGTGACGAAGAGGGTAAAGCATTACATATGTATGGTGTAACTCAAGATATCTCTGATATTAAAAAAGCTGAAAAAGAGCTAGCGAGTGCAAAAGAGACGGCCGAGTCCGCCACGACAGCAAAAAGCCAATTTCTCGCCACCATGTCGCACGAGATCCGCACCCCTATGAACGCCATAATGGGATTATCTAATTTAGCCCTTAAAACAGAATTAAACCGAAAGCAAGAAGATTATCTTGTAAAAATAGACCGATCGGCAAACTCTCTGCTTGGAATTATTAACGATATTCTTGATTTCTCAAAAATAGAAGCAGGGAAACTTAATATTGAAAAAACAGAGTTCGACATCGAGCATGTTTTTGATACTGTATCAAATCTTGTTTCGCAAAAAGCACAGGAGAAGGGTATTGAGTTTGCCATGCATATTGACAAAAATCTTCCTCTTAATCTAATTGGGGATCCATTGAGAATAGGACAGATAATAACCAATTATTGCAGCAATGCAGTAAAGTTTACAGAAAAAGGTGAAGTGGTTGTTTCTGCTATGCTAGAAGAAAAGAAAGGAGACGATATAGTTATAAAATTCTCTGTAAGAGATACAGGAATAGGCTTAACTAAAGAACAACAAACTAAACTTTTCCAATCTTTTTCTCAAGCTGATCAATCCACGACAAGAAAATATGGAGGTACAGGTCTAGGCTTAGCCATTAGTAAGAAACTTGCAGAGTTGATGGGAGGAGAAGTTGGTTTGGAAAGTGAAATTGGCAAAGGGAGCAGTTTTTATTTTACCGCTACGATAGGTGTTCAGAAAGACCAGAAACGAAAAGAGTATGCACCATCAGTCGATCTTCGCGGAATGAAGGTGTTGATTTGTGATGATAACGCCACAGCTCGAGAAATATTAACAGAAGCTCTGGAAACATTTTCATTTAAAGTAACAGCAGTATCTTCTGGCGAAGCAGCCATTGGATTGCTTGAAAAACAGAAAGACGATCCTTTTGAGCTGGTATTAATGGACTGGAAGATGCCAGGGATGGATGGCTTGGAAGCTTCAAAAATAATAAAAGAAGAGAAGAATATAATAACCCCAATGATTATGATGATTACCTCCTTCGGAAGAGAAGAGGTAGCCAAAAAAGCAGAAGCGATAGGAATTAATGGATTTCTTGTAAAGCCTGTAACTTACTCATACCTATTTGACTCCATAATGGAGGTTTTTGGTAAAGAGGCCAGAACAAAGAAAAGCAAAGATACAGGAGCGTTAAAGTTTTCTGTTGAACTTGAAAAAATCAGAGGAGCTATGATCCTATTAACCGAAGATAATGAAATCAATCAGCAGGTGGCTCAGGAGCTGATGGAAGACGTCGGTTTTGTTGTTGATATCGCCAACAACGGACAGGAAGCCTTAGATATGGTACAAGCCTCCAGTTATGATTTAGTCTTTATGGATCTTCAAATGCCTGTAATGGATGGATATGTTGCAAGCACAGAGATTAGAAAAATAAAGGATCTTGATAATCTACCAATTGTAGCCATGACCGCAGATGCCATGGTAGGCGTAAAAGAAAAATGCATGTCCATAGGCATGCAGGACTTTGTTACTAAACCCATAAATCCCGATGAAATGTTTGGAGCTTTAGTAAAATGGATAAAACCGGATACAGTAATTCAAGAGCCAAAAGCCAAAAGCCAAAAGCCAAAAGCCAAAAGCCAGGATATAGAAATCCCAAATATTCCAGGGTTGAATATTGAAGGAGCTTTGAAAAGGATGAATAATAAAAAATCTCTCTACTTAAATATCCTGAATAAGTTTGTGGACAACAATAAAGAAGTGGTCGAAGAGATTAGCAGCACATACAATAAAAAAGATTATGATACTGCAAAACGGCTAATACATACCTTGAAGGGTGTTAGTGGGAATATTGGGGCAAATAGCATTCATGAACTTTCAAAAGTTGTAGAACAACACATTGTAAATCATAAAGATGCTGAAGTCATAAATAAACTAGTTGCCCTGGATCAACAAATTCAACAACTTATCAATGCTATTACTGAATCTCTGGGTTTAAAAGAAGAAAAGGAAGCTGTTCAATTAGATAAAGAAAGATTAAAAGAACTTATACCGAAGTTGAAAGATATGCTACTGGCAAAAAGCCCAAAAGCGAAAACGGTAATTAAGGAGATTGAAACAGCAGGATTAACAGGTTCTGATTTTGATGAGTTAACAACATCAATTAATAAATATAATTTTAAAAAGGCCATAGAGGCTCTAAACAGAATAACAATTAACTTAAAATAATTATCATGGAAAACCTATTTAATAACACTATCCTAGTAGTTGATGACACACCTGAGAACATTGATATTCTTATCGAGTTGCTCGAAGATTTTGAATGTCAAATAGCTATAAACGGTGAAGATGCCCTTGAAACTGCCTGGGAAGGAGATCCTCCTGATTTAATATTATTAGATATTATGATGCCAGAAATGGATGGTTATGAAGTGTGCAAGAGACTTCGGGCAAACAAGAAAACAAAAGATGTTCCTGTGATATTTCTTACTGCTAAAACAGAAAAAGATGATATTGTTAAAGGATTTGAAGTTGGTGGTCAGGATTATATTACAAAACCATTTGATGCACGTGAATTAATGGAGAGGGTTAAAACTCAAATTGAGTTAAAAACACAAAGGGAGATACTCAAAAATTTGACTGAAGTATTGGAACAAAAAGTACAAGAACGAACTGCTGAGTTAAAAGAGTCCAACAAAAATCTGGATAAAGCCAACACCCAACTTCTTACTCTTGATGAAGCAAAAAACAAATTTCTAATGCTGATAAGTCATGAAATAAGAACACCATTAAATGGGATTGTTGGTTCTGCATATTTTCTTAACGATATGATTGACGATCCCGAACTAAAGGAGTTTCTTGACATGTTGAAGGAATCCGTAGACAGACTAGATAAGTTCTCAAAAACAGCATTGGAAATCACCCAAATGCAAACAGTTGGTAAAGAAATGGAGAAAACTAGTTTTAGTCTTAACAAAGTTGTTGCAAAAGTACTGGAATCAAAATTCCCTGATGCAGAAAAAAAACAATGTACTTTCGCTGCAGTTTACTCAAATAATGACAACATAATTGGTATAGAAGATTATACTATACGAACTGTGGAAGAACTTGTTAGCAATGCTATAAAGTTTTCAAATGAAAATAATGTAATTGACATAATAACTTTTGAAGATAATGGAAAAATAAAACTCATTGTAAGCGACAGGGGCGAAGTTATACCTCCTGATAGAATTGAAGAAATAACTAAACCATTTGGTTTGGCAAAGGATCATTATGACAAAGATATTGGTCTTGGATTAGCCTATGTACAAACATTCCTTGATATGAATGATGCCGCGATGGAGATAATAAGCTCTACTGAAAAAACAGAAATAACTCTTATATTTTAATACTCTTAAAAGTAAAATTTTGGAAAAGAACGTAATTACCATTGAAAAACTAAATGCACTAAGCAAAGGCACTTTAATGGAGCAGCTACAAATTGAATATCTGGAAATAGATGGAGGCAAATTAACAGCTCAAATGCCTGTAGATGAAAGAACTTTTCAACCCGAGGGTATATTACACGGCGGTGCAAGCCTAGCACTCGCAGAAACCCTTGCTGGTCTGGGTTCAGTCTTATTGGTTGATAATAAAAAATATTCGGTAAGAGGAGCTCAAATAAGTGCAAATCATGTGGGGAGTACGAGTAATGGTTACGTGTTGGCAACTGGTAACATTATCCACAAAGGAAATAATACACATGTTTGGAATATCGAAATTGTTGATGACAGTGGCAAACTGCTAACAACCTGTAGGATAACTAATATTATTGTAAAAAAATGAAACACGATCTACTTACCATACCTGACAAACTTATTAAAAAGGGATTGCCTTTTGCAATATATTGCTTGCCATTTAAAAAAAAATTTAATCTGGTTTTTCAGAAAGATTCCTTTATTCATGAGATAGACATTCTTGATATTGATAAAGCTTCAGGTTTTGTAGTTGCAGACTTCGATAGCGCTAGAACTAGGATAATAAATATTATTAAACCCGATTTCACAATTTGTGAAGGCGAAAATACTGACGCTATAATAAGTTTTCTAGACGCCCTTCCTGATAATGGCAACTTCTATTTTACAGATAATTATAGTATTTCAAAAGCAGATTATTTGGAAAGAACAGAGTACTTAATTAACGAGTTGAAGAAAGGACACCTACAGAAAATTGTTTTTTCTAGAGTTGTCCAAAAAAAACTAAAAAAGAAACTAGAAATAAACCACCTGCTTTATAAGTTAAAAAGTAAGTATAATAGTGCATTTATCAACTTATTCCATATTCCTGGTAAAGGAACATGGTGTGGAGCGACTCCCGAAGCTTTGTTTAAAAAAGTTGATGACTATGTTAATACAGATGCTCTTGCCAGCACTCAGCTAATTGATGAGAATATAGATAGCATTACATGGACTAACAAAGAAAAAGATGAACAAAACCTAGTTTCGGTATTTATTAAGTCGAGCTTATCCGAACTTGGCATTCATGATTATGAACAAGTTGGACCATTAAATGTTTGCGCCGGACATTTAGCTCATTTACAAACCCAATTTAAAATTCCATTTTCATTATTAGAAAAAAAAGAAGGAAAATTTATTGCAAGTTTACATCCAACACCTGCTGTATGCGGATTACCAAAAGCAGAAGCTTACCTACTTATACAAAAAGCAGAGCAACATCAGCGAAGATATTATACAGGATTCTTTGGGCCTTGGAATATAGCAAATCAATCACAATTATTTGTGAACCTAAGATGTGCTGAGTTAGACAACAATAGAATAAACATTTATGTTGGTGGTGGACTAACTGCTTCATCTAATCCGGAAGATGAATATAAGGAAACAGTTCATAAATCACAAACTTTATTGTCGGTTGTGGAAAATTTGTAGAAATTTGCACCATGACATCCGACAAAAAGAACATAAGCCTTCTGGCAGATATTTTCATAAAGAGTGGGTTGACAGATATAGTAATTTCACCAGGTTCACGAAATGCCCCAATCATATTGAGCTTTGCCAATAGAGTTGGAATAAATGCTTTTAGTATTATTGACGAACGAAGTGCTGCATTCTTTGCCCTTGGACTTGCCCTTAATTCCAATAAAACAGTAGCCATAGCATGCACATCAGGAAGCGCTGTATTGAATTATGCATCAGCAATTTCAGAAGCCTATTATCAAAAAATACCTTTGCTCGTTATCACTGCCGACCGACCTGAAAATTTAATCGACATAGGTGACGGCCAGACAATTAGACAAAATAATGTTTTCAGTAACTTTATTAAAGAAAGCTATCAACTACCGTTAAATATTGAAAGTGAAGAGAAGTATGAGGATGCCGAAGTAATTATTAATAAAGCAATAAATAGTTGCATTTTCCCACAATGCGGTCCTGTTCATATTAACATACCATTTGATGAACCAATTTATAGTACAACTGAGGAGTTAATTTCAGGCAGATTATTTCAGATGGAAAATAATCTGGCAACAATTCCTGAAATGAAGCTCAAGAATATTGCCTCTGTTTGGAACAATAGTAATAAGGTTATGATAATTGCAGGGCAGTCATCACCTAATAGCGAAATAAATCAAATCATTGACAAAATTTCTCAAGACAAAAATACTATTGTATTAACCGAAACAACTTCTAACCTGGATTGTGATTCTGCTATTGACACCATTGATAATGTAGTTTCTACAATTAAAGACAATGAAGTAGAATTATTTAAACCCGATTTGTTAATTACTTTTGGAGGACAGGTAGTTTCAAAAATGATTAAGAAATTTCTCAGGAATAATAAACCTAAAATTCATTGGCATATTTCACCATCAGGCGAAAAGATGGATACTTATTTTAGCCTTACTGAAGTGATAAAATGTGATGAATCTGGTTTCTTCAATACAACAATAAAACTATTAAATCCTATTGATAGCGATTATAATAAACTTTGGCATAAAAGGAAAAATAACATTGATAACAAGAGAGGAAAATATCTTTCAGATATAGAATATTCTGACCTCAAGGTTATTGAAAATATATTAGATCTGCTTCCTCAGAATAGTGTTCTACACCTAGGTAATAGCACTCCGGTTAGGTACTCGCAATTATTTGGTTCAAAAAAAGGTATCACTTATAATTCAAACCGTGGAGTTAGCGGTATCGACGGACAAGTTTCAACAGCAGCCGGATATGCATTTGCTTCTGATAAATTAAATGTGCTAATTACTGGTGATCTTGGGTTTTTATATGACTCAAACGGATTAATGAATAAATATTTAAAACCAAACTTAAAAATAATCGTCATCAATAATTCAGGTGGTGGAATTTTTAGGTTTATCCCCGGTCCGGATACTACTCCAAATCTGGAAGAGTTTTTTGTTGCTAAACACAACTGGAAAGCAGAATACATATGTAAAGCTTTTAATGTAGATTATAAAAAAGCAAAAAATCTGGAAGACCTACAAAAGATACTTACTCAATTTCTGAATCTCAAAAATAAGAGTGCAGAAGTGCTTGAAATTTTTACGCCTCCAGAAAGGAATGCTAAAGTTTTACGCAATTATTTTGAGTTTATTAAATTCTAGAATTACTTTTTTTTGGCTTAGTCTGGTATTTACTCGCTTTTAATATCCATTCAATTATTTCAATCGTTTATAATTAATATCTTTACAGCGACATAATTGTCATTCTGAACGTAGTTTACGGAGTGAGACCTTTCTGACAGCAGTCCGGGATCTCTATTCAGAACTTTGATGAGACACTTCGCTACGCAAACTCCATTCAGTATGACAAAACACAAACAAAAGAATACAATTACGTGAACTACATAAACCCAAATCTCGTTTTTAAAGAAGTTCCAATCGGAAAAACTGGATGGAGTAGCCCCTCGAATATTGCTTTGGTTAAATACTGGGGTAAAAAAGAAAATCAAATTCCTGCAAACCCATCACTGAGTTTCACACTTAATAAATCGCAAACAGAAACTTTTGTTGAGTTTTCACCGTCAGAAAATAATGTGGGTAATATTGAATTCTTTTTAGAAGGAATACCAAAACCTGAGTTTGCAAAAAAGATATCAGAATTTTTTATTAGCATCACATCCATATTCCCATTTTTATTACAACTGAATTTCAAAATATATTCTAAAAATACTTTTCCTCACTCAGCAGGAATTGCTTCATCTGCATCAGGAATGAGTGCTATAGCCCTTTGCTTATGCGATATTGAAAACCAATATTTCAACTCATTTGCTACTAAAGAGGAATTTTACAAAAAAGCATCTTTTGTGGCAAGGTTGGGATCAGGAAGCGCATGTCGTTCGATATATGGAGGAATTGTAACCTGGGGAGAAGCTGACTTAGGCTCAGATTTGTATGGCACCAAATTATCAGCTAAAATTGATCCGGTATTTGTTACATTCAACGATTCAATATTAATTGTTGACTCAGATCAGAAGAAAGTTTCCAGCTCTGTTGGACATGGTTTAATGAATACTAACCCATTCTCTGAAAGCAGGTTCAAACAAGCTAACAGCAATTTTACTAGCCTTGTAAATGTGTTAAAAACCGGTGATCTGGAAGAGTTTGTAAAAATTGTTGAATCGGAAGCTCTAACTTTGCACTCAATGATGATGACTTCCAATCCATACTTTTTATTGATGAAACCAAATACAATCTCGATTATTGAGAAAATTTGGGAATTTAGAAATGAAACAGGGATACAGGCTTGTTTTACTTTGGATGCAGGGCCTAATATTCATTTGCTTTATCCAAATGAGAATAAAGAGGATGTACATGAATTTATTGTTTCTGAACTTCTTTCATATACAGTGAACAATAAGGTTATACATGACAAAGTGGGCAATGGTCCGGTAAAATTAGACCTATGATTTTAGAGAAAGGGCCTTCTTTTAATTCAAAAATACTACTATTTGGTGAATATAGCCTGATGAAAGGATCTATGGCTTTGAGTATTCCAAACAGTAAATTAACCGGTCAACTATTATTCGAAAAATCATCTGAAAATAAAAGAAGCAACAACTATTCTGTTGTTTACCTACTTGAATATCTGGAATTTTTAGAAGATAATAATTTTGAAAATTTACTCGACATTCCTTCATTCAAATCAGATTTGGAGAATGGGCTCTTTTTCGAATGTAATATTCCAATTAGCTACGGACTTGGGAGTTCAGGTGCTATTGTTGCTTCAATTTATGATGCTTATGCACGTAATAAATCTAACAAACTTATTGAACTTAAAAGTATTTTCTCGAAAATGGAATCTTATTACCATGGTAAAAGTTCCGGCCTCGACCCATTAGTATCTTATCTCAACAAAGCAATATTAATAAATGAAGTAGGTGAACTAAAAACGGTTATTCTACCAAAGGAAAACAATAACAGCAATTCAGGTATCTTTCTTCTCGACACGAAAACTGTTGGCGAAACGCAACCGCTCGTAAATTGGTTTATTATGGAATATGAAAATACTGATTATCAGTATAAAATTCAGAACCTACTAATCCCCATAAACAACAATAGCATTACAGACTTCTTATCAGGCAACTTTAATTCATTGCTACGTAATACAAAATCAATTTCTGAATTTACTTTTCATAACTTCAAGCCTATGATTCCATCATCGATTGACAAAATATGGAAAAATGGACTGAAAAATGATAGTTACTACATAAAACTATGCGGCTCCGGTGGTGGTGGAATGATGCTTGGGTTTACCTATGATTTTGAGAAAACACTTAAAGAACTAAGCGGATTTGGGATATCAGTTCTATTAAGATATTAGTTCAAATCATAATATTTAATAGACTTTTGGAGTTTGTCATCTTTGTTAGCTTATTTTTACCTCCAGTTCCCCAACAATCTCAATCCCATCTGGGCTTACCTTCGCCTGAACTGCAATAACTTCAACTCCATTGTCCATTGCCTTTCGTAAGGATATTGCATATTCCGGATCTATTTCTTTGGCAACACCAAAAAATTCAACATCCATTCTTTGAATAACATATAGCATAACAGCCCTGATGCCTTGTTTTTTAACTTCAATTAAAGTCTTTAAATGTTTTCTTCCTCTCGTTGTTACGGCATCCGGAAAGAGCCCATAATTTCCTTCCTTCATCGTAACATTTTTTACCTCTATAAAACATCTTTCGGTTTCATTTTCAGCATAAATATCGAAACGGCTATCGTCAAATTTTACTTCCCTTTTTACAAAAGTATATTCTTTTAATTTTTCAATCTCACCAGCTACTATTGCATCAAATGCAAGTTTATTAGGAACCAGAGTATTTACACCAATCCAGCCTCCATTCATATAAATCATTTCCCATGTAAACTTTGTTTTCCTTTTGGGATCTGTTGCCGGGCTTAAAAAAACCGGGGCATCTTCTTCGACACACGATTTCATCGATCCCGAATTAGTGCAATGCGCAATAACAATTGATCCATCGTTAAGCTCTACATCAGACAGAAAACGTTTATATCGCTTAATTAACTTACCTGCTACAAGTTTTGTTGGAAAGATCATAACTTCAAGATATACAACACAATTCTTATGGAAAATATAATATTAGATTATTTGTCAATCATTATTTACATGACAACTTGACAACATTTACACCACCCCTTCTTCTTTTTTCCTATTTTCGTGTCAAAAATAAATTAATTAATCATGAAAGCAAGAGAATGGAAATCCATACACGATTTTGAGGAAATTAAACTCGAAAAATGGAACCACATAGCCAAGTTAACAATAAACAGGCCAAGATATTACAATGCCTTTACTCCTACAACAACAACTGAAATGGCTGTTGCTATGGAAATGCTTCGTGAAGATCAGGATATATATACTATTGTATTGACCGGTGAAGGGGATAAAGCGTTTTGTTCAGGGGGCGATCAAAATGTAAAAGGAAAAGGCGGCTACATTGGCAAAGATGGTATTCCAAGATTGAATGTGCTTGATGTTCAGAAAAAAATACGGTCGATGCCTAAGCCGGTAGTTGCAATGGTTAATGGTTATGCCATTGGCGGTGGGCATGTATTACATATTGTTTGTGATCTTACAATAGCAAGTGATAACGCTATTTTTGGTCAAACAGGACCCAAGGTAGGGAGTTTTGATGCTGGATTTGGCTCTTCTTATTTAGCATCAATTGTGGGGCAGAAAAAGGCTAGAGAAATATGGTTTCTGAATAAACAATATTCAGCTCAAGAGGCTATGGATATGGGAATGGTAAATAAAGTTGTTCCATTGGATAAACTGGAAGATGAAGTAGTTGACTGGTGCCTTACAATGCATAAGCGCAGTCCGATGGCGCTAAGAATGATTAAGCTGGGGATGAATGCTGAACTTGATGGACAAGCTGGAATACAAGAACTTGCCGGCAATGCAACCCTGCTTTACTATCTTACTGATGAAGCACAAGAAGGAAAGCATGCATTCCTCGAAAAACGTGATCCGGATTTTCATAAATACCCTAAATTTCCGTAAGGATATATGCAAAAAGCACAAACTATCAGTAATAATTAATATTATTAAAATGAAAACAGTTGACATCAAGAATAAAATTTCAATAACAGAATTGAAATATATGTCCGAAAATAGATTTGGTGATTTAGTAAAGGCAGTTGTTGATATTGAAAAAGAAATTATTGTTGTTGATGCAGAGCTACATGCTGATCAAGAAAAAACACTTTTAGAAAATGGATCAGAGAAATATAATCTATGGGGAATAAATCTTTATCCTGATGATAAAGGTGAGGACTTTATTGAGTTTGATTCGATGATTAATCTACGTCCATCATGGGGAAACCGAAGTAGGGCTGTAGATGATAAAGAAACTCAAAAGAAAATAATAGCTATTGTCAACAAACTTGTGCAAAAATAAATGTCAAACTTATGACACCAAATTTCTATCATAAAGAACTAGCAGATGGCAGATGGCAAGAGCTAAGTTTTGTCCAACAAATGGCAAATGTAGGAAGCGAATTAGAAAGAGCCATAAAATGGAAAAACAAAAACAAACCAGAACGCAGCCAATTAGCTTTTTTTAGAGCACTTGAACTTATGGACTTTACAATCACTGACAAGAAGAATATTGGTCGTTTGGGAGAATTATGCCGAACAAGGGAAGTACTTGTTGACTACTTTTTTGCCAACAATAAATATGGATCAAGTGATGTTTTATGGCAAAAATATTTCCGCGCTTTTAACTGGTATGCTAACTTATCAATTAAAAACAACCAAGAATAATTTCAAATGACCAAATTTAAATCCTGGATAACAGCCTTCAGGCTCAGAACCTTACCCTTGGCTATTTCAAGTATTTTAATGGGTAGTTTTCTGGCAATAGCTTCCGGAATCTATAACTGGTTTGTTATTTCATTGTCAATAATTACTACACTCTTTCTTCAAATATTATCGAACCTTGCCAACGATTATGGTGACGGCATTAAGGGTACTGATAATAAAGACCGTGTTGGACCTGTTCGCACCATACAAAGCGGAAAAATAAGTCCTAAAGAAATGAGAATAGGGATCGTAATTTTTATAATTCTATCACTGATAAGTGGTATTTGGCTTATTGTCGAATCACTTGGTTCAAGCTGGTATTTAGGATTATTATTCTTCCTACTTGGACTAGCGGCAATTGCCTCTGCAATAAAATATACGGTTGGCAACAATGCATACGGATATATCGGCTTTGGTGATTTATTTGTCTTCTTATTCTTTGGACTATTAGCTGTGGCTGGAACATATTTTCTTAACACTCATAGTCTTGATTGGAAAATATTTTTGCCTGCATCAGCAATTGGATTATTAAGTACTGGCGTTTTAAACCTGAACAACATGCGTGATATGAAAAATGATAGTAAATCAGGAAAAAGAACCTTAGCTTTAACTCTTGGATATAGTTTTTCGAAAACCTATCATACTATTTTAATTGCATCTGCTATGATTCTACTTGTGGTTTTTATAGCATTACAATATAATAACCCTTGGCAGTTTATTTTTGTTATTTCATTTCCCACAATGATAAAAGAACTAATAGAAATCAACAAAATAACCGACAAAAAACTGCTTGATCCATATCTTAAAAAATTAGCATTTTCAACCCTGATTTTAACATTACTATTTGGAATGGGGATTATATTTGGATAGTATTTCCTACTAGTTGTTTTCTAAATATTCGATTTTTAACCACACTTTTCTCATATAAAAAGTACTTCGTAAATAATATATTGCAAAATATACATATTACTTCCAAACACACCTTCCTATTTACTATTTTTGCACCCCTAATGAAACGCAAAAGAATAATACAGAAAGCCATATTAAATTTGCATAAGCTGCCTAAAAATCAGTTAATGATAATGCTTAGTATAGTAATTGGTTTTATTGGAGGTTTGATTGCTGTGATAATGAAAAACCTTGTGTTCTATATTAGAGAATTACTAACCAGTGACTTTTCTATCTCATATTCTAACTACCTCTACGTATTATATCCGGCAATAGGCATATTTGCTGTAGTAATTATTGTAAAATTTATTCTGCGAAAACCAGTAAGGGATGGTATTCCAAATGTACTTTACGCTATTTCAAAAGAACAAGGTATTATAAAAAAACATAATACATTCTCATCATTAATCACAAGTGCACTCACAGTTGGATTTGGCGGATCAGTTGGACTTGAAGGCCCCACCGTTGTTACAGGCGCCGCTTGGGGCTCAATGATTGGCAAAGCTCTACGACTAAACTATAAACAGCTAGTAACAATACTAGGTTTTGCTGCTGCTGCCGGTATGTCTGCAATATTTAAAGCACCAATTGCAGCTGTTGTTTTTGCACTTGAGGTTATTCTCTTCGATATGACAATGACGGCGCTTGTACCGTTGTTAGTGGCATCGATAACTGCTGCATTAACATCATATATGTTTCTTGGGCAAGATATACTTTACCCATTTGTTATAGATCACAAATTCGAACTGAGTCAAACACCATATTATATCGGGCTTGGCATTTTTACATCATTTATTTCAGTCTATTTTATTAAGATGTATGTTGCTTCCGGGAAAATATTCAATTATATAAATAACTGGTTTTTAAAATTTGTAATTGGAGCCGGAGCTCTTGGTGGTCTGATATTTTTACTTCCATCACTTTATGGTGAAGGCTTTGAAGCAATTAATGAAGGTTTGTCGGGTAAATTGGAGTTTATTTTTGATGGAAGTATATTTTACAAATACAGTGAAAACGTTCCAATTGCTCTTCTTCTGTTACTTGCAATAATTTTGTTTAAGGTGATTGCCACATCTTTAACTTTCAGGGCGGGAGGTGTTGGAGGCGTTTTTGCACCAACATTGTTTATTGGAACAATGACCGGATTATTTTTCGCCAGCGTTATTAATTATTTCGGGTTTATACAGTTACCTGTTGCAAATTTTGCCCTGGTGGGGATGGCCGGATTATTAGCCGGAGTAGTACATGCCCCTCTCACTGCTATCTTTCTAATAGCTGAAATTACTGGTGGTTACGACATGTTTCTTCCTATAATGCTTGTTTCTACAATTTCTTATTCAATGGCAAAATTGATTGTTCCAAAATCAATTTATACAATTCAGCTAAAAAACCGTGGTGAAGTAATTACACATCACAAAGACAGGGCATTATTGTCTATGATGAAAATTGGCAATTTGATCGAAAGAGATTTTAGCACAGTCGACCACGAGGCTACATTAGGTGAACTTATAGATATAATAGCTACTTCTACACGAAATGTATATCCTGTAATTGATAGTGAAAATAATTTTTACGGAATTATCTTTTTAGATCAAATTCGTAATATAATGTTTAAGCCGGAGATGTACGAAACAACAGCTGTACATAGTTTATTGTTTATGCCTTCAAATATTGTTCATCATGATGATGATATGGAAACCGTTGCCGGGAAATTCCAACATTCAGGTAAATATAATCTGATAGTGTTAAAAGATGGTAAATATGAAGGCTTTGTATCAAGGGCAAATGTATTTTCACATTACAGAGAAATATTGAAGGATATGTCGGAGGATTAAGAGGGATATTATGTTCTCGGGTTGTCAAGTTATCAGGTTGTTGGGCTAACTATGACAAGAATGATAAACTGACAACATACAAGAAATTCCATAAATTTGCATACTAACGATCAATAACCACATACTTTGAAGACACTTTTTCAAAAGCTTATTAAGTTTAATGCCAATCCTGTGAAGTTGAAAAGGCTGGTGTTGATACTAAGTTTAATTATTGGACTAGTTAGTGGATTGGCAGCTGTATTGCTTAAGAATACAGTATTTTTCACACACTACTTAATAACACATGGTTTCGTATTTGATGATTCGAATTACCTATATCTTGCTTTTCCATTTATTGGGATATCATTAACAGTAATTTTTGCTACATATATAGTACGTGATGATATTGGTCATGGTGTAAGTAGAATACTTTACGCAATTTCTAGAAAGCATGGCAGGATAAAATCTCATAATATGTATTCGTCGATGATAGGAAGTACTCTTACTATTGCCTTCGGTGGTTCGGTTGGATTAGAAGCTCCCATAGTACTTACAGGAAGCTCATTTGGTTCATATCTTGGCCGGCTGTTCAGGCTTAATCGTAAAACAGTAATGATATTAATTGGTGCAGGAGCTACGGGAGCCATAGCAGCAATTTTCAAAGCTCCTGTTGCCGCTGTAATTTTTTCGTTGGAAGTATTGATGATTGACCTTACCATGGGCGCTTTAATACCATTATTAATTGCCTCAGCTACAGGCGCCTCAATTGCTTATTTGTTAATGGGCAGTGGTGTGCTGTTTTCGTTTGACCTTGTTGATGGTTTCTATATAAGGCATTTGCCTTATTACATGGGGCTCGGAGTCATTACTGGTTTGGTTTCGCTATATTTTACAAGCACAGCACTTTTTGTAGAGAGTAAAATACAAAAAATTAAATTGAGATCTGTAAAAGTAATAATTGGGGGAATATCTCTTGGATTATTAATTTTTCTAATCCCATCGTTATATGGTGAAGGTTACGAATTTTTACAACTCCTAATAAATAATAAAGTTGATGGTCTTGTTAATGAAGATATATTCGGGTCATCATCCTCCACAACTCACCTTTTGATTTTTTTAGCATTAATCCTAATATTTAAAGTAGTGGCAATGGCGATTACAAATGGTAGCGGTGGTGTTGGAGGTATTTTTGCTCCATCACTATTTATAGGTGGAGTAACGGGTATTTTATACGCCCGTCTAATAAACCTATTACCTATTGATAACATTCCTGAGAAGAATATGGCTTTAGTAGGTATGGCAGGAGTTATGGCAGGAGTTATGCATGCTCCTCTTACGGGAATATTCCTTATTGCTGAATTTACAGGAGGATATGAATTATTTACACCTTTAATTATTACAGCTACCATATCTTATTTAACAATAATGTACTTTGAACCTCACTCAATATACACAAAATATCTTGCCGAAAGAGGTGAACTATTTACACACCATAAGGACAAATCAGTTCTTCAAATGATGGACGTTAAAAGTCATTTGGAAACTAATTTTAATACCATTGACAAAGAAAGTACTTTGGGTGAATTGGTTAAAGTTGTTGCAAAATCAGAAAGGAATATAATACCTGTTATTGATGATGAAAATAACTTTTACGGATTAGTTTTTGTAAACGACATCAGAAATATTATCTTTAACCAGGAGCTATATGAAAACACTAAAGTTGCAAACCTAATGTATATGCCTGATACTGTAATAAATTCAAATGAATCGATGGAGGAAGTTGCACATAAGTTTCAGGAAACAAGACATTATAATATTCCTGTTATTGATGATGGTAAATATATTGGATTTGTTTCTCGGGCACGTATTTTCTCAACATACCGTAAGTTGCTTAAGGAATTTTCGCAGGAATAAAAAAAACCACCCCTATTTCTAAGGATGGCTTTTATATTTATGATTTAAAGATCTAAATCTTACATCATGCCTGGCATTCCGCCGCCCATTGGAGGCATCGGAGGCATTGGAGCTGCGTTTTCATCTTTATGCTCAGAAAGAACACACTCGGTAGTTAATAACATACCTGAAATTGAAGCCGCATTTTCAAGGGCAACACGAGTTACTTTTGTTGGGTCAACAACACCAGCTTTGATAAGGTTTTCGTAAACTTCAGTTCTGGCGTTAAAGCCAAAGTCACCTTTACCTTCTTTAACTTTGTTGGCAACAACTGAACCCTCAAGTCCGGCATTTTCAACAATTTGACGAAGTGGTTCTTCGATAGCTCTTTTAACTATTGCTATACCTGTTGTTTCATCCTCATTACTACCTTTAAATTTATCAAGATCGGCAATTGCACGAATAAAAGCAACACCACCACCTGGAACAATACCTTCTTCGATAGCAGCACGTGTAGCAGCTAAAGCATCATCAAAACGGTCTTTTTTCTCTTTCATTTCAACCTCGCTGGCAGCACCAACATATATTACAGCAACACCACCTGCTAACTTAGCTAGTCTTTCCTGTAGTTTTTCTTTATCGTAATCAGAGGTTGTGGTTTCGATTTGGGCTCTTATTTGTTTAACACGAGCTTCAATATTTGCTTTATCACCTTTACCGCTAACTATGGTTGTATTTTCCTTGTCGATAGTAATTTTTTCAGCATTGCCTAGCATTTCAAGGGTTGCATCTTCAAGCTTGTAACCTTTTTCTTCAGAAATAACTGTTCCACCTGTTAGGATTGCAATATCTTCCAACATTTCTTTTCTTCTGTCGCCAAAACCTGGTGACTTAACAGCTGCTACTTTTAAAGAACCTCGCAAGCGGTTAACAACCAAAGTTGCAAGCGCTTCGCTTTCTACATCTTCAGCAATAATAATTAGTGCTTTACCTGTTTGAGCTGCTTTTTCAAGAATTGGAAGCAGATCTTTCATTACACTTACTTTCTTGTCGTAGATAAGGATTAGTGGACTTTCGTAAACAGTTTCCATCTTTTCTGTATCGGTTACAAAGTATGGTGAAATATAACCGCGATCAAATTGCATTCCTTCAACAACATCAACGTAAGTATCAATACCTTTTGCTTCTTCAATTGTAATAACACCTTCCTTCTTAACCTTTTTCATGGCTTCAGCAATACGTTTGCCAATAAAGTGGTCATTATTTGCTGAGATAGACGCAATTTGTTCAATTTTTTCATTGCTATCGCCAACTTGTTCAGTTTGAGCGTTTAATGATTTTACTACTACTTTTACAGCTTTATCTATACCTCTTTTCAGATCCATTGGGTTAGCACCAGCAGTTACATTTTTCAAACCTGTTGCATAAATGCTTTGGGCAAGAATTGTAGCAGTTGTAGTTCCATCACCAGCTATATCGTTGGTTTTTGATGCCACTTCCTTTACCATCTGAGCACCCATATTTTCAACTGAATCAGTTAGCTCTATTTCTTTAGCTACGGTAACACCATCCTTTGTTACTTGTGGGGCTCCGTATGATTTGTCGATAAGCACATTTCTGCCTTTTGGTCCCAGGGTTATTTTCACTGCATCGGTTAGCGCATCAACGCCTCTTTTAATACCATCTCTGGCTTCGCTACTAAATAATATGTCTTTTGCCATTTTATTAAATTTTATTAATTAATTATTCTTTTATTTCTTAATTAAATTACAGCTAGTATATCTTCCTGATTCATAATAAGGTAATTGTTACCATCTACCTCGATTTCAGTACCTGCATACTTACCATATAATATATTGTCACCAACTTTAACTGTTACCTGATTTTCCTTTTCATTATCGGGTATAGCAACAACTGTTCCCTGATTAGGTTTTTCTTTTGCTGTATCAGGAATAATTATTCCTGATGCGGTTTTTTCTTCAGCTTTTGCAGCTTCTACTACTACTCTATCGCCAAGTGGCCTGATATTTAATTTTCCCATGTTAGTTTTTAATTTTATATTCTTGAATTTTTACTAGTCACAATCTATGCCAAAGTAGAGGACAAAAAAAAATGTCAGAATGTTACCACCAATCCAAGGATTGATATGACATTCTGACATTTAGTTTATGTTAGTAAGTATTTCTTACTCCGGCTGAACTTCTTCTTTAGGAGGAAGAGTTTGAAAATCGATTGGTGCAGCATTATTTATATCGTCAACTTTATCCATGATTTCTGATTTTTCACCACCAACGACTACATAATCTCTTGGGATTACCATAGTTGCAGTAAGACTAAGTATCAACAATGCTATTGCTAAACCCCATGATGCTTTTTCGAGAAAATCGGCAGTTTGCCTTACACCCATAAATTGTGAACCGGCTCCTGTTAAATTTGCAGCAAGACCACCTCCCTTAGGGTTTTGTACTAATACAATTAAGCCCAACAGTATGCTCACAGCTAATATGAGTACAGAAATAAATATATACATCGTTCTATTTTTTAAGATTTTAGTTCTTTTTCAGCCTTTTTAATAAGGGCTGCAAAGTAACTACTTTTTTCCGGAAATTTCAAGCTTAATTTTTTATAAATTTTAATAGCTTTATGAAGATGTCCCTGATCATAAAAAATATTTGCAAGTGTCTCACTTACAATATTTTCATTGTCCACCACACTCTCTCGGGCTTTATCAGCAGGATCATAAAACTCTGCTTTAGGTCGGCTTATTGATGGTTCATTTTTAATAAAATCATCTATAATATCTATTTTTGCTTTAACAGGTTTGGGTTTTTTAGTAGATACTGATACTCCTTCCTGTTTCTTATCAAGATCAGCCTCAAGCTCACTAATATGTCTGGCAATTATTGTTTTTACTTCTGCAATGTTTGCTGCCTCATCTTCAGTATTCTTCTTCGGTTTATCAACTTTCTTTTTTACTTTCTCAACTATATCCTCAACCACATTTCCCTTATTTTCTTCTTCAACTTTGGTAGTTTTTTTAGGCGTAGTGCCAGCTTCATCAGGCAAAAACACTCTTGAACTTTCAATATTTAGTCTATTAAGATGTTTTCTTAACAAGCCACGGTTACTAACATATGTAGCAGTTGTTTTAAGCTCAGAATCATATCTTATGTCCTTTTCCTTGAACAAATTTAAAGTAACCAATATTCTTGTTGATTGGCAATATGGAAACTCAGCTATTAACCCGAAAAGCTCACTTACAGATTTAACATCTAAAGCATCAGGAGTTTGCAAATATTTTGTGAATTCATCTTTATTCATAATCCATTACCAATTTATTACTGCCGTATCAAAAATATCCTGAGCTAAAGCTTTACTAAGCTCATCAATTAACCCGGCTTTAATTGAATTTAAATCTGTAGCAGTCGCATAATCAAAAAACTGAGTAAACTTAGTGTCAAAATCTTTATCAGGCTCATACTTATTTGTGAACCTGGCATTAATAACAATTGTAAGTCTATTTTGCGCAGCTACTTGATCGGCTTGAATCGCAACGGGTGTAATTTTATAATCAATTATTTCACCTTCAATTGCCAAATCACCATTACGTACAATCATCTCCAGATTAGTCTGAGAAGTAAACTTATCCCTAAGAATGTCTGTAAAAATCGGACTCAATGTAGGTTCAATAAGTAAAGACCGGTTAGGGAAAAACTGCACTGAAACAGTTTGAGCCTCAGGGGGAATAGAAGCCCCTGTAAATGAATAAACTCCACATGACGAAAATAATACACTAACAAATACAAATAATACCAAATAGCTACCAAAATAACCTAAAATAATATGTTTTTGATGTATCATCATCTATTGTTGATATTTTTAATGGCCTTTACACAATATTCAAAGATGCCTCATTATCCACTGCACCTATTTAATGTTATACTCCTTTATTTTCCTATACAAAGTACGTTCTGAAATACCAAGTTCATTGGCTGCATTTTTACGCTTACCACGATGCTTTTCCAATGCCATCTTTATCATTTCGCGCTCCTTGTCCTGTAAGGATAAAGATTCCTCAATTACTTCACTGTGATCAAAGTTATCAATATCACTCTCTACAGTATGATGCATGTTTTCATCAGGTGTAGTAATTTTTACTTCATGTTTAATATTTGGTTCCGGCACTAATAAATCAGTTCCAATATCTTTTATTAATAATGCTTTTGTCTGCTCAATATCAGCCGGGTCTTCACTATTTTCAATTATATCAAGAACAATCTTTTTAAGCTCGCTCATATCTTTCTTCATATCAAATAGCACCTTGTACAATAGTTCCCTTTCCGAGAATCTATCTTCATCTTTTTTATATAGCACGGGTAAATCAGAAGTTGTACTACTAGGCAAATACTTGCGTAATATTACTGAATCAATTTCTTTATCTGTCTCAATTATTGATAGTTGCTCGGTTACATTCTTTAGCTGACGAATATTACCAGGCCAGTAGAAATTCTTCAATACTTGAACAGCATCGTTTGTCAACTTCAAAGAAGGCATTCTGTATTTTTCGGCAAAATCAGTTGCAAATTTCCTAAATATCAAATGAATATCCTCTTTACGATCACGTAATGGAGGTATAAAAACAGGTATTGTATTAAGCCGGTAAAATAAATCCTGCCTAAATTTCCCATCTTCAATTGCATTTGGTAAATTAACGTTGCTTGCTGCAACAACACGCACGTTAGTTTTAATAACTTTGGATGACCCTACTTTAAAAAATTCACCAGTTTCGAGTACCCTAAGCAACCTAACTTGAGTTGAAATGGGTAATTCTGCTACTTCGTCAAGAAAAATTGTGCCACTATCAGCTACTTCAAAATAACCCTTCCTAGCTTCATGTGCCCCGGTAAATGAGCCTTTTTCGTGACCAAAAAGCTCCGAATCGATTGTGCCCTCGGGTATCGCACCACAGTTAACGGCAATATAATGGCCATGCTTTCGCGAACCTGCCTGATGAATAATTTTAGGGAACACCTCTTTTCCTGTACCACTCTCACCAGTTATTAGCACAGTTAAATCAGTGGGTGCTACTTGTATCGCAACATCAATTGCACGATTGAGTAACGGTGAGTTACCAATTATTCCAAATCTTTGTTTAATTGATTGTAATTCCATCAGTTGAACTGAAAATATAATTGTATAAAATTAATCAAATTCTCAATAATAGTCATACTATCTTAATTGAGCATTAAATTGCTGTTCAAAAACCCTGATAATACTATTCATTGTTTTTTCTATAACTTTGTCAGTTAGCGTTTTATTATCATCTTGAATAATAAACGATAAAGCATATGATTTCTTATCCTCTGCTATATTTGAACCTTCATAAATATCAAAAAGATATACATTTTTTAATAGTTTACGTTCAGTTTTCATTGCAACATCCTTCAAATCGCTAAACTTAATATTATTATTAAGCACCAGTGATAAATCACGCTTAACGATAGGAAATTTTGGCACTGGCTTATATTTTACATCAGCAAATGTTAAATACTTAATAAGTTTTGTCCAGTTAATATCTGCGCAATATACATCCTGACCAATATCAAACTGTTTAACCAACTTATTACTAATTAAAGAAACTTCAGCCAATAAGTCATTATTTATTAAATATTGTAAAGAATAGGCATATGAACCAGATTCTGATTCTTCCAGATTAACCCGACTTTTGTTAAGCCCAAGTTTTTCAAAAATACTACTTACTAAACCTGAAACAAAATAAAAATCAATATCAACATCGTTTGAACTCCACTGATTTCTTGATTCTTTTCCGGTTGCTATAAGCATCAGATGTTTTTCCTCAGTATAATTCGTGATACCAGCAGTTTTCTCAAAACTATTATTCAGTTTGTAAACCTTACCGAATTCAAAAAGCTTAAGATTAGGTGATTTTCTATTAATATTATATGAAACTGTTTCGAGCCCACCATGTAGCAATGTTTGGCGTAATATATTCAAATCCTTACTTAGGGGATTTAACAGGTTTACATTTTTATCAGAACTCAGATCGTCATTAATTTCAACATATTCAGCCCTGGTAAGAGAGTTATTCATTATTTCTGACATTCCCTGACCTACTAGATAATCAGCAATAGAATTTTGAATTTTCTCAAGATCAGGTACCGGTCGTGTGCTGATAGATGAATTTATTTTTCCTGTAATTTCAATATTATTATAACCATAAATGCGTAAAATCTCTTCAACTATATCTACTTCGCGTGTTACATCAACCTTATAAGTAGGAATTAGCAATTTAATGTCGTCACCACTTTCTTCTGTAATACCTATCTCTAAATCAGATAAAATCGTTTTAATCACCTCTCTATCAATTGACTTACCTATTAACCTATCAACATTAGCAAGATTTATTTCCACCTGCCATGGGTTAATAGGAACAGGATAAACATCTTTAATTTCAGAAGAAATAGTACCACCGGCAATTTCTTTTATCAAAGTTGCTGCTCTTTTCAACGCATATATTGTGATATTAGGATCCGTACCTCTCTCAAACCTAAATGAAGCGTCAGTTTGAAGACCATGTCTTTTGGATGTCTTACGAATATGTACTGAATCAAAATAAGCACTTTCAAGAAAAATATTTACTGTATTGTCATTAACACCTGAATCGGAACCTCCAAATACTCCTGCAATGCACATCCCATCCTCTTCGTGACATATCATTAAATCATTTGCATCAAGTTTTCTTTCTACCTCATCCAGTGTAGTAAAAGGCGTATTTTGCTCTGTTTTGCGAACAATTACTTTATTACCCAATATTTTTCCGGCATCAAATGCATGGAGAGGTTGTCCGGTTTCATGCAGAACATAATTGGTAATATCGACAATATTATTAATAGGGCGTACTCCTATTGAGTTTAGCTTAATTTTCAACCAATCGGGTGACTCACCTACCTTTATCCCCGAAATACTTACACCTGAATATCTTGGACATGCTTCGGTATCTTCAACAATAACTTCAATATCAAGATCAGTATTATCCACTTTAAAATCATCAATTGAAGGCAAATTCAATGAATACTTACGAGTATTGTAAAATTGGTTAAGTCCGGCAACTAAATCACGAGCCGAACCAATATGAGATGTAGCATCACTTCGATTAGGTGTTAATCCTATTTCATAAATATAATCTTCTTCAATATTAAAATAATCAGATGCTTTTATTCCAACTTTAATGTCATCAGGTAATACCATAATACCGTCATGGGAATTACCCATACCAAGCTCATCTTCAGCACATATCATGCCCTCACTTATTTCACCCCTTATCTTTGCTTTTTTTATCTTAAACGACTCTTCACCATCATATAAAATTGTGCCTACCGTTGCTACAACAACTTTTTGTCCGGCAGCAACATTAGGCGCACCACAAACAATTGGGAGCAAACTATCACTACCAATATTAACAGTTGTTACGCTTAACTTATCGGCATTGGAATGTTGTTCGCAAGTAATAACCTCTCCTATTACAATTCCTTCAAGCCCACCTTGTACCGACTGGTATTTCTCCAATCCTTCAACCTCGAGGCCAATATCTGTGAATATTGTCGAAAGTGTTTCCGGATCAACATCAAGGTTAATATACTGTTTAAGCCAATTATATGAAATCTTCATTACTAAGCAATTTATCTAATAACCTGCAAAAGTAATTATAATTGTGGAACAGGAGGGGAGTTCCTTTAACCTTTTCAGGTCTTTTTCGACCTTAAAAGGTTGAGTTAATTTACGATATCCTTCCCCAGTTTTTCTTTCCTTTTTTAATTTGTTCTAACTGTATTTTTAGGCATATATTTTCTGAAGACGACAGACTTGGATCATTGATCAATATTTTCTCAGCTATATCCCTTGTTTTTGTAATAAGTTCAGTATCGTGTACAAGACTTACTATTTTGAAATCAAGAACACCCGATTGTTGAGTTCCTTGCAGATCACCAGGCCCCCTAAGTTGAAGATCAGCCTCAGCAATCTTAAAACCATCAGTAGTTTCAACCATTATTTCAAGTCGTTTACGACCTTCGTTTGAAAGTTTGTAACTTGACATTAAAAGACAATATGACTGGTCAGCACCACGACCAACCCTACCCCTCAATTGATGCAACTGTGACAATCCAAACCGCTCGGCATTTTCAATTATCATCACTGAAGCATTAGGAACATCAACACCAACTTCAATTACTGTTGTAGAAACCATAATGTCAGTTTTTCCTTCCACAAATCTTTGCATTTCAAAATCTTTATCAGCAGCTTTCATCTTGCCGTGAAGCACACTTACCTGATATTCAGGCATTGGGAAATCATGTAACATATTTGCATAACCATCCATCAGGTTTTTTAAGTCTACTTTCTCCGATTCACTTATTAAAGGGTAAACTACATAAATTTGTCTTCCTTGTTTTATCTGATCACGCATAAAGCCAATAACACGCAACCTGTTTTTATCAAAAAAATGCATTGTTTTAACTGATTTTCGACCGGGCGGTAATTCATCAATAACTGAAATCTCAAGATTACCATAAACTGTCATAGCAAGAGTTCGGGGAATAGGAGTAGCTGTCATAACCAGCATATGTGGTGGTATCATATTTTTACGCCACAGCTTAGCACGTTGAGCTACACCAAATCGATGTTGTTCATCAATAACAACAAAACCAAGATTATTGAACTTAACCGTATCTTCTATAACTGCATGGGTACCAATCAACAAATGCAATGTGCCATCAATTAAACTCTTATGAATATCAGTTCGTTTTTTCTTTCTTGTTGAACCTGTAAGTAATTCAACTTCAACATCCATATTCCGTAACATATTGGTTATGCTATTGTAATGCTGTGTAGCAAGAATTTCAGTGGGAGCCATAATACACGATTGAAAACCATTATCCATTGCCAGTAACATACACATAAGAGCAACGAGTGTTTTCCCACTACCAACATCACCTTGTAGCAATCGATTCATCTGATAACCACTGCGCATATTAGCTCTAATTTCTTTTATAACACGCTTTTGAGCTTTTGTTAGTGTAAAAGACAGATTATTTGAATAAAATTCATTAAAACTGTCGCCAACAACATTAAAAACCTGACCAATAATTTTACGATTTAAGGAGTTTTTTTGTTGTAGCAATTGTAATTGAACCAATAGTAACTCTTCAAACTTCAGTCGCTCTCTAGCTCTGGAAACTATGTCAGAGTTGACAGGAAAGTGAATATTAATCATTGCAGTTTTTCTGTCAAGCAGATTAAATTTTGCTATTAATGAATCCGGAAGTGTTTCAGTAATCTTGCCAGAACATTGATTAAGCAACTCTCTAATTAATTTGCTAATTCCTCTGGAACCAAGTCCTGAATTCTTTAGCTTTTCAGTAGAGCTATAAATACCCTCGAGACGTTGACCACTTACTTTAAATACCTCATCTTGATAATCTTCAACTTCTGGATGAACAAAATTAAATCGGTTCTTAAATACTGATGGTTTTCCAAAGATTATATATATTTTTGAAGGATTAGCAAACTGATTAGCCACCCATTGCAACCCACGAAACCAAACTAACCCAATACTTCCTGAATCATCAGTAAAAGTAGCAGTTATATATCTGGCTCTTTTATCACCAACCTTTACAAGATTTGATATTTTCCCAACCAATTGAAAATATGCAGTATCAGAAACTACATCGGCAACACGATAGATTTTACTTTTATCAACATAGCGAAAGGGGAAATAATTTAGGAGGTCATCAAAAACAACAATTCCCAATTCTTTTTTAAGGATTTCAGCTTTCCTTGGACCTACCCCTTTTAAATAAGTTATGTTGTTTTCAAAAATACTTTGCACATCACAAAGTTAATGTGATTTATTCAAATAAAAAAACCTCCCGGAAATGAGAGGTTTTCAATATAATTTAAAGGCAAATTAGTATTGCCAAAGGTCTTCTTCAAATTTAAACATTTCGCGTTTTACACGTTCAGATTCCAGCAATGCATCAACACCGGTAGCATAGGCATTAATCCGTCTGTCGTATACATTTTGTTCTTTATAAATATAGCTATCAAACAATCTCTTCCAGAAGAGCTCATCATATGTAAGCCTCATTGCTGAGTTAAACTCATTAAATACTAGTGCTTGTGCAAATACTTCCCTTGCTTCAGCGTATGAAATCCAAAATAGTGGTGAAGTTTGTTCCTGTCCGTCACGTTCAATCATTAATACCGGACATAAAGCAATAATACGAACCATCATCTGACTACGTTGTTTATCAAAATACCAGTCTTCTTTTACACGCAATCGCATAACTTTGGTAGGGTCAAAGTCTGTAATAATCAAAGTATCATACTCCTCGTATGGAGGATATGGTCTTCTTGCAACATCTCGAATTGTATCTGTTTGTCTTCCAATAATCTCATTATAAGTTATTGGCACAAGAAGTTCATCAGTGTTCGATATATCATAAGCTGTCATCTGACCACCTTCTTTCAAAGCATCAAGCACAACCATAATAAATGATTTCCAGTTAACCTGAGAATCAATTGGATAGTAAAATTTCTGATTGAATTTTTGTCTGAAGTCAATTTCACGCCAAATTCTTTTCGACCACATAGCATCAGCCTTACGAATTGATGGATATGGGATAGGTTTTTTATTTACACTCCAGCTTTCTTCAGGAAACAAACCGTCAACGGGTGCTTCATTAATTATTTGCGATACAGCACTTATTGAGAGCAGCATCGAGAATGTTATAAAAGCAACAAATAGTTTTTTCATCTGTTTAATATTTTAATGTTACTTAAGCTCTAAGTTAATAGGGTTAAGACTTCTTATTGTTCCATCAGGTCCGGTAGCTTGAATTTTCTCAAAGAAGAATTTTGTTTTTCTTTTCCCATTACGAATAATCTTCTTTACTTCATCTGTAAACTCATTACCTTTAATATTTTTTTGTACCCAATCGCCATTCATAATTGTAGCAAAAGTGTAAGAGTTAATTATAAAATAAATATCAAATTCAAAGTCTTTTTGATTAGGGATTATAGCACTATTGGCAAGCAGTACATTTTTATCTATCAGACCATCGCTAATGCCTGCAATTTCGGCATTTGGACTAGGTACTCGTTTTACTCTGAAATCTGATTTTCCAAGTGACAGCCGTTCACCATCAATCTCGGCGGAGGCACTAACTGTTGCCATGTTTACGCCCTTGGGTTTTTTGTCAATTCTAACAATCCATTCATCGCCATTCCTCTTAAGCTTACCCATACTAATAACAGGGTTAATTTGATCTTTGGACAAGCCGGCTGCAGAAATGGAAACCGGGTTATCAACACCAATATAAAACACATTCATTTTAAGAGGTGCAACAGTTAATGAGGGTGGTGCAACATAATATGAGTCATCATAAGTATACTGTTTTAGAATTCCAGTACCAGGTTCACGCATTTCAATTATACCTGCATATTTTTGAAGTCCTTCAGCATTGGTTGGAAACTCAAGTGTTATTTTTCCATCTTCTCCTTCAATAGTTTTTGCCCGTCCTATATTTTGATTTGTTAATTCCGTTGCCCCTTGAAGCACTTTACTTTCAAGTTGTGTTTTCGAATCGTACGCTGCTACCAAAACTTCAGCTTCATACTTCTGTCCTTTAAATACATATGTGCTTTTTGGTATTACTCTTGCCTCAACATTATCAAATTTAAAATCCTTTTCGCTAACTGATGCATATAGATAATTAAGAGCATTAAACTCTGCAGATCTTACCTCAGCAATAATTTTATTAATAATTGTAATATCAGCGGCTAGAATAGTACGGTAAAAGTTATGTGCCTCCCATGTTTGGGGCATACCATCAGCATTGTGATAAGTAAACCCTTCTATATTCGTAATCAATCCAATTTTTGTTGAATTCCATGGCAATTTCATAACATTTAGAACAGTATCGCGATAAACACTCATTTTCTTTGACAAAATAAATGCTTCCCCATTGCCACGTTCCCGCATCATATAGGTCGTAGTAGCATCATACTTATCCTTGGTAGGAACAATTCTTAGTTCAAGAACTTTTTTATGAACCCCATTAATAACAGTATCAATATAGTATTTATTCATTATCTCCAATGAATCTTTTCTTTCACTTACCTCAACCAGTTTATACTTTAGATAGTCGAGATAATTAATAAGATCCTGACCTTCTTTTCTAACATTTTTTGCTCTCTCCCAGTATGGTCCTACCTTATTTTGATTCATATCATACTGATTCTCAAACTGAGCATATTTCTCACGTATTTTTGCAGTAACACTCTCGTTTGTACTTTCCATTGATTTATTAACCACAAGGAAAGCATCAAGAATCTCTTTAGAAACATTAAGAGCAAGTAGTGCTGTGAGTACCAAGTACATCATAGCAATCATCTTTTGCCGCGGGGTTTCTTTATATCCAGCCATTTTTTATAGTATTAGTTATGGTTTTTGTTTTTTACATGCTTAGATTAAGCATTAGCATTCATGGCTGAAAGCATGTTACCATAAACTTTATTAAGTGAACTCATTCGTTCAGTAAGTGATTCCATTTGACCAGAAAATTCAGCAGTTGATGCTGTAGAAGCTTCTAATCTAGAAAGAAATTCGCTCATTGTATTTTGTAATTGTTCAGATGACTCAACTGCTTTATTAGTACCCTGCAATTGTATCTCGTAAATTGCATTTAACGCTGAAAGATTTTCTGCAATTTTGTGAAGTTGTGCATTATAAGCTTCACCTTCAACAGCTGTAAAGTCAAGTGCTGATACAGATTTAGATAGTATCTCAGCAGATTTTTCATAACTTGATGCAAGACTTTTTGCTGAACCAGTAACAGCTTTAACAGTACCTGTAAACTCTTCTGTTACATTAATATCATTCTTCATAGTATCGGCAGCCTGCTCGTATGCAGTAGCAAGAGTGCCGGCCCCTTCAGTAACTTTTTGCATATTCTCAGAATACTGACTTGTAGCTTCTACTTCTTTACCAAAAGCATAACTTAGTTCACTTGCCGAGCCTGATGCTGTTTTTAAGTTTGTATAAAATTCCTCACTTACAACAGCTGCATCCGTTACCTTATTTAATTGAATAGCATTATCAGACAGTTTCTCCATTCCAGTTCCCAGCCGTTCAATTGCTGCCTGATCAATCTGTGCTTTCTCAAGCATCTCATCAAGTACCTCGGTTGGTGATTTTCTCTTTTTTAATTCTTGTCCCTTCACACCGCCATACATACCTGCTAATTCAGGATGTACAAGACTCCAATCAGGCTCTACATGAGGTGGCTCCCAAGCGGAAAAGAAGAAGATTAATGCTTCGGTACCAAGGCCAACAATTAGCATAATATCGGCATATGCGTAATGATTTATTTTGAATAATGCACCAATAAGAACTACTGCTGCACCTATGCCATATACTTTGGCCATGAAATTTCTATAAAAGCGTGTTTTGGTAAAACTAAATAAGCCCATAATTTATTAATTAAAATTTTTAATTTGGTTTTTCTACTATAATATTAATTGTAAACTCTCGATGCTTTGTTTGGATTATCTCCTTTATTACGACCTAAATATGGCTGAACACATCTAAATCCAATATATGATTTTGCAGTATCCTGATATTCAAATGTTCTAGTTGTAACCTGAAGGTAATGGGCAATATCTTTCCACGACCCACCACGGATAACTTTTCTTTTCATAACAGGTGGATCATCTTCTTTAGCATTATAAACATAATTAGGATTCATATCCCATGTGAAATTATAGGAAGCAGGATCGAAAGCACTGTTCGTCCATTCAGCTACATTACCTGACATATCATAAAGACCCCAATCATTGGAAGGATAATGTGCAGCAATAACAGTACGAATTCCTCCATCGGCTACATAATTACCTCTAAGTGGCTTAAAGTTAGCTAAAAAACAACCTTTTTCATTTCTGGTATAAGGTCCACCCCAAGGATAAGGGTTAAGTGCATAACCTCCACGGGCAGCCCATTCCCATTCAGCTTCTGTAGGAAGACGGAACTCGGCTAGATCAACCCCTCCCTTTGTACTTCTTAAATGAGCATTTAACAATTCTGTTCTCCACACGCTAAAAGCACGTGCCTGTTTCCAGTTAATACCCACAACAGGGTAATAGTCGTATGCTGGATGCCAAAAATATTTTTCTGTTAAGGGATCATTAAATGAATAGGTATAATCGTGAATCCAGGAAAGAGTATCAGGATAAACAGCTATAGTTTCTTTACGTACATATACCGATCTATCACGTAAGCCTTGTGGCCGATTAGCCAAGCCTGCATTTCTGTAATCAGCATCTTCTGAAAAATCTTTTTTCGCAGCAGCATGCAAATCCACCCAATAATATTCATACATTAATTTACGGGTATCTATTTCTTTACGACGGAAAAAACGCTCATGTTCAGGCAAATACATTTCCTCAAGTGCATCTCTTACATCCTGATCTTCACTATTCCAGTCAATATCAGTCTTCCAATTAAGATAAGGAGGATCATAAACTTCACCTGTTTTGGAATTTTCTTCGATAAGATACTCCTCAGGATTTACATCACCAAGGATAGTGCGAGCAATTGAATCACGAACCCAATTAACAAACTGCCTGTATTTATCATTAGTAATCTCGGTTTCATCCATAAAAAAAGCTGAAACAGAAATTGTCTTTGGTTGAATCAAATGACTATTAGTAAGATCTTCATCTCCGGCTCCCATAGTATAACTACCCATTGGGACGAACACCATCCCATAAGGATCTGGCTGATAAAATGGTTTTGATTTTTTTCTTGTCCCAACCAGCTCTCCATTACCAGAGTTACTACAACTTGCAAGAAACATTACAACCAATGTATATAAAAACAATCTTTTCATTATTAAAAATTTGTTTATTGCGTATTAATCTTTTATCCAAAAAAAGCGTCCAAAAGTAATAAATATACAATCGATAAATAAATTAAATGTAATTCTTTTCACAGTATTATTATAAATATCTTGTATTTTTATAACTTGTCTTTGAACGATCCGTTTTAATTTTAAAACAATAATTAAGACTAACTTCATGACTGCCAGGAACACCCAAACTTTTCGTGTTCACATCATAAGCATATCCTAGTCTAAAATCCTTGTATCTCAACCCTATAATTACTCCTACAGATTCCTGAAGACGATAATTTAATCCTGCCCAAAAACGACTATTGTAATTAACGGTTGCTGAGATATTATATTGTGTTGAAATAAAATCACTTTGTATTAAGACAGAAGGTTCTATCTCAAATCTTGGGTCACTAGGTATTATATAGTTATATCCACCTACTAAATAGAGCGTTCTATCACTTGAAATTAATCCATCACCTGCCGGATCAAGTTTAATAAACTTTGTTTTAAACAAATTTGTGAATGAAATGCCTATGAAATAATTATCAATAGATCTAAAAAACAATCCAAAACTTGCATCAAAGCGCATATCACCAACTTCAGAAGATAATATAACAGGATCTTCATCAACTGCCCTATACTTCGATCCATCAATACTACGATTCTTCAATACGCCCCCTATTCCAATACCAAGCGTACCTATTGAAAGCTCGGTGTGAAATGAATATGAAAGTAAGAGACTTATATCATTCCAATTATAAGTAGCCTTATCCTGAATAATTGCACCGCCAAGGCCACCATGTAAAAATTTAATAGGTGAGTCGAGTGTTATAAGGTAATCTTCAGGTGCGGCATTCTCTCCCGTTTCATAATCTTTAAACCCTGCCCATTGTTGCCTCATCAAACCATTTACACAAATGCCCTCTCGCATTCCTGCAAAAGCAGGATTTATGAACATTTGAGATTCTTTATATTGTGTAAATATAGGAGCTTGCTGTCCATAAGAAACTCCAAATGGTAGTACTATTAGAAAAATAAATATGTAAAAATATAACTGTTTCAATTTATGAAAAATGATAGGCAAAAATATAAAAAACCACACTAATAACTCAATTATTGTTCGATTTGTTGCCTATAATAATTATTTTTAACTTATGACCACTATTAAGCACGATGAGTTGCTTAACTGTTAATCTTTTAATTGAAATGAATCTATAACTTCATACGTAGGGCTCTTAGATATTAAAATGCTCTCATATAGTATTATTTTATCAACCAAGACTTTTTGCAGAAACATTTCTTTTACCTTCTCTATCTCAATATTTAATAACTGTTTGTTGAGTATTTTTCTTATTCTTCCTATGGTAAAATGAGGTACAAAATTCTGTCGGTCTTTTGAGAACCCTGCAATATCAAGATTATTAATTATTTCCATCCCAAGGTTCTTAAGCTGTTCCTGCTTATCAATACCAAACCATATTACCCTGGGTTTATACTTACTACCAAAAATTCCTGTTTTGTTGATATCAAATTTAAATTTGCAATGGGATTCTACCGTACTATTAATTACCTCACAAATAAGATCTATCTTGTCTTCAGGTGTATTACCAAGAAACTTAAGTGTAAGATGAAAATTATCCGGATCCACCCAATTGATTTTATCATTCCTGGTTACATATTTCAGTGAATAATAAGTTTTTAGAAGATTATCATCAGGAATAAGTTTTATGGCTATAAACAGTCGCTTCATTTAATTTGTTAATCAGAATATTTGACAATCATATTTTCCAAGACTTACTCATATCAGCCTTCTGCATCTTTAAACAACACTACAAGATTGCTAATGTAATATTTTTTAACATGTCTGATTTAATTTAATAAATAACTATATTTGCCGCTCAAAAAGGGGGATTAGCTCAGTTGGCTAGAGCGTTTGACTGGCAGTCAAGAGGTCATCGGTTCGACTCCGATATGCTCCACACACACAATCAAGCAGTTATCTCATATTTTGAAATAGCTGCTTTTTTATTTGCAAGCTATTTGCAAGCGTTTTGACCGCTTTTAAGCTTTTGATTATTTTTGTTCTGCGTTTTTGAGCTTTTGTACAATCAATAAATTTTTTTTAGCTGCCTCCAGCTCTGGATTTATATATATTGCTTTTTTAATATATATTATTGCATTATCATAATCCTTAAGCTTAATATAAATCGAGCCAAGATTATTATGATATCCCGGGTTTAAGGGGTCTAAATCAACAGCCTGGTGTAAGTAGAAAGCAGCTTCATTATATTTTTCTAGTCTATATAATAAGGTGGAAATTTCACTTGCTACTTCAGGAGAATCCGGCTTATGTCTTAATGATCTTTTATAAAATGAAATGGCCTCTTCCGTTTTACCTAAAATATTACTTACAATTCCAAAACCATTAAGTGCATAAATGTTTGAAGAATCGATAAATACAGCATGTGCGTAACAATCTAGGGCTTTTTCATACTCTTCTGTATCACACAAGCTTTTTCCGAGGGAAGTCCATGAACTAGAATTGCTAGAGTCAATTTTAATTGCATTGTCAAAACAATAAACAGCACTGTCATGTTTCTGTAATGATGCATATGCTTTGCCAAGTCCAAACCAGTCATTAAAATTATTCAACTCATTATTCTTAATGGAATTCAAATAGCACTGCTTAGCTTTTTTGTAGTGAGGAACTTTCATATAAATTGATGCTAATAGGTTCCAAGATTTACTATTCTTAGAATCAATGTCTATCGACTTGTTGCAGTAGTAGATAGCAGAATCTAATTTACCGGTATTAAGATAGATATGAGAGATAGAATATGAGTACTCCAAGTTCGTTGGATCAAGTTCATAAGCTTTATTTAAACATGAAATAGCCTTTTCAATATGGTTAATTGAATAATATACATCAGCAATTACATACCAAATATGGTCGCTTTCAGGGTTTGATACAAAGACATAATCACTGAATTTTTCTGCATTTAATGGATCGCCAATTAAAAGGTATGATTTTGCTAAAAGATATTTCGGTCTTATTAAATTTGGGTTTATAGATAAAGCTTCTTTATAGTAAAAAATTGCATTATTGATTGAATCAATTGATCGCCAATACTCTCCAAAATTCACTAAGTTGTTAGCGTTTTTTGGATCAAGTAAGATGATATTTTCAAAGTCCATTTCGAGATTTTTAGTCCTACCATAATGAAAATTAACCAATGCTTTTCCCATTAAAGCACTACAGTTATTTGGGTCCAACAATACTGATCGATTAAAAAGGTATTCAGCGGTGTCGTACATGCCTTCATATAAGTAAAGTGCTCCAATATTGCTTAATGCTATTGAAGATTCTGGATGTTCCTCTACCGCTTTGCTATAATATTGACTTGCTTTTTCATAATATGACTTGTTTTTGTCTTGTAAGTACAACTTAAAGTAGCATACCCCTATTAGGGTATTAATTTCATTAATTAAAATATTGTCATCCCCCTGAGTGTTAACTAATAGTTCTATATGATCCACTGCTTGTAAGTATTCGCCCCTTATGTAATGATTGATTCCTATTAAAAGCCTAGCTAAAAGAATTGGCTTTGCAACAAGTTCTTTTTCTAAACTAATTTTTTCAATTTTAAAGCTTGGAATATTTTCCTTTTGGTTAATATAGTTATCTGTTTTGGGTATAGAAACTACGGTTATTCTAGGATTGATATATTCTACATTGTTTAGAGTGTAAAAAGAACCCCCTATTATTATGTCAACGTTTTGACTCCTTCCAATTTCTAACGCTTTCTTGTGATAGTCCTCTTTTCCTTCATCAATCTCTTCATCAAAGCGTCTTATGTAAATATTTAAGCTATCTCCTATTTCCTCATTTAATGCACCAACTAAATATCTTTGAATATTACCGTTTTTATCACCATCAAATGGCAATATTAATATCACATTTTTATCATCCTGAAATACTTGGTCAACCTGATAAAAATATCTATAGCCAAAGAAAATAATTACACAAGCCAAGCATATACCTGTAAACCTGATAGTTGTTTTTAGGGTTGTGTTTGATTTCCTTCTCTTGGCCTCATGATTACCTTTGTCACGTTTCGTCGCTGATGAAAGGGTTTTAGAGGTTTTATTATATCTGGCTCTATCAGTTGGAAATGTAATATCACTAGGTTCTAGCGAATCATTATTGTCCATATCAATTTTTATGCGATCCAAAAAACCATTCCATCCCTGATATCCCAAATATAAAGCGAAAATATTAGCAATCCTTTTCCCAACATTTCTATTCTTTTCTTGTCCAATGGCAGAATAAATACTCCTGAGGTTACCTTCACTAAAACTGAAATCCAACAGCTCCCGATTTAAAGGATTAGAAACCGTAAGCTCCTCTTTTATTGAATCAATATATTTTCTCCTTTTCCCTGGTTGTTCCTTGATCTTGTTGAAATTCTCTTTTGCTATTTTACATATTTCATCTGTTGCATCCGTAAAGGATATGGTTTCTTTTCCTTTACTGGTGATACTAAACTTAGATAATAATTTATCAAATAATTCTTGAATTAATTTTTGAAGGTCATCAGTTTTGTTGACCGGAATAGTTCCACTCATACCATTTCATTTAAAAAACAAAATTAACAATTCATATTCATTTAAATGAATAAAAGTGTTGATTATTTGAATGGATCTAATCTGAACTGATATCTATAAGCAATTGAGTTGAAGTTACTTGAACTCATTTGATATCATTACGTGAATATTACTTTATTCTTACGCAGGCATTACGTTGTCTCCTGATAATCTGGCTGTAACATTGCTCCATGAATTAAGAATGAAATTTTTAAAATCATGGAAAAAGAAAAATTAAAGAAAAATCCAATAACTGTTTTGGACAACCGCAAATCAAGAAACAACAGAGTTTTTTTCCTCTACTATTTTATTATTCATGGATATCTAGCCCTGTTATTTATTCTTCTTGCTCTTTATAAAACAAGTGCATTTTAGAATATAACCTTGGCGGTTACAGCTAATCATTTTTATTAATTAAAAACTATTTATTATGGTAGATTTTTTTCAAAACCCGGTATTGCCCAATGGAGGTACAAAGCCGGTAGTAGTATCCGATACTACTCCGTTTCAAGGTGGAAATTGTGTTTCATCTGTTACTAAACAACTTCATTTTCTCAAAGAGGGAACTCTTCGGGGTGGTGAAGAAATCAAACCTGGAATTTTACATGGGGGTGAAGAAATTCGACCCGGCGTACTCCATGTAAAAAATTATGCTCCAGCGACTTACAGGACAAAAGATGGTTCTGGGGTTTTCAAATTCAGGTTTGTTGATTTGGGAGGGAAATATGAGATCGATATTGAGTCTCAACCTTCTTATGGATCAAGAAACAGTTCCAGTACTGCTTCTCATCGATTGCCTTCTGCCCGTGGTGGACAGAAAATTTGCATTGCAGTTGGTAAAGAACCTAAAACTATTGAATCTGCAAAAAAGATTTGTATGGAATGGGCAGAATTAACAAAAACCTACTGCGACACTGGGAAATCTATTAATTCACAGGTTGCAAGTAATGCCAACCCGGTTAACAGAATATGGCAATCAATTATCAATTAGTACCACGGAAGGGGCTTATGCCCCTTCCTTTTAAAAAAGAAATGATATGAAAACTAATAACAATAAAGACACGATGAAAATAACCGAGAGTGCATTTTATCAAATGATAAACCATATTGGAGCACAGCCCGCTGAATCAGGTGGAGCAGGGTTTGGATATGAATCAGATAATGTAATCCGAGACTTTGTTCCTGACCTAAATGCAAAAACTACTCCGTCAACATATGCAATGAATACTCCTTTTCTTAATAAGGAAATTGAAACCAAATGGGAAAAAGAGAAAAAGTCGCTTTTAGCAATTGCTCATGCTCATAAACATGGTCTTCCAGATTTAAGCGGGCCTGATAGAGCTTATTTTAAAGATCTTCTCAGCTACATGCCAAGAAAGAAATTCTACGCACCGGTTTTATATACAATACCTGACGGTGGCTTAAAAGTCTTTCCTTATGTGTACGAAAAAGGATCTGATGTCCCTAAAAAGGTTCGATTAGAAATTGTTCCTGATGACTATGAAGAACAACAAGAAACAGTTGTTCAAAAATCAGAAAAATCTGAGGGAAAACAGTTAAATATCAGCTATTATATATTTGCCGGTATCCCTGAGAAAAAGCCCTCTCTACGTGAAAAGGTTTCGTCATTCCTGACGATTATTATTTCCGTTGGAATTATTTACTGTGTCGTTTTTCTTACGGCATTTTATGCAGCTTGTTTGCTTACTGAATTAGTATTAAAATATTTTGCCTTATGAAACTAACAAATTTTTCAAGAATTGAAGGAGCCGTCGATATGAAGCTCCTCAAAAAAATTCATGTCCTTGCTATCGGTGCAGGAGGTGCATTCAGCTTATTTGATTTTCTGGCGAGAACAGGCATTAACAGACTAACCGTTTCGGATTTTGACGACGTGGAAGAGGTCAATGTTGTCCGCCAGGGATACAACACTCAGGATATTGGAAAGAAAAAAGTACATGCTCTCGGTTCGCATTTAAAACAAATCAATTCGGGGCTTGATTATCGACCAATTACAAAAAACTTTCTTTCAATGACTGATAAAGAGCTTGATGATATTTTTATGGAAGCAGATATTTTTCTCTTCCTTACTGATTCATTTGAAGCTCAAAGTTTCGGTAATATTCTGGCTCTTAAATATGGTAAACCGGCTATTTGGGCTGGTTACTACGAAAAGTCACAATGTGCAGAAATTGTTTTTACAATTCCATTTGTAACGCCATCTTGTTTTCGTTGTGCGGTTAGCCCAAGATATGATGCACAAAAGAATAGTGCTACCGAGATAAAAGCAAGTTCAAATTGTAACACTATTTTTCATAGTGCATTATTGGATTCCTATGTTGGTATGCTGTTGTTAGCAATTTTGCATAACGATACAAAAGGTTTTGAGTTTTCTAACTGGTTTGGCAGGAAATGGGACAGGAACTTAATCCAGATAAAAGTTAATCCGGAATATGGTAAAGAAGAAGGAAGTTTGTTCCAAAGAGTGTTTGAACCTACTGAAGGCAGGGCGTTCAACTTTAATGCTATATGGCAGAAGATAGAACCTGAAATTCCCCCAAAATACTTGCTCTGTCCTGATTGCAAGGGTATACCAAACTTTAATAACCTCCGTGCTTCTTATAATAAGGAATGCAAGCGTGTTGTCTTAGTTAGTAACAATTTACCAAAGCTTAAAGGTGAATGGGGGGGGTAGATTCTTTTTTAACCAAATTAAATAATAGAGCAATGGCAAATCGAAGATTAATAGATATGACTGAAGAGGACATAATTGTCCTCTTTGAGTCAATCCTTAATAAAAAACTTAGCCCTGAGCCAGAAAGATTTATAACCGAAGAAGAGGCAAAGAAGCTGTTAAACTGCTCAAAAACTCAGATGTATTACTACAGGGTTAACGGTGTGATTTCATATGTGCAGGATGAAGAACATCGCAAAATGATTCTCTATGATCGATTATCAATATTAAAGTATCTGGAATCTAATCTTAAAAAAGCCTTTTAGTATGGAAACAATTGATGATAAATATTCAGCCAATGAGCTGACAAATTATAAATCTGGTGTGAACCTCGGATACTCAATGGAGTCATGGAATATGAATCCAAGGGTAATCGAAACAATCAATTCTATTGTTAGACAAAATCCACATTCAGCGTTTTGTCGGGGAGTTAACAAAGGCCTTGAAAGAGCAGTCCTTGAACAGGATAAAGAACAGAATGATCAGTTTGATAGTCGTATGTCCGAGTTAAACAAAACCATAGATCACGACAGAGATTCAAAAGAAATTGAATTATAAATTTTGTCAAGAGTAACGAATGTGCTACAAGAATCAGCCCCACTTAATTTTTAACACTTTTTATTATGACGTTTATCACTAAAAAGCTAGCAAAAAGGTTTCTAGAACTCGACAGGCAAGATGTCCCTGATCCAATTATTGTAGCAAAGTTTTTCAACCCTTCCGGGTCAGGAACCTGGTATGCTACTGAGTACGATCCTGAAACAAAAATCTGCTTTGGATATGTAACCGGTCTTGGATATGACGAATGGGGAGATTTTTCGATTGATGAATTGGAGTCGGTAAAGTGTCCTCCTTTTGGATTGCCAATTGAGCGTGATCTATACACTGCTGAAAAGAAAATTTCAGAGCATTGTCCTGAACTGAAACATGAAATCGAAAGAAGAGAAGAGTTACGGGCTAAAGAATCTCAAGACAAGGAAACACATGATTTTGATTTAGACCACTAGCCATATGGAAACACTATACGAATACTTTCAGAGGATGGGGCTTTTGGATTACGAGGCTACACCCAGCGTAATTGCCGAAGCAAAAAGACAATATCGTAAAGCCTACCAAAAAGAATACCAGAAGAAATTCAGGAAAAACAACATCCGTAAGGATCTTTATTTTTCTCCGAAAGAGTTTAACCGCTTATCCTCCTTAGCAAGAAAGCACAAAAAGCCTGTTTCAAGGTTTTGCAAGGACTTAATCTTCGCCTACCTGGATAAACACTTTGTATTGCCAGATGATGAAACTGTAAGACAACTGGAACTCTTTTTACGTGGGGCGACAAATAACCTGAATCAGCTCGTAAGATATATTCATCAGCACAAGGAGTTGTCATATCAGGATATCTCGTATTTACGAGACCAGATAAATGAAATGGAAAATATGATTTCTCAGAGCCTTCGATCTCCTGATGATCTCCAAGAATATCTTGAAAGAGTGGTGCAACAAAATCCCCAAACAATTTCTGTCCTTGAGACAATTCTTAAAACCTACAAAGCCGATGATAATTAAAACAAAACGGTCGTATTCAAGCCAACGGTTCAAAGATCTTATTGAATATATCTTTGATGATAAGGGGCGCGTAAATGAAGCAAATTCATTCACCATTTATCATAACCTCAAATCTGTTTCAGAAAATGACGTTATCCGGGAATTTGTAGAGAATGATCAATACAGGAAAAAACGTCATAGGGGCGTGGTGTTATACCATGAAATTGTTTCCTTCCACCCTGACGACAAGACCGAACTAAATCTTGAAATATTAGAAAACATAGCCCGAAAATTTATTGAGCTTCGGGGCAAGCATGCCTTATGTGTTGCAAAGCCTCATATGGAAAACGAGAACATTCATATTCATTTCTGCTTCAGTGGTACCGAATATAAGAGTTCAAAAACCTTGCGTCTGGACAACCACGATTTTAAAAAAATAAGAATGAATATTGAACGGTATCAGCAAAAATTCCCTGGTATAAGTTCTTCATTTGTTTACTTAAACCGCTGGCAAAAGGATCGCTTATTAGAAAAAGAGGGCATTAAAAATAACGAGAATGAATTTCAGTTCAAAAAACGAACAGGAAAACCATCCAAGAAAGATGTTGTCAGAGAATTGGTTCGTAGTTGTTATCTTCAATCAGGTGATAAAGAAGACTTCTTTCAACGCTTAGTTAATCAAGGATTAGAACTGTATAAATACAGGGATAAGATTAATGGATTGAAAGATGTTGATGGTAGAAAATTCAGGTTCAGCACACTTTCATTAAGCGAAAAGGAACTAGCATTATTAGAAAAGAATTCTGATCGTATGATGGAGTTGCAACGCCTACAAAAACACAAAGAAAAAGATCGTTTCAATGAATTGGAACGATAGTACAAATATTAATTTCTTCAAAAACAATAGTAGCAATGTTATGGTATCTCATACAATTAGTTTTCGGGTTGAGCAAACCGAGGGGCATGTATGGCTCCGCCCGTTGGCTTAGCGGATTTGCTAAGTGGTCTTTGCTTAACAGGTGGAACAAGGGTTTACTCCTGGATGGAAAGCGTTCTCGTCTTTCATTGAACAAATCTTTTACTCACATGGCATTAATTGCTCCAACCGGAGCAGGAAAAACTGTACGTTACGTAATCCCGAACGTTTTAAGTATTAAAGATGCTTCTTGTGTAATTACAGACCCATCAGGTGAGATATATTCCAAAAGTAAGTATTACCTCGAATCGCAAGGATTTCAGGTAAAAGCATTAAGCGTAACCGATATTGAATCGTCTTTGAAATTTAATCCTTTACACAGGTGCAACAGTTTTTCAGACATACACAATTTATCAAATCTGCTCGTTGATACAACGTATGATAATTCTACCGGGGATGTGTTTTGGTCGGAAAGTAGTAAAGGGCTTATTAATATTCTAATCAGGATTATCATTAACCTACCCGAAGAAAGGCGTAATCTTGGAGAATTATGGAGGCTGTTGAACCTGTTTGGCTTCAGGCAGGAAGAAGTAAACAGGCTTGCATCTCAACATTTAGACGAAAATAGTTTCATTGAGTACGGTTCAATGATAAGCCAGCCTGAGAAAACTCTTTTCAATATTATTTCAAGTGCAAAATCAGCTGTTAACTTGTTTTCAAATCCTGACATGGTTTCATTGGTTCAGTACGAGTCATTACATTTTGAAAGTCTGAGAGAAACCAAAACAGCCTTATTTATTATTGTTCCGGAAAATGAGATTCGCAGGTATAAGTTTCTGATTTCTATCTTATACACTCAGTTATTTGATTATTGCATACAGTTGCCCAATGGCAACCAGCCATATTTACCAATATACTTTTTTCTTGATGAGTTTGGTAATGCAGGTAAGTTGCCTAATTTCAGCACACTGATAACAACTTTACGAAAACGAAAGGTTTCTTTATCAATAATACTTCAGGATATTGAACAACTTACCCATGTTTATGGTAGAGCTGATGCTTCCGTAATACTGAATGGGGGCTGTGCAACCAGGTTATTTTATCCCGGATTATCTTACCCAACATGCAATGAGCTATCTAATATTTTGGGGAATCAAACGATAAGCATTCGTGAATCCGGTTTTGCAAGAGAGAATAACACATCCTCTGCAAGAGATCGTGAAATGGCAAGACCTTTACTTGCTCCCGATGAAATCAGAACCCTAAAGCCAAACAAGGCTATTCTTATACACTCAAACAAACTGCCGGTAATGCTTAAGACAACTCCGTGGTTTAAAAATTATAGACTACGAAAAAGGGTGAGGGGAGGTGTGTTTTGAGTGCAATTATCTCTATAATATTACTCGTTCTGTTTTACAAGTGGATACTTGAGCTTATATTTGGCAAAAGCAATAACGGTTTCTTTTCTTCTTTTTCTTTAAGAAATATCTTCTTAGTATTACAGAAAATTTTTGTTGCTCTATTCAGATTAATTGGTTGGATTATTAAGACCTTTTTTGAGTTTGTTGCCTGGATTTTAAAAGCTGCTTTAGAAATATTGAAGTGGTTATTCCGGGTGCTTATATATAACCCAAGGAGATAATTCCGCTTATTTTCAGGGGGTATTAAAAGGGGGAACTTCCCCCCTTTTGCAAGATGCGATAATTCCGGTAAACATTTTTGTTTTCCTGAATAATCGCGTTCTTGCTACGTCCTGCAGCCTGATCTAAACCACAACCCTGGCTTTTCAAATCCTTAAGCCACCAAACAGCGGAATTTTCGGAAGATTTTCAAAAGGAAACGGAATAAAAAACAACCAACGGGAAGTGGCTTTATGCCGTAGTCTTTTGAAAACCCGGAGGGCTTGTCTTTTGAAAATGGAGATATCTTTGTGGCTGGGTTTGAATAATCAGACTACTAGATTAATATTGGATTGTCCAAGGAATGAATTATTTTTAAGCAATATTTTAACAATATCAAAATGGCAAATGATAAACGTGAGAATGCTCTATGTGGTGCGGGGTTAGTTTTAAGTGCTCAAATGAGTGGTGGGGTGACCACTATTGATGACCATTTATTTTATTTTGTTGATAAAATTAGAGGTTGGAATTTAAGTCCTTGGGGTAGAAAAGGACGAGAATATTTGATTGGTGGTGTGAATGAATTAAGGGCTGTTGGGGATTATGAGTCTTTAACAATTTGCGAATCATGCAGAAAAAGGTTTCTTATGAAATTAGATACGACAGTTGTTGATTTTTTTTTAAAAGGAATAAAAGGTGAAATAGATCTTTCCGATTGGATGAAGTGCAATGAGTGTGGTGGATCAGTTGAATTAGAAAATTAAGCTACAACAACAGTCCATAACTTCTCCAACTTTGCGTTTTGCTCTGGATCATCCAAAATATTTTGGATCTTGTTTTTTTGAAGAGCAAAACACAATAGGTATTCAGGACGGGACATAGCAACATAAGCCATTTTAACTGCCATATTCTTATCTACCCCACCGTCTTTCGCTGAATCAAATTGTTCTCCTAAAAGTTGATTTTTAATTCGCTCAGAGTCGTATTTTTTAAAATATGTTTCTAAAAATAATGTTGCAGTGTGGGTTTCACCTTTTTCCCCATGGATTGTATTTAACTTAATTGGAAATTCTTTAGTTGCTTCTCCGTCCGCATATTTATACACAAATTCATTTGGTTCTAATAGATTCTTTTTTGAATCATCTGATTGGGCTTTTTCAATTTCTTTCTGTACTACATCAGGAATTTGAAAGAAATCTATGTTTAAATCTATTTTTATGCCTTTTGTTGGAAGAAGTTTTTCATCTAAAAAATTTTCAATCTGTTTTTTTACTTCAACATTAAAGGGGAGCCTTTCAGTATAAATCTGATTAGACCATTCGATTAATTTTTCTTTTAGTTCAAAATATACATCTTCATGATTGAATCTTAAAAAGTTCAACAATGTTGTTTTAGTAAACCTTCGTTTAATAATCTCTGAATCTACTTTCCTGATTATTTCATTTTTAAATTCGTGAAGATCAAGTGCATGAAGTATGCCTTTAATTAATTGGTCTGAAATATTTTTTACGGTTCTTGTTTTAACAAAGTGATTGTTCAAATAGAGTATTAAAATAGGATAAAACTCCTTTTTTTTAGATTTTGCCTTTTCAAATTCCGGAAAAAACGATTTTATGCTCAATTCACCTTTATCATGCTCCTTCCCAACTCTGCCAATAGCTACAAATTTTGAGTTTCCAATTTGGTTTAGTTTGTTTTCTAAAATTATCTCTCCAAACTTCAGCAATACATTTTCAGCATCCCGATCTTTATCAAACAGAATTAGGTATGGTTTAATGTTTGCGTCACTGTTTTCTCCTTCAATTGTGTTTTCCAAATCTGTAATAATTCTTAAAGGATTTATCACATTAGCAATTGATTTCCCAAATCGTTTGCTTTTTTTAAGCGTGAAAGTTGTTGGCTCATCTGGTTTTGGATCCCATCCACCATCCTTTTGTCCCTCGCCTTCGAAAATTGCTTGGTTTGGATCTCCGAAATATTGAACAACCGTGTCTCCTTCGTTTTTATAAAGTTCATTGACTATTTTCATTTGATGAGTTGCCGTATCCTGCATTTCATCAATAAAAACAAATTTGAATCTTTCGGAAAATGCTTTTTTTACTTTCGGAAATCTATTTAAATATTCAAATGCTAAGGTATAAGCATCATCAAAAGAAATAATACCTTCGTTTATCAAGGAATTCTTGAAATCAAGTAACTCTTGAAAATCCTTTTTCACTCTATCACTTGAAGAGTTCATGTTTCTAAAAGTTGAACCATTGATTCCGCGCATTAGTTTCTCATCTTCGAAATCAAAAACTAGCGTGGATAATAGTTTAACAGCATTATAGTGTTTTTCATTAGTGGAAGCTTTCTCCCAATCATCTCTTCTTGTCCCTTCTCGATATAGCGTATTTTTGAGCGTTGGAGCTTCTCTTGTTCCAAAACTTAACCCAAAATAGAATCTTCTAGATTCGTTTACATAACGATCAATATCAACGTTTTTAATTCTTGCGTTTTTATCAAATGCACAAAAAGGAATTGCCAGAAAGCGATCTACAAAACTTTGAATCGTCCCGAAAAAATTAGGATGGGTAAAAAGCATTGATGCTCCTGCTCCTAATTTCTCCTTTATTAAATCTATAGCAACATTTGTATGGGTCAAAACACAAATCCCACGACCATCTTCAAATGGCATTCTGTTTGCCAGAATAACAAGTTTTGCTAAAAGTGCAGTAGTTTTTCCACTTCCAGGGCAGGCATTTATATCAATATTTTCCAAAGATTGAATTACATCAATTCTTTCTCCAGTTTTGTGTCCAATATCATCATAAAATTTGTTTGGATCACCATCAAACAAAATGGAAGAGGCATGTTCAATTTCTTCAATAATTATTGGTTTCATCCTTCTTCTTTCTTTGTTACATGATAAATTGCATCCCTCAAATATTTAAACTCGTCGGCTGTTGCAAGAATCTCAACTGCTGTTTCTCTATTCTCTTTCAGCTTATAAGCAAAACGCTGAGCGGTTACTGCTTTTGACACCCGATTATTGTCTAAATATGTAGAATATATCTTACAAGCGATCCATTCTTTGGATTTTTCTGCTTCTTCCCATTTTTCAATCTTCTCTTTTGCGCTTTTTTGTTTACGTTCACAGTCCTCAGGGGAAAGTCCTATATATGAATTTCTATTTTTTATTAATTGCGCTTCTAAAATTGAGGCTAGTAAATATTCTCTTGTCTTGTTGGTTGAATTTAAAATGTCATATTCAAGTGTCCATAAAGGAGAAGTATAAACTTCTATAATTCCCTCAACATAAATTCTGTTTCTTTTTTTTACCTTTTCGGCATCAATTTCAGGTAAATATTTTCCCTCATTTCCTGTTTTTCTCTTTATTGTTTTAACCGTATTTCCTTGAATTGCTTGGGCAATATCTAAGTCAGTAATACAGGATACGGGTATATTTAAACTTTTATCATCATTTCTTTGAAAAATTCTGGCGAACTGTCGAAATGCCGTACTTCCAATGTTTACGATAGATACACCATAATCATAAAGCGGACGATTTATTAGTTCTGCAATTGTTGGGATAAGAAGATTCTCTGCATCTCCTTCAACCATGATTACTCCTTTGGCAAAGAATAGATTCGCTTTTGTTGTGTCTAAAAATCGTTCTAAAAACTCGTAGTCTCTTTCTTCAAGTTTGGTTGTTCCCTTCCGCATCGGAAAAACATCCTGATCTATACATAAAATTAAATTATCTAATGCAATTTTAGACGCTAATGTTGTGCTATGGGTTGTAAGAATTAACTGTCCTTTAAAAGTGTTATTTCTTTGTAATGCATCAATTACTTTTAATTGGGCTTGAGGGTGTAAATGAGCTTCCAGTTCCTCTATTAAAGCAAGCTTAAGATCTCTTCCTTTTGATTGATTCAACAGAAGAAATTCGGCTGCCATATAAAGTTTGTTCAATGATCCAAGTCCAGACTTATTCGAATCATTTACCAGTTTTAAAGCTTTCAATATTTCTGAAAGTTCTTCATCGGTCAATTCTATAGCTGGATCGTTAACACTGTTTTCAAAAGATAATCCTTTAAGTAAGTCTCGGATTTCTTTTGTTACCATTCCACCCTTGAATTCAATATTCTCAGTATCACTCTCGTGTTTCTGGACATCAAAATAGTCTCGGATTTCTTTATTTGCCTTTTCTGTTTTCTCTTCTAGTTTATGTTGAATTCGATTCCCTTGATCATCTTTTTCGTCTTTAAAAATTGAATGCCCTCCTAATATTTCAGCAAGTCTGGATTTATATCCAGGTGTAAGTTCGGAAAGTGCATCTCTTAATGGTTTTAAATAAGTAACCTTAAGATATTCTCGTGCTTCTCCCTCCAGCTGAGTTCCTTCGTTGTCTTGCCCCGCTCTTATATATGTAAAAATACTCTGATCTTTTCTGGTTGCAGTTAATCGAACAGTTAACTCATATTCCTTTTCATCAGAATCCTTATCAACAAACCCAACCCATTCAAGAAAACTGCCCGCTTCTTTCGCTTCAGTAATTCTAAACTTACACTCAATTTTTAGCTCGGAAGCTCTTTTTCTATTAATACCATCACAATACTCATAAAAGTCTTTATTATCCAATCGAAGGTATTCAAGGCTTTTTGTATTTAGAACATGCTTAATAGCATCAATAATAGCTGTTTTGCCTGAATCATTTTCTCCAATCAAAACATTGAGATTCTCGTTAAATGATACAGTTAAGTCAGCTGGTGTGTCACTTAATATATTGTGTAGGTGATCTTTATTCCCGTATTTCCGGAAGTTCCATAACTTAAGTTCGTGCAAAAACATATCTTATAATTTTGTTATTTTTATAAGCTCTCTTTCTTTCTCCTTCAATTTCAAATTTAATTCAACCTTTTCTTTGAAGCTTTTACTTCTCGATATTTGTTGTTTAAGTTTTTCAATTTCTGATTCCAGCGCTTGTTTCTCCTGGTGAAATTCCACGATCCTATCTAGTGATTTTTTCCTGAAATCTTCCCTCCCCGAAACCTGTATGCAAAAATCTTTATGGACTTCATCAAGACTCACTTTTAAATTCAATATATAAGGAGCCTGGGGGCTTTCTGTCCATTCAGAAGTGAATGTCCAATCAACCACGGTATTATTTTCATTTGTTGGATGAGGGTGCTTTATGGAAGTAGCAAAATATATCCTATTCTTGTGTTGGATGATAAAAATAATCGGATATGGAATGGCTTTATCAATGATGCTTATTACCTGAGGGATTGTTTCACAAACCTTTAGTTCAATTTTAAAAATTTGAATCTCTGATATATCAATGTTCTTTAAGTTTGTTGTTTTGCTTGAAAGTTTATGAGTCCAGGTTATTCGGGTAACTTTATCAGCAAAGATTTTTTTTTGTTTTGTATTCGTATAAGAGTCGAAAGTATTTTTGGGTACTACACGATTTACCTTTGTGTTTGTGGGTAAGTTAAAAGTCTCCATTTATCTGACAATTAAAAATGAAACTAACTTAAAATCTTCTATTCCCTTAATCTTATCTTGAAGTGCTGTGGTACCTCCAGATTTAAATAAACTCAAGACTTCTTTTTCTTCTTCGGTATCGAGAATGGTTCCGATGCTTTTTTTGAGTAATTCTGAGTATTTGTCCATTTCATAGTAATCATCTGTTTCTTCCTTAAGTTTGCTACATAAGTCTATAATTGGTGAGTCTATACCTTTACAGAGCATTCGCATTGCATCCATTATTTTTTTAGATTCAACATGATTTAAGATAAGTTCTCCTGAGTTTTTTATATAGACTAGATAGTAGGGGTGTAGCCTGTTAAGCTTGTTAATGTTTACGTCTGAATTTACGTTTTTCAATACAAAAATTACTCCTGGTTGCAATATTTCATTTGATTTTACAACTGCATGCAAGCCTTCTGGAATGTTATTTAATTCACCATATTCTTTAATATAATTAGACAGGTCAATACGAAAATCATTCAGCCCCAAATCAGTAATGCTAACTCCTTCCCGCAAGTCTTCAAGGTCTATTACTTCTTCTTGTAATCGCTTGAGTTGAATTTTACGATATTCTAAATCATTTTCTTCTTGGTTCAGAATATTATCATCTCCTGTACTTGCCATATTACTAATTAGCATCTTGCTCTCAACACGCTGTTTCAGATTAATATAAGAATCAAGAGTAATATCAGGCCAAAAATTTACCATAGTTATGGTGTCGTTTTTAGAGCCAATTCTATCAATTCTTCCAAATCGTTGAATGATCCGTACAGGATTCCAGTGAATATCATAATTAACCAGGTAATCACAATCTTGTAGGTTTTGACCTTCAGAAATACAATCGGTTGCAATTAAAAGATCTATGGATTCTGAAATATTGGGATAAAGTTGTTCCTTGTCTTTTGATAAGGGTGAAAAGCAGGTTAGAAGTGCATTTAGGTCAGTAGGAATTTTCTTTGTATTGCAGATCTTTTTTGACCCCGTAATTAGAGCAGTATTGAGTTTGTACTTTTCCTGAAGGTATTTATTAATATTCTTATATAAATAGTTTGCTGTGTCAGCAAATGCAGTAAACACAATTACTTTCTTATTGTTGCCATTCCTTGGGTTTTGATTTTTTTCATCAAGTAATGCTATGAGGTGCTGTAATTTGGTGTCATCTTTTCCTCTAATACCGATTACCTTATCCCTAAGATAACTCAATATTTCCAAGTCTTCACTAAGGTCTTCACGCCATTGGGTTGTATCCATATCTGCAATATGAACTTTAATTTTTTTTCCTATTATATTTTCTTCATCTCCCCAGTCAGATTCCCAGTCGAAGTTCTCATCATTCACCTTTGCCTGAAATCCTTCATAATTTCCTAGATCTCCTTTGTCTATGATTTTAATAATGTTTTCAATTTGTGAATAGATACGTTCAAGAGTAATATGAAAGGAATCAACTGAACTCTCTAGTCTTTTAAGTAAATTAATACGCATTAGAATACGTAGACTTTTTTCACGATCAGACTGAGTTAGTTTTCCAGAACCTGAGCGTACTTCCTTATCATATAAATTAGCATACATTTGAACTTTACTTGGCAGAATGTAGTTCAGAGGTGTGTAAACTGAAAGGTTTAGCAGGGTTAGTCGTTCTGCAATATTGGTATAATTCACATCCCCGGTTTCAGTAAGGGGACTTCGTATAGAAATTGGTTTATTCCGTTCCGGGAACTTACCAATAGCAGTGGTATCATAATATGTGGTAATATGCTTTCTTGATCGGGCAATAGTTAGAGCATCCAGAATCTCAAAAAAGTCGAAATCAAGCATGTCCAAAAGCTTTTCGGTAGTGCGTTTGGAAGTATCAAATTTACTCCAGGTATTAAAGGCGGTTTGAGTCTTTTTGAAAATCTGATCAATTCCACTTGTAGTGTCCAGTTTATTATCAATGTTTTCAGGATTTCCCTCATAAGCAAGGGCTAGTTGGTTTCGTAGGTCGTTGAAGCGATTGTTAACTGGTGTTGCTGATAACATCATGACCTTGGTTTCTATCCCTTCTCTGATAACTTTTCTTAATAACTTTTGATAACGGTTTTCTTTATCAACAACTGTATTATTGTTTCTAAAGTTATGTGATTCATCAATCACAATAAGACCGTAATTACCCCAGTTAACAGATTCCAAATTTCGACCATTACTCATTCCTCGCTCACGAGAAAGATCAGTATGAAAAAGAACATCATAACGAAAGCGATCTTTCGCTAAAAGATTGTTTTTGTCATTGTGCCGAAAAGTATTCCAGTTGGCTTCTAGTTTCTTTGGGCAAAGTACAAGCACATCTTTGTTCCGCATCTCATAGTATTTAATTACTCCAAGAGCAGAGAATGTTTTACCCAGTCCAACACTGTCAGCCAATATACACCCATTGTATTTTTCAAGTTTATTTATTGCACCAATAACAGCATCTTGTTGAAAGTTGTAGAGTTTATTCCAAACTAATGTGTCTTTAAATCCAATTTGATCATCAGGGAGGTTATCCAATGAAATATCTTCTAAAAAATCGTTGAAGATGTTGTAGAGTGTTATGAAATAGATAAATTCAGGTGAATTTTCTTTATATGCACTTTCAAAATAATCCTGAACCTTTTTTGTCACATCTTTAAGGTCTTCTTCGTTCTCCCAAATTTGGTTAAACCAATCAAGATATGATTTGCTGTGTGGAAAATTTGTTTTTTGAATGAGGGTTGGAAAACCTTTTTTGTGGGTAATACCTAAATCAGAAGTAGTAAAACTGGATACATTTGTATAGGCACAGCCTTCATCCTTTGTATTGTTTACATGAATCATCCCATGGATGGGTAGATTATTGTGTTTGTTGGACTTAAATATTACTTTTTCTTTTACCCATTTGGAGCATTCGCGTGCTATAGCTCTTTGATTAAGTTTGTTCATTAAGCGCAATTCAAATTCACCCCCACAGAGTTCAGATTCACGAACAATATTTGGTATATAAAACTGACGGTTTTGTTTTTGAAACTGTTCTTCAATAAACGTTGGTGAACTAAAGATAAAACGTAATTCATCAATTTTCTCTAATTCTTTTTTGAGAGCCTCAAACGCATAGATGGAAAAGGTTGATGTAGCAATACTAAGCCTCGACCCTTTTTTTATTTGTTTTTTCAGGTCGTCTCCAAGGCGGTTATTTACATTGTCTATTAACTCCATAGCCTTATTTTAACTGAACTATCTCCATAAGTTTCTCATAACTGCTTACCTTTTCAAATTTTACAATATTTCCACTAATTTCTTTAAAGTGTTCACTGGCACAATGAATTTTAAGTTTTTCAATCTCACGTATATCCATATCTGAATCAGACCCTTTGGTTTCAGCAACAAAGTAAATATGTCTTACCTTGTCTTTATCAAATACAATTGCCCAGTCAGGGCTATAGTTTGCCACCGGAGTTGAAACGTAAAAACTTTTTGGGAGTTTGGCATAAACCACTACTTCTGTACTGTTTTCTAATGCAGTAGCAAAATTCGATTCAACCTTTGAATCAGAAGTAAGAAAATCATAAATATGTTTTTTGAGAAGGTCTGTATTGCGGATTGCAGACTTGTCATTTGTAAAGACCGTTTTAGCATCATGCCTTTCTTCAGTTTTATGATAAACAATATTGTTAATAATCAAGCTGGCTTTAACTTCGTTTATAAACTTGCTACATTTAACAATAAACTCTTCAGGGTTTTTTCTTAGGAGTACGAACTTCTCGGCTTTTATAGATTTTAGAATTGCAACAATAGTTTTCCGTGTAAGGTTTGTGTGCTCTTCTATTTCGCCAACAATGTCATATACTGTGTTTGTATAAAGATCATTTTTTAGTTTTAGATACTCTCTTTTGGACTCCTTCATTAATTCGCCCTGTTTCATTTGTTCCTTTGATCCGTCTTCCAACTCTCCAGTTTTTACTTCATAAGATCTGTCACCAATATTGAGTTGAGCATTAATTAGGTTTTTACTATCAGTAATGAGTTTGTTTGTATCAAACTGTACTTCATATATTGTCTTGAGATTTATCTTCTTCCAAAGTTCCTGAAATTCTTTTTTCTTAAAGTTTTTATTTGTTGTAAGTGTAATGCTTTTTCTTTCATCATCAGGTTTAAACTCTTCTCCTGTATAAATTGATTTTAAGAGTTTGCCAATAGATTCCCTATATGGCTCAAGGGCTTCAGGTAATGGCATTTTCGTTGTATCAATTAATTCCCTACCTTCCGGCGTGATTTTATCATCCTCATCAATAACATCGTGTTTGTATAAAATCTTGTTGAGTTTTTTGGCCTCATCTGAGGTTAAGCGATGCTTTTCATCTTTCTCATTTGTTACAATTTTACCAACAAAGTATTCAACCTCTGCTTTCTGTGGTCTGTCTTTAAGCGTATCGGCAATCTCTTTTTGCAAGCCTTTTGCAAAAGACTCATAGGTTTCAGAAGCAATTACGGTAAGTTTGTTTAAATCGTGAACCTGGTCTCCAATCAATTCAAAGTCCTGACGGAATCCGTTTTTATCAACACACAATCGCATTCCTCGCCCTACTTCTTGTCTTCGCCGGGTCAAACTGCCACTATCAGAATGTTTAAGCGCACATATTTGAAATACGTTTGGGTTGTCCCAACCTTCTTTAAGAGCTGAATGCGAAAAGATAAACCGTGTTGGTTCTTCAAAACTCAACAAACGTTCTTTGTCTTTCATAATAAGATCGTATGCCGAAATATCATCAGAATCTTCACTCCCTCTCTTTGTGGTCGGGTCAATCATTTTGTTTTTCTTATCGATAGAAAAATATCCTTCATGAACCCTTTCAGCATCATCTCTTTTTAGGTAGTCTTCAAATTTTGTTGGCATGTATCCTTTATGCACTTTACTAGGATCAGTATCTTCCAAATATTCGTTGTATTCCTGATGAAATAAATCGATTACGTCATTACAGGCATTTTTATATTCTTCTTCAAATATCTTGGCATATTCACCTAGTTGCTTTTCTCCTTCTTCATCATAGAGGCGATATTTTTCAACAGAATCGATAAAGAAAAGAGAGAGAACTTTAATACCTTGGTCAAAAAGTTGTTTTTCTTTTTGAAGGTGCGACGTGATACATTCCCTTATTTGTATTCTGCGGAATGCGTGTTCATCTTTATCGTTTAAAATATCACCCGGATATATATCCTGCCCACCAATTACAACTTTGTTTAAATATCCGTTGATCTCAGTAATGGTTTGGTTTTTATAGGCTGGCATATTGCCCGATAACTCATATAAATTATCTCCTTCGCTTAGTTTTTGTCGTACTTTTTTTACTCCTGAACCAGACCTTGTTTCATATTCAATTGTTGCAAATGGCGGTTTGGTTATACTCAAGCTGATGTGCTCTAAATAAAGGTATCCTGTCGTTCCTGTTGATCCTTTCAGGTTGATTCCTTTTACCTGAATTTTCTTTACCAGACGTTGATTATAGGCATCTAATGCATCTAATCGGTAAATTTTATTGTAATCTACTTTATGTGTAGCCGAATAACGGAGAGTAAAAAGGGGCTTAAAGTCCTGCATACTCTCAAGTGTTTTCTTTCCATCTACAGATTGCGGTTCGTCAATTATTAATATTGGTTTTGTTTGGGAAATAATTTCTATTGGTTTTCTTGTCCCAAACTGATCAAGTTCCTGATAAATACGCCTTGCGTCCTTCCCGCGTGCATTAAATGCCTGAGTATTAATAATCATAACGCTTATCCGGCTATCAGAAGCAAAATTTTCAATGTCTTGCGGACGACCTGAATTATAGATAAAAGGATTTATTTTATGTCCGTATAGTTCTTGAAAGTGATCTTGAGTTACCTCAAAAGACTTATAAACTCCTTCACGAATGGCAATACTCGGAACAATTATAATATACTTACTCCAACCATATTTTTTTTGGAGTTCGTACATGGTTCGAATGTAGGTATAGGTTTTCCCTGTACCCGTTTCCATTTCAATGGTGAGATTATATCCAAGTTTTAGTCCGTTTGGACGTTCAATTTGGCTACTTTCAATTAGTTCATTTTGTTTTTGTACTTTTTGGATATTATTAAGAACCTGTTGATCAACTAACTGAATTGCAGAGTTTCGATATCCAATATCTTCCATAATATCCGATTCGAATTCCATGGTTCTTACCCCTGAGGCTTGCTGTTTGGCTTTTCTGATTAAATCTTTACTACGTTCAAGTGTAAAACGATTTGTTTTTATGGGTTGTCCATCAAAGCAATCCACTACAGCTTTAACTGCATTTATCTGAAAATCCTGTTGTTTAAATTGTAGTTTCATTCTGCATTTATCAATTTAAATAGTCTTCTGCCGGATTCTGTTAACATATATTTTTGATTTCTATCCTTTGGGTTTTCCGGAATTGTATACCCAAGCCAACCAATATCCAATAAAGGATCAATATATTTTTTCTTATTTTTTGTATGTTTGGTTAAACCTATCTTTTCCAGAATGTCAGTACTTGAAAAAGGTCGCATTGCAACTATAGATAATACATCATCTACATGTCCACCTAATTGATCATTAAGTATATGAATTACTTGGTCACTTACTTCGACACTTACTTCGACACTTACTTCGACACTTACTTGGTTACTTACTTGGTTACTTAAAGCAATAATATCTTCTAAAGTATTGATATTAAGTTCATCTTCTTGGTTACTTACTTGGTCACTTACTTGGTCATTAACAAGATGATGTGCAGGAAGTGTTACAAGTACATGTGTACTATGTTCATCTGTTTCAAATACAGGTGCAGGAGAACCATTATTAGCCATAGCATTATAAATAGTAGGAAAACCTGTTCCTCTTCCTTCAGTAAGTCCTAGTTCTTTAAGAAAGTCTCCAATGCGCCTGTTTCTGTATTCTCTCGATACTATTCGTTTATGTGTACTCAGTATTTTGGCATTAACCGGAGGAACTGGTCCTGGAAAACTTAGTACTTCTATTTTATCAGGCCATACCTGAACCTCTATGGGAGAACCAATCTCATAACTTTTATGATAAACAGCATTGGATAACACCTCTTCTATTGCATCATAAGGAAAATTAAAAAACCGGTCTGCCTTTGCTTTATCCGGGTATTTAATAACCTGTTCTCCTATTATGTTATTCTCTAAAAATGATAAAGTATCTCTTAGTTGCTCGTGTAATGTTCCTTTAAAATAATACTCTTTATATTTCTTTCCCGAACCGTCTTTGTGCCAAACTAACTCAATCCATGCTCTGGAAAAATATTTATCCGGATTTTTAGAAAAGAAAAGTAATCCAACATTTACCGGTAATAAATTCTCACTTGATCCTTTTGCAATATTCATCGCACGGCATAAATCTGCAAGGGGCATACTCGAACTTTCTTCAAATAAATCACTTTTTGCTTCCTGCAAATATCCTCTTATAAGCCCTAAATCAAAATCATTAATCGTTGCCTGTTGGTTTACCCTATCATCAAATGGTATCCGTGCAGCAAGTTCATTTAAACGCTTTAGGTTATCATCTTTAGCAATAATGCTCCTTGAACCATAGCGAATATATGGATAGCGCTGTGCTTTCTTGCCCTGGGTGCTTGGTGCTGTATAAGGTCGGTTATCCCCGGCAGGACACCAAAGTACCAAAATATGTTTTCCTTGTAATAAGTAAGGCTGAATAATTGGAAAATAATTAGGCAATACCTGGTATGCTAACTTTAATACTTCACCTTGCATTGTATCCAGTTGGTTTTGCTCTAATCCTTTCGGTGGTAAAATGGGTTGTCCGTTATCTTCTTTGATACCCACAACAATATAGCCTCCATACCAATTATTTAGATCGTTAGCAAAAGCACAAATAGAATGGACAATTGTTTCGGGATTCCATCCCTCTTTAAATTCAAGTCGTTCCGATTCAACTACATCACCATGTATTAAATCTTCTATGTTTATAGGAAGTGCCATGATATTAAATAACTTTCATTTCAGTTTCAGGACTAAGTTGTTTAAGTAATTGTTTAACATTTACTTTGGCTGTATCATCTTTAAAGCCATTGTCTCTGAAAACAATTCTTAATGGTTTGTCTTTGGCTATTACTTTGGCAAAAGATTCATCAATACCAACATCAAAACAAGCCAAGAGTGAATTTTCGGCAACTTTAAATACTTTTTTCCCATTTATGTTTGCCTGTTCAATTTTAAGTGACAGTGGTAAGCCCCAATCCAACATAACCTGAGCCAATAAATCATCTGCTGTTCTATCTGGCTTTACGTTGTCTTCGAACAATTCCAACTTGTCTTGTTTATAATCCTGTGGTTTGTAATACACATCTTGCATATTGCTCTCATCCAAACGATAAACTCGGAACCCAGCATCTAACTTATAGTCGGTTTTTGAAGAATCGCTATCAAAATCCAACTCGGTATTTTTACCATCTTTTTTTTCTTTTAGATCCTTAAGTATTTTCTTTCCAGCTCTACGAATACGTTCCTTGCCAATTTCACAAATATTTTTATATCCAGCTTTGAAGGCATCGCTTTTTTCATTAGTATTTTCAGGAAGTTGCACTTGAATGAATTTACGGGCACTATTTTCATCTGCATTCAATTTTAATGTGGCATGAGCAGTTGTTGCAGAACCTGAAAAGAAATCCAAAATAGTATCTCCAGATTTGGTGAACGATAATATGTGTTCCATACAAATAGAAACTACTTTCGGAGTGTCAAATGGAATATCTAATTCTTCCAAGAGATTAGTATCACTGCCTCCATAGTAAAGTAAGGATGGGAGATTCTCATGCATATTTTCTTCAAGAAGATACTTCCTTTCGGGTTGCTTTAACTCATCTTCACCAAATAGAATTAATCCCTTATCTTGTAGTTTTCTCATGGTTGCAGATGGGTTTCTCCATCCTCTATCAGGAATGGGACATTCCTTTTTTGTTATAGGATGAATTAACGGAATAAAGTAATCATCTGGAGCTTTCTTTTTATTTGGCCATGCCATTGAAACGCCACGATAAACTTTCCCGTTATCATCGATGTGTTTATACGCCCTTTCTCCCCCACTAAACTCATGCTGTTCATTTATCCATTTAGCAAATTCTTTATTCATTTCATTTAGGGAAATGTTTATTGACACTTTCTTAAATAAAGATTTGGCCTTATTTAAAATTACTTGCGCATTCTTCTTGGGTCTAATAAGTTCTGTAGATCTTAAAAATACATCTCGATTCTTGGCAAAGGCAACGATATATTCATGTTGATATGCAACTCCTTTTGAGTCACCTTTTGGATTACGTTTATCCCAAATAATTGTTCCTAAGTCATTATCTTCTCCAAATACTTCTTCTAAAATTTTAGTAAGATTTACAATCTCATGCTCATCCATGTTTATTAGAATTACACCATCATCAGTAAGTATGTTTCTTGCTAGTTTGAGTCTTGGGTAAATCAGACTTAGCCAGTCTGAATGATATCGTCCAGCAGTGTCAGGGTTTACTACCAAGCGTTGGTTGTATTCATCTTTTTGTCCGCTATCAAACAATTCCTGTTCCTTATCTGCTGTAAAATTATCTTTATAAACAAAGTCCTTTCCCGTGTTATAAGGGGGGTCTATATAGATCATTTTTATCTTACCCAAATAACTTTCCTGTAATATTTTGAGTACTTCAAGATTGTCTCCCTCAATGTATAGGTTTTCAGTATTGTCAAAATCAACCGAATCTTCACGTATGGGACGTAAAGTTTTGGTTGTGGGTAAATTGGCAGTTACAATGGATTCTTTTTTCCCAGGCCATTCTAAGCGGTAGCGTTCTTTGTTACCTTCAACTACAGTATGATTGAGTTCCTGCTTTAAGAGGTCAAAATCTATGGCTTTGCCTTCAGCTCCTTCCGTAACACAATTGGGAAAAAGGGAGGCCAGTTTTTCAAAATTCTCGTTCACCATATCGGGTGACATAAGATCGAGTTTGTCAGTATCCATTAATTATCTTTTTTATTTGAAACTAAAAGGATTATAACATCAACATCAAGAATGTCTGCAATTTTATGCAGAGTTTCCAGGCGTGGCTGTTGACGGTTACATACGTAGGCATTAACCATGTTGTAACTCTTGCCAAGTTTCATGGCTAACCATTTTTGGCTTCTGCCCTGCTCTTCAAGCACTTCTTTAATGCGATTCATAATAAATTAATTGCATGTAAAAGTACAAAAAATGGAACAGGACACTAAAAAATGAGATATATGTTTATCGTTTTGTTGAGTATTATTGTAAAATGAACTATCCGGAATTTCCGGATAGTTCATTCTTTATTTGCGGATTACGGTAAATTCAATACTCCTTCGTCTTCAAAAGATAAATAATTGTCGGCAGTAAGAATAATATGATCAAGAACTGGAATTTCAAGAAGAGATCCTGCTTTTTTAAGCTTGGCAGTAAGGTTTTTGTCAGATTCGCTTGGTTCAGTGTTTCCTGAAGGATGGTTGTGCGCTAATATGATGCTGGAGGCATTTGCTTTAAGAGCAATCTGAAAAATGATTTTTGGATCTGCAACGGTTCCTGCTGTCCCGCCAGAAGAGATTTTTGAATAACCAAGGACTTTGTTAGCACGGTTCAGGCAAAGAATCACAAATTCTTCACGGTATTCTATCTGGTCGCTCCAGATTGAACGAAGAACTTCTGCTGCATCACTGGAACAAGCAACTTTTCTCATATCAGAGTACTTTTGCTTGTTACGATAGGTGATATTAATTTCTGCGAGATTTGAGTTGAAGATATTAACTGAACTATTCACTTTGTTTACTCCTGCCCTGAAGATTTATATTGGCTTCTGGCACGCCGTTAATTAAATTTTTGGCGTTACTAAACCGGAATAAAAATTTTAGAACAAGTGTTCATGTCACTTCCGATGAAATCGGAATGAACGAACCTGAAAGGCTGAAGGAAGCATTATATTTTGTTTATGCTTCCGGAAAGTACTTAGTGAGAAATATTATTGTGAGGTTAACTTTGACGGGAATTTGATGTTACGGTTAGCCCTGCGTAGGTGCTGCTCTTTTTTTTGATAAAAATTTGTTTTGTCAAATTGACAAATTATGCTAAAAGAATAAGCCTCCGCAAAGCAAGCCAACGCTTGCTTGCTTTTTTTACCCTTTATTAAATGAATTTTTCAGATACGAGGTTGATGTTCCGCAATTATTGTATGATTGAAAGGGGCATGACAGCAAAGAACTATAGAACGATTGTTCGGCATATGGAGCGATTACTTGAATACTTAAAATCGGAAAGCATTAAGAAAGTAAATGAAACTGCAATACGTGAGTATTTAGCAGCAACCAGCAATAAAAAAGTCTGGTCACCAAAAACATACCGTACTCATCTACAAAGTTTCAGAACATATTATAAATGGTGCGTGAATAGGGGAATAGTAAAGAAGAATCCAACAGATAGAATTGAAAAACCAAGGTTGCCTCACAGGCTTCCACGTTGCCTTACAAAATCAGAAGTGCAAACGGTTTTTGAATATGCTATTCAGTACAGCTGGCTATATAAATTTGAAAGAACAAGAAACATCGCCATTCTTTACACCTTTCTTTTTACCGGAATGCGATTAAATGAATTGCTCCACCTAAGATTAATTGATGTTAACATTGATTCTCAGGAAATATACATAGACAAAGGAAAGGGTGGAAAAGATAGGATTGTACCTATACACCCTCAACTTTCAGGGATTTTGAGAGGTTTTATTCAGGAAAGAAACAGAAGAAGAAAAGAATCAAAATGGTTTTTTACCGGAATTCATTCAGATAAACGATTGTATGAAAAAAATATTCATGAAATTTGCCGTAAGATTTCAATAAAATCAGGTATTAAGTTTACCCCTCACATGCTTCGCCACACCTTTGCACGTCTCGTTTGTGATGCAGATATGAATCTTTTCAAGTTAAAAGAGATTCTGGGGCATAGCAATGTGAGTACGACACAAATATATTTGTCGGTTTCAAGGGAGGGAATAAAGAGAAGTCTTGGAAGCGTCTCTTTCCTTTAAAAATTTATAGGATGCTTAGATATTTGTTCCTCCAAATGTGCCTTTGATGCTCCCAGATAAATCGTTGTGGTTTTGATGTCGGAATGTCCCAACATCTTGGAAAGCGCAAATAGATTACAACCACCTTCAAGCATAAGTGTAGCAAAAGTATGTCTCAATATATGTGGATAAAAATAAATCCCACTTTTGGAACGGAGTTTTTCAACAAGTCGTTTAATTACTGATTCTCCCATTTTATCGTCATTTATAAGGGATGTGAAAAAATAGGGGCAAAACTTCTTTAAGCGTTTTCGATCTTTTATATAGTCGGCAAGTATTTCAATGAGTAAAGGATGTAGAGGAAGTATTCTGTCCTTCCCACATTTACCAAGCCTTACATAGAGGGTTCTATTTTCTAAATCAACATCTATAAGTTTTAAGTTTGTTAGTTCTGCTTTGCGTATTCCTGTATATAGAAATGTAGCAATAATAGCTATTGCCCGTAATCGCTCAAATTTGTAGGTAAAAGAGAAGTTTTTAGTCCAATCCAGTAAGTGTTCAGTTTGAGTTTTTGTAAGACTTTTTGGTAATCGCTGAGGAAGTTTAGGTTTAGGGATTCGTTTGCATGGATTTGCGTCAATAATATCCTCATTCACACACCAATCTAAAAATAAACTTAATGAACTTAAGCGTAGCCGTATTGTAGTTGCTGCCCAATTATTCTCCAATTTACCTTTATAAATCCAATCCTCAATTATTTGTTTTGTTAGTTCTTCAATTTTTTCAATATGGGCAAATCTTTGAAACCATCTGAAATCATTTTGAAACCATTTAATAGTCCTGGGGGTGTTTCCTTTAAAGGTTAATGAATATTGGCAGAATCGGTGATGGAGTTTGTTTATTTCAGACATGATAGATGACCTACGGATATACTCCGTGGGTCGTCGGCACATCAACTTGAGTGTTTTCGTAAGTACTTTTCCCGCTTATAGTGCGGAAAATGGAGCCACCTATCGGAATCGAACCGATGACCTGCGGGTTACAAACCCCACTGTTGTGTCATGGTTTCTCGAATTCCGCTATATAAGCGGCTTAATAGGTTTTGCTTAACAAAGAACAATTGAGTGCCAGTGACCTACGGGCAAAACTATTTTACCTGTGAAAAATCGAAAATCAAGTTTTTGAATATCCTTTTGTTTTAATTGTTAGTTGGACAGCTCTCTTGGGGTTGCCAATTAATTGCGATATTTGTAAAAACATGATAAAAATTACACTAATATGTATATATCTAAATCTGATTTCTTGCTTTATCTCCAGTGTCCTAAACATTTTTGGCTTTGGAAGAAAAAACGAGAAGTTGTTCCTGATGTTAAGTTGTCTGACTTTGCACAACAACTAATTGAACAGGGAAATGAAGTTGAAGGGTGGGCGAGAAATTTATATCCAGAAGGAGAAATGGTCGAATCTCGGGAAATGGATGCCGTAACAGATACTCATAGTTTATTAGACGAAGGACAAAAACAAATCTTTCAAGCTACTTTCTTTGCAGATGGTTTGTATGCCATGGTAGATATTTTGGAATGGAATGCGGAAAATCAATATTGGATTATTAACGAGGTAAAGGGATCAAGTTCTCAAGATGTAAAAAAAGAGGTGCACATAGACGATGCAACATTTCAAAAAGTTGTTTTAGAAAAGGCAGGATATGCTGTTGGACAGGTGAATCTCATTGAGATCAATAAAGAATTTCGTAAAGATGGTGACATAGTCCCCAAATTGCTTTTAGAGAAAACAGATATTACAGAAAAGGTTGAGGAACTTCAGCCAAATATTGAAATTCAAATAGAAGACGCTAGACGATTTCTGGATAGAGAGGAAGAACCAAGAGTATGTAATTGTATTTATAAATCACGAAACAATCACTGTCCCAGTTTTTCGTATAGTCACCCCGAGGTTCCTGATTATTCTGTACACGATATTGTGCGTATTGGATCAAGCAAAAAGAAGCTTAAAGAAATGGTAGATAATAATTGGCTCCATATTGAGGATATTCCACTGGAATATAAATTATCTCCAACTCAAACAAATCACGTGCATACTACTATCACGGGAGATACGATTATTAAGGAGGATAAAATAAGAGAGGAATTGTCAAAATTAGAGTATCCGTTATATTTTTTAGATTATGAGACGTTTCCTAAAGCCGTTCCTGTTTTTGATGACTGTTATCCATATCAACAGGTGCCGTTTCAGTATTCCTTGCACATATTGAACGCAACTGGCGAAGAACTTATCCACAAGGAGTTTTTGCAGACTCAATTTGAGAATCCTATGAGCAATTTAGCTCATCGGTTACGTGAAGATATTGGTGACAGAGGATCTGTTATTGTATGGAATAAAAAGTTTGAAGGAAAATGTAATGAAGATTTGGCAGGAGCAATTCCGGAATTATCCGACTTTATTCTTGGAATAAATCAAAGGTTTTTTGATCTCATGGAGATATTCAGTAAACAGTATTATGTTCATCAGGATTTTAAAGGAAGCTATTCTATAAAGAATATTTTACCAGTGCTTGCTCCAGGATTTTCTTATGAGGGATTAAATATTCGAGATGGGGGTATGGCTCTTACTGGTTGGAAGGAAATGATTTTTGACGGAAAAACATCAGAAGAACAAGCAGAAATTGCCTCTAATTTATTAGATTATTGTGAGTTAGACACCTTGTCGATGGTGAAAATATTAGAAGCACTAAAATCTATTTAGTTTACACCCTCTTTCAAATAGACTTCACCTATCTGTCCCACTTTACGATTTCCTCAATTGCCTCTTCATCAGACATATTAAGGTCTTCTAATTCCCAATCCTGGAGTGGCATATGATCTGATAAATATTTCCGCCAATGCCAGTTGCTTGTTGTATTTTTTGGCCTACATTTTGTTTTTACAGGTAGGAACATGTTGTGATCAACCCCAAACACTTTTTGCCATTCCGGGTCATCGAAAACTGAGTTACTTTTTCCCGATACTTCTAAATGTAATGGGTCTACTAAGACTTCTTTTTCATTATCGGATGAGTTCTTTTGCATCAATCTGAGTATATTTGGTTTGATCAAAAAAGCACTTCTTTTTGTTTTTAGAATTTTTGTAAAGTGGTTATCAATAAAAAGGAATATGGGTGGATTTAAGTTTTTCTCCATTATAAATCCCCACAAACAACTCCTTTAAACCAACAATTATTAATAAAATCCGATCCGAATTCAGAATGTTGTTTTGATGCTGCTCCTTAATCATAATTATATCTCTTGTAGAGGGTTTTGGAACATTTTCCGGGTGAGTATGCCATTCTCCCAAATAAATCAAAGTACCCGCACTATTATAAAACTCATAATTGATAATTATTTGAGCAGCATCTTTATTCCGTTTAAATAATCTTCTTGAAGATTTATCAAACTTGTTCGGTACAGTTATCTTTTGTATTTCAAGATTCTGATTAACTATCTGACCAATTAATATCCCTCCAGCTTCGTGTTTTTTAGAAGTGTCTTGTTGATACATTTTGAACATTCTCAGAACTTCTTCTGATAAATATATTTCATGATTATCAATGACAACTTTTTTCATAAATTTTAGCTAATAACTAGAGATCCTTGCGGATGTTGTTCCATATCTTTGTTTTCCTTAATTTTTAGTTCTTTCATGGAATATTTTGATCCAATCCATGTAACCGCTTTTGATTCACGATTGTTGTTTGCTAAAATATCATTAATAATATGAAAAACTCCAGATAAGAAAAGAACTATGTGTGATTGAGAATATGGGGTATAAGATGTCTGGCATCCGGCTTCTTTTAAAAACAATGCAGGATTACCATTTAAGTATTCTGATTTGTCGATAATATTTTGTTTGAAAAATCCATCAGTAAAAAAGTCTGAATACTGTTTTTTGTCTTCAGGATGAATATATAACATGTGTCCTCCTAATAAATACGGTTCTACCCAAAAGAAAAATGTTGGGACTATTATTTCTTTGTCTTGAATTTTAGTGGCTATGAATTGTTCTGTGTTTTCTTTTCCAATACACACAAATAGATAATCCGATGAATTGATAAAGTCTGGTTCTTTATCAATTACTTCAACAATTGATTTATTTCTCGTTTGTACTTTTATTAGTGGATCTTTGTGCTGTATGAATTTTTTAAGTTCTGTTACTTTTGGTGATCTAATGTTTGCAAAACCTAGTAAATGCCTTGGAATGTTCTCAAGAAGCAGTGAATCGTTATCAATAAATTTATATTCATTAATTCCCAAAGAATTCAGAAAATAAATTAAGTTTGAACCAATACTTCCTACTCCTCCAACAGTAAGAGACCATGTTTTCATTTCAGGGTTTCCACTACTTCTTCTGTTTAGTCTTTCTTTGGTAAAATCATCAAATTTATATCTGATGATATTTTGCGAAGCTTGCAAGTTGCTTAATGCCAACTGAGGAGTTATTGTGCCTGCTCTAAAACCGTTTCTTGATGTAATTATTGGTTTGTGTTTCCAAGCATAGAATTGTAAAGAACCATTAATATTTTTTTTAAAGACTATAAATGGGAATGTTATGTTCTCTTTGAGAAATTTCAAAAATGGTTTATAAATTTTGGGTGACTGTTTTAATATTTCAATGATTTCCTTGTTTGTGTAGTCAAATGGAGGATTCCCAATAACAATATCATTGATGAAAAAAGCTTCAGTTTCTGTGAATTTGACATTTGAGAAGTTTAGAAATTCTTTAACACGATCTGCATTTTCATCATTATTATGAATTATAAGTTTGTATCCCTTAAAATTTGTATTGAGTAAAAATACAGGTACTTTATCTTTTAACTTAGAGTCATCTGAGATTATAGATAAGCAGCTATAAAGATCTATGTTGTCATTTTCTGAATATTTATCTTCCCAATAAGCATTGAATTCATTTTCAAAATCTTCATGATTTTCACCAGCAATCCCAGATTCAATTATTGATATTGCCTTCTCAAAACAACTTTTAACAATATCGTAGGGAAAAGCGGGATTGGTTTTTATTTGATTATCATCAAAAGTGCAAACTAAATTGTTTGAGTCTATGTGTGGTACAGAATTGATCTTAATAAAACCTTCCCGAGTAATATATATTTTTGGAATTACAAGTGGAAATTCATAAGGAAAGCAGATATAAAATACTTCATCGGAAATTGTTTGACTTTTATAGTCTTGAACTTCACTTTTAACTTCCCATGCTTCAACAAATTTCGTTAAACTGAGAGTTTGTATTGTCTTTTCATCGAGTATCTTACATTTTCTCCCTTTTTTAAACTTCTCAAATGCTTCGCTCCTGGCTTTCGAAAAATCAATCATATTATGCACTAGTAGCATTACCCCTGATTACGTCAGGATTTGAAAAAACTGCAGCTTTAGAACCGGTATTTTGAGTGGTATTATTGCATTTGAACCTTGGCCCAAGATGCTTTTGCCATTTCAAACAAGCTTCTCTTTCATTGTCATTTTCAATAGCTTCTTCTGCTGATATAATAAAGCTGTTTAAAGCAGTCATAAAATATTCTTTCCTTGTTTCGCTATAATCACTAAACAGATCCTCTCCTTTTGGAGTTGTGGGTCTTCTGCATACAAATTCGCGTTTTAGTTTGTCTCGAATATTTTTGAGGGTTTCATACAGAGCTTCGTCATCTCTAACAGATTCAGAATAGTTTTCAGTAGCTAAGATTGTCATTATGATACCTGGAGGCATATCTCCTTTTTTGTAATCACCCCAAGCCTTCAAGTACCGCACAATTCGTCTTAGTTGAACATCGCTTTTTCGAATATCTTCAAGCCATTTACCATATTCTTCATGCATTTTAGTTTCTAAAATGAAATCTGGATTAAAACCTGACTTTGCTCTTACTTCAAACCAAACAATAAATTCAATGGGATTACTTAATATCCAACCTTTCGCTTTATGTGCTAACTCTGGATCATTAACAAAATAATACATAGGTAAATCAATGTGATACCCTTCTTTATACACCACTCTTATACAAGTATTTTTATCAATTACAGTATCAGTGTGGTTGCCAATACTATTCATTACCCACTCATGAATTGTTGATGGGTTTGGTCTTTGATCACTATCAAGATGCCCATTAAAATATACTCCATCATCCAAATCATAATCTTCATCTACAGGATTAATTATAGTATCCATAACATATGATCCCTGAGCATGAAAGGTCGGACTATATGCAGGTTTGTTTTCGGAAAAATAATGTTCAATTATATTTCTAAGGAGATTCCTTGTGGTTCTGAGCTTTTCTCTCCTAGCATCAGTTAATCTAATAACTGAATTAAAATTTGAAAATAAATGATTGCAATTTGCCATATGTTTATTAGTTTATTTTATATGATTTTTTTTCTTTAAAAAACGATTCTATTTCAGGTCGTTTTTTGTATATCGTTCCCTGATCATTGCCTTTTCCGCTAATCAATTCTAATGATTTCTTAGAGGCATTGTCTAGCTGAACAAGATACTCCTGATCAGAAGAAATTGCAGCACTTGGAATCCTTACATATTTTACTGATACATTATTTGCTTCATTGATAGTATCCATGAAATAATGATTGAATGAGCTTTGCCCTGTCATGAAGGTATCAAGTAAATCATGTCTCCAGTGTCTAAATGATCTTCTCCTTTTAAGTCCTGGTGTTTTTCCACCGGTTAGGGACAGACTGCTAACTGAAAGAATGCTTAGAGAATCATACTCTTTGTCTTTTCCAACAAAGAATTTCAACGCTTCAATAAAACCAACCAAGGAGGGATTATTCGCCCAAACACCTCCGTCAATAAACTGCTTATTATCATAGTATGAAATCTCAGATAGTGGGAAATAGGTTGGTGCAGCAGAAGTAGCGAGGGCAACATCTACACAAAATGCCTCATTATCCCTGTCTAGTATTGTGTGATCATACTTAAACACCCAAGGTCTGGCGTCAGTAATGGAATATGAAGGAATACAAATTAGATTATTTACATCTTGAATTTTCTTTTCTTTAAAAATCTTCGTGAGAGCCTTTTTTAGGGTTTTGTCTTTATATTTTCCTTTAAATAGAACTTGTTTTAGGAATCCACTAACTTTATTTTGATGAGGAAAGATTTTAGGTCCTTCCTGTTGATAGAACTCTGAAATTTCTTTTGCTGGAATCTTTAAACTTAATGCTAGAGCAATTAAGCCTCCTGTTGAAGTTCCACATATCATATCAAAATAATCTGATATGTTACAATTATATTTTTCTTCAAGATGCTCTAATATCCTTGCAGAGTAAAGCCCCTTAATTCCTCCGCCATCAATTGCTAATATTTTGAACTCTTTTGAATTATTCATTTTTTTTAATACTTCGTTCATTAACCGTGCCGTTATCAACTGTGTCATTATGACATATTATTGTTTTATATACATAGTTATTTTTGTTGAGGATTAAAAAGCCCTACATCAGAATGCAGGGCTTAATTGAAGCATTTTCCTTAAAGCCTAAGATGTAAGGATAAAGGTAGTTTTTGAATCGAAAGGAAAGATGTCTTGTTTATTGCTGGAAAAATTGTTGTTTCTCAAATCTAGGTCATAGATTTTCTTTACTCTTCGTCGATTATTTTCATCCACAATTATAGCAATTCTAAAGACCACCATAGTCATTTCATAAATGCTATCCTTTTGAAAATCAAAAAGTAAACATAGTTTTAAAAACACCAAAAAGATCACAATAATCCAAATAGACTTTTTCTTTGATTGGGGATTCTGTTCTTTGAATAACATAGCACATAGTTTTGGTTGATAATTGGGTTAATTGTCATGTTCGGAAATATTTCAAAGAACACCGAGTTCTCACGCCACACGACGTAAAAACGTCGGAGTACAATGAAAACCGGACAGATTAGTTTAACACACAAAGAGGATTTAATCAAGTTTTTCTAACAGATCAGGGGATGTATAAAAAAACCAGACAATTGTCTTGACCAATAGCTTCTTTTATGTTATTGATAACAATCCTTCAAGCTCTTTCAATTAGGGCAAGGAGGTACCCGGTTTATTCCGGGTTTTTTTATTTACCCTTTTTCCAATGAGAAAAATTGTGATTCGGAAACGGCTAGTAGGGGTTGAAATTAACCTGGGGGTTGGTGCAACAATCTGTTTGGATTATGCATCTCCACCAATAGTTAAATTCCTACAAGAAAGCTACCAGAAAGATCCGGACTGTATCGAGGGTGATGTTGATTACTTGTTTCAAGTAAAAGGGACGGGGTTGTCGGAAAAGGAATCTTATTGGGGCATTTAAAATCCAATCCCAGTAATAAAGGCTTTCCCTGACAATTTTTAACCTACTATTCCCCGCTAAATAGTCCTTGTAAAATTTATTCCATCCATGGTAAGGGAGTCTTTAAAAAATTAATTCGGGGGGCTTATTTGAGGTGCCTGATTATTTGATGGCTAATATTAGTCAGTGATCAATTCATTAAAATCATCCAGAACCTCTTTATCAAAACTATCTAAGTAAACTTCAGTAATCTTAGTGTCGGAATGTCCCATTCCCTCACTAATTACTGCTATGGGAACTCCCTTATGTTTTGCAATAGTTGCCCAGGAATGACGAGAAACATAACTGGTTAGATTTGTTTCTATTTCACATAATTCTGCGATATTTTTGAGAAGTCGATTGTATTTTAGGCGTTGGTCAACCACATCTCTATATTCCAGTTCAGGGTTGCCAATTCGCCGAACAATCGGGAAAATATATTCATCCTTTGTTTTACTCTCTATATAAGGTTTTAAGATTCGTTTAAGTGGCTCAGAAAGTTTAATGCTGTATTCTTTTTTCGTTTTACTGCGAGTATATTCCAATCGTCCTTCAACTAAATTACTAAGTTTAAGAGAAGCAATATCTACGAAGTTAATGCCCATAGCATAAAAGGAGAAAAGGAAATAGTTCTTAGCGTGCCAAATTCTGGTATTTTTCTTTAGCTCTTGCTTTTCAATAAGTTCAATAATGTCTCTGCGAACGGCTCTTTTCTTTGTTTTAGTTGTTTTAATTGTATATCCAGTAAAAGGGTAAGTATCATTCTTTGCTACTCCTACTTTAACCGCCCTGTTATAAATCATTTTGATAGTTTTCATATACACAGCAATAGAGTTGAGAGTAAGCCCACGACCTTTAAGATGATTTTCAAACTGAATAATGAATTTATAATTAAGTGTATCAAAATTGAAATCTTTACTCTTCTTAAATAGTTTTACTGCTTTCATTGTAGAATCTACCGATTTGGCATAACTAAATCTTTCTGCTTTTTCCAATTCCCTTACAAGTTCTTCTGTAAATTCATAAAAAGACACTGTCGCATTTTCTGATACGATTCTTGATTTAATTTCGCTAACGGTCAATTTATCGATCTCACCACTTTCTTGTAATTTACTAATGATATCAAAAGCTTGTAGTTTTTTTCTCTGGATATTGTTATTTAATCTGGTAACACTTGTCACGACCTTATATGTTTTTTTTACGAGTAGTTTTTCACTATCCCAATCAGCTTCTTTTAAATTATACCCCAAAGGAATAGAAGTACTTTTTCTATTATGGATAATTCTTAAAATAAGGGGATAGGTTTTGTCGCTCTTTTCTCTGCGAGTATCTAATAAGATTTTTACATTTGTACTCATATCATACCATTTTATGCTTGCAAAAATACGAGATTTGCAAGCCATTTGCAAGCAAAGACAGGAATAATATGAACTGATACGATTTGATATGAATCGTTTAACTCTGTATATCAGATATATAAACTCCAATAAAAATGAATGAATTCATAAATATAGTGACTGGCAGTCAAGAGGTCATCGGTTCGATTCCGATATTCTCCACCAAAAGAGTCTTGTAGATATTTCCACAAGACTCTTTTTTAATGCAAAATATTAATTTTACTTAATAACAATTTTGCGTACTTCAGTGAAGTTGTTAATTTTTATTTTAATAAAATAGAATCCTTTTGAAAGGTTCGTTAGATTTAGTGTTTTTGAATTCCCATACCAATCAAAATTATCTATTTCATTACCAGTTATATTAGTTATACTAACATTGGCTTTATCAAAATCAACTTTCCCATGAAATTCGAGTTCCATTAGTCCGTTTGAGGGATTTGGAAATATCGAAATGTAGGATCCAATGTTATAATAGCTTTCATCTATTGAGACATAAGCACCTCCATCTAATGGCACATCAGAAAATGTAACTAGATTACAGGCTACAATCAAATGTGGGTTAAAGCCAGCATCGCAATCAGAACAAGTAACTCCAGTTACGCAATCGGGGTGATTGGGATGGCAATAATCCACATAATCTTCATAAAATACATAACCCATATCAATGTTTTCATCTGCAATGTAAGGTGTAATATCATAATCGTACCACTGGGCAATAGTACCGGGACACCAGCCAGCACGATTATGATACCATGTTCCATTTTGGGGTTGGCAAGCATCGGGGTTAGGGTTACAAGTGTACCAGTTATGCTGCTCAAAAGTTTCTTCACCATTTACCCATATATGATGGGTAGCTTCATAAAACTCTGCTGCATTACTTGTATTCAAGTCTCCCCACCCATGACCTGTTGAAACAAGTTTCAAAGTTGCGGTCTCTGAACTCTCAGGGAATATGTGACTAACATCCACAACAGGTTGTAAATTGGCATAGTCGCCAAAAGCATAGGTGCTATCCCAAATAATATCAATATTACTGTAATTATGCTGAGGTGATCCTTCATTGAAATTTAATTTCAGGCTCCATAAATAACCATTATCCAAAGTACTACAGTTTACTCTGAAAGAAATTTTCCCCTGTAAAATCGACATATAATCGGTTAAATCTATTGTATGGGAACAAGCCACGCCATAAGGTGTAATATATCTAATAATTTCAACCCATTTGCCATCATGTCCTCTTGCATCTAAACTGGCTACTCTGTCCCATTCACCACAACCACCATCCGGGCAGCTTAATTCAAGGGTGCCAATTATTTGACCAAAAGCTCCCATGTAAGATGGTAATTCAGCATCAACAACAATTGATGGAGTACTAGTATTAAGCCATACATCATCCACAGCAAGTACTTCAATGCCTTCAACATCGCTAACAATGTTAATATTAACCGTTTCAACGGAAGATGAACCATAATTGTTAGTAGCAATAATCGTTAATTGGTAATTTCCATATTCAGGGACAGGCCACCATCCTGAATAATAGCCATCACCCCAGTCGGTTGGGTTTAATGTTTGTCCGTTTATTTCAAACCTAACACTTTGAACTGAAAATAATTCAGGGTAATCAATAGTTACAAAAGTTGCCAATTGAACATATCCCAGTTCGGGCACAAGCACATCTCCATCCAACGGGCTACGTGCATCAATTTCAGGAACATGTGCATTAGGGTCAATTACCTGAAAAGTATTTCTTACAGGATCGGCAGGATCATATATGTCATCTCCGGGCTGGGTTGCTTCAATTACAACTTCACCGGCTATACCCTGGAGAGTTATTGTATTACCATCAAGAGTTGCTGGGCCCGAGATTACTTCAAAAAATACCTCAAGACCTGAAGTTGCTGTAGCTTCCAGATCAAAGGGAGTATCGGTTGTAAGGTGATTTGGTATTTGCGGAAAAGAAATTGCTTGATAACCGGGATCAAGTGTTCCATTAAAATTGGAAGTCTCTCCGGTTAAAGCAAAATTCATTAGTTCACCATCCCTTTCACCATTACCTATTTCATTAACAAGGTGCGTAATAGAGGTGTTATTACCTCCGGGTTCACCCTGATTAAACTTATAGTACAATTGTAAGTTCTCTTCGGTTCCCGTCAATTCATTATCAATTATATCCTGTATTTCACTCTGTGTTAAACCTTTATCCCAAACACTTACCTCATCAACTCTACCTCCATAAACAAAGTTAAAACCTCCAAGTAAACTTTTGCCTATACCAAAAGGTACATCAGGGTTCGAAAATGTACCAGAGGCCGGTGAGCTGCCGTTTAAGATACCGTTAACGTATAACAATACTGAACTACCATCATATACCCATGCAATATGTTGCCAAGCTTGAGGAATTGCAGTATTTGCCGGACCAACATACTCATGAAGACCGGTGGTGCTTTTTAAACGACATTCCATAACACCACTATTTAGCTGAATCATATAGAACTCACCATCACCTGAGCCAGATCTGAAACCCATATAGCCTTGTCCATAGGCATATTCATCACAATAAAACCATCCGGTAATTGATAATTCAGTAGTACCCGTTACATATTGACCGGCATCATTTAATATTACAAAATCATCTTCCCTATCAAAGTGAAGATATTGATTTGATTGTGAAATTAGAAAAACAGGTTGCAACAAGACTAATAATAGCATTGCAATGCTGTGTACTTTGTAAATTTTTTTCATGATAATTAGTTTTAATTATTAAATGTAAAATTCATTATTTTCAATTACGGTATCCACCATATTTTATAGTCAGGAGTATCACCTCCACCTTGATTAGCTATTGCCTCTGCACAATTTGCAGAATTATATTCAACTTCAGAAGGCGGATAAGGCATTCTGAAATGATTGATAGCCTCCCCTTCTCTTGGGGTCATACCAGTTCGGCGTACTAAAGCATAAGCCTCCCACGGTTGCCTGAATGCATCCAGCCAACGCTGGGTATAAATAAACTCGAGTTTTTCTTCATCTGTAGTGACATTCCACAATCCAAATATGTTTAATACCGATGATGGACCTAAGCTCGGAGGTATTGGAACCATTTCCGGAAAAGTTAATCCTGACAAAGGTAATTTTGAGTTGCTGGCAACATTCATCCACCAATCTACAGAAGTATTTAATCCATTCATATATTCAATATCACCAAGAGAAGGGTCATAAGGAAGACCGATGCCACGAAAATATGCTTCAGCCATTATAAAATGAATTTCAGCACCTGTAATTATGGGTATTGGCATAAAATCTTCATCTCTTATTAAAAAATATTCAAATGGAGAATAAATACATGTTTCACCCTTTATTGCAAATGCACCTGAATTGTCGCGATGGGAATCATATGGGATACCCCCCGATGGTGGTGTATTTATTTCAGGATATTGTGGATAAGCAACCCATTGGTTTACATTATTCCCTTCAAAAAAGATATATGCCCTAGGATCAAAAATTCCACTACCATCAGTACTATCATGATTAGAAAGCTGATGCCAAATATTGGAACCCATCCGTAGGTTGTTATGTTCTCTAAAAGCCCAATTAAGGCTAGTATTTTTAAATCCCATCTCTGCAGGCCAAATACATGCACTTTCGCCAACATAGGTTATAAAATCATACCCCAAAAATACGGGTCTGTCATTTTCAACAATCTCCCTAATAATTTCACCAGCAAGTATTGGTTCTTTTTCACTCATTCGCATTGCATATCGCATCCTCAATGAATTAGCAAGTTTTTGCCAATTTAACATTTGGTCGGCACCTCGAAATAAAGGATCAAAAGCTGAAAATGTAACAAAAGGTTCTTCATTTATAGCAGTTATATCTATATTTTCGTCACACCATCTTAATTCTTCGAGCAAATATTTATAAATGGATTCCTGGGAATCAAATTTTGGGCGTAAGTATTCTAAATCCTGAAAACCAAAGCCTGCATCAAAAAGTGGTATATCGCCAAACATATCTGTAAGCTTAAATGTTTTATAAGCAAGCACTACCTTTACCATTGCTCTCATATTGTTTACTTTACCTGATGAGGGCATTTCACTAAACCTCTTTTCCAATTCGCGAATGGCTGGAAGTGTGCTATAATAATTACTCCACATACTTTCAGTTCCAAGAGTAAAGTTTCCCCAGGCATCTTTGGTTAAAGCTGCTAACTGTGTTTGTTTATACAATATCTCATTATTGATGTAGAACTGCTCATTTCCGCTTAGTATCAACGACTGAATTGTACTATTAAATAGCGATCCATCGCTGGCAGTAGTAAAACCGTAAGGATTAGTATTTATTTCATCAAAATCCTTTGTGCAAGAAACAAGGAATAGTATCAAGATTATAGTGGTAATAGTATATCGAAGTGATAATTTCATATGATGTAATTTCTGCATTTTTACTGTTTTTTTAATTATTACAGATTAATAATTTCGAGATTAAAAAGAAGCACTTAACCCGAAAGTTATTGATCTGGAACTTGGCATTGATGCCCATTCAAACCCCTGTGCATTTCCGGATCCCATTATCCCTTCAGGATTAATTTTATCAGGCAATGTTGTATAAATGTAAAACAAGTTCCTTCCAACAAGTGAAATACTAAGACTTTGAAACACCTTTGTTTTATTCATTAATTTTTGGGGAAATGAATAAGATAAAGATATCTCACGCATTTTTACCCATGTATTTTCAACAATACCAGGAGTAGAAATAAACTTTCCCCAACCTCCTGCATTTGGTAAATATTTATAATAATAATGCACAATTTTATCATTTGGAGTACCATCTTCATATACTCCATCAAGCATAATACCAATGTTGCTTGTGTTGCCAGCAGGATCAGTATATGGTAAACCTCCTCCTTCTCTTTCAATTAGTGTTTCAGGGCTTTGACCGGTTTGAAGACCAATAACATAAGATCCGGCATAAATATCCCCTCCCCATTTAGTGTCAACAAGAGTTCCTAATCTAAATCCTTTATAATAAAGTTCTGTATACCAGCCACCAATAAAATCAGGAGAAGCATTTCCGATGGGAACCCTGGTATCTGTAATCAAATACTTTGTACCTTCATCGTTTACTATTGGCTGACCATTTTCATGATACACATAATCGTAACCGTAGATGGTACCATATTCATCACCCTCGCCTAAAGCCATAGCAGGACCATTTAACCCCCATATGTCAGCTAATGGAAATATTTCGGCATTTGGACCGAGGCTAACAACATAATTTCTGTTTCTTGACAAGTTAATTCCGGTTTTGAACAATACATTGTTAGTTTGTATAGGTACCGCATTTAATACAATTTCAATTCCATTATTAGTGAGGACACCTTCATTTATGGTAATTCCTGAAGCGCCTGAGGAAACAGGAACAGGTAAACTTGGAAGAATCTGAGAATATGAATAAGTATGATAATATGTAAAGTCAAAATCTATTCGGTTTTCAAAAAATCCTAAATTAACACCTCCTTCATAGGCATTAACCCGCTGAGGGGTTAAGTTAAAAGGCGGAATTGAAGATGGAAACGAAGATGTTTGCTCTCCTCCAAAAAAACCTGTATTATAATAAAAGTCAAGCTGATAAGGATCCGTATCTGTTGCGGTTTGAGCAATACCCCCGCGCAGTTTCACAAAATTCAACCAATGTGCTTTATCCACAATATTAAATGCTTCGGAAGCAATGAAACTAACCGAAACTGAAGGATAAAAATATGAATTGTCTCCAGGAGGTAATGTAGATGACCAATCATTTCTTCCCGTTAATTCAAGAAAAAGGTAGTTATCGTACGAAAAGTTTATAAATGAAAATACCGAGTTATTTCTTTCTCTGCTAATTCCTTCTCCTGTTACAATACTTTTTGCAGAGTTACCTGGTTTGTCAATAATAGTATTACCGTTTTCATCTGTAGAATATGTGGTTTCTGTAAAATTAGCAAACATGTACATATTGGGATAATACCAAGTTCCGGAATGTCCGCTGATTCTATAATAATCATAGTTCCAGCGACTAGCTCCTAACATAAATTTCACATTAAGTTTTGAGTTAAATAGATTTTCTTTTTCAATGTTAAGGAATGCCTCAAAAATATCGGAATAAGTTCTGTTTAAACTTTTACCATAGTACCCATCTGTTAACCCAATTACATCAATTGGCTTATTATGAGTTTCCGACTCTTCCAGAGTAAAATCCCTTCCAACCCTGCCGATGATATTCAACCAAGGTGTTATATCATAAGTTAAGGTGAGAGCTCCTAGATATTTATCTCTCTTTTTAGTAGTATTATTGTTATAATAATTCCACCATAAGTTAGGATTAACATATAAAAACGGATAACCTTCCTGAGGGTTTTGTGAACCATCGTCATATGCATAGTTCTCTTTATCTATCCCTTGGTAACTTCTTGGCCACGAATATAGATATCCTTTGCTAAAGGAATTTGCTTCTTCACCTAAAATGGGACTATTCAATCGATTATAATTAATATAAGAAAATGAAAGATCGGCTCTTACTTTATCAGATATTTTTAGGTTAGCACCAAGGTTAATAGTTGTACGGTCGTAATCGCTATTGTCAATAATCGCCTTATGATCCTGACGTGTTATGGAAACACGCATTGTTCCTAGTTCACCACCACCTGATGCTGAGATATTATGTGTTTGTGTAGATCCATTATGAAAAGTAGACTTATAATTATCAGGCTGAGGTGAATATGATCTCATTTTTCCATCCCACCAACTAACCTGTTGTCCTTCCATTTTAGGACCCCATGAAACAGCAGAGCCATAGTATCCAAATTCTGCTGCGGAAGAAGAAGTTTCACCCTGTTGATTTAGTATCAAATTATCTGTGCCATAAATTCCGGGATATAATAAAGTATCACCACTCATGGGAAATGATGGTGGTGTAAAAGAGATGGGCCCTCCATGACCATAAGTATTTTGTACTTCCCTGTATCTGTATGGCTGTATCATTTTGTGTGTAAAGTTATATGTAACACCAATTCCTTTTCCTCCTTTCCTTCCTCTTTTGGTTGTAATTAAAATTACACCGTTGGCACCTCTCGAACCATATAATGCAGATGCAGCACCTCCTTTTAGTACGGTGTAGTCTTCAATATCCATAGGGTTAATATCTCCAATGGAATTTCCCCAGTCTGTACCCCTTCCAATATTTGTAAGCCCTGATGTGTTTTCCATTGGCACATTGTCGACCACAATTAAAGGCTGGTTATTACCTGTAAGATTGTTGTTTCCCCTGATAGTTATTCTTGTTGATCCTCCATCTACACCATCACCTTGTATAACTGATACTCCTGCTGATCTTCCGATTATGGCATCGAGCACGTTAGGAGTATTGGATTGTACAACTATGTCAACATCAATTTTTTGGGTTGAGTAACCAATTTCCCGTTGCTGGCGCTTAATACCTAAAGCTGTTACAACCACTTCTCCTAATTCGTTGGCTGATACGCGCATAAAAATATTGATTATTTGTTGTTTTCCAATTACAATTTCTTGTGATTCATAACCCATAAAGCTAATCAATAAAGTGTCGGTACTTTTAATACCAGAAAGGGAAAATCCACCATCAATATTAGTTACAGTACCTACAACCGTACCTTTAATAATAATTGATACTCCGGGTAAACCCATCGCATCCTCTTCAGAAATTATTCGACCTGAAACCGTTCGATCTTGCGCATTAATATTGGAAACAATAATGAGTAAAACCGTAAGCGTTAGTAGAATTTTTTTCATATCAATAGAAATATTATTATTTTAATTGTTCTTTATTCAATACACTACTTCCATTTTGTTTAGCAAATATACCGCACGACCTTCGTGTAATTAATGTTGCAGGCAATACTAACTGCTTATTATTCTGTGGTGTTCCCTTAATCTCATCCAATAATATATTAACTGCTGATTTTCCAATTTCCTCAATAGGCTGAGCAACCGCTGTAATAGTGGGATAACTAAATCGAAACAAATCAATATCATCAAAACTCACAATTGCCAAATCCTGCGGAATACGGATATTCATTTCATTGAGATATTCCATACAAGCTACAGTAATACTATTATTAACAGAAAATATAGCATCAATTTTAAAAGGAGGTTGTATTAATTCACGCAATACCGTTCTTACTTCTTTATGTATTTCAGAAAAGTTAATAGTTCGGATAAATTTATTATTAACCCTCATTCCATTATCTCTTAATGCACTACGATAACCAAGTTCTCTGTCTTTTATGGTACTTAAGTATGATGGAGAGATATTGAGCAACCCAATTTTTTGATGCCCATTTCTTATCAACTGTTCTGTAGCTTCGTATGCTCCTGTAAAATTATCAACGCCAACAAAATTGCTTGATAACTTACCTAACCTCCTGTCAATTAAAACAAAAGGATAATTTTCCTTCTTGAGTTGCGAAAATATTGCAGCATTTTTCTGAGTCGTTGAAATGATAAGCCCGTCAACTTGTCTTTCTTTCAACATATTTATCAATTCAATTTCTTTTTCAGGATTTTCATCAGAGCTGCAAAAAATCAAATTATAATTATGCAGGCTTGCCACCTCCTCAATTTTCTTGGCAATTTTAGCATAAAACTTGTTTGAAATATCGGTCACGATAAGTCCAATAGTATACGATTTGCCAAGTCGTAAACCTCGTGCTACTTGATTGGGTCGATAATTTAATTCTTCTACCTTTTCCTTAACTCGTTTTATGGTATCATAACTAATACCCTTTTTGCGTCCCTGACCATTCAAAACAAAGGAAACCAGCGTTTTTGACACGTTAAGACTTTTGGCAATATCGTCGAGTGATGTTTTCTTCAAAGTGCAATATTATTACTAAATCAATTTAGTTTCATATACTTCTGCTATACAGACTGTTAAACAATAAGCAATAAAATTGATGGTAAAGTTAAACTATTTTTTATTACTGAGGTGTACAATTAATTACTTTGTTGAATTAGCAATAAATAGTTAGTTTATGATGAATCATATGGAAAAACAACTTAGGATAGATTTTTTGCCACAGATTATTGTATAGCTAGCTGCAATGGCAATTAGATAACTGTTGAAATTTTGAGAAAAATCAGGCATTGTTACGGGTGGGGTAACATTGAAAAACTTTGAAGATTAGAATGATTAGATTATAATGATCATTGATATTTCATTCTGTTATTTTTCTTCTATTTTCTTTATTCTCTCAATTAATTCCTTATTTTGTTTTTGTAAAGTTTTTATCATTTCAAGTTGTTCGGTAATCATTTGTTGTTGTTCCTGTACGGCTTTTACCAAAGGAACCACAAATTCTGCATAGCGTATACTGTAAGGAGTTTTATCGTTGGGCGGAGTTTCCACACCGCTGAAATCGAAGCCGATTTCCTCGGCTGCCTGTTCAACTTCCTGAGCGAGGAAACCTGTATATACTTTTGCTTCCTGCTGCTTTCGGGCTTCTCGCATAGTTTCACTTTTTTCAACGCCTTCGCTTGCTCCCATAAACTTATCAAGCTTTTGAATATCCCAGTGAAAACTAAGCGGACGAAGCTTAAGGATAAAATCCAGACCTTGTACATTTTCATTAATATTTGTTTTAAAACGTCCATCGGAATAAGTACTCCAGCCAACCTGCCCACCTATGAAGGAGACACTAGTATTTCCAATTCTGAAATAATTACTTGCCGATACTTTTACATTATAACCAAATGCACCTGTATTTCCCAGATTATCATACCCGTCTGAAGTGCCTGCATCTGCCCCAATAGCCGTGTTCTGAGATCCTTCAGTATTTACATACAATGCGGATCGACCAACAGCGGTATTATGATGTCCACTAGTATTTTGATCCAGTGCAGAAGAACCAATTGCAACGTTATGTGAATCGGTATTTGAATGCAATGCATATCTACCAATTGCAGTATTATGTTCACCGCTTATATTTGAATAGAGTGCTTCAATACCTAAACCGGTGTTATTATTACTTCCATTATCTGAATTACCTGAATTAGAACCCAAAAACACACTGTAAGCATCACTTTTACCATCTGTAAGATTATTTATTGAAATATTTGAAGTTCCCGTAACCTCAAAATCCCCATTAATGCGCACCAAATCATTATCAAATTCACCATAAATAAGAGGGGAACCGCTTTCTGAATTTTCTATATAGAGTTTATTGCTACTGCTTTCATTTTTACCAGCCTGATAACCAAGAAATACACTTCCTGAAATGGAGCTACCACAATTACTTCCAGCGTCTGCTCCTACCACAGTGTTCTGAGATCCTTCAGTATTTGAATACAATGCGGTTCGACCAACAGCAGTGTTATGCTGTCCGCTAGTATTTTGATCCAGTGCAGAAGAACCAATTGCAACGTTTTGTGAAGCCGTATTTGAATGCAATGCATATCTACCAATTGCAGTATTATGTTCACCGCTTATATTTGAATAGAGTGCTTCAAGACCTAAACCGGTGTTATTATTACTTCCATCATCTGAGTTACCTGAATTAGAACCCAAAAACACACTGTAACCATCACTTTTACCATCTGATAATCCATTTATGCTCGTTGCTCCAGTAGCATCATTAGCCCAGCTTAAGGAACCGCTCCCATTAGTATTTAATATTTGTCCATCTGTTCCATCTGCGGCAGGAAGTGTGTAGGTGACATCGGCAGTTTGTGCTTGCGATAGAAAACGTGTATAGTTTGAACCACTACCGGAGGGCTCATAAAATTTAAGAGATGATGCTGATGTTCCATTTGCAAGCTCTAAGCTGCCATTGAACTTCAATAGATTATTATCAAATTCACCATAAATAAGAGGGGAACCGCTTTCAGAATTTTCTATATAGAGTTTATTACTGTTGCTTTCATCTTTACCTGCCTGGTAACCAAGGAATACATTACCGCTTCCATTGTTTGAATAACCGGCAAGTGATCCAATTGCAGTATTATGTTCACCGCTTGTATTTATAAAGAGTGCCTCAGCACCTACTGCGGCATTATAGTTTCCTGTTGTACTACTATAGAGTGACATATCACCTATTGTTGTGTTGCTACAACCTGTTGTATTATATTTGAGTGATTCGCTACCTACTGCGACGTTAAAATTTCCTGTTGTACTATTATAGAGTGAGGTCTTACCTATTGCGATGTTATAACGTCCACCAGTATTGCTATAGAGTGAGGACATACCTATTGCAGTATTACATAATCCGGTGGTATTTTTATTGAGTGCATCATTTCCGACACCAACGTTATAGTTGTTAGATCCATTATCAACAGCACCTGCACCACTACCCAGAAAAACACTATTGCCACCGGCTTTCCCATCCGAAAGGTCGTTAATACTCATGGATTCTGATCCTACAACCACCCAACTACTTCCATTATAAAAATAAAAACCCGGACTGCCATCGGTTTGGTAAATTAATAATCCTGTTTCGGGTGTGCCAATCAAGTTGCGCTGAGCTATGTCCATTCGTGGAATAAGTATTCCCTTTGAAGTTGAACTTACATCTAACATAGCTGAATTATCAGCAGCAGTACCGTTTGTGTTTATTGCAACTCCCTGGCTAAAAATATTCAGACTGCCAAAAAGAAAAAACACAATTGTAAAAAAATGAGCAATTGTTTTCATAGCAAATAATTAATGGTTAGTAAAAATTTTCATGACAATTATTATTCTCTTAAATAATAATTTTGTGTTTAGTTACACATAGTAAATTTTATGTCGATCGTCAGTTTATATCGTTATATAGGCATATTATTCGATCTGCCTATTTATATGCAAATAGATACTTCTGGTAGGTGTGAGTAAATGGAGTAGACTAGTGATTATAAAGAATTTACGAAAATACAAAAAAAAATATGTAATTCAAAATAGGATATAAAATATTAAAACATGGATGGATAAATAATACCAATTAGTTATCAAAATGAGCCTTATAAAACAAAATATTTTTCTGCTTCTCAAATTAAAATATTTGTTGCATAGCCATAGTTACGGAAGAAATATTTTAAGAAGATAAGATGGAAAAGATAAAGATTTTAAGGCTCATTTTGGTGGCTATTTGGTATAACAACTATAACTCCAAATTACTGATATAGATTGTTTCTTCATGCCTGCGACTTTCTATTTCTTCTTGTTAGAAAATATTCGTTACAAAAAATTGAGAAAAGATATTTTAGTTACCTCTTCCCTCAAACACAGGAATAAACTGGGTTAATAACGCAATATTTTGAATAACTGTTGATAATAAAAATTTATTTACAAATCCATAAGACCCTAATTATCCAACTGCTTCCACGAACTACTAAGGTAACAATAAATATGATGATCTGAAGAATTTACATATATCTCACCTTCTGCCGGACTTGAGGGTGTGGAAGATCGAGGGGTTAATTTCAATACGTCATTTATGGTTACTTTGTTGATATCAAACTCCCCATAAATTAAATGAATGGAATGAATTTATACAATCAGGTAACAGAACATTAATAGAAAGAGCGGAATGGCTTCAAATAATTATCAAGGCTTTCGAGGAAACAATTAGTGAGATAGAGGATTATGATTTAAGTACAATAAGCATTGTTCCATCAATTCCACAGTCAAAATCTGCCTTTTCACAAGAATTCCCATTTCTAAACCTTCCAATAAAGAACGACGAAAAAAAATTTTTAAGTTTTTATGAATACTATGACGAATCAACACCTTTTTCAAATGAATTCTTTTATTGTGAGATGGATTTTCTATATAATCTGGATTATGAAGATGAGACTATCGAAATTACAGCAAACAATCTGGTAGTAAAAATACTAAAGAAGCGTAAATATATTTTTTTTCAAACTGATGATTGGCCAGTCATTAAGATAAAAAGGAAAATACTGGATAATAATAAAGACTTCAAAAAAACTATAAAAAAATAATCATAGACAGCACTCATATTTTTGATGAATTAGATACAATAGAAGGTGTATCTAATTTAACAAAGGAGAAATAATTTGAACAAACTGTGGATAACAAATTACCCCCCACTGGCGCGCATATTACAATGCGTGCCCCACTAAAAAACCCCTTCTTTCGATTTTACATTTAGTGCATCATTAAACTTAATTTCAACATCATCCTGTTTAAGCACCCCATTCGACGATAATACAACTGGATATCTCAAATCAAATTTTTCAAAAGCAGATACAAGTGCATAATAGTCAAATTCATTTCTTACCATACATTCCGTTAATCTGCCTTCATTCCAAAAATGCACATAATACAAATCCATACCACAATCATAACCATAAGTTACTACCACACCCTCATAAACCTCAAACTCTTTATATTTTTCCCTAATAAAATCACCAATACCTACTTCTCTCAAATCCGATTTGAAATAAATGGCATTACCAACCAACTTTACCAACTCATCAAGAGTTTTTACATTACGAACATCATTTTCTAAACCTTTCATACATTTAATTTTTTTAGTAGTTTATCTATCAAATATACGAAAAAATCAAACATAAAACAACCTAAAACACCAGTATTTACAGGGATTACAGCAATTATTTATTAACATTTTTAAGTCTAAACCTCCCTGCCTGCCGAAGTGCAACATAGGCAGGAACCTCAACCTTAACTCAACCTTAACCTCAACCTAAATCCCCCTCTAAACCTCCATCCCCAAACATATTTCAACAACAATTCATAACATATCTATTTAATTTATATATTTGGGGGTCTGCTAGAGATAATTAACATGATAAACAATTCTGATATGTTTACTAAATTTAAAGACAAAAACTAGAAATAATTACCAATACATAATAATTAAACATTTGTAAATATTTAATCACGACTAAACTATAAATATTCTGCCTTTTTAACTATTTGCAATAAACAATAATGTATGATGTTTATCTACCGTTACCCAACATAACCGTCAATCAATCAAATAATTAATATTTAATAGGTTTTTACTAACTAAGGTTTTTTTACATATTGCATTAAAAACTAAATTACCACCAAATGAGAAAACTTTAAATATTATACATTATAACTTTAAATTTTTCTTTTCAATATACTTCCAAAGTAGCATTATGCACTTTACGATCATAATGTGAACAACTAGTTAAGACTGATATTATAATTTATTAAAGAATAACACTAACCAAAAGGTAGGAAATTTTGGTTTATCCGCCGGAGTTCTGTCACGATTTTATCAGGATATTCAGGACGAAGGCGGATTATTTAAACAAAATAAAATAAACCAATTTAGGATAAAAAACAATAACATAACCACCATGAAAAAACTAAAACTTTTTTTATTAGCAATTCTTTTATGTACAATCTATTCAGTAACAGCACAGGTATCCATCACTGGTGATGGCAGCGACCCGGATGGCTCAGCAATGCTGGACGTGAAATCTACTGAGAAAGGCTTTCTGCCTCCACGGATGACAGAAGCACAGCGTAATGCTATAAATCCCCCGGCAACCGGGTTGCTCATTTATCAGACCGACGTAACACCGGGGTATTATTATTATACCGGTTCAAATTGGATAGCAATAACAAGTACTGGGTCTGGAGCTATTTCAACCTCAACCTGCATAGATTATGATGGAAATGCCTACCCAATCTGTACCATTGGAACCCAGGTGTGGATGGCAGAAAACCTACGGGTAACACACTACCGTGATGGTTATGCAATTCCAAATGTGACTGACGTTGTAACATGGATGAATCTCTCTTCGGGTGCATATTGCTGGTATGGTAATGATGAGTCAGCCAATGAGCGTTATGGAGTTCTTTATAACTGGTATGCCGTAGATGACAGTCGTGGACTCTGCCCCAATGGCTGGCATGTTCCGACTAATGCTGAATGGACCACTTTTACGACTTATTTAGGAGGAATTTCGGTAGCCGGAGGAAAAATGAAAGCTAACAGCAATTTGTGGAATAGCCCAAATACAGATGCAACCAACAGCAGTAATTTTTCAGGTCTTCCAGGTGGCATCCTTGGCGCCGAGGGTACGTTCTTCGACATTGGCAACCACGGCTTCTGGTGGTCTTCTACAGAGTACTTGTCAAGCAGCGTCTGGGACCGCCTCCTGTATTACAACGACGACGATGTGAACGTATCCTACGAAGGTAAGCATAGTGGCTTGAGTATCCGTTGCCTTAGGGATAATTGAAAATTTGGCTATTTGACTATTTTATTATTTGGGGTATGGGGCGAAAACCCATCGAAATTTTTTTCAAATGGGATTACATTACGATTTACCCGTATACAAGTCCTGCTATGACCTTTTGCTGGAAATATTTCAGTTTACAAAAGAATTTAGCAAGGAGTATAAATATGCTATTTGGTACGAGATGAAACGAAAAATTACGTTGGGTAATACGCAATATAAGAAATTGGGCAGAAAGCGTAAATATGAACGAATTAACAATAAATAAACTGTGTGGTAAATTGAAAATTTGGTATTTCAAAATGCCCAACATCTCATATTGCCATCGTTATATGCAACCAGTAGAAATGACAAACGAACTTTGAAATAAATAATGAATTTAAAAGTGCGGAGTCAGCATGATAAACTCTGACAAAAATAAAATGAAAAAGTTTACAATTATCCTATCAGTTTTAGTTACAATAGCAATGACAACCAACGCCCAATGGCAGCTGGCAAACGGACCTTATGGTGGAAAGGTAGCTTCAATAGCTACAAGCGGGTCAAATATTTTTGCAGGAACATATGATGGTGGTGTGTTTTTGTCAACTAATAATGGAACATCATGGACAGAAGTGAATAATGGTTTGACAGATCTTAATATCAGATCATTAGCCATAAGTGGTAACAATATTTTTGCAGGAACCTACGGTGGTATGTTTGTGTCCAATGATAATGGAACATCATGGACAGAGGTGAATAATGGTTTGCCAAATAGTATTATCATGGCAATAGCTACAAGCGGGTCAAATATTTTTGCAGGAACATATGGTGATGGTATGTTTTTATCAACTGATAATGGAACATCATGGTCACAGATTAATAATGGATTAACATATAATTATGTATGGTCAATTGCTGTGAGCGGAACAACTGTTTTTGTAGGAACACAAGGTAGTGGTGTGTTTTTATCAACTAATAATGGAACATTATGGACGCAAGTAAATAATGGTTTGACAAATTATGATATCATGTCGTTAGCCATAAGTGGAACAAATGTTTTCGCAGGAACATCTGGTGAAGGTGTATTTTTATCAACTAATAATGGAACATCATGGACAGAAGTTAACAATGGTTTAACAAATTTTTATGTTAGGGAATTTGCGATAAACGAAACAAGTGTTTTTGCTGGCACTTCTGGTGGTGGCGTGTTTTTATCAACTGATAATGGAACGTCATGGAACGAAATGAATAATGGTTTGACAAATAATGAGGTCACTGCATTAACCATAAGCGAAACAAGTTTTTTTTCAGGAACATATGGAGGTGGTGTATTTTTTTCCAATGATAATGGAGTATCATGGGTACAGGTGAATAATGGTTTGTATAATACTACTATCAATTCATTAGCTATAGATGAAACACGTGTATTTGCAGGAACAGATGGTGGTGGTGTGTGTTTTTCCAATGATAATGGAACATTATGGACAGAAGTGAATGACGGTTTGACAAATAATTATGTCCTTTCATTGGCCTTAAGTGGAACAAATACTTTTGCAGGGACTAGTTATGGTGGCGCATTTTTATCCACTAATAACGGAACATCATGGACAGAAGTTAATAATGGTTTGACAAATGATTATGTCTCCTCATTAGCCATATATGGAACAAGTATTTTTGCAGGAACCTATGGTGGTGTGTTTTTATCCAATGATAATGGAACATCATGGACAGAAGTTAACAATGGTTTGACAAGTTTTTTTGTCAATTCATTAGCGATAAACGAAACAAGTGTTTTTGCTGGCACTTCTGGTGGTGGCGTGTTTTTATCAACTGATAATGGAACATCATGGGTACAAGTTAATAATGGTTTAACAAATACTTATATCTTTGCTTTAGCCGTAAGTGAAACAGCTGTTTTTGCAGGAACATATGATGGTGTTTTTGTATCCACTAATAATGGAACATCATGGACAGCAGCGAATAGTGGTTTGACAAATTATTTCATCAATTCAATAGTTATAAGTGGAGAATATATTTTTACAGGAACTGCAGGAGGCGTGTTTTTATCCACTGATAATGGAACATCATGGACTGAAATGAATGATGGCTTAACTAATATTACTATCAATGCATTAGCCATCAGCGAAACAACTGTTTTTGCGGGAACTAATGGTAGTGCAGTTTGGAAACGTCCTTTATCAGAGTTTGTTGGTATAAATGATGTTTCTTCCACAAACCGTGTTATGAACATATATCCTAATCCCGCTTCTGATATGATAACAGTAATAATTGACCCAAGTATTAATCCTTCTCTAACACTGAAAATTTATAATATAACGGGTTCTTTAGTCAAGACGGAATTGGTTAAAGAAAATCAACAACAAATAAACGTCAGTGATTTAAACAACGGAATATATATGGTTGAAATTAAATCAAAAAACGTGACATCAAAAAAGAAATTAATAATTAATTAAATTAAAACTCCAAGCAGCAAACTTTAAAGGTAAATCAATGGAGCAAAAAAAAATTGTGCACATCAAGGTGCGGGGTGTAAACCTTTTTTAATTCCTTAGAAATCGCCAGGGATACCGACCTGCATTGCCAGTTTTGGCAGGCGGGAGTTCATCTTAATGATTCTGATCGCAAAATCATAGTCTTACCAATTTGAAAAAAGTATAAATTAGCATTGTATTACTGTGTGAGAAATTACAAACTTTAAAACTAATTAATAATGAAAAAGTATATTATTGCACTTGTTGCAATTTTGTTATCAATATCTGGTTATTCACAACATGAAGAACAAAAATATGTCCCTGAAACTGATCCTCTTGTATTGGAGAAACTGGAGCAATGGCAAGACATGAAGTTTGGCTTGTTAATGCATTGGGGAGCATATAGCCAATGGGGAATAGTGGAATCATGGTCAATTTGTCCTGAGGATTATGGCTGGTGTCAGCGCAAAAAAGGTAAAAATTATGATAACTATTTTGAATATGTAAAAGAATATGAAAATTTAAAATCAACATTCAACCCCGTTAATTTTGATCCGGAAAAGTGGGCAGCAGCAGCAAAAAATGCAGGAATGAAATATGTGGTCTTTACAACAAAGCATCACGATGGATTTTCAATGTTCGACACCCAGCAAACTGATTATAAAGTTACTGATACGGGATGTGCTTTTCATTCTAATCCAAAATCGAATATTACAAAAGAAATATTCGATGCATTTAGAGCTGAAGGATTATGGGCAGGAGCTTACTTTTCTAAACCCGATTGGCACAACGATAATTACTGGGACCCCTATTTCCCGCCAAGGGACAGAAACGTAAATTATGACCCTGAATTATATCCTGAAAAATGGAAGAAATATGTCGACTTTACCCATAATCAGATAATGGAATTAATGACTGACTATGGAGAAGTAGATATACTTTGGCTTGATGGTGGTTGGGTTGCCAAAGAATCAAAAGAAAATATGAGTAATTGGTATATTAAAAAAGCTATGGACACAAAATCCGGCTTTTTAAAAAGCACAATAGTTAACCAGGATATTCGTATGGATGAGCTCGTTTTGAAAGCCCGCGAAAAACAACCCGGCTTAATAGTTGTTGACCGTGCGGTTCCGGGCAAAAACCAAAATTATCTAACTCCCGAAAACCGTGTTCCCAAAGAGGCGCTCTCTTATCCATGGGAATCATGCATAATTGCAGGGGGAAGCTGGTCGTGGATTCCAAATGCAACATATATGAGTGGAAGAAAAGCAATTCAGTTGTTGGTGGATATAGTTGCTAAAGGTGGTAATCTTCTTTTAAATGTAGCACCTGGCCCGGATGGAAAATGGCATGATGGGGCTTATGAATTATTTGAAGAAATTGGAAACTGGATGGATGTAAATAGTGAAGCCATTTATGAAACCCGTGCCATAGCACCTTATAAAGAAGGTAAGGTATGTTTAACCAAAAAAGATGACGCCATATATGCAATATATCTTGCAGAAGAAAATGAAACACAGATACCTTCCAAAATATGGCTATCCTCAATAACTCCATCAGTTGACACTAAAATGATCTTATTGGGTGATAATCAGGAGCTAAAGTGGGAAACAGCGGGTAGTGGTTTTGTTGTTTATATTCCGGAAAATCTCCAAAAAAAGCCACCATGTAATTATGCATGGGTAATAAAAATTAATAACATAAAATAGTTAATTCACTCAAAATGAAAAAGTATTATCTAATTTTTATATCTGCTTTTTATATTTTTCTTCTAACTGAATTTAACAGTGTTTGCGCACAAAATATTGAAACCGATACTACCCGACTCGAGTGGTTTGGTGATGCAAAACTTGGAATTTTCATACACTGGGGAATTTACTCCGTTAATGGCATTGACGAATCATGGTCGTTTTATAACGGGTATATTTCACATGATGATTACATGAAACAATTAAATGGCTTTAATGCTATTAATTACAAGCCTAAGAAATGGGCTAATATTATAAAAGAGAGCGGAGCAAGGTATGCTGTTATTACTTCTAAACATCACGATGGAGTAGCTTTATGGGATAGCAAATACAGCGATTTAAACGTTGTTAAAAAAACACCTGCAGGCCGTGATTTATTAATGCCATTTGTAAAGGGACTAAGAAAAGAAAAAATTAAAGTAGGCATGTATTACAGCCTACTGGATTGGTCGCATCCCAACTACCCAAATTTCACACGAAACGAAAAACGCTATGAAAATGATACTATTCGCTGGGAGAAATTTGTGAAATTTAATTTTGGGCAAATTGAAGAAGTGATAACTAATTATAATCCTGATTTGGTTTGGTTTGACGGCGACTGGGAACAAAGTGCTGAAAAATGGCAGGCAAAAGAAATTCGTGAATTACTTCTCAAAAAAAATCCAAACATAATAATAAACAGCCGTTTGCAAGGTTACGGTGATTATGCCACCCCCGAACAAGGCCTTCCTATTCGCAAACCAAAAGAAAAATACTGGGAATTGTGTATGACCATGAATGATTCATGGGGCTATCAGGGTAATGACAAAAATTATAAAACCCCTTACCAGATTATCCGAATATTTGCCGATGTCATTTCTCTTGGAGGCAATTTACTACTTGACATAGGACCAAAAGCTGATGGAACAATACCTGACAAACAAGTCCACATTTTAAAGGAACTTGGCAAATGGACAAAAAAAAATGATCAGGCAATCTTTGGAACAAATGCCGGCATTCCAAAAGAATATTTTGATGGGCCTACTACCCTCTCAAAAGATGGGAAAATACTTTATCTCTTTGTTACAGGCAAACCAAACGGACCAATTATGCTCAAAGGTTTGAAGAATAAAATAAATAGCATCTGGGTAGTTGGAAGTGGCATTAAACTGGATCATGATATAAAAATGAAAGCATGGTGGAGCAAAACTCCCGGCCTTGTTTTTATAGATATTCCAAATAATGTCCTTGACAAATATATTACTGTAATTGCACTTAGTTTGGCGAATGGAGAGATTGACCTCTATTGATTGTGTTTTTCTATTTATATCATAAATCTTCAAAGTTTAATTTTTCAGGACCAGACAAGATAAATATCAGGTTGTGTGATTTTTAATCATTTAAGTCAAAAAATAATCATTCAAAAATAAAATGATAATGAAATACAAATCAGTTCTAATATTTCTGGTGACAATATTAATTGCAAGTTGTAATTCGGTAAACAATATTAAATTTTCAACAGACACCTTCACAATTGTCATAGATCAAAATGGAAATATCACTCAAATGCTGGATAACAAGGTAGGTGATGATTATATTGCAGCTGAAATGTCTTCACCATTATTATCGATAAGAGTTGATGGAAAAATTCTTTCACCCATTTCTATGGACCACAATAATGAAGAACTGATATTTCAATTTGATTCAATTGAAACCATAGTACGTATTGAAGCTAAAGCAAAAAAAACTCACATTAAATTTGAGATAATTGATGTTCAACCTAATAGTTATGTTGAACTTATAATTTGGGGGCCTTATCCAACAATCATAAATAAAAGCATAGGTGAAACAATAGGAGTTGTAAGAGGTCAAGAATACGCAATTGGGTTGCAGGCACTAAACCCAAAAACACTGGGTGGCTATCCGTGGAATGAAAATGATTGCATGCCGCAACTGGATATTTTCGAAAATGATGATTTCTCGGATTTAAGCGAAGAAGGAAAACGATATGTTCTTTATCGTGTTGAAGCAGCTAAACCTGAAGAATTTGGAAGTACGCTTCAAGCATACTGTCGAAACCGAAACAAAGATAGGGAAATCGAAAACTGGGGACATAAAAAATACAAGTCTCCAGCCTATGATGATGGAGGTGTAATAGGTTCCAAGATAGCCCTTTTTGGATGTCCTGTTGAACAAACTTTGGATTTTATTGGGAAGATTGAAATTGCAGAGGGATTGCCTCATCCCAAAATAGATGAAGAATGGGGCAAAACTGCCCGGACAGCAAATTCATCCTATCTGATTTTGGGGTTTGGGGAGGATGATATTGAAAAGGCAATTAAATACACCAAGATGGCAGGATTAAAATATTTAGATCATCCCGGCCCTTTTATAACCTGGGGGCATTTTGAACTGAATAAACAATTCCCTAATGGATATTTAGGATTGAAAAACTGTGTTGAAACTGCTGAGAGTCAAGGGGTCCATTTAGGAGTTCATACTCTCTCTAACTTTATAACAACCAATGACCCTTATGTTAGCCCAGTTCCTGATAAACGATTGGCAAAAGTAGGCTTCAGTAAAATAATAGGCGATATAAATAATTCACAGAAAGAAATAATAATCGAATCACCCAATATTTTTAGGCAAACCAGTAACAATAATCTGAAAACGGTGGTTATCAATGAAGAGTTAATAAGGTATGGAAGTGTTTCTGAAGAAGAACCCTGGAGATTACTTGATTGCCAGCGTGGGGCTTTCGAAACAAATCCTGCTAATCATAAGTCTGGGTTAGATATTGCTTTGTTGGCCGATCATGCTTACAAAGTATTTTTGACCAACGCCGAATTAACAAAGGAAGTAGCAATAAATATTGCCGAGCTATTCAACCAAACTGGACTTCGCCAAATATCATTTGATGGGCTGGAAGGCAATCGCTCAACAGGTATGGGAAACTATGGTGAAATATTAATGACAACCACTTGGTACGATAATCTGGATGAAAATATTAAAAGTCATTTAATTGCCGATGCCAGCCGGACATCCCATTATTTTTGGCACATTTATTCAAGAATGAACTGGGGTGAACCCTGGTATGCCGGCTTCCGCGAAAGCCAGACTGAATATCGCTTCAAAAACCAGAAATACTTCAAACGTAATCTTATGCCTGGTATGTTGGGCTGGTTCCTAATGACTAATCAAACAAGCCTTGAGGATATTGAATGGTTGCTAGCCAAAGCAGCAGGATACAATGCAGGATTTGGGCTTACGAGTAGTTATAAAGCTTTTGAGGAAAATGGATTAACAGATGAAATTCTGGAACGGATAAAAGTCTGGGAGCAAGCACGTTTAGATGGTGCTTTTGATAAAGAAACCAGAGAACAATTTAAAGATACAGAAAAAGAATTCCACCTCGAAATGCTTACTGATACTTCTTGGAAGTTAATAGAGATTATGCCTGTAAGACTTGAACATTCAAAAAAAGAAAGGCAACCCGGAGAGCCTTTATTTTCAAAAGTGACATTTCTTAATCCATCAGAAAAGCAGAACCTAAACTTCATACTATCAGCAATTGACGGGGATGTTAAAGATATTAAGCTAGAAATTGATAATTATAAGGAAATAATAATTCCTATCATTTTGAAAGAGGGAGAAACCATAAAGTTCTTAGATGGAATCACAGCTATGGTATACAATAAAAACTGGCAAAAAATAAATGAAATAAAATTAAATCCTGTAGTCTTAATTTCAGAAGAGACCTCCGTTAGCTTGGACTGTAATTTCATGGGAGGGAAAGAAACAAAGTTAATGCTTGAGATAAGGGTACTGGAGGGTGAAGGAAAAGTAATAAGAAAATAGCTTGGTGATTAAATTATAAATAAATTTCGTTTACGATGAAAATAATAATATTTGGGCTATTTATAATCATTTCCTCCATTTCTTGTATGAAAAATATTGAAAGCATTTCGAATGACAATTCAGAAATAATTGAATATAAGCTATGGTATAAGCAGCCGGCAAAAATTTGGGATGAGGCATTACCTGTTGGAAATGGCCGTCTGGGGGCAATGGTTTTTGGTGGGGTATTTAACGAACGCATTCAGTTAAATGAAGAAAGCCTTTGGGCCGGTAAACGTTTTAACACCAATAATCCAAACGCATTAAAAGATCTGCAGAAAAACAGGGAATTGATTTTTAACGGAGAAATTAAAAAAGCCTACGAGCTTGGTAACAAAAGTTTATTGGGAACTCCTCCTCAATTTCGCTCCTATCAAACATTAGGTGATATTTATTTGTCGTTCGACAGTTTATCTCCAGTTACAGAATATACTCGTGAACTCCATTTAAATTCAGGTATTGCCTCTACTGTTTTTACTAGTGGTGGTATAACTTACACCCGGGAAGTATTTTCTTCTGCACCTGATAATATTATTACCATTCATTTAAGTGCTGATATTCCCGGGACGATAAACACTACACTTTCCATCCAGCGGCAACAAGACGCTTCTGTAAAAGCAAATAAAAATCAACTTATTCTAATAGGTCAAATTGTCGATAAAACAACAGATACTCAAGGATCGGGAGGTGAACACATGAGGTTTGCTGCAAAATTATTGGCCATAAATGAAGGGGGGGAGCTAATAACTGATTCCTCAACACTACAGGTTAAAAATGCTGATGAACTAACCATTATTTTTACTGCAGCAACTGATTATAATCTTGAAAAATTAAACTACGACAGAAATATTGACCCCATTACTATTTGTAATAATATTTTGGCAAAAGCTGAATGTAAACCCTACGTTGAGATCAAAGAGTCACATATTAAAAATCATGAAAAGTTTTTTAATCGTGTTCAAATTAATTTAGGTGGAGAACAACTTACCTCAATTCCAACTGATATAAGATTAGATTCAGTTAAACATGGATACGATGACCCTGCTCTTATCGCTTTATATTTTCAATATGGCAGGTACTTATTAATAGGCAGTTCAAGAGATCCGGGGGTGTTGCCAGCTAATTTACAAGGTATTTGGAATGATCATTTTAATGCACCCTGGAATTCAGACTATCATACTAATATAAACTTGCAAATGAATTACTGGCACGCTGAAATTTGTAACCTTCCTGAAACAGTTGACCCTCTCACAAATATTGTTGATGAATGGAGAGAGCCTGGAAGAGTAACAGCAAAAGACATGTATGGATCTGAGGGATGGACCATGCATCATGCAACAGATATTTTTGGAAAAACAGTCCCGAATGCCGATATGAGGTGGGGAATGTCGCCCCTGAGTGGAGTTTGGATGACTTTCCCATTATGGAGGCATTTTGAATTTACTCTAGATAAAGAATACCTTAAAACTAAGGCATATCCCATAATGAAAGAAGCAATGTTGTTTGTATGTGATTTTTTGATTGAGAAAGATGGCTATCTGGTAACCAACCCTACTATGTCACCCGAAAATGCCTACATCCTTGATGATAAGGATTATCCCTGTCAATTAACTTATGCTGCTACAATTGACAATCAAATCTTAAAGGCACATATCGATCATTGTATCAAAGCAAGTGAAGTACTAGGAATTGATTATGACTTACATCAAAATTGGAAAGACATTTCTTCGAAAATACCACCGGTATTAGTCGGCAATGATAGTACAATTATGGAATGGATTGAAGATTACCAAGAATGGGATCCCGGTCACAGGCATATGTCACACTTGCTGGGTTTGTATCCTCTTGCACAAATTACACCAGAAACTCCTGAATTGTTTGAAGCTGCAAAAAACACCATAAAAAAAAGACTAAATCATGGAGGCGGACATACGGGGTGGAGCCGTGCCTGGATAATCAACTTTTTTGCCAGATTGCACGAACCTGATAAAGCTTATACACATGTAATGGCTTTGTTAAGAAAATCAACACAAAGTAATTTATTCGATAGTCATCCCCCTTTTCAGATAGATGGGAACTTTGGAGGGACTGCCGGTATTGCCGAAATGCTGCTTCAAAGTCACAATGACGTGATACAATTATTGCCAGCACTTCCTTCATCCTGGCCTACTGGTGAAGTTAAAGGATTATGCACCAGAGGCGGTTTTGAGGTCGACATCAAATGGGAAAATGGAGTAATGAACACTACCACTATTTACTCCAAAACAGATAATAAGTGCAAAGTGAAATATAAAGACAATATGATAAATATAGATATGAAAAAAGGAGATATTATTATTTTAAACGATAAACTTTATTAAAATGAAATATAAATTTTCCAAGGTAGAATTAGCATTTAACAATCATCTGAAGTTTGAAAAACAAAGTACGAAAATCCCTTACATAACGGTAAACAATTTTCCCAAGTTGGGATTACTGACTTCTCTTAGGTTTTTAGAATGGGTTGCTGAAAATCCTAATGGTGTAATTAGCCTTCCAACCGGAAAAACACCAGAATATTTTATCAAGTGGACAAAATATATACTCCAAAATTGGAACAACAAATCCATTGACGCTATCAGAAAAAAATATGGACTAAATCTTCACAAAAAACCTGAGTTAAGAGGTCTTCAGTTTGTCCAAATAGATGAATTTTATCCCATCAGTTCAAAACAACACAATAGTTTTAATTATTATTTGCGTGATTTTTATATCAACGGATTTGGTTTGGATGAAAAAAAGGCTTTGCTTATTAATGCTGATGATATTCCACTATTTAATGGTAAAAATTTCCAGGAAGTCTTCCCTGACTTTATGATTGATCTGCAACTTAGATATAAAGACTGTCAATCGAAGCAAGAATTTATTCAACAACAGTCCATCTATAAAATCGACCAATGGTGTAGCGAATATGAAGAAAAAATCCAGGAAAAAGGTGGAATCGGCTTTTTCCTTGGAGGTATTGGTCCCGATGGACATATTGCATTCAACGTAAGAGGTTCTGATCATAATTCAACAACTCGATTAACAGCAACAAATTTTGAAACTCAGGCTGTGGCAGCGGGCGATTTGGGTGGAATAGAAATCTCAAGAAATCGATTAGTAATCACCATCGGACTAAAAACAATTATTAGTAATCCTGATGTTGTTGCCATTATTATTGCTGCAGGAGAAGCAAAAGCCAAAGTAATTAAAGACACTTTGGAAAATGAAGTTTCCAACATATTCCCCGCAACGATTTTGCAAAAAGTTAAAAATAGCAGATTCTATCTTACTACAGGCGCCGGGATAAAGTTGCAGGACAGCCTGAATAACTATTATAAAAAAGACAACTGGACAAATGAGAAAACACAAAAGATCATTATCGATTTATGTTCGAAATTGGATAAGTATGGGCATAACATTACAATGGAAGATTTAAAAACTGATCAATATGCAAAACTAATTCCCAACCTTAATGAAAATACCGTTGATAATGTCATAGAACAAATTAAATCCAAAATAGATCTGGGACTTAAGAAAAAGAAAAATCAGAACTTTTTCCACACTGGCCCTCACCATGATGATATTATACTTGGATTGTTACCTGAAATTAGTCAGGAACTCAGGGAAGTTAGCAGTCGTTTTAACTTTGTTATACTTACTTCAGGTTTTACTGCCGTAACTAACACCTTCGTTATCGACTTACTAGAAGATGTAAAGGGATTTTTGAATGAAGATAAAATTGAAATGATTAACTATCCCGATTTTTTTGAAAATGGATATAAATTTAAATGGGACAAGGATGTTTATCATTACCTGAATAAAGTTGCTTCAGGAGAACCACATGAACGAATCAGGGCCGTAAGTCATAGGATAGTGCGTATTTTAACAGAAATATATAAGTTCAGTTCAATTAATGATCTGAAATTTAAAATTGATGAAATCCTTTGCCTTTTACGAAATTCTTATGACGGAAAGAAAAATTTGCCCGATATTCAGAAATTCAAAGGTATGATCAGGGAGTTTGAGGAGGAGTTAGTTTGGGCACATTATGGCGTTCAGGTTAAAAATGTACATCATTTAAGATTGGGATTTTATACAGGAGATGTCTTTACTGAACAACCAGAAGTTCATAGAGATGTTATGCCTATTTTGGAAATGATGCGTAAAACTAAGCCAACAATTATTAGCTTGGCCCTCGACCCGGAAGGAAGCGGCCCTGATACACATTATAAAGTGCTGCAGGCTATAGCTGAGGCTGTGCGGCTTTGGGGAAAAGAGAAAGATTTGTCGAATCTCAGGATAATGGGCTATAGAAATGTTTGGTATAGTTTTAACCCGGCTGAGGCTGATGTTATCGTTCCTGTTTCTCTTAATTCATTATCAAACTTCGATGAGTCATTCAGTCATTGTTATCTATCGCAGTTTAATGCTTCTTTCCCAAGTTATTTGCACGATGGAAAATTCAGTAAACTAGCTCAAAAAATATGGACGAAACAATATGAATCTATCAGGCTTCTACTCGGAAAATCATATTTTTACGAAAACGAAAATCCTAAATTAAGGGCAACACATGGCCTAATTTTTTACAAAGAAATGGATGTTGATACATTCCTATTGCAGGCAGCAGAGTTGAAAGATTCAATGGAAGGGACAGCTGGACTGTTAGTGTAATTTATTTAAATATTTCAATAGGTATATTAGAATAAATAGTTACTTTTGTTAGTGTCTATTTTACACTAACTAAATGCATGAATTAAACCCTTCTTTATCTGTTGATTGTGTTGTTTTTGGATTAGATACGAATGAACAAGCATTAAAAATACTGGTATATGAACGGGATATTTTCCCAGATGATCAATCAGGTAACAAAAACCTGAAATTCCCAGGTAATTTGGTGACTGAAGATGAAAATCTGGATGAATCAGCCTATCGCACACTCAATGAATTAACAGGCATGAAAAATATTTGCCTGAAACAGTTTCATGCGTTTGGTGACCCGGCCCGAATTAAGTACCACGAAGAAAGGGAATGGTCTGAAAGGCATTACGGAATAAAAATAAACCGTGTGGTTACAATAGCGTACTATGCTTTAATCCGCATCGACAAACAAAACCCTGATCAAATAAAAATAAAGGATAAGGTGCGATGGATCAATGTTGACAATGCTAACAACCTAGCCTTTGACCATTCTTTTATTCTTTCTAACGCTCTTGCAGCTTTACGTCAAGACCTGATTTTTCAAAATGTAATGGGATATGAATTACTTCCTAAAAAATTTACATTGAATCAGTTACAATCTATGTTTGAAATTATTTTGGGAACTAGCCTCGATAAAAGGAATTTCAGAAAAAAAATAGGGAAAGCTGGTTATATTGTTTCACTTGGAGAAAAACAAAAAGGCGTTGCACATAAACCTGCCATGCTATATCGTTTTGAAAAAAAGAAATTTGAAAAAAGTAAAGAGAACATAACAGCTTTCTTTATATAATTAGAGTTTAAAAACTAGAAAAAATGAAAATAAGATTAATTGTTGTTTTAATGCTGCTATCAGCATTCGTGCAAAATGGATTCTCTCAATTACCAAAAGAAACTCCTGAAGAAAAGCAAAAGCGTATGGAGTGGTGGACACAAGATCGCTTCGGTATGTTTATCCACTGGGGATTGTATGCTTCTCCTGCCCGCCACGAATGGGTAAAGAGGTATGAGCAGATGACCAATGAAGAGTATGAAAAGTATTTCGCAATTTTTAATCCCGATTTGTACAGTCCGAAAGAATGGGCAAAAACAGCCAAGGGAGCCGGAATGAAGTATGCGGTTATCACAACCAAGCACCACGAAGGATTTTGCTTATTTGACTCCAAATACACTGATTACAAGTCTATCAACACTCCAATTGAAAAGGATTTACTAAAAGAATGGGTTGAAGAATTCAGATCCGAAGGTTTAAAAGTTGGTTTTTATTATTCATTACTCGATTGGCATCATCCTGATTATACCATTGACAGGAATCATCCGTTAAGCAAAAAAACCGATGAAGAATACGATGAAGCCAACAAAGGCAAAGATATGGATGTGTACCGTAAATATATTAAAGATCAAGTGCGGGAACTATTGACCAATTATGGAAAAATAGACATTATCTGGCTAGATTATTCATTTCCTACCGGCAAACATGGAAAAGGTAGAAATGATTGGGATTCAGAAAATCTCCTCAAAATGGTGCGCGAATTACAGCCTGATATTATTGTTAATGATCGCCTCGACTTACTGGACGTAGAGGGCGGCTGGGATTTTACTACACCCGAACAATACAAAGTATCCAAATGGCCCGAAAAAAAAGGCATAAAAGTACCTTGGGAAACCTGCCAAACTTTTTCAGGATCATGGGGGTATTACCGTGATGAAACAACTTGGAAAGATACAAAACAGTTATTGGTTTTATTAATCGAATCAGTGAGCAAAGGCGGTAATTTACTGCTCAATGTTGGCCCAACAGCTCGTGGCACATTTGATTATCGTGCGAATGAAAAACTGGAAGAAATGGGTGAATGGATGAAATATAACAACCGTTCAATTTACGGATGTACCGAAGCCCCTCCTGAATTTAAGGTTCCCGATAACTGCCTTCTAACATACAATCCTGAAACAAATCGATTGTATATCCATCTACTTGATTACCCTATGAAATGGTTTACCATTGAAGGATATCAAGGGAGTGTAAAGTATGCCCAATTCCTGCATGATGGTTCGGAAATATTATTTGGAAAACCGAGAAGTAATGTCACTCATCAGGAAGTACAAAGCAAAGATGATATAATTTTGATATTACCAATGATAAAGCCTAATATTGAAATTCCAGTAATTGAATTGATTTTGGAATAATAAATTAATATCTATAGAATATGAAAATTATCAATCAAAATGCCTCAATAAAAGAGATTATTCTTGAAGTAGCTGAAGTTGCTAAATATCTTTGGCAGAGAGGTTGGGCTGAACGGAATGCAGGAAATATCTCTGTTAATATCAGCCATCTAATTACCGAAAATATAAATAAGTTGGACGATTTTCCTTTTTTCAAACTTAACAATAATTATGCTGAACTTTCAGGAAAGTACTTTTTTGTTAGTGGAACAGGCAGACGCATGCGCGATTTAGCTCGCAAACCACTAGATAACGCTTTGCTAATAAAGCTAAATGATAAAGGGAACGGCTATTGGATTATATCCATAAAAAAAGATTCAGTGACTAATTTCCAACCAACTTCTGAGTTACCCACTCACCTTGGAATTCATCAACTTATTATTAAAAGAGGAACTAACGAGAAAGTAGTAATGCATACCCATGCCAACGAACTAGTTGCCCTTACACAAATAAAAGAGTTTTGTAACGAGGAAAAACTGAATAAACTCTTATGGGGAATGCATCCCGAAACTATGGTATTTGTTCCGCAAGGTGTTGGCTTTGTTCCATACGTTACACCTGGCACTGAGGATATTGCCGTCGAAACGCTAAAAGTGCTTGAGAAACATAAGGTGGCTTTATGGGAAAAACATGGAGTATTTTCTATTGGAGAATCTGTTTTCGACACTTTCGATACAATTGATATTCTTGCTAAATCCGCAAAAATATTTTTTCTTACAAAAAGTGCCGGTTACAATCCTGAAGGACTTAGCGATGAAGAGTTAGAAGCATTAAAAGTAGTAGCTGCAAATTTTTAATTAAGTATTATGCAAAAGAGCAAAACGGTAGTTGTTTCTCGAAAAATATTGTTTCCATTTATCCTAATTACCAGCCTCTTTGCACTTTGGGGTTTTGCAAATGATATCACAAATCCAATGGTTGCAGCATTTAAAACTGTAATGGAAATGTCGAATGCCAAAGCCGCATTAATACAGTTTGCTTTTTATGGAGGCTATGCAACTATGGCTATTCCTGCCGCCCTTTTTATTAACAAATTCAGTTACAAAAAAGGTATTCTTCTAGGTCTTGCACTTTATGCCACCGGTGCGCTATTATTTTATCCAGCAGCAAAATTTGAAATATTTGGCTTCTTTTTAGGATCACTTTACATATTAACTTTCGGCTTGGCATTTCTTGAAACCACTGCTAATCCATATATTTTATCCATGGGCGATGAAGAAACAGCCACCAGAAGATTGAATCTGGCTCAAGCATTTAATCCTGTTGGTTCATTATTTGGAATGTTCATTGCTTCTAAATTTATTCTTACTTCTTTAGAGTCTGACATTAGAACTGAATCCGGAGATCTAATCTTTCCCACATTAGGGCTCGCTGAAAAAGCAAGCATTCGCACACATGATCTTGCAGTTATTCGCGACCCTTACGTGATGTTAGGTTTTGCAGTGATTCTAATATTAGTAATCATTGCAATTTCCAAAATGCCCGAACGAAAGAAATCAGAAAAAACAATTAATGCTTTAGATTCCATCAAACGATTGATAGTTAATTTAAAATACAGAGAAGGTGTTATTGCCCAGGTGTTTTATGTTGCTGCCCAAATTATGTGTTGGACATTTATTATTCAATATGCTGATAATTTAGGACTTTCAAAGGCAGAGGCCCAGAACTATAATATTATGGCTATGGTTATCTTTTTGTCAAGTAGGTTTGTTAGTACATTTTTAATGAAATATATTAATGCACGATTACTATTAACAATTTTCGCTTTGGGCGGAATGGCAACAACTCTGGGAACAATATTTATTGAGGGAATGACTGGGCTTTATTGTCTTATTGCAACATCGGCATTTATGTCGTTAATGTTTCCAACTATTTACGGAATTGCACTAGTTGGTCTTGGCAAAGATACTACACTTGGCGCCGCTGGTTTGGTAATGGCAATAGTAGGTGGAGCATTAATGCCACCTTTGCAGGGAGCAATTATCGATTTAGATACAGTTGCTGGAATCCCGGCAGTGAATTTCTCGTTCATTTTGCCATTTTTTAGTTTTATCGTAATTGCCGTGTATGGATATCGCACTTTGAAGGTTCATGTTTAAAAACATAATCATTATGGAGAAAATAAGTCCAAAAATTTATCAATTAATTCTTATTGCAAGTTTGTTTGCTCTAGTTTTTTCGTGTCAAACTCATGATAAGAAAAATTATAAAAATTCATCTATTCCAATAGAAGAAAGAGTTGATGACCTATTATCCAGAATGACTTTAGAAGAAAAATTCTGGCAATTGTTTATGATTCCAATAGATTTATCTCTTGATAAGGAAAAATACAAAAACGGAATATTTGGTTTTCAGTTTGCAACCAAAAGAAAATCAGGAGACCAATCCGAACAATTAATGGATTATTCAGTTGGAACTACTGCTAAAGAAACTGCTAAACTAATCAACGAAACTCAAAAATACTTTATTGAACAAACAAGATTAGGGATTCCAATTATCCCTTTTGATGAAGCATTACATGGTTTGATTAGAAAAGGAGCAACAGCCTTCCCTCAATCAATTGCTTTAGCAGCAACATGGGACACAAACCTAATGAGCAGTGTAGCATCTGCTATTGCAAAAGAAACAAAAACAAGAGGAATCAGACAAGTATTATCACCTGTCTTGAATATTGCTCGGGATGTACGTTGGGGTCGAACAGAAGAAACCTATGGGGAAGACCCATTTCTTACTACTCAAATGGCTTTTGTTTTTATCTCTAAATTCGAGAAACAAGGTATAATCACAACTCCAAAACATTTTATTGCTAATGTTGGGGATGGTGGTCGTGATAGCTATCCAATACATACTAATAAAAGATTATTGGAAGAAATATATTTCCCTGCCTTCAAAGCTTGTTTGCAAAAAGGGGGTAGCAATTCGGTAATGACCTCCTACAATTCATTAGATGGAAGACAATGTACAGCAAATGATTGGCTTCTGAATAAAAAGCTTAAGGATGAATGGGGATTCAAAGGTTTTGTGATCTCTGATGCTGGAGCAACCGGTGGTGCAAATGTATTGCATTTTACTGCAAAAAATTATGCCGAATCAACTAAGCAATCAATAGAAAATGGTTTAGATGTGATTCTACAAACTTCATATGATCATTATCCTTTATTTTATGAAGCTTTTGAAAAAGGTATAATTGATGAAGCTGATATTGACGAAGCTGTTCGTAGAGTACTTCGCGCAAAATTCAAGTATGGACTGTTTGAAAACCCATATGTAGATACTAATGAAACAGAAAAATGGAATGGTTGCATAAAGCACCGAACGTTGGCAAAGAAAGCAGCACAGGAATCCATTGTCTTACTGAAAAATATTTCTAATACACTGCCTTTAAATAAAACAATAAAATCCATCGCTTTAATTGGACCAGAGACAGAAGAGGCAAGGCTTGGAGGATATTCTGGTCCAGGGATTAAACCCGTGAGTATTCTTAAGGGAATTGAAAATAAAATAGGTAAATCATGCCAAATAAATTATGCGCCTGGTTGCAGTAGGGAAAGTTTAGAATTTGAGACTATTCCTACTGAAAATATCTATTTCAATGAAAATGGAAAAAAGGAAAATGGACTAAAAGGTGAATATTTCAACAATACTAATCTGGAAGGGAAACCTGCATTAACAAGAGTTGATCCTCAAATTAATTTCAGATGGACGCTATTTTCTCCTGATCAGGAAAAAATTAATTATGACTGGTATTCTGCACGGTGGACAGGAAAATTGATTGCATCAAAAACCGGCAACTTTAATATTGGGATAGAAGGTGAAGATGGTTATAGACTTTATCTGAATGATGATTTGATCATTGATAATTGGAAAAAACAAACACATCAGCAAATTACAAGCAATTATTACTTTGAAAAAGGAAAAGAATATAATATTAAAGTTGAGTTTTATGAAACTGTAGGTAATGTATGGTTTAAACTTATCTGGAATATGGGTGTTGAAGAAAAGTGGGAAAAAGAGATTCAGGAAGCTCTTGTCGCTGTCAAAAAAAGTGATGTTACAGTAATTTCTGTGGGTATTGAAGAAGGTGAGTTCAGAGACAGGGCCTACTTAAGCCTGTCAGGTCATCAGGAAGAAATGATTAATGAAATTTCTAAAACCGGAAAGCCCATAGTTGTAATACTAGTTGGAGGAAGCGCCATTACAATGACTAACTGGATAAACAATGTCCCTGCAATTATTGATGTTTGGTATCCGGGTGATGAAGGCGGCAATGCTATTGCTGATGTACTATTTGGAGATTACAACCCTGCAGGTCGTTTGCCAATCACATTTCCTATCCACGAATCACAATTACCTTTGTATTACAACCATAAACCAACTGGAAGAGGTGACGACTACCTAAACCTTACTGGAAAACCAATGTTTCCTTTTGGCTTTGGATTAAGTTACACTAACTTTGAATACAGTGATTTAAAACTCGACAAACAAGAAATATATTCAAACGAAAGTCTAAACATACAATTCAAACTTACAAATACAGGAAACTACGATGGCGATGAAGTTGTGCAATTGTACATTAAAGATTTATTTGCTTCTGTCGCCCGTCCTGTTATAGAACTAAAAGGTTTTCAACGGGTTTTTCTAAAAAAAGGCGAATCAAAAGAACTATCATTTGAAATTACCCCTGAATTATTATCTATGCTTGACATTAATTTAAAAAAAACGGTAGAACCGGGAGAATTCAAAATTATGATTGGTGCTTCTTCAAATGATATTCGGTTAAGAGAAATTATTAATGTTAAAGAATAATTGATATGAAATGAGCATAAACTTTTTTAAGCATACCATACAGAAAATGATTAAAATAAGTTTATGCGAAAGCGAAGCGGTTGCAGATGTGCACAAATTTTTAATTAATTTAAATTCAGGTAATTAATAAATTTTAAACAAATGAAAAAGGGACTGTTTTTATTGCTAATTGTTTTAACTGGTTGTTCTATTTTTGAGAAAAAGGCTGATGATACAAAGCAAGTTAAAGAACGTGATTTTGCTATTATATTAGCTAAAAATGCTGATAGTACTTTTCTGATTGCATCTAATCAATTAAAAAATTATTGGATGCAAATCACAGGTAGGAATCTGGAAATTTTAAATAAAGCCCCTACAAACATAACAGGAATATATATTGGATATGACTTTGCAGTTTCACCTCTTACAGATTCTTTAATTAACTTAAAAGAAGATGGTTTTATTATTTCCATAAAAAAAGACAGCATTTTTCTCGTAGGAAAAACCCCCAAGGCCACTTCGTATGCCATAGCTACTTTTTTGGAAGAGTATCTTGGGTGCATTAAACTTTCAGATACAGAGGATTTTATCCCTAAGAAGGAAAGTGTTCAATTTGAAAACTCATTTAAAACATACAATCCTGCATTTGATTTTAGGAGAGCTCTTTTCCCTGGACAAAAAAATGAGTCATACCGTTGGTGGTATAAATTAGAAGATCTGGACGATTGGGGTATGTTTGTCCACACTTTTCATAGACTATTGCCACCTGAGAAATATTATGAAAAAAATCCTGAATATTACTCATTGATAAATGGAAGACGCCTGCAGGATGCACAACTCTGCCTAAGTAATCCTGAGGTAATTGATAAACTAATAGAGAATCTGGGCAAGGAAATAGCTAAGAAACCGGGGAAAAAATATTGGTCGGTATCTCAAAATGATGCTATCAATTATTGCGAGTGTGATAATTGTAAGAAGCTATATGAAAAATACGGTTCTATTTCGGGTGTATATGTAGAAATGGCAAACAAAATTGCCAGAGCTTTTCCTGAAAAACAAATATCTACTCTTGCATATCAGTTTACTAGATCTGCGCCTCAAAATATAGTACCTGATAAAAATGTAAACATTATGTTTTGCTCCATTGAGTGCAACAGGGGGATGCCATTAATAGTTGATGAGCGAAGTAACAAATTTGTTAAGGAAATGAAAGCATGGAGCAATCTGACAAAGAACATATTTGTTTGGGATTATGTTGTTCAATTTAAAAACTATTTATGTCCATTTCCAAACTTTCCTGTATTACAGCCAAATATTGAGTTATTTAAGGAAAATAATGTTGATATGATGTTTGAGCAGGGCAGTAATGGCAATTGGTCTGATTTATTAGAACTAAAGCAGTTTTTAGTAGCAAAGCTTTTGTGGAATCCTTATGTAAATGTTGATTCTTTGGCTAATAAATTCATCGATTCATATTATGGCCCCGCCGGATCATATGTCAAAAAATATTATGAATCTATAAACAAGGAAATGCAAGAAAATTCAGATGATGAATTTTTGAATATTTATGGCTTTCCGTCTGATTATACTAACTCTTTTTTGACCCCTGAATTGATGATATACTATAGTTTCTTGATGGATGAGGCCGAAAAGGAAGTTTATCAAGACAGTATCTTTCTTGATAGGATAAAACGTACGCGCCTATCTATTGATTTTGCTTTTGTTGATATTTCAATAAATAATAATTTTAAACAAATGCCTGCCATTATTGATGGTGAAAATGGAAAAGAAATTAACCCATTGATAATTCGTCTTCTGCAAAACATGGAAAATTACGCTAACAGCAGAGAAAATATTAAAATCAATGAAAGGGGATTTAAACTTGTGGACTATAGTAAGTACGTTATGAGCAAACTGAATAATATGCTAATACCAAATAAGCTAAAGAATACTACCATAAAAATAAAGACCAATTATAGCGACACTTACCCTGTTGGAGGATCGAAAGCACTGAATGACAATCTATTTGGCTCCTTGGATTTTCATAATAACTGGCTAGGATTTCAGGGTGAAGATATGATTGTGGGTATTGACTTTATTGAATCTACTGAAATATCAGAAATAAACATGAACTTTCTTAAGGCAGTAAATTCATGGGTTTTTTTACCAATAACATTACAAGTAGCCATATCAAAGGATGGACTTAATTATGAAATAATCAAAACCATATATCCTGACAATAAAGACAGAAGCTATCTTGTGAAGAGTATCCCTTTTTCATTAAAAATAAGCAAGGTTGATATTCGATATCTTCGTATTTCAGCAATATCACTAAAATCATGTCCCGATTGGCACAGAGGTTATGGAAACCCATCCTGGATTTTTATCGACGAAATAATTGTAAATTAACGATATACCAAAAAAGATAATTATGAAATATCCAAAAATAGGAATACGCCCAACCATTGATGGTAGAGAAGGTGGGGTTAGAGAATCACTTGAAAATCAAGTAATGAATATGGCAAAATCAGCAGCAGAATTTTTGTCTGCAAACTTATTATATCCAAATGGGAAAGCTATTGAATGTATAATTGCCGACACCTGTATTGGAGGAGTTGCTGAAGCAGCAGCCACTGCATCAAAATTTGAAAAAGAGTGTGTTGGTGTTTCGTTAACTGTTACTCCAGCCTGGTGTTATGGCAGCGAAACCATAGATATGAACCCGAGTATTCCAAAAGCAATTTGGGGATTTAACGGAACCGAACGACCTGGAGCTGTTTTTCTGGCGGCAGCCCTTGCTGGTCACAATCAAAAAGGAATTCCGGCTTTTGGAATTTACGGAAAAGACGTTCAAGATGCAGGAGATACTTCAATACCTAACGATGTACAAGAAAAATTATTGCGATTTGTAAAAGCAGGCTTAGCAGTTACCATTATGAAGGGCAAATCATACCTTTCAATGGGTGGCGTTTCAATGGGAATTGCAGGTTCTATTATTGATGCTGACTTCTTCAATGAATACCTTGGAATGCGAAATGAATACATTGATCTTACAGAATTTCTTCGCAGGATTGATGAAAATATTTTTGATCAGGAAGAGTTTAACAAAGCATTATCCTGGACGAAAGAAAATTGTAATGAAGGTAAAGATTATAATAATACTCCAAAAAGTAGAAAGAAGAAGGATGCTGAATGGGAAAAAGTTATAAAAATGACCATGATTGCTCGCGACCTAATGACTGGCAATCAAAAACTTATAGAAAATGGATACCGTGAAGAAGGCCTTGGTCATAATGCTATTTTAGCAGGATTTCAAGGTCAGCGTCACTGGACAGACTATCAGCCTAACGGCGATTTTCTTGAAGCCATCCTCTGCTCTTCCTTCGACTGGAATGGCAAACGTGCACCTTATTTAGTTGCAACTGAAAACGATTCATTAAATGGTGTAGTTATGTTATTTGGTTACCTTCTAACAAATACTGCCCAAATGTTTTCAGATATTAGAACCTACTGGAGCCCCGATTCCATAAAAAGAGTTACGGGTAGTGTGCTGGAGGGATTAGCTGCAAATGGTTTAATCCATTTAATTAATTCAGGTGCATCTGCTCTCGATTTTACCGGACAACAATCAAAAAACGGCAAACCTGCCATTAAACCTTTTTGGGAAATTACAGATAAAGAAGTTGACAAATGTCTTAGCGCAACATCTTGGTGTCCTGCAATAACTGAATATTTTCGTGGTGGTGGATTCTCTTCTGAATTTCTTACAAAGGGAGAAATGCCAATAACCATTTCCAGAATAAATTTAGTTAAGGGCCTCGGGCCTGTATTACAAATTGCAGAAGGCTATACAGTGGAGCTACCTGAAGACATTAATAACGTGCTTACTGAAAGAACCAATCCAACATGGCCAACAACATGGTTTGCCCCACGGCTAACTGGAAATGGAGCTTTTAAGGATGTTTACTCAGTAATGGCAAACTGGGGTGCTAATCATTGTGCCAGCAGTTTTGGGCATATTGGTGCTGATTTAATAAGCCTTGCATCTATGCTACGTATTCCGGTAAACATGCATAACATAAGTCATGAACAAATATTCCGCCCCCATGCTTGGAGAATGTACGGTATGGACTCCGAAGGTGCGGACTACCGTGCCTGCAGTAATTATGGACCATTATATTCATAACCGAATATTAGAAATACAAAATATTACTTCTATATATTTTAAAACGCACACAAAAATGAGAAATAGATTTGTTTTACTACTGATTGTATTAACAACAATTACTGCCTGTAATCCAAAACAACAGGAGGCTTCAAAAAAACCCAACATAATCTATATCCTAGCAGATGACCTCGGTTACGGTGAATTAGGTTGTTACGGACAAAAAAAAATCGAAACACCAAACATTGATAACCTAGCCGAAACTGGTATGCGCTTTACACAACATTACTCCGGTTCGGCAGTTTGTGCTCCAGCACGCTGCAATTTATTAACCGGAATGCATCCTGGCCATGCCATTATCAGGGGAAACCATGAATGGGACAGCCGGGGCAATGTTTGGAGCTATAAAGCAATGATAGCAGATTCAACTTTGGAAGGCCAGTATCCCTTACCTGATAGCACTATTACAATAGCAAGCCTCCTACAAAAAGCAGGTTATGTTACCGGAATGGCTGGCAAATGGGGACTGGGAGCACCGCACACCAATAGCATTCCTAACAAAAAAGGATTTGATTTTTTTATCGGTTATAACTGTCAGCGTATTGCTCACACATATTACCCTATCCATCTTTACAAAAATGAAAATCGGTTATATTTAAATAATGATACAATAGCACCCCATCTTAAACTGGAAGAAAATGCTGACCCCTACGATATAGCAAGTTATAGCAAATTCAATTTGAACGATTACACACCAACTATAATGCACGCAGAGGTAATAGAGTTTATTGAAGATAATAAGGACAAGCCCTTTTTTATTTATTATGCTACACCAATACCTCACCTTCCTCTACAGGCACCACAAAAATGGGTAGATTATTATGTAAATAAGTTTGGTGATGAAGAACCCTTGACAAAAGCATCTTACTACCCAAATCGCTATCCAAGAGCAACATATGCAGCAATGATTTCCTATCTCGATGAACAAGTAGGCGACTTAGTATCAACGTTAAAAGAGTTGGGAGTTTACGAAAACACTCTCATCATCTTTACCAGCGATAATGGTCCAACTTATATTGATGCTGATGCAACCTGGTTTAAAAGTGCTAATCCTTTTCAAACAGTAACAGGCCGCACCAAAGGTTATCTATATGAAGGAGGAATTCGTGTTCCGATGATTGCTTCCTGGCCGGAAAAAATAAAGGCCGGAACCATTAGTGAACATATTTCTGCCTTCTGGGATGTAATGCCTACATTCTGTGAAATTTCCAATATACCTGTACCTGAATATACGGATGGCATTAGCTTTCTGCCAACCTTATTAAGTGAAAATCAGAAAAATAGAGATTTTCTGTATTGGGAACTTTCAGAATATGGTGGACAGCAGGCCGTTAGAATGGGTCCATGGAAAGCAATCAGGAAAAACATTAAAAAAGGGAATATGAAAATTGAATTGTATAATCTAGATGAAGATATAAAAGAAGAAAATAATGTAGCGGCAAAGCATATGGATATTGTAAATAAAATAGAAGAGATAATGAAGAATGAACATACAACATCTTCTATTGATAAGTTTAAACTGGAAGCGCTAGGAGACGTTTTAGCTAATTAGAATTTGTCAAAGAATCAGAAAATAATGAGTCAAAAAATAATTATAGTACTCGACTGTGGAGCCACAAATGTGCGTTCAGTTGCTGTAAATGAAAAAGGGGAAATCCTTGCTAAAAAATCCTATCCCAATAACACTCACTCCGACCCATACTATAAAAATGGAATAATATGGGATATTGATGAAATTTGGAATAAACTTGCCAAAGCAACAAAAGAAGTAGTTTTGAAAATTAACAAAAAAGAAATTATTGGAATAACTGTAACCACTTTTGGTGTAGATGGTGCTCCCATGAATAAATTTGGTGAAATACTTTATCCTGTTATATCGTGGGCTTGCCAACGTACTACTCCTATTATGAATAATATTGAAAAATATATTCACCCAGAGAAATTATACAAAATCAGTGGCGTTAATGCATTTAGTTTCAATACCATAAATAAACTTATCTGGTTTAAAGAGAACAAACCTGAAATCATTGATCAAATGGATTATTTTGTTTTCATGCCTTCGCTGCTAATCCATAAACTAACCGGCGAATTTGTTACCGATACCACCATGACTGGCACATCCATGATGTCGGATATTAAAACAAGGGGGTTTTCAACTAAAATCTTGAATGCTATCGGGGTTGAAAATAAATTTCCACCAATGCTTGAACCTGGCAAAATAGTGGGTACGATAAATCAAAATGTTTCAGAAGAAACCGGATTACCGATGGGTACTTTTGTAACAGTTTCTGGTCACGACACTCAGTTTGCCATTTTTGGATCTGGATCTGATATTAACCAACCTGTTTTAAGTTCTGGAACCTGGGAAATATTAATGGTAAGAACCCCAAATATCAAGTTAAATAAAAAGGCGTTTAACGCAGGAATAACTACAGAGTTTGATGCTGTCCCCGGACTTTTCAATCCGGGAATTCAATGGCAGGGCTCAGGGATTCTTGAATGGATTAGAAATAATATCTTTACAGATGTAATGAACAATCCAAATATTTACGACATTATGATAAAGGAAGCAGAGGCAATCACAGAAACTACAGTGGAGATTAATCCTGATTTCTTCAATAATAATGGGCAAATCCGCAATATGAATATCAGTACAAAACGAGGAGAAATTTACAAAGCTGCTTTAGTAGCACTTTCTAAACAAACCAAAAAAAGTTTGGATTTACTGGAACAAAATTGTGGGTTTAAATCAACTTCAATAACTGTAGTTGGTGGTGGTTCAAAAAACAAATTATGGAATAACTTGCGCTCAAAAGCTTTGGACATGCCAATAAGAACAATTACTCAAACAGAAACAACAGTCCTTGGCGCTGCCATGTTTGCATTTGCCGGCTGTGGATTATTTAATTCTGCTGAAGAGGCAAGAGATAATTTTTTAATATGAAATTAATATCAACTATTGTTTGTGCATTTCTATATACCCTTATTGTTTCAGGTCAGGATATCAAATTTTACCAGGGCTTTGAAGAAAGTATTTCAGGATTCAATTTCTATTATCATACACCTATAAAAAATTATGGTTCTTGTTTGCTTTCAAGAGCACAGGCAGATTATAAGCCAATAGTATGGACAACAGAAAAAGCTCCAGTTGACTACGCTCAAAAAAATATTACGTTTTTATGGGCTTATGGAATGGATGTTACATCTGACAGTCGAAATTTTAATCTTTATGTGAATAAAGATAAATATTTTACATTTTCAAATCCTATAAGTAATGATTTGAAAGAGTGGGTAGTAAAAGGAAAAAATGGGGCAACACTAAAATTCAATATCACTAAAATTGATAAACATAAAGATCAAATGGGATTTATTAGCCTTACTCTGCCGTATTCTTCAATTATTCCTGGTGAAATTGTCACTTTAAAAATTGAAGGAGAAAAAGCAAATAGCAATAGCTGGTATATGACGTTTACAGAAAAACTGGAAGAAGAGTTTGCTGTCGGACAAAAAGATCTTATATCAAAAAAATCAGACACGCTATTTTATGTGATAGGCATTGATTACATTAATATCGGCGAAAAATCAACTGGAACAATAAGTATTAATGATGTTATCAAAAATGTAGAGATACTATCCGGATCCAATTCCTACGAAGTTTCAATCCCAAAAACAGATTCCATTGAAAATGTTACTGTTTACCTAAATATTCATCAAAAAAAGAAATTGTTTAAGACGATTGAAATAAAACCGGTGAGAGAATGGACAATATATATAGTTGAGCATACACATACTGATATTGGCTACACTAGACCGCAAACAGAAATTTTACCCGAACACCTTCGGTATATTGACTATGCTCTGGATTATTGTGATCAAACCGATGATTACCCTGACAATGCAAAGTTCCGTTGGACCTGTGAAGCTTCTTGGCCTGTAAAAGAATACTTAGTTAGTCGTCCGAAAGAACAGATTGAAAGATTAGCTAGACGCGTAAAAGAAGGAAGAATGGAGGTAACAGGTATGTTATTTAATTATGGTGAAATAATTGATGAAACAAACCTTGCAGCTCAATTACAACCTATCTCAGATTTTAAAGAAATTGGTATTGAAGTTAAAACACTAATGCAAGATGATGTAAACGGAATAGGCTGGTCGCTGGTTGATTATGCGGAGAACACAAGTATAAAATATGTTCTAATGGGACAGCATGGTCATCGTGCCAGAATCCCTTTTAATATGCCAACTGCATTCTGGTGGGAATCTCCTTCTGGAAAACGTTTGCTTGCATACCGAAGTGAACATTATATGCATGGCAATGTGCTCGGACTTACATCTGGTAATATTGATACCTTTAAAGATGGATTAGCAAATTATCTGGCTGAACTCGACAACAAAGGATATCCGTTTTCTAGAACTGCCTTCCAGTTTTCAGGCTCAATAACTGATAATGCACCTCCATCTACCGTTGCTTGCGAAATTGTAAAGCAATGGAATGAAAATTATGAGTGGCCAAAAATAAGACTGGCTGTTGCTAGCGAGTTTATGGAATATATGGAAGAGCACCATTCTGATGAACTGCCTGTTTTTAGGGTTGCATGGCCCGATTGGTGGGCTGATGGATTTGGTTCTGCTATGCGTGAAACACAAGCTGTCAGAATTACCCAAGAAGATATGATAGCAAATATAGGATTGTTATCTATGGCAAAATTATTAGGAGCAACATTACCAGAGCATATTCAGGCTTCTATTAATACTGTTCAGGATGCAATGCTGTTTTATGATGAACATACTTTTGGGGCCGACGAAAGCATCAGTGCACCGTTTTCTGAAAACTCAATGGTACAGTGGGCTGAAAAATCATCATATGCATGGGATGCCGTTATGAAATCAAGATTACTTAAGGAGACGGCAATGGGATTCATACAACCCTATTTTCAAAAAACAGATGTGCCGACAATTATTGTTTTCAATACTTTGAATTGGAACCGTAATGGTTTGGTTCGTGTTTTTATTGATCATGAAATTATCCCCATGGGTAAAAATTTTAGAATTATAGATAAAGATAATCATGAAATAAAAGCCCAGTTCATAAAAAACCAGGGTGGTGGAACTTATTGGAATTTATTTGTAGAGCACATTCCATCATATGGATATAAAACATACCGGATTGAGGTGAGTGATGAAAACCTCAAACTTCCTATGGAAAGCCATGGTAATTATGAATTTAGCAATACCTATTATAATATCAAACTTGATAGTAGCACTGGAAATATTCTTAGTATTCTTGACAAAGAATTAAAATTGGAACTGACCGACATAAAAGACAGTATTAAGACCGGTCAGTTTATTTACGAGCAATTGGACAATCGGCACCAACTGGAGAGATATACTTCTTCCAAAATAGATACTATTTATTTACCTTTGATTGGCAGCAGAAAAATGCTTCAGAATGTTCAATTATTATCAATGAAGAATGGACCCATATGGAAGAGCCTTTTTTTAAATGGAAAACTACCTGCTTGTACTGATGATAATGGCGTTAATATTGAGATACGGCTTTATCATTATGACAAACGAATCGAATTCTATTATAGTATGATTAAGCTCCCTGTTACAACACCCGAAAGCATATACATTGCTTTTCCTTTTTATTTAGATGGTAGTAAACTTATTTATGAAGCCCAGGGAGGAATAGTTGAACCAGGCGTAAATCAACTGGAGGGCACAGCATCAGACTGGAATGTTATCCAACATTTTGCTTCTGTAAAAAATAACAAGGCCCAAATTGTTTTTGGGAGTATTGATATTCCTCTTGTTCAGTTTGGAGCTATTAATACAGGGCAGTTTTACTATAAACATAAACCTGAAACCTCTCATATTTACTCTTGGGTACTAAATAATTACTGGACAACAAACTTCAAAGCAAGCCAGGAAGGGGAACTTCGTTGGAGTTATTATATCACTTCCGATAATGATACATCAAATGCATTTGCCACGCGTTTTAGCTGGAGTTCTTCTGTTCCTTTTCTTACAAGAGTATTGCCTAAAGGAAGGACTAACAACCCTCTAAAGGAAGGAAGCTTATTGAATATTTATGCACAAAATATCTTGTTAGTATCTAGTAAACCTACAAAAGATGGAAAAGGAATTATTTTACACCTTAGAGAAACAGATGGCAAACCAGCTTCATTAGATCTTACAAACTTGTTTAATATTGAAAAAAACAAAAAATTTACTCAGGTTAATGTCTTGGAAGAAAAAATAAAACAATTATCAGAGAAAATTGACTTATTACCATATGAGACTAAATTTATCAAAATAGAAACCACTAGATAAATTTACAGCAAAAACATATTTTTATGATTATAAATACTCAACAAACTATGGTAAATTTAGTGTTGATTTTAATGATAAATTCAACCCGGATTATGCATTAAAAAATCTATTCCGGGGTCAACTAATTACCCCACAAATCAAAGCCATTGTATCCCATTCTCCATGGTTTAATAGTAAACTTAAATTCATATTCTTCTGGAGATATTTGATATGGCTCATGTGGCCGTGCACCCCATGAATTATCTCCGGCTACACCCATTTGTTTCATGTCGATATGGAGATAAGTTTCAGATGTTTGCTTAACATCAATTGTATGTTTGTAGTTAGGACGAGTAAGCTGGTCAAGCATTGGCATCGGAATATGCAAGGCTGAAAAGCTAATGGGATCTTCTGAGCTAATGAACAAACCTTGATTTCCATCACCAATTATCATCCATCTTACATCTGTTTTGTAACCATTTTCCTGTGGCCGTATATAGTTATAATATTGATCCGTAACACTCCCTGTATATTTCCCAATAAATGAAGACGTATTTCTATCACAATAATTTTCATGTGGCCCACGACCGTAATATTCTAGATTATCAGCATTTTCCAAAATAAATAACATTCCAAATCTAGGTAAATTTTGCAGCCCTTTAATCCCTGGCATATAGTTCATTTCTACATCAATATTGCCGTTTCCTGATATGCTATATTTTATCGTAAGATCCGATCTAACTTCATCCAAAATATAATTTGACTCGACAACTATATTATTATTTTCAGAATTATAAACAACAAAACTTTTCAGTTTGGAATTTTTAGCTGCATTACGCCATATGGCTTGCCTTTGATCCATCCTGTTTCCAAAATCGTTGTCAGTTGGTGCACGCCAAAAATCAGGAGTTACATCTTCTTTAAGTATTTCGCTATCATTCAATTTCATAGATATCAAGTGCCCGCTGACAGTATCAAAAGTTATTTCAAACTGCTGACCTGCTTTTATAATAAGTTTATTATCAGAGTAAGTTAATGAAGGTTCGTTGGGCAGTTTAGCTGGTCGGGTATTAACAAAAGGAATGAATGCAAGTGGAAATTGTTCTTTGGCTACTTCAAAACCCAAAGGTATAAACGGTTCTTCTTTTGTTGTTTGCAAACTAAAATCAATGAAGTACTCCACTCCCGGTACAGGCTCAAAATCACCAAAAGGTACTTGAATTTTTATTGTATCATGCGGTGTCAGGTCAATCTTACCCAACGAGCCTTCAGTGATCATTTCTCCATTTCCAACTATTTTCCATTTTAGATTAAAATTGTTCAAGTTCTTGAAATCATATTGATTTATAAGATTGAAATTACCTTGTTCAATATCTTCGGGATAAATTTTTATGTACTGATAAACCTTTTTCACTTCATGCATAGCAGGATGAATCGAATAATCAGGATTAATTATACCATTTAAGCAAAAATTACCATCACTGGGAGTACCTTCAGGGCCGTAATCACCACCATATGCCCAATATTTAGTTCCTGCTTCATCATATTTTGCCAGTCCTTGATCTATCCAATCCCAAATAAAACCACCTTGAAGTGAAGGATGTCTTTCAATAACATCCCAATAATCCTGAAGATTGCCTGTACTATTTCCCATAGAATGGGCATATTCACACAAAATTAGCGGGCGATATGGATCTGACTTAGCATACCATTCAATGTAATTAATACCCGCATACATTGGCGAGAAAATATCAACAGTTGGACGCTTTAAAGCTCTTTCATAATGAACAGGACGTGAAGGATCACGCCAGTGTAACCAACTAGATATTGTATCAAAATTTACTCCATCACCGGCTTCATTGCCCATTGACCAAATTATTATTGATGGATGATTTTTATCGCGCTCAAGCATTCGAATAACTCTATCAAGGTGTGCTTTCTCCCATTCGGGCTTATTACCCAAAGTCCTATCAGGATTATATCCCATACCATGAGATTCAATATTAGCCTCATCAATCAAATAAATTCCATACTTGTCGCAAAGTTTATACCAATATGGGTCATCGGGATAATGGCTTGTTCTAACAGCATTGATATTATATTGTTTCATTAACGAAATTTCTTTTTCCATGTTCTCACGTGATACAACATGTCCGGCAAATTCATCATGTTCATGTCGGTTAACGCCTTTAATTAATATGGGGATTCCGTTTACCGTTAACTGACCATTTTTCATTTCTACATTTCTGAACCCAATTTTGTGGCTCTCATATTCAATTACATTATTTTCTTTCTTGAGTTCCAGAACTAAAGTATAGAGATAAGGTGTTTCTGCAGTCCACTTATGCGGGCTCTCTATTTCTGTTTCAAGCAATAATTCTACAACTTCAGAATCATTAATAAAATCTTTGTGCAAGGATGTTACAATCTCATTTTCTGAGTTATATAGTTTAAGATAGAGTGAATAACTTTTTTTATCCGATTTAGCAAAATTTTGAATTTTAACATCAGTTACCAGCTTTCCTTTATTATAATTTTCATCAAGTGAAGCATTGGCAAAGAAATCGCTAATATGAACTAAGGGTGGAGACCAAAAATACACATCGCGCTCAATACCGCTTATGCGCCAGAAATCCTGACACTCCAAATACGAGCCATCTGACCAACGATAAACTTCAACTGCTAATGAATTGATTCCTTTATTAATATACTTTGTAATATTAAATTCAGCAGGTAATTTACTGCCTTGCGAATAGCCAACTTTTTGTCCATTCACCCACAGATACATTGCAGACTTAACAGCTCCAAAGTGTAAAATTATTTCACGACCTTTCCAATCATTTGGAATTTTAAAGGTTGTTTTATACGAGCCCACGGGGTTATCATCATGAGGTACGTATGGTGGCTTTGGATCATAAGTCCATGCATACGGCTGATTTACATAAATGGGTATTCCATAACCTTGCATTTCCCAGTTTGACGGAACAGGAATTTCATCCCAGCCACTGTCATTAAAATCACGTAAATAAAATTCTACAGGTCTTTCCTCTGGATTTATCGACCAACTAAATTTCCAATTTCCATTTAAAGATTTGTAGTATGGCGAAAGCTTGATTTCTCCTTTAATTGCCTGCTCTATATTTTGAAAAGGAATTAGAGTAGTATGAGGATCCAATTTGTTATCACCAATTATATTTGGGTTCTCCCAATCGTTTTGTGAAAAAGCAGCGCTAACACCTATTAGGAAAATCAACGCAAAAAGAAATGATCGATTCATATCAGTAAGGTTTATGAATCTCAAAGATATAGATTTCAACTAACTATAAGTCAATTGAACTAAATATAAAAAACAATTAGAACTAAACAGGAAATTCAATTGCTTCTTTCAAACAATTCTTATGAAGTTTAGTTGGGATATTATTTAGAGCACAATACTCTAAAAAACTTTCAAGAGGCAGGTTACCTACAAGTTCTTTGCCTGTTTGAGGACACCCACCAAGTCCGTTAATTACGGTGTCGAAACGTCTGATTCCGGTTTTGTATGCAGCGTCCACTTTTTCCATACGCTGATAATCAAGCGAATGAAGATGTAAACCAAACTCTACATTTTGAAACTCTAAAGTTAAGCTTTGAAAAACGTTAGATATCATTTCCGGTGAAGCATCACCAAGAATATCAGAAAATGGAAATATATTCAGACCTTTTGTAACCATTTTTCTAACCCAACTATGCAATAATTCTAAACTCCAATCATCGCCATAAGCACTATCAAAACCCATTGAAAAATAAACGATTTGTTCTTTACCATTCTTAACACAAAGATTTTGTATTTCATCAATGGTTCGTTCTGTTTGATCAATTGATTGATTAATATTTTTTTTAAGAAATGTTGGGGAAGTTGAAAAAGGGAAAAATATTTGGTCAATCTGTGGAAAATCCATTGCTCGTTCACCTCCCCTTTTAGTTGCGACAAGGACAGCAATTTTCGAATTATTGCCAGCAATTTTTAGTCCATCCAGCACTTCTGCAGTATCAGCCATTTGAGGGATTGCCTTTGGAGAAACAAAACTACCTACTTCAACTGTGTCAAACCCACATTGCAATAATAGATTTATATATTCAATCTTTTTGTTGGTTGGTATTAGTTTGGGCAAGCCCTGAAATCCATCGCGAGGTGTTTCTATAATTTTAACCACAATTGAAATAATAGTTGACAAGATCCATTACCTTATCTTCATCATCTTGAATTTTTGCTATCAAACCTTTGTCATTCATATTGCTCAGCATATTATGAAGTAAATTGATAACACTATCAGGAAATACATCATATTTCGAATAAAGTTCTCTTTGCTCTTCAAGTCGTTCTGCCGACTCAACACATGACGTTGGCAATTGTGCAAGTTCTTCCTGCTTTTTCTTATTTTCATCATCAAAAATATTGATGTCGACATAAGTTTTTTTAGCAACATCCAGTGGTTTTTTCATTTCAAACCCATGACGGGCTGCAACGGTAATTCCGGCAATGAGTAAATAAATATCTGCTGATCCATCGGGGCTACGAACCTCAACTGTTTGCTTGTTTGAAAAATCAACAATATCACCACTTTCCTGAGGATTTGCTTTGTGGATCATATTTACTGGAATAGTCCACCCAAGTGGAACCCTTACTAATACTGAACGGTTTCTATCGCCCCAACATATATTGGTAGGTGCTTCCTGATGAGGAACAAGTCTGAAATATGATGTTGGATTTAAATTTCCAAAAGCTGTAATTGAAGGTGCTAACTCCATATAGCCTGCAATAGCAGTTTTTGCTATATCACTAAGTTCACCATTTTCTATCATCATATTCTTACCATCCTTCATTATTCGAGTATGAATATGCAAGCCACTACCAGCTTTGCCAACTGTAATTTTTGGTGCAAACGTAACCGTCACTCCATATTGTGCGGCAAGTGTACGGATAATCCATTTAGCTTTAACAAGCTGATCAGCTGCATCTTCTACGTAAGTTGGCAAAAACTCTATTTCATTTTGCTCATAAACCATCCCATCCTTAGTAAAGTTACCAACTTCAGAATGGCCATACTTTATCATACCACCCGATTCAGCAATAAGTTTCATTGCTTCGGTTCGAAAACTTCCCCATTTTGAGAAGGGTGAAGACTCATGATAACCCTTCTGATCATCAGCTTTGAATACTCCATCATCTTCACTAATGATATAATATTCCAGTTCACCCATGGCCTCAAACTCAAAGCCGGTAATATCTTTAAATGATTGATGTGCCTTTTTTAGTATATTTTCAGGAGCGCCGTCGAGAGGGTTTCCATTTCTATCAAAATATGAACACAAAATATCAAGAGTTGGTATTTCAGAGAATGGATTAACAAAGGCTGTTTTATATCGTGGAATAACATATAAATCACTTGAACCAGCTTCTACAAATGGTAGTAAACTTGATCCATCAACACGTTCACCCGCAGTTAATATATTATCTAAGTGCTCACGACTTCCTATGATAAAGTTCAAAGTCTTAAGTCTTCCATCTGAGCCAATGTATCTAAAATTTATCATTTCAATATCATTGTCTTCAATAAATTTAATTAAATCAGCTTTTGTAAGCTGGTTGGCAGGCTTATTCAAATATTGAACAACCGGATTGGGATTCATTGAAATATGTTCATTCATTTCCTTTAAATTTTGGGAGGACAAATGTAGGAAATAGTTTGGATTTAAGAAGATAATTTTAATGCAAAGCAATATAATTGTAGCATATATTTATAACTTTACGATTTCAAATATTCATCATGAAAAATCTATTTTTGATTATCACCTCTATGCTCATTACAGTATTTGCCTATTCGCAAATCATATCAGATAACAAATTAGCTGCTTCTGAAATAAACAGCAATTCTTATAAGTTAAATTCACATTCTGAAAAGCCAACTATGTCCAAACTTTCGGACAATCTAAATTTTGCAACTATTCAAAATGATTCATTGTTTACAAACAATGAACAGTATGACAAATATAAAAGCCAATATTACAAAAGTCGCAAAAATGCATCAACAGGCAGTATCGTTATGATTTTTGGTGGTGTAACAGTAGTTTCGGGGTTACTTTTAGGTAGTTTAACAAATAAGCAAGCCTTCTCAAATAAACTTTTAATATCAGGATTTATTCTTTTCAATATAGGTGCACCAATAACAATATCCAATAGTGCAAAAGCTGAAAACAACAGGAAGGCAATGGGAAAAATTGAGAATAGCATAAAGGCTTCTCTTACAGCCACTAATAGTGGTATTGGCATTACTGTTAACTTTTAATACTCAACTAACTTCATAACTTCTTACTTAATATAAGACAAATTGCCAGAATATGACAGACTAAGCTTTTTATTAGGCTAGTTGCAGGTTAACAAACTCAGGAAATAATTTAGATTGTTTGATGATAAAAAGTTTAATTATTGGAGATAACTATTTCAATCTGAAAAGATAAAATCCGCTAAATAGTTTTGCTTCGACGCAGGAGGGCAAACTTTCAGCGTATTGAAAAAACCGGGATTGCTCCTTCGATTCGCTAAGTCCAAGGCGACTTAGCGGATCTTAGGGAGTTAAAAAAAGACTCCCTATTTAGGAGCCTCATTAATTTGGTTTATATTATTTTTCCATTAAATAATTGATTTATATGGAAAATAAATCACCAGGCAAACTATAACCAATATTTTGCATCTTTGTAGTTCAATTAAAATAAAATTCTGTGATTAAAATTTTGTGGTTTATTTTATTGATATTAACAGCTATGATTGTTGTTAATTGTGCCCATCCAGTCACTCCATCAGGTGGACCAAAAGATGTTACTCCCCCTATTATTATAGAAACAATTCCAGAAAACGGAAGCGCCAATTTCGCAACTAAAAAGTTTTCAATAAAGTTTAATGAGTATGTGTCTTTAGATAATATACAGGAACAGGCTTTAATATCACCGCCAATGAATGAAATGCCTGAATTCACTGTAAAAGGTAAATCGATACTGGTAAAATTTAAAGAAGAATTAAAACCAAATACAACTTACTCAGTCTATTTTGGAGACGCAATTGTTGATATAACTGAAAACAACCCAGTAACAAATTACACTTATATCTTTTCCACAGGCAATTTTGTAGATTCACTAAGCCTTAGTGGTTATGTTTATAATGCGCTTGATTTAAAACCTGTGGATGGAACATTTGTTATGCTTTATAAAGATATCAATGACACAATTAAATTTGATTCACTTCCGTATTACGTTGTTCCATATTATCTTAGCAAAACTAACGATATTGGCAGGTTTCAATTTAATGGATTAGCTAACGATGATTATCTCCTATTTGCCATAAATGATCAAAATAGCAACTATATTTTTGATCAACCCGGAGAACAAATTGCTTTTTTAGACTCACTAATAGTACCAATTTATATAGAAAAACCAAAAATTGATTCAATAAATACTGACAGTATTTCTAACATATTAATGATAAAAGATTCAATAATTGTTGAAACAGATTCATTGTTTTTGGATTCAATTCAATATGATGATACGGGTAGTGTTAACTTATTTATGTTCTTATCACCCGACACTATTCAAAGATTATTAAAAGCAGAAGTGATAGCAAACAATACCATTTGTTTTTCATTTTCACAACCTGCAACTAATGTAGAATTTGAATCGCTTAAATATTCACCTGATAGTATTTTGTTTGTTGTTGATTTCTCGAAGAAAAAAGATACTCTTTATTGGTACTTAAATAACCCCCCCATCGACTCACTTGAATTATTGGTAACTCAGTTTAATGATACTTTAGGAACAGTATATTTAAAACTTGATATTGACAAAAAAAGTATTAGGGTGAGAAAAAATGAGAAAGAAAAGAAAAAAGAAAAACTTATTTGGAGCTCAAATACATCAGGTAACAAACTCGACCTTAACAAACATCTTGAAATTCAGTTTTCACAACCATATGTTAGATTTAATGATGTTGATTCATCAATATTAGTGATTGGAAATGATAGTATTTGGGATCCTGAATTTAGTTTTATTGATAGTCTACAAATGAAAATATTGTTTCCGTATGATCTACAGGAAGAAACTAAATACAGGGTTTATTTTCCCGATTCATCATTCTCAAGCTGGAATAACATTCATACAGAAATTATTGACATAAATTTTAGCACCTTATCATTAGCTGATTATGGAATATTTACTATTAATTTTTTTCCAGAGAATAAACAAAATCACTTACTTCAGCTATTAACTGAAGAAGAGGCAATAGTAAAGGAATTTAATTTTAATGCAGATACCTCTTTAACTATTTCATATCTAAAACCGGCAAAATATAAATTGAAAATAATATTTGACAATAACAACAACCATCGTTGGGATGTTGGAAACTATGGCTCAAGAAAACAACCTGAAGAAGTAAGTTACTTCACAAAAGAAATTAATATTAGAGCCAACTGGGAAATAGAAGAGACCTGGGAATTCTAAAGATACAGGATTCAGAATACAAGAACCAAAATAGTTAAGTATTCTATCCTGATTCTTTAGTATACCGTCTTGATTTCCAATTAATTCTCGTTACAACGATTTACACAATCAATTATCTCTGTTAAAATAATACTGCGTAAAGAATAATAGATTTTCTTTCCATCGCGCTTAGAAACTAAAACACCTTTGTTTTTAAGTATGCTAAGATGATGCGATGCTGTAGCCTGTTCAATATTCAGGGCTTTATAAATATCAGTTACACTTAATTTATTACCTTTCGATAATAAGTCGATAATAGCTATTCGCATAGGATGTGAGATGGCGCGCAATTTGCTCGCTGCCATTTCAAGTTTATGTACATCAATGTCAATTTTATTCATTGTAGGTAAGTTTTTTGCAAAGCTATAAAATATAACATATGGAAAGGAAACAAATATGTACATATATTAAATTATTATTATTTTAGAGTACAAATTAAAATAATAAATCAGAAATATCAATAAACAAATAACAAATAAAACTAAATAATAAATTATAAAGACTCAAAAATAATTTGCTAGTAAACAATCCGGAATTATTTGATTATTAACTTTTTAAATATTGGAATATATTTGAATTTAACACTTTGGGGGTTAAATTATTGAGAATTACAAACCATAAAAACACATTGTGACTACTTAAAATTTGCCATAAAACTTATTGCTAAACCCAAAATATTTAACTATACATTTATACTTATTCTAAATAAGAGTTAGCCTCATTATTCATAAAATCTCTCACAAAGACGCTAAGTCGCAAAGAACAAGTAAATTAAAAGCTAATTCTGAAAAACTCAATTTTACTTCTCCAAACAAATTTATTCATCAAAATTACTCATATCCAATTTTTTGCATCTTTGCGTGATGAATTTTTCAAGCTACGTTAAAAACAAATCAGTAAAACCAAACTTCAGGCCGTCAAATAAACCTTTATCACTTAATTTTAATTCAGGAATAACAAGCAATGCCATAAACGACAATGTCATATAAGGTGCACGGAGTTTCGATCCCATTTTGTGAACTTCTTCATCAAGAATATGATAACTAGTTGCAACCCTATAGCCATCACACGTCGACATAAGTCCTGCAACAGGTAGAGGAAGTGCTTTCTCATCTGTACCATTTACAAGCGAAATTCCACCTTCTTCTTTAATTACGAGATTAATAGCTTTTGCAATAGCCGTATCACTTGTGCCAACAGAAACAATATTATGACTATCGTGCGCAACACTTGATGCTATGGCACCTTTTTTTAAATTGAAGTTCTTTATAAATGCAATAGCAGGCTCTGCTTTTTCATACCTGTTAAGAACTACCATTTTTAATATATCTCTATCAACATCGCTAACAACATTATTGTCCTCCACTGTATAATCATCAATAGACAAACCGGTTATAAGCTGGCCATCAAGGGCTTCTATCACTTTAAGTTTATTTCCTTTCGGAGAAACTTTTAGATTATCTGCTGTAATAGGTAAAGCATGAAAGTTATTTGGTTGATCTTCAGGTACTGAGTCAATATAACTTGTGCCATTTTCGGCTACCAACAAACCATCCACATAAGTTTGTAATATATCAAAATTATCAAAATTATCTACAACAATCATGTCAGCCGGATCATTTACCTGCAAAGTACCTACTTCAAGTCCATAATGCTCAATTGGATTTAATATTACACTACGAAAAACTTTTAGTGGAGCATGGCCTTTTTTTATCGCTCTAACTATCATCTGGTTAATATGTCCTTTTACAAGATCATCAGGATGTTTATCATCAGAGCAAAAAAGAACCTTATCAGAATGATCATTCATTAAATCAATAAGAGCATCAAAATTCTTGGCAGCACTACCTTCCCTTATTTGGATCTTCATACCATATGAAATTTTATCAAGAGCTTCATGCATAGTAAAACACTCATGGTCTGTTGTAACACCGGCTTCTGCATATTTTTTTGCATCTTCTCCTGATACTCCTGGAGCATGCCCATCTACAGGTTTGCCATGTTTTTTTGCAATCTCAATTTTTTTCATTTCCCATGCATCACGATTAATAACACCGGGGAAATTCATCATTTCACTTAGGTATTTTATCTCTTTCATACCCAAAAGCTCTTCCATTTCTTCTTCATGAAACTGGAAACCTGAAGTTTCAAAAGGTGTTGCCGGCACACATGCCGAAGCACCAAAATAGAATTTAAATGGTACTTTGTTGCCATTGGCAATCATGTATTTAATACCATCAATACCGAGCACATTTGCAATTTCGTGCGGGTCACTGACGGTGGCAACAGTTCCATGCACAACAGCAAGTTTGGCAAACTCCGACGGTATTAACATTGAGCTTTCGATATGGATATGCGAATCGATGAGGCCGGGTAATATGTAGTTATCTTCTTTAACTAACTCTTTAATTACTTTAGTAATGATGCCGTTTTCAACATGTACAGTTCCTTTATAAATTTCGTTTGCTCTAAGATCAACAATATTTCCACTTAGGGTATATTTGTTTTTTGATTTCATGATACAAGAAGTTAATTTTAATGATGCAAATTTATATAATATTGCGACTGGTGTATAATTAGTTTGGCTCAAAATATACTTAAAAGCAATTGTCTTAAATCATTGCCTGAAACAAATTAGTTATATCTTTTCTTTAGATAATAGAAAATATTATACCTTCACACATTATATTACTAACTATTAAAATATAATAGACATGACAGAAGCATCATTAGAAGCACTATACAGAATTAGAGACACTACCATGCTGAAATGGTATATTATTCCATTACTTGCAATTGTACTTTATATTTATGTGAAAGAAATAAAAGAAGGGCGTAAAACCGGAAATTTTGATGCAGTATTTGCAGGACTTACGGTTTTTGGACTTGATTTCTTTAACGAAACATGGAATGGTTGGGTGTTGATGTTAACGAATCGCTCTGCTTTCTGGACAGCACCAGGGGATACTGCTTTACGAACAATGGTTGGTTGGAATATTGAAATAATGTTTATGTTTTTAATTGCCGGAATTATTTGGTATCACACACTTGAAGTAGACAAAAAAAAGAAAATACTTGGTCTTCCAAATCCACTCTTTTGGGCAATTGGGTATTCAGTTTTCAGCGTTTTTGTAGAATGGTTTTTAAACAATGGAAATCTTCTAATATGGGAATATCCATTTTGGACCAACACTTTCTCAGGGATGATTCTAATCTTTATTTTTGGCTACCTCTATTTTTATCTTGGAGCATGGTTTGTTATATCCAGGAAAACTACACAAGCAAAGGTTATTACTCTTATAATTATTTACTCTGTACCAATTATATTGAATATTGTTGGGTTTGCAATATTGGGTTGGGTCTACTAATTGGCAGAATTCAAAACCAATTCATCATACTTAAAAATAGTATCAAAACCTTTGTTTTGCATATAATTCCTTAGATTATTTTCAGATTCATTATATGTAACCAAAACAAAATCACCTCCCCAGGCACCTAGTGATTTTACTACCCCGGGAAAATCATTGAAATGTACAGATTTAACAGTCGGCAACTTCAATACTTTCGACATAATTCGCTCATGATCCGTAAGTAACCTTTCAAATGCTGTAAGATTTGTTGTTTCTATTATCTCGTTTGTAATTTCAGAAATGCTTTCAATATCAATTGATGTAAATTTACTTTGCTTTTTAAAAGCTGAGATACCTTCTGAAGAGCTTTGTTTCTTTCCCAGATATATAAAGTATAACTTATCTGCAAAAGGAGGATCAAAATTTACATCTGTAATAGTAGGTGCACCATCTATTAATTGATAAAAAATTGGACTTTTACTTTGTGAGCATGCTATATCGTAACCCGATCCCCCAAAAGTTCTTTGAAGCAAGAGATATGGATTTATCTCAGCCCACATTGCAATATTTGAAATTAAAGTAGAGCTTGTTCCAAATCCAAACTCAGGCTTAAAGCCCAGGTTTGTTATTACATCATAACCTGTGCCATCAGAAAGAAAGTTATTATCTAAAGTTTTTGCAGCCAACAAAATTTCCAATAGTTTTTCTGCAAGACTAATATTATCATCAGCAACCAGTTTTAATGTTGGCAGTTCGTAATTAGCTGTAAACCAATTTCCATCGGGTTTATTTGCTTGCCAAAAAAGATGGTTATTATTATTTCTTTCTGCTGAAATAGATTGCCCAACATTAAGTGGTAATGCTAATGATAAAGCACCTTCCATTACAAGATACTCTCCGGTAATAAGTAGCTTCCCATTGGAATACCATGTTTGCATATCAGAAATCAAATTAACCGAAGGTTTTTAATGAATTTATTTACAGCCCCATGCGACACTTTGTGATCAACAAAATATTCTATCGCTTTGTCCTTTTCATCTTTTGTAGCCTCAATATGATTCAATATATTAAAAAGGTGCATTTTCATATGCCCAACTTGTATACCCTTAGTCACCAACGACCTAATAGCAGCAAAATTATTTGCCAAGCCCACCGAGGCTACTATCATCATCAACTCAGAAGAAGAAGGTTTTCCTAACATCTCCAGCGAATGTTTTGCCAATGGGTGTAATGATGTAAGTCCACCAACAGTGCCAATGGCCATTGGCATGGTTAATTCATATTTGAACTTTTTATCAGTTAAAGTTACTTTGGTTAAACTAGTATAAGTACCATTTCGTGAGGCATAAGCATGACCGGCAGCTTCAATGGCACGAAAATCATTACCTGTTGCAATAGCAACTGCATCAACTCCGTTAAAAATCCCCTTATTATGTGTAGTAGCACGATTAATATCTAGTTCAGCAATTTTAATAGCAGTTTGAAACTTATGTGCAAATTGTTCTCCTGTCATCGATTTGTAAGCATCATCAAGATCAGCAAAATCACACTCTACCCATGCTCTTACCAAACAGTTTGGTGTATAGTTTGATAATATCGACATAATAATCTCACATTCTTTTTCTTCACCAACAAAAAGCTTATGGTTAGCGAGAAAATCTTTTAATGCTGATGCAAATTCTTCAAGACACGAATTAATGAAATTAGCACCCATCGAATCAACAGTATCGAATGTTACTTTAATCTGATAATAGTTTTCAATATCATTGGTAAAATCTAACAATTCAAAATCAATAATACCGCCACCACGTTCTTCCATATTATGGGTTGTTTGTTTGACGGCACCCCTAAGGTAAAGTTTAATCTCATCCCAAACTTTTACTAGTTTAGTTTTTTTGCCATTCCAAAAAAAATGGACTTGTCCTACCTTCTCAATATTAACAACTTCTGCTTTAAAACCACCTCTCTCCGCCCAAAATTTTGAAGCGGAAGAAGCGGCAGCAACAACAGAACTTTCTTCGATAACTACCGGTACATGATAAGTATTGCCGTTAACAACAACATTTGGAGCTATTCCATAAGGAATATAAAAATTTGAAATCGTATTTTCGCTAAATTCATCAAAAATTTTCTGTTTAGATTTATCAGTATGCCAAAAGCTCTTAAGTAGTTCCATTGCCTCAACCTGATTATCCATCAGCTCACTTACAATGGTTACTTTATCCTCTTTCAGCAACTTCGAAAAGCCTCTGATTAATAAATCACGTTTTCTTCTTCTTGGCATTTAAATAATAATTTCCTTATCTATAATGACCCTTACCAGTCATCTTCAACTTTTTTAGGTTCGGGTTTCATTTTTTCTTCAAGAGTACTACTCCAATTATTTACAAAATCAGCAATTTGCCTGAGGTATTCATCCCATCTGGGATCGTATGCAGGATCATTTTTGTCTAACCATTTCTCAACCGGGATACTAGTAATTGACTTCAGAATAATCTCATCTATTGTATATCGATATCTGTTGTCCTTCATTTCAACAGTAAATGTGTAATATATCATACCACCAGCATGCTTTATACTGTCTTTATCCCAATAATAAATTCTAAACCTGTGTCGACCAACAATCTTGCCGGTCTCTTTATCTCGCACAGATGTAACGCGTACAGGATCCTTATAAAACCCATTTAACCAATAGATACTTCTTTTAAACAATTCATATTGGTCACCTTCCTCTTCAACAACTCCCCGGAATTTTATTTTATTAGTTTCAATGTCAATTGGTATAAATAAATCTTCTTTTACCTGAGCTGCAAGTTGTATCCCTGAAAAAATAAATAATACTAACAATAACTTCTTCATAATCTATCATTTTCAGTTAAGATTCAGCAAAGTTAAAGTAAAAATTTTAGCAGGTGTTATTTTTTGAACATTATTGAAATGTATGGTTAAGTTGTCTCGGTTATTATTGTTGTTATTGTTATCGCGGCAGCCATTGTTGTAGTATTTATGCTGGCGGTAATCTTGCTCATCAATTCAACAGCTCAGCAACCCATCAACCCGACAACTTACCCAATTACTTAGTCTTATTCTAAATAGGCAAAAGGTAAAATACACATAGAATTCTTTTATATATTTGCTTGTTTATTTTTTGAACTAAAACATGTAAAAATTTTAATATTATGAATATTTCGTATTCTTCTATTACCAAAAAAATATGGATGTCATTAATGGGATTATTCCTAATGACTTTTTTGGTAGTTCATCTGGGCATTAATTTATTACTCTTATTTGATCCCTCACGGGAACTTTTTAATATAACAGCCCACTTTATGGGTACAAACCCTCCTATCCAGATTTTTCAATGGGTGCTTTTTGCGGGGTTTGCTATACACATAGTTCTTGGTGCAGTGTTACAAATTCAAAACTGGATTGCAAGACCAAAGGGTTATAAAATAAGGGGATATTCAGAAGATTCCTTATTTTCAAAATATATGATTTATACAGGTATAATAATTTCTGTTTTCCTGGTTATACATTTTGTAAATTTCTTCCTTAAAGCAAAAGCATTTCACACTGTGCCCGAGTTTATTTTAAATGGAACACCTACCGGGATGGAAGATATGGGCATTGTAGTTAAGCAATTATTTGAAATACCAATATATGTAATTGGATATATTATTGCTTTACTGATCGTTGGCTTTCATCTCGACCACGCATTTCAGTCAGCATTTCAATCTTTGGGCTTGTATCACAAAAAATACACTCCTTTTATTAAAGGATTTGGCCATGTATACTCAATTGTAATTACACTTGGTTATATACTAATTCCTGTGGTTATTTACTTTTCAAAATAGAAGATATGACAAAGCTAGATTCAAAAATACCAGCCGGCCCATTAGCCGAAAAATGGACAAATTATAAAGCCCACCAAAATCTTGTTAACCCTGCCAATAAACGTAAAATTGATGTAATTGTAGTAGGAACAGGACTTGCCGGTGGCGCTGCTGCAGCCAGCCTTGCCGCACTTGGCTTTAACGTGAAGGTTTTCTGTATTCAGGATAGCCCACGCCGTGCACACAGCATTGCCGCTCAAGGCGGAATTAATGCAGCTAAAAACTATCCAAATGATGGCGATAGCATTTACCGTTTGTTTTACGATACTGTTAAAGGCGGTGATTATCGTGCCCGCGAAGCAAATGTTTATCGGCTTGCCGAAGTAAGCAACAATATAATCGACCAATGCGTAGCACAGGGAGTACCTTTTGCTCGCGAATATGGTGGATTACTAGATAACCGTTCATTTGGTGGCGCACTGGTTTCCCGAACATTTTATGCACGCGGGCAAACCGGACAACAACTTCTGTTAGGTGCATATAGTGCCTTAAGTGAGGAAATTAGCAAAGGTACTGTGAAGATGTACACCCGTCGTGAAATGCTGGATGTTGTTAAGATTGACGGTAAAGCACGCGGCATAATTGTAAGAAACCTGGTTACCGGAGAATTGGAACGTTATGGTGCACATGCTGTTTTGCTTGGAACCGGTGGATACGGAAATGTATATTACTTATCGACCATGGCAATGACCTCAAATGGTAGTGCTGCATGGAAAGCATATAAAAGAGGTGCTTATTTTGGTAACCCCAGTTTCGTACAAATTCACCCTACCTGTATTCCTGTTCATGGTGCTTATCAAAGCAAACTAACTCTAATGAGCGAGAGTTTAAGAAATGATGGCAGAATATGGGTTCCGAAAAAGAAAGAGGATGCACAGAAAATCCAAAAAGGAGAACTTTCCCCTGTAAACATTCCTGAAGAAGACAGAGATTATTATCTCGAAAGAAGATATCCGGCCTTTGGTAACCTTGTGCCACGTGATGTAGCATCTCGTGCCGCAAAAGAACGCTGTGATGAAGGATACGGAGTTGGAAAAACAGGTCTTGCCGTTTATCTCGACTTTAAAGATCCTATTAAACGTCTCGGAAAAAATGTTATCGAAGCCCGCTACGGAAATCTTTTCCAGATGTACGAAAAAATTGTTGATGAAAATCCTTATAAAGTACCAATGATGATATATCCAGCTATCCATTACGCAATGGGTGGAACATGGGTTGATTATGAATTACAAAGTACAATTCCCGGATTATTTGTTGGCGGGGAAGCAAATTTCTCCGACCATGGTGCTAACCGATTAGGTGCATCTGCTTTAATGCAGGGATTATCGGATGGATACTTTGTGCTTCCTTATACAATGCAAAATTATCTTGCCGATCAAATTACTGTTCCTCACTTTTTAACTGATGGTGCTGAGTTTGACCAAACTGAAAAAGATGTTCAGGATATAATCGACAAATTATTTGCAGTTAAAGGTAGTAAAACTGTTGACTCTTTCCATAAAAGATTAGGGCTGATAATGTGGGAATTTGTAGGAATGGCTCGAGACAAAGAGGGGCTTGAAAAAGCAATTGCTGAAATTAAAGAACTACGTAATGAATTTTGGGATAATGTTTACATACCTGGTGAAAAGTCTGGAATGAATATCGAACTGGAAAAAGCCCTGCGTCTTGCCGACTTCCTCGAACTTGGCGAACTAATGGCACGTGATGCCCTTGATCGTAAAGAATCTTGCGGAGGTCACTTCCGTGATGAATATAAAACCGAAGAAGGAGAAGCCATGCGCGATGATGAAAATTATATGTACGTGTCAGCATGGGAATATAAAGGTGATGATAAAGAACCTGAGCTTCATAAAGAACCGATCGTTTACGAAAATATTGAGGTTAAGCAACGTAACTACAAAACAGCATAAAATAAATAAAAGTTAAAAAACGGAATAATGGATTTAAAACTTAAAATATGGAGGCAGGCTGATGCTAATGCCGAAGGTAAATTTATTACTTACCCCGTTCATAATATATCAGAAGATGCTTCATTCCTTGAAATGATGGACATCCTCAACGAAGAACTTATTACAAATGGCGAAGAGCCTGTTGCATACGATCATGATTGCCGAGAAGGGATTTGTGGTATGTGTAGTTTATATATTAACGGTCACCCTCATGGTCCCGATGATTCAATAACCACTTGTCAGCTTCATATGCGCAAGTTCAAAGATGGTGAGACTATTGTAATTGAGCCATGGCGTGCACGGCCATTCCCTGTTATAAAAGACCTTATTGTAGATCGTTCTGCCTTCGACATAATTATTCAGGCTGGTGGCTTTGTCTCAGTAAGTACAGGTGGAGTACCTGATGCCAATGCTATTCCAATTAAGAAAGAAAATGCTGATCTCGCAATGGATGCCGCCGCTTGTATAGGTTGCGGTGCCTGTGTTGCTGCCTGTAAAAATGCATCTGCTATGTTATTTGTAGCTGCAAAAGTCAGTCAGCTTGCATTACTTCCTCAGGGAAAAGTGGAAGCAAAACAACGTGTTGAAAATATGGTTGCTAAAATGGATGACATTGGTTTTGGAAACTGCACTAATACTTATGCCTGTGAAGCTGAATGCCCAAAAAACATAAGTGTATCTAATATTGCAAGAATGAATAGAGAATTTTTGGCAGCAAAAATTTCATAAGCTACAATATACTATAGGTTAGTTTTATCACAATTTAAAACAAAAAAAGGTAGTAACATTAATTAAGTTGCTACCTTTTTTTATTCTGTAGAAATAAAATATTTTATATTTACTCAACTCTTCGAATTTAATGTTACTTATTAACATCCAACCTTTAAAAAATATTTAATACAAATCTAGTAGTACATATTGAAAAGAATTATTTTTGATGCACAAAACCAAAACTAATGCAATTCAAATCAATAATTGGACAGCAAGCGCTGATTAATAAACTTATTACCAGTTATAATGAAAATCGTATTGCTCATACTCAGTTATTTTTAGGTAACGAAGGATCAGGAGCTTTAGCTGTTAGCATTGCATTTGCCCAATTTTTAAACTGCACTAGTAAAACCAATAATGATAGCTGTGGTATTTGTGCATCATGTATCAAATTTGAGAAATTTGCACATCCCGACCTTCACTTCTATTTCCCTACTGCTACAACAAAATCAGTAAACAAAGATCCAAAATCATCATTGTTTTTAAATGAATGGCGTACATACCTAAACAAAAACAACGCGTACATTACACAAAATGGTTGGTACGACAATATAGGTATTGGAAATAAGCAAGGTTATATCAGAAAAGATGATGCTAGTGAACTAATTAGTAAAGTATCTTTGAAAGCATATGAATCAGAATATAAAATTGTTATCCTTTGGATGGTTGACAGGATGAATGAATCAGCATCTAATAAACTGTTAAAAACGCTTGAAGAGCCACCCAATAAAACAATACTATTTTTAATTGGAGAGAAATATGAACAGCTTCTTGCCACTGTAAGATCAAGAGCGCAGCTTTTTAAGGTTCCCAAACTAACCGATAATGACATTGCGAACCAACTAGTTATAGAGGGATGTGAAAACAGTACAGCCTTAGATATTGCAATCTTATCAAATGGCAATTGGAATACTGCAAAAGATATAAGTAATAACACAGAGGAAACACAATCAAATTTTATAATTTTTAGAAAGTGGTTAAGATTATGTTTTCAACCTAAAGATTATACTGAACTAATTAAGTTTAATCAGGAAATTTCTAAAATAGGAAGAGAAAAGCAAAAGAGTTTTTTGAGCTATGGGCTAGAGGTTATACACAACTCAATATTGCATAATAACAGCAATGGAAACCAAGTACGAAAAGCAGGGGAAGAGCTTGATTTTTCAAAAAAGTTTGCTCCTTTTATAAATAAAACAAACCAAAGTGAAATCTATAAGGCCCTTAACCAGGCAATCTATCACATTGAACGGAATGCTCATGCAGGAATATTATTTTCTGATTTGAGTTTTACTATGGTCGAATTAATCATAAATGGGCGTAAAAATATTGTACAGTGATTGATCTCATTAAAAAATACATCAAACAGAATAATCTGATACAGCCCAACGAAGAAGTACTTCTAGCTATTAGCGGAGGTATTGACTCTGTTGTAATGTTAGATTTATTTGATAAAATTGGCATTAAATATGCAGTTGCACACTGTAATTTTAAATTGCGATTATTTGAATCGGATGATGATGAAATGTTTGTAAGACAGCTCGCACATAAGTATGGCAGTGAAGTATTTATTGGCTTATGTATGGCTGCTGATCATGCAAAAAAGGTAGGAATATCAATACAGGAATCAGCTCGTGAGCTCAGGTATGCATGGTTTAATAAAGTATGTTCATATAATAATTTTCCTCTTGTTGCGGTTGCACATAATCAAGATGACCTTACAGAAACATTCTTTATAAATTTATTAAGAGGAGCAGGAATAAAAGGCTTGAAAAGTATTCCGGTTATGCGGCAAAACATAATCAGGCCATTGATGTTTGCAACACGTGAGCAGATTGTAGAATACGCAAAAGAAAACAAACTGGAATTTAGAGAAGACAGCTCAAATAGTTCAGATAATTATCTGCGCAACAGAATTCGTCATCACTTAATCCCTAAAATTGAAGAAATTTCACCGGGGTTTAACAAGGCAGCCCTTAAAAGTATTGATAATTTAAACGACTCTTATTTAATATTACAATCTGCTATTAGTGAAAAATTACATCAACTAAATATTTCACATAGTAATGACATAAATAAAGTATCAATAAAGGAACTCAAGAAGCTATCTCCAACTAAAATTTGGATGTACTACTTACTTAGTGAATTTGGGTTTAACCGACAGATTACTGATGATATTTGCATAGCATTGGAAGCTGAAAATAGAAGCGGTCATAAATTTTTATCTTCTAATCATGAATTATTAATCGACCGTGATCATATATTAATCAGAAAAATTAACAAGCCTTCATCATCAAGAAAATATCTTATATCTATTGATCAGAAAGAAGTTACTGAACCCATTAACATTATATTTAAAAATCATAAAAATCACCCAACGTTTACCTTCGACAAAAGTAATACTGTTGCCTATTTTGATCTTAATAAATTAAATTTTCCACTATCAATTCGCAGGTGGCAAAAAGGTGACAGAATTAAACCTTTTGGGATGAAAGGAAGTAAACTAATAAGTGATATTCTTATTGATAATAAAGTTGATTCATTTGAAAAAGAAAACACATTTGTTATAGAATCAGGAAAAATAATTATATGGCTTGTTGGACACAGATCATCAAATTATTTTAGAATAACAAAATCCACAAAAAATATACTAATTATGAAGTTGCAATTGCCATATATTGACTAGCAGTATCAGTAACAATATTCAAAATCCCAGGTAAGCAAAAGCAACATTAACACATTTTATGGTGTCATGAAAAAACACGCATAAATATTTATCTATTTTTGCAAAATATTTTTTTAATATTATTACAAACATGAAACGTAGTTTATCAACCATAATATTTTTACTGCTGTTTACTTTTGGGTTAACCGCACAGATACTTGAACCTGTAAGATGGAGTTTCTCTTCAAATAAAATAACTGAAACAGAGTATGAGCTAATTTTTAAAGCCGACATCGACTTACATTGGCATCTATACTCGCAAGACATCCCTATGTCACCCCCGGCAACAAACTTTACTTTCAATGAAAATGATGGATATAAGCTTGTTGGCAATGTAACCGAACAAAGTGTTGTTATTGAAGAATATGATCCCAATTTTGAGATGATATTAAAATACTATTCGCATGAAGCCATCTTTAAACAAAAAGTACAATTAACAAACGAAAAAGCATCAATAGCAGGTGTAGTTGAGTTCATGAGTTGCGACGACACCAAATGTTTACCTCCTACCGAAGTTGATTTTAATTTTACACTTGGAGCTCCAACACTTGGAGGAGTCCCTAAGTCTCAGATACTTGAACCTGTAAAGTGGAAAATTACATCTGAAAAAATAAATTCAAACACAGTTGAATTATTGTTTAGTGCAGAGATTGATAAAGGATATCATTTGTATTCGATTACAATTCCGGAAGATGGCCCCCTACCTACAGTTTTTACTTTTGAAGAATCAGTAAATTACAACTTAGACGGTGCTATTCAGGAAGTTATAATTCCAATCGATGAATATGATGATGTATTTGAAATGGATATTAAGTTTTTTGAAAATAAAGCTGCTTTCAAACAAACCATTATTTTAAATTCGGATGATAGCAATATACCCATAATAGGTGAAATTGCATACATGGTTTGTAATGAAGTTGGATGTGTAGCCCTTTACGAAGACTTTGAGATAATTTTTAACAGTAGCACGGGCGAACTTATTACTGATACACAGGAAATTCAAGATGAGACTACTTCGTTTGAAGGTGAAGATATTACAGGTAAAAAAGCCTCATTCTGGGGTTTCTTTTTACTATCGTTTTTGGGCGGATTTGCAGCTATATTAACACCATGTGTTTTTCCAATGATACCAATGACCGTATCATTTTTCATGAAAGATGGTCAAGATAAAGCCAAAGGTAAAGTACAAGCATTAATTTATGGTTTTAGCATAATTGGTATTTACGTTTTTATTGGATCAGTGCTAGCCGTAGTTGCCGGACCTGATATTGCTAACTGGCTAAGCACCCATTGGCTACCAAACATATTGTTTTTTGTAATATTTGTGGTATTTGCAGCCTCATTTTTTGGCATGTTTGAAATAACGCTACCACATTGGATGATAAACAAATCTGATGCAAGCGCTGATAAAGGAGGATTTCTAGGTCCCGTTTTCATGGCGCTTACTTTAGTACTTGTATCATTTAGTTGTACCGGACCAATTGTAGGAACCATACTGGTTGAATCGGCTGGCGGGCAGGTAGTAAAACCAATTATTGGTATGTTGGGATTTTCATTAGCATTTGCTTTGCCTTTTACTTTATTTGCATTTTTCCCAACATTATTACAAGGACTACCAAAGTCGGGAGGCTGGTTAAATTCAGTTAAAGTTGTATTAGGCTTTTTAGAATTAGCGTTAGGGCTTAAATTCCTAAGTATTGCTGACCAAACTTATCATTGGGGGATACTTGACAGAGAAGTATATCTGGCAGCCTGGATTGTTATTTTCTTCCTATTGGGCCTTTATTTATTAGGAAGAATAAAATTTGCACATGATTCAGATGTGCCATTTGTTTCAGTTCCCAGATTAATGATGGCAATAATCGTATTTACTTTTGTTGCATATTTGATTCCAGGAATGGTTGGTGCACCATTGAAAGCACTTTCGGGATATTTGCCTCCGCAAAGCACACATGATTTTGATTTAAATTCGGTAATTCGACAAAATGTAAAAGCATTTACAATATCATCAAGTTCGGGTGAAGAGAAAGAGTTATGTGAGACTCCAAAATTTAGTGATTTCCTTCACCTACCTCATGGATTAGAAGGTTATTTCGATTATGACCAGGCTTTAGCTTGTGCCAAGGAACAAAACAAACCCTTATTTATTGATTTCACTGGACATGGTTGTGTAAACTGTCGCGAAATGGAATCGATTGTATGGGCTGATCCAAAAGTCCTTAGCCTATTGAGTAAAGATTATATTGTAACAGCTCTTTATGTTGATGATAAAACAACACTTCCAGAAGAGGATTGGTATATAAGTGAATTTGATGGTAAGAAAAAGAAAACTGTTGGTAAAAAATATGCTGATCTGCAAAAAGCAATGTATGGTGTAAATGCACAACCTTTTTATGTACTGGTTAGTCCGGATGGAGAAATGCTAACTCAACCTAGAGCTTACGACCTGGATGTTAATGCATTTGTTAAATTTTTAAAAACGGGATTGAAAAACTTTAAGAAAAAGAAACAAAGTCCAATTAATTTTATTAATTAGATCAATCAATCCTCTCAATATCTGCACCAAGCAGCTGTAATCGTTTTTCAATATTCTGATAACCCCTGTCGATTTGTTCAATATTTTCAATAATGCTGGTACCCTCTGCGGATAGAGCAGCAATTAATAATGCCACACCGGCTCTTATATCTGGAGAACTCATTTTAATACCTCTGAGAGGATATTTATGATTCAAGCCTATAACTGTTGCACGATGAGGATCACATAGAATAATTCTTGCTCCCATATCAATAAGTTTATCAACAAAAAATAGCCTGCTCTCAAACATTTTTTGATGTATTAACACGCTACCCTCTGCCTGAATTGCAGTAACCAGCACAATGCTAATTAAGTCAGGTGTAAAACCGGGCCAAGGAGCATCAGCAATATTCATTATTGATCCATCAATAAAAGTCTCTATTGAATAATTATCATATTTAGGAACAACAATATCATCTCCAACTTGAGATACTGTTACTCCTATTCTCTTGAAAACCTCGGGTATTAAACCCAGGTCGAGTAAGCTTACATTTTTAATTTTAATTTCAGATTGAGTCATTGCAGCAAGCCCGATAAAACTACCAACTTCAATCATATCAGCAAGTAATGTATGTGAAGTCCCATTCATAACTTTCACCCCTTCAACGGTGAGAAGATTCGAACCAATTCCTGAAATTTTTGCACCCATGTTTACAAGCATCTTACTGAGTTGTACCAGATATGGTTCACATGCAGCATTAAAAATGGTAGTAATACCATCGGCCATAACTGCCGCCATTAATATATTTGCTGTTCCTGTAACCGAAGCTTCTTCAAGCAACATGGAGTTGCCTTTAAGATTATTAGCAACCACATTATAGCTCTTTTTATTAGCATCGTAAGTAAAATCAACACCGAGTTTTTGTAATCCGATAAAATGAGTATCTAGTCTTCTTCTGCCTATTTTATCACCTCCTGGTTGTGGAAGGTATCCACGACCAAATCGTGCTAACAATGAACCTAGTAGCATTACACTACCTCTTATACTAGTAGCTTTGCTATAGAAATCTTCTGTTTCAAGATAATCGAGGTTAATATCTAATGCTTTAAAAGAATATTCGCCCACACCTGTTTTATTCACAACTACGCCAAGTCCTTCCAACAGATCAATAAGCCTATTAACATCCCTTATATCAGGAATATTACTAATAGTTACTATCTCTTGAGTAAGCAGTACAGCACAAATAACCTGAAGTGCTTCATTTTTTGCCCCTTGTGGAATTATCTCACCACCTAGAGGTTTTCCACCTGTAATTCTAAAAGATCCCATTTTCCTCTATTTAAAATACTGAATGCCTAAAATTGCAACCTTCATAAAACCTGCATCATTCAGTATATTTATAGTAAATAAACGAAAAAACAACCAAATTATGGTTGTTTTTTCAAAATATTTTAAAAGAAAATGAAATGCTTAATTAGCAAAAGATAAACTAAGTATTAATTGTTTTTTGGAGTATAATTACTTTTTCTCCTTTTTCCATAGTTATCCTTACTATTCTTTTGATAAGATTTTTGACTGGATTTTCTTTTGGTATTCTTTTTGGGTCTTTGTATAACATCACTAATTGCTATTAATTGTACATCCTCTGGTAATTTCAGTTTTTTACCGGATAAATCAAAAAGATGCTTAGCAATTGTAATATCATTAACTGATTCTCTATTCCATTTTAAATAGGATTTTTTCATTTGGTTAGCAATAGCTATAATAAGAGCCTGTTTCTCCTCCCCTTCTTCATATTCTGTTGCTTTTTTTATGATATTAACAATATGTCTACCATAGTGTCGTAAAACAATTTTCTTATCGCTATAAACTAATTGGTCAGGTTTACGATTCAATTTATCTTTAGAAGGAGGTGGAAAAGGGCTGTCAACATCAAGTTTGAATTTTGAAATAATAAAGAGGTGATCCCAAAGAACATGAGTGTAATCAATTGTATCTTTTATCATAGGATTCATTTGAGCCATCGATATTATAATTGTTTTTGCAGTTTTCGTTCTTTTCTCTTTGTCTTCTATTGTAATCGCATAATCAACCATTTTCTGAATATTCCTGCCGTATTCAGGTATTATAAGATGACCGCGTGTAGTATTATATTCCATTAGTTATAATTGTATTTGAATCCTTTAAATATAGAGGTAATTAATTATTTTGCAAAAGTAGTTAAATATTCTATTAAATTATAAAATGCTAACCAGGTTAAATCTCATTTCATAATAACATCAATTATAAATTACATTTGTTTTTACTTAATCGTTTAAAAAACTATTTTTGCAATTATTTATTTAACCAAAAATGTTAAACATGCATATAAATGTAATGATTACAGGTACAGGCAGTTATGTGCCAGAAAACATTGTTACAAATACTCATTTTGCTAAACATAAATTCTATAATCCCAATGGTAAATTAATTGAAGCACCAAATGATGAGATAATTCAAAAGTTTAAAGCTATAACAGGCATCGAGCAAAGAAGGTATGTTAATGACAACCAAACAGCATCTGACATGGGTAGTATTGCAGCAAAACTAGCTATTGAAGATGCAGGAGTTAACCCGGAAGATATTGATCAAATTATTGTTGCACATAATTTTGGTGATGTAATATCAGGGACTATACAAACAGATGCCGTACCTAGCCTAGCTTGTAGAATAAAACATAATCTTCAAATAGAGAATCCCTTTTGCGTAGGTTATGATTTACTTTTTGGATGCCCAGGTTGGCTACAAGGAATTATACAGGCACAAGCTTACATTAAAGCAGGAGCTGCAAAAAAATGTTTAGTTATATCAACAGAAACCCTTTCAAGAGTAATCGATAAATTTGATCGCGATTCTATGATTTATGCCGATGGTGCAGGCGCATGCATTGTTGAAGCAGTAGAAAGTGAAATAGAAGAAGGAATAATCGGAACTGAGTCAGCATCATATACTAAAGATGAAGCACATTATCTTTTTCTTGGCAAAGGGAATAAAAATGAATCAGATCCAAATATAAGATACCTAAAAATGCATGGCCATAAGATTTATGAGTTTGCACTAACAAATGTACCTACAGCCATGAAAAGCTGCCTTGAGAAATCAGGATTCGGAATTAATGATGTTAATAAGATTTTAATACATCAGGCTAATGCAAAAATGGATGATGAAATTATTAAACGGTTTTATCGATTATATAAAGAACGTAAAGTCCCTAAAGACATCGCACCAATGAGCATCCAAAAATTGGGTAACAGTTCAGTAGGAACAATACCAATACTTTTTGACATGGTACGTAAGGGTAAATGCGAAGGAAACCACCAACTTTATAAAGGAGATCTTCTCTTATTTTCATCAGTTGGCGCCGGTATGAATATTAATGCTATTGCATACAGATATTAGCACTGCTAAAACAATTTAAATTTTATCCACATTAAATTGTTTACAAATTTGGTTGTTCGGAAAATAGTTTCTATTTTTGCAGCCCGATTTTAAGGCGTATTAAGTAAACTACTTAAGGAACAATAAGATAGATGAATACATTAAGTTATAAGACAGTTAGCGCAAACGCAAACACCGTAAATAAAGAGTGGGTGTTGATTGATGCTGAAAATGAAATATTGGGAAGAATGGCATCAGCTGCTGCTAAGATTCTTCGTGGAAAACACAAACCAAACTACACACCACACGTTGATTGTGGTGATAATGTGATTATCATTAATGCTGATAAGATAAGACTTACAGGAAACAAATGGGACGCAAAAGAGTATATACGTCACAGTGGATATCCTGGTGGTCAAAGGTCACTAACAGCACGCGAATTAATGGAAAGAAAACCTACTGCAATGGTTGAGAAAGCAATTAAAGGTATGCTTCCAAAAACTATTCTTGGAGCTGATCTTTTTCGCAACCTATATGTGTATGCCGGTTCCGAACACGAACAGCAAGCACAAAAACCAAAGAAAATCAATTTAAAATCAATTAGATAATATACCATGGAAGTAGTTAATGCATTAGGCAGAAGAAAAACTGCTGTAGCCAGGGTTTATCTTCAGGATGGAGATGGAAAAATCACTATTAATAATCGTGATTATAAAGATTATTTTCCAACTGCAATCCTACATTATGTTGTTGAACAGCCTCTTCATCTTACCGAAAATATAGGCAAATACAACATAAAAGTTAATCTTAAAGGTGGAGGTTATGCTGGTCAGGCAGAAGCATTGCGTTTAGGGATTTCCCGCGCACTTGTTCAGATTGACCCTGAATACCGTCCCGTACTTAAAGCAAAAGGATTAATGAAGAGAGATCCACGAATGGTTGAGCGTAAAAAACCAGGACAACCTAAGGCTCGTAAGAAATTCCAGTTCAGTAAACGATAGTTTTCACATACATTGGAAAGAGTTTAGTATCCAAATTACTGTAACCTCCTTTATTGGAGCTATTCAGTAATTGAAAAAGAGAATGTAAACAAATTAAAAAAATTAAGATGGCAAAAGTTAGTTTTGACGAAATGCTTGACGCAGGTGTACATTTTGGTCATTTGCGAAGAAAGTGGAATCCAAATATGGCTCCATATATTTTTATGGAACGTAATGGCATTCACATTATTGACCTGTATAAAACACAGGCTAAACTTGAAGAAGCCCAGAATGCTATTAAGCAAATAGCAAAATCGGGTCGCAGAATATTATTTGTAGCTACAAAAAAACAGGCTAAATACTTAGTAGCTGATTTAGTAAAAAAGGTAAATATGCCTTACGTTACTGAACGCTGGCCTGGTGGAATGCTTACAAACTTTGCAACAATACGCAAAGCCGTGCGAAAAATGGATAACATCGATAAAATGGCATCTACTAGTTCATGGGAGAACCTATCTAAAAGAGAAAGACTCCAAATTACACGTGAACGTGCTAAGCTTGAAAAAAACCTTGGTAGTATTTCAGATATGAGTCGTATTCCCGCAGCACTTTTTATTGTTGATATTAACAAAGAAAAGATTGCTGTTGCTGAAGCAAGAAAATTGAATATCCCTATTTTTGCAATGGTAGATACAAATACCGACCCTACTTTAATTGATTTTGCAATTCCTGCAAATGATGATGCTTCAAAATCAATTCACCTTATTGTTAACACAATGGTACAGGCTATTGGTGAAGGCTTAGGCGAACGCAAGATGGCTAAAGAAAAACAAGATGTGAAAGATGAAGCTTCTGCAAAAGTTGAAGAACTAGATATTAAATCCAAATCTGAAGCAATTGAAATAGCTGAAGATGCAGCTGATAAGTCAGCAGAAAAAGGAACCACTCCAACACCAGAAGGTAAACCTAAACGCAAAAGAAAAACTATTTCCAAAAAGAATTAATTGGTAATGTATATAAAGATAAAAAAATGAAGATAACTGCCCAACAGGTAAACGAACTAAGAAAAAATACCGGTGCCGGTATGATGGACTGCAAAAATGCACTCGTTGAAACTGAAGGCGACATGGAAAAAGCCATTGACGTACTCAGAAAGAAAGGTCAAAAAGTTGCCGCTAAACGTGCTGATCGTGATGCTGCTGAAGGTGTAGTACTTTCAAAAGTTAGTGATGATAAACAATATGCAGCCGCAGTTATGATAAATTGTGAAACTGATTTTGTTGCAAAAAATGCTGATTTTATTGCATATACCCAAAGTATTTTAGATATTGCTGTTGCAAATAAAGCTAAAAATACTGATGAACTAAAAGCACTGCAATTAGGTGATCGTACCGTTGATCAATCAATAACTGACCAGACTGGTCTAATAGGTGAAAAAATTCAATTAGGTCGTTTTGTAGTTGTTGAAGCTGAAAGCACATATGCATATATCCACCCAGGCAACCGTATTGCAACCATTGCTGGTCTTAACAAATCAGGTGATGCACTTAACAATGCCGGAAAAGACGTTGTTATGCAAATTGCAGCCATGGATCCAGTTGCTTTAGATAAAGACAGTGTAAGTGACGAGATGGTTAAACGTGAAATTGAAATTGGAATGGATCAGGCTCGCCAGGAAGGCAAACCAGAAGCTTTGCTTGAAAAAATTGCTATGGGAAAACTTAACAAATTTTACAAAGAAAATACTTTGTTAAATCAGACATTTATTAAAGATAGCAAGAAAAACGTTAGTCAGTATTTAAATGACGTTGAAAACGAATTAACCGTTACCGATTTTAAAAGATTAGCTCTTGCATAAAGAAACATTTTATTGCAAAAAAAAGCCGATTCAGTTGAGTCGGCTTTTTTTTTGCTATTTTTTTTATAATTTAGCAGAATACAATTAGACAGTAAGTTGCCGGATTCTTATTTATAATTTAAACCTAAGAAAAATGAAAAAGTCCATTCTTTTATTTTTAGTTGTAATAATCTCTGTATCTGTATACTCACAAGATTATGAATCGGGTGATTTAAAGAATAAATTCTATATTAGAGTGGGTTATTCAACTCCTCTATGGACATATTATGGGTTTAAAAATGCTAACGCATTAAAAAGTGAACTTAACGCAAAATCAAAGATTGGCGCTAACTTTGAGATTGGGAAAATATACATGCTTAACGGAATAAACATAGGCCCGGGATTAAGGTTTGGTATCAACGCTGATTTTCTCTCCTTAAAGGCGCAGGTATTCAATCTCAATGGAGGCGATAATATATATAATTTATTTGTTGGTTCAAAAATTGGCCCATCATTTACATATTCACCGGCTAAAGCATTAGCATTTGACATTTTTGCAAAGATTAACCCTGTTTGGGTTGGAGGTGTATATTACAATCAACAAGATATTAGTGATGGCTCAATTGAAGCACATTTAGGCTATGTACAAATGATGTACTCATTTGGTATAAATGTAAGAGTTTCTATACTTATGCTTGGGTTTGAGTATGAAATTGGCAGTTTAAAACTGAAAAATGGTAATGGCGATTATTGGAATCCCGCAAATACAGTTGGTGATAAAGTGTCCATGCCGGGGTTTAATCTAACTGCAGGTTTAAATTTCTAAACATATCATTGCATATCTAAATTTATTTTCCGGAATTATCCTTTATTTTTATTTTTACGAGTTGTTGATATTTGTATTTTTGCACCTCTAAATTATTACAATAATGAGCGAAAATCTTAAAGATCAATTAAACTGTGTAATCACCCAATCAGTGCAAGTATCACCAATTATGAAAATAATAAAGGTTAAGCCTGATGGGTGGAAGTTACCTGATTTTAAGGCTGGCCAATTTGTTGCTTTAGGATTAGCACCCGATGCATCACGTTGCACTGCAGCAACAGATGAATTTGAGCCACCAAAAGCTGACAAGTTAATAAGGCGTGCATACTCAATTGCTTCTTCTTCAACTGAAGATGCCATAGAGTTTTACATAACATTAGTTCACTCAGGGCAATTAACACCAAGAATCTTTAATTTAGAGATAGGAGACAGAATTTGGATGGGTAAAAAAGCTGTAGGGATGTTTACTCTTGACCAAATTCCAGAGGATAGAAATATTATATTAGTTGCAACAGGAACCGGAGTTGCACCTTACATGAGCATGCTGCGATCAAATGCTTTAAAACGCACCGGTAAAATTTTGGTATTACATGGCGCAGCAAATAGCTGGGATTTAGGATATTCTTCTGAGTTGAAATTATTAGCTAGTATGTTTGACAATTTCTACTATCACCCAACAATTACTGAACCCGATAAAGAACCTTCGGGTTGGGTTGGCGATACAAGGTTTATAGGTGATATATGGGAATCAGGGCTAGTTGATAATACAATTGGTTTCAAACCCTTACCTGAAAACACAGATGTATTTTTATGTGGAAATCCAAGAATGGTTGATGGCATGAAGGAGCTATTATATATTGATGGATTTAAAGATCACAAAAAGAGGGAGCCGGGGCAAATTCATGCTGAAGAATTTTAATTGATGGAGAAAATTAATATCTAAATCTAATAAAATGGATAATGATGAAATAGTATGCAACTGTATGCAAATTACAAAAGGAGAAATTATTGAGGCTATAAAAACAGGTAACCTGAAAACAGTTGACGAAGTGGGTGAAGAAACGGAAGCAAGTACAGTTTGTGGCAGCTGCCATGATGATATTGAAGATATCCTTAAAGAAGTAAACGGTATCTAAAGGTGGATGATAGTAATAAAAACAAATATTTAGAGGAGGGATCCTCACCATTAGTACTTTTTCAAAATCAAAAAATGGTATTGTCTTTTTTTAATGTTCCTCCTGATATATTTGAGAATAAGGATGAGTTTATAGAATAGGCAGTAGAGTCATTTGCCATTCAAAAGAAAAATAGTAAATTGACCTGATTTTAATAAAGAGGCTATGAAAAAACACAATTGCGAAGAATGTCCTTTACGAAGGAAATATGATGAGAAACCTAAATCTTTAATTGGCAGATTTTGGCGATGGCATATTAATTTCTGTCCTGGATGGAAAGGATATATGAAAGATATGGATGATACTGAAAAAGCAGAAATTTCAACGAAATATAACTTAAAATATAGTTAAATTATAAAAGTCAGATGTAAGGCCGGCTTGGCTGACAAGACAGACATAAAGCTTAGCAGACATTGTTCATTATTTCATCCTTCAATGATCTGCATACTTCCAATATGCATAAGTTGAAAAGAGACCAAGCAAAAAGGTTAAGAATAGTATGAGATAGCTGACAGGGAACAACTGCATACCTTCTACCGAATTTGAGACTGTGAATACACCGGGTATTGACCATGGAAAATAGGATCCCCAACCTAACAATGCAGTAAATTGAGCCATGATTACCATTAATAAAACAAAACCCAGTGGAGCTACTATGCTTTTTGAAAAACTAACAATAAATCCTACAACAGTACTAAGTAATATAGTAAATATAGTTGTGAGAAAATAGTTAGATGCAAAATTGAGAAACACTGATAAATTCCAACCTGGAATATGCATCAATAACCCCATTATACTTGCCACTAAAAACAAGGTGATGGCCAAGCCCAAGCACCAAAATAATACAACTAAATATTTAGCTAAAACAATGGATGAGCGTGAAACAGGAAGTGCAAGTATATCTGTTAAAGTATGTTCAATGTATTCTCGTCCAAAAACCCAGCTCGTTATAAATCCAAATCCAATCACTCCTAGTACAGCAATCAGCTGATTGATTATTTCCAAATAACCCTTCCAAGAATTTTCCGAAAAAAACTGTGCCTTTGCTCCTACCAAGCCCAGCTTAGCTGACATCTCCGGGTGCTGTGCCACATACATCATCAAACCTATCAACAAAGGAATGAAAACGAATAAGCCAAAAGTGACCAATAAAATTTTTGATCTGCGGAGTTTCATTCTCTCTGCTCTTATTGCAAGTACTATCTGTCTCATATTACACCTCCTTTTCTTTAATAATTCTTAAAAAATAACTTTCAAGATTTTCTTCCTCCATATTAAGTTTCTTAAGTTTAAGATTCTCTGAAACAATCATCTGGGCTATACCTTCAGGATTCAATATGACTTTTGATTCATGTATCAGAATTTCATTTTCCATTGAAATCTCGGCGGAAAATCCTTTTTGATGTAATAGTTTAATGGCCTGCTCATTATTATCTGTATTAACTAGCAATTGTTTTTTGCATAATTCATTTAAATTGTTGGTATTAAACTCATCTATCATTCTACCTTTATGAATAATGCCAATCCGATGTGCAAAATGAGAAATCTCACCCAGTATATGACTGGAAACCAAAATACTCACACCCTTATTTTGAGACAAGTCGATCAATAATTCCCGAATATCATGTATGCCGGCAGGATCCAGTCCATTGGTGGGTTCATCAAGAATAAGTATTTCTGGTTGATGGATAAGTGCCTTTGCTAATCCCAATCTTTGCTTATTTCCCAGCGATAGCTGTTTAGAAAGTCGATTAGTATAGTCCTTTAAATCTAATAGCTCAATGATGGGATCAATAGATTTATTTTTATCAATCCTCCGCAAATGGCAAATTAATTCCAGATTTTCTTTCACTGTAAGATTGGGATATGCATGTGGAACTTCCACCAAATACCCTACCCTGTTCCAAAACAAAGGTTGATGTTTGGAAATATCCATTCCATTTAGAAAAGCCTTACCACTAGAAGGTTTGATAAGGCCAAGTAACATTCTGATAAGAGTTGTTTTTCCGGCTCCATTGAGTCCTAAAAAACCATATATCTCTCCTTTTCCTACAGAAATATTATTTTCGCTTACCGCTAAAAAACCCTTATAGCTTTTCGAAAGATTCTGGGATTGAATAATTGCTTTCATTTTTTATGTTTATAGCAATCGTTTGGTCTGTTCATGGGCAAAAAAAAATTTAACCTTTCAAATTATCATAAATGGAATAAAAAGCTTTTTTTAATTGATCCTTATATTTCACTTTCTTTTCGGTATTGACCACCCGAATAAAGACTCCATCCGTACAATACAAAAACAAATTTGCAATTTCTTTATTGCTGGTTGAAGAATAGATTTCACCCACTGCTTTAGCTTCATTAATAACACTTTCCCAAACTTTCAAGTCGTTTTTATATTGCTGCTCCTCTAGGATCATCATTTCTGGGAATCGCTTCATAGCATCAAACATGATAAAGAAGAAATTAAAGCTCACATCTCCCTTTGATTCATTACCCATCATTTGATTTATCTGAACAAAAGATTGGTCGATTCGCTTAAGGTATTCATCAATAAATCTCTTTAATGACTTGATTGGGAAACTTGAATAATCCATAGCGCCCATGCTAAAAAACATTAGAACAATCTCTTTAAATAATTGCTCCTTACTCGAAAAATAATGATAAAAAGCACCTTTTGACAAAGCTGTCTTCTCCACTATCTCTCTCATAGTAACCTCTTTATAGCTCTTTTGCAAAAACAATAATAAAGAAGTTCTGAGTATATGTTCTTTAGCTTCATTCATCATACCGACCGTTTGGTTTGCAAATGTAATAAACTTTTTTTAAGAAATAAAAATATTTATTAAATACTATTTTTGCATGCTTTCTTACAATAGCAATTTTAAGCTTGTTATATTATGATAAATTGAGCCAACTAGAATTTGATATGACAGAAAGTCGTAGGAGGGATATCTGATTTAAAATAAATTAAGGTTAAAATAATTAATTAAAGAAATTTCTCTTTTTTCTGTTTAAGATTGATTTGCCAGTTTTCAAGTCTTTCTAATGTTGACTACTCACCATGACGCACTACTATAAGATATATTTCATAATTAAGAAAAATCAACTATACATAAAGGATTTACCTCTCCTTTCCCTACCTTTGCCGTTATGATTTACCCTGATAATTTTGAGCAGAAAATTAGCTTCGACAAAATAAAGGAACATATTAATGATTTGTGCATTAGCACTATGGGACAGCACTTTGTGGAAAAGATTCATTTTTCATCAAACATAAGTGTAATTAATAAGCTATTATATCAGTCGAGTGAATTTGTTGAATTACTCACCATTGGTAAATCTTTTCCTGCAAAGGACTTCATGGATTTGCGGCAGGATATTGCTCAATTAAAAACACCGGGCAGCTATATTGAGCAGGAGGTACTTTTTAATTTAAAAGCTTCATTATTCACCATAAAGGAGATACTTACTTATTTTGAAGAAACTGAAGAAGATGCTTATCCTCAACTTAAAAATCTTGTAAGTCAGGTATTTTTTCCAAACGAATTGTTACATGAAGCCTCCGGAATAATTGATGAAAAAGGAGATATTAAAGACAATGCATCTGTAGAGCTTCGTAGAATTAGGCAAAGTATTGCAAGCAAACAAAAGCAAGTATTCCGTGAAACGAAAAAAGCATTTGAAAAAGCAAAAAAACTAGGATCAGTACCTGATAATGCGGAGATAACGATTAGAAATGGTCGTTCGGTAATACCATTAAAAGTATCCGACAAAAGGTCAATCGGAGGTATTATTCATGATGAATCGTCCACTGGTCAAACAGTGTTTGTTGAAGCCCCTCTCTCATTCGAAATCAACAATGAAATACGTGAGCTGGAAAGTGAAGAACGTAGAGAAATTATTAAAATATTAATAAGTTTTACAGATGAGCTACGCCCTTTTATTCAGGATTTAGTTAATGCTTACCGTTTTCTGGGGTTAATAGATTTTATCCGGGCAAAAGCTCTGTTTTCAATAAAAACAAAAGCTGAACAACCTATAATTACAAATAACAAACCTGTTGATATTAGAAAAGCAATACACCCTCTTTTATATTTATCACATAAGGAACAAAACAAAATTGTTACTCCATTGGATCTTGAACTTTCCTCAGATAACAGAATGCTTATCATCTCAGGACCTAATGCCGGGGGGAAATCTGTTTGCTTAAAAACCATTGGGTTACTTCAATACATGCTGCAATGTGGATTGTTGGTCAGTGCATCACCCGATAGTGTTTTTCGACTGTACGATAATATTTTTATTGACATAGGTGATGAGCAATCAATTGAAAATGATCTTAGTACATACAGTTCCCATTTATTGAATATGAAATACTTTTTGCGCAACGCAAATAGCAAAACTCTTATTCTTATTGATGAATTTGGTACTGGTACCGAGCCACAACTTGGAGGATCAATTGCAGAAGCTACTCTTGAGCAACTTAACAGCAAGCAATCATTTGGGGTTATTACAACTCATTATACAAACATAAAACTTGCTGCCGAAAAATTGCAAGGACTAATTAATGGCGCCATGTTGTTCGACTCCAAAGAAATGCAACCACTTTACATGCTACAAATAGGGAAACCGGGTAGTTCATTTGCATTTGAGATTGCAAAAAAAATTGGTTTTCCAGTCCAGGTACTTAATAGTGCCAAAAAGAAAAGTGGAGGAAAACATGTTCGTTTCGATCAACAACTTCAACAACTGGAAATAGATAAAATTAAATTGCAGAAGCAGCTACAAAAAGCCGATTCATATGATGCTAATTTGAACCAGATGATTGAAAAGTATTCTGACTTGATTAATAATCTTGAAAAATCAAGAAAACAAATAATTAAGGAGGCCAATGATAAAGCAATATCTATAATTGAATCTTCTAATAAAGCTGTTGAAAAAACAATCCGCGATATTAAAGAGGCTGGTGCTGATAAAACTAAAACTCAAGAAATACGAAAAGAATTATATGAGAGAAAGGATGAGCTGACAAAGAATCCTAAGCCAAACCGCAACAAGAAAAAAGAGAAGTATAAAGAAAAAAAGAAAAATAAATCAAAGCCGGAAATAATTAATAACGAAGCTGTAGATGTTGGCGATTTTGTTAAAATTAAAAATACTGATGTTGTTGGTGAGTTAATTGCAGTTGAAGGTAATGATGCTCAGATAAATGTAAATAATGTAAAGATTAAAACTTCTATTTCAAAACTTATTAAATCAGTAGCGCCAAAACAAAAAACCATAAAAAGAAAAGGCTTTAATGACATTGTGAGTGAAATTAATGAAAAAACAGCTAATTTTAAACTAACCATCGACTTACGGGGCAAGCGAGCCGATGAGGCCATGTCGATGTTACAGAAGTATATTGACGAGGCAATTCTGCTGAATATGAATGAAGTAAGTATACTTCATGGAAAAGGTTACGGAATTCTGCGTGATATTATTCGTGAGTATCTGCAAAGCATAGATGAAATTCAAAAGTTTACTGATGCTCCAATTGAGCATGGTGGTTCCGGAATAACAAGAGTTTATTTTAAATAAGTTGAATAATAATGCAATATACAGTATACTAATCTAAATACAGATTCATCATTATTGTAGCCTTACTCTTGATTCCAAATTCTTACATCCAACATAAACATTTACATATCTTTGCCCAGTAAATTTATAGGGCTATGACAAAGAGCACATTTATCAATATCAATTTTATTAACTGGGAACAATATGTTAATGATGGATTAATATTACTCGACTTTTGGGCACCATGGTGCACTGCTTGCATTGCCCAGGACAAAATTTATAATGAAATAGCCCAAATGTTTCCAAGCAAGTTGCGGATTGGCAAAATAGATGTTAGTGACAACAGAGTACTAGCTGACAAATTTGGAGTCAGGAATATTCCTTTTCTAATACTAATCAATAAAGGGAAGCAAATACTGCAAATGCCCGGAATTGAAAGCAAAGAATATTTAATTAGTCGAATTAAAAAAAACATAATATGAGTTATTGGTTAATACCTGTATTGATAATTGTAGCATTACTTGTTGTATCTTTTTACAAACGATACAAAATGATAAAAAATATCGACAGCAATGCAGCAGACAGCGTTAACTTGATTATACTGAAAGATGCAACTTTCAAAAATCAAATTAATTCAGGTGTAACTCTGATTGATTTTTGGGCGCCATGGTGTATGCCATGCAAAATTCAAGGCCCAATTGTTAGCGAAGTTGCTGATGAGTTAAAAGGCAAAGCAGCAATCTGCAAATTTAATATTGATGAAAACAAAAAAATAGCTGGAGAACTTGGCATTAGAAGTATCCCTACCATAATAATATTTAAGAATGGCAAAATAGCTAACAAATTAGTTGGTGTTAAATCGAAGAGTGCACTTTTAAAAGCTGTAAAAGCTCAGCTTTAAGTCAAATTAATTTGCACTATACTTTTTTAAGTACTTTTAAAACAGTTTTTTCAATCTGCTAAAGTGAGAGTTTTTTTGTGTATCTTGCATAAAAATCTACTTATAAAGGTAGGGTATTTGTATTCTGATGCGGTATGCAGATATAAATCAGAATTTTAATTTAAAACTTAATACTATGAAAAAACTGAATCTAATTATCGCATTGATTATGGTTACCGGGGTTGTTTCACTAACCACATCCTGCAACAAAGATGAAAATCAAGTAGCTGACGACACATCCATTTCATCTGATGACGCATTGGCAGAAGGAATTTATACGGATGCCACAAGTATTGCCGATGAGGCTTACAATAATGGAGCTGGCGGTTTAAAATCGAGTGATGAAAATCAGTTCCTTGGCGGATGTGCTACCGTTACGCTCGACACAACAGCCACACCTCGTGAGTTAACAATTGACTTTGGTGATGAGAACTGCCTATGTATAGATGGTAGAGAACGCAGAGGTAAGATTATTGTTACTTTTACGGGCAGGTACAGAATGCCGGGTACCGTGATAACTTATGGTTTTGAGGATTATTATGTGAACGACTATAATGTTGATGGCACTAAAGTTATAACCAACATGGGCTTAAACGAAAACAATAATCTGTATTACAGCATTGAAATTGTGGGTATTATTACAAAACCAGACAATGGAGGAACTCTTAGCTGGAATTCTTCACGAGAAAGAGAATGGGTTGAAGGTGTATTTACTATTTTTAATCACTGGGATGACGTTTATCTAATCACCGGAACAGCAGATGGCATAAGACCGAACGGTCAAACCTGGGAACGCGAAATAATTAACCCATTACGTGTTCAGCTTAGCTGTAAGTGGATTGTTTCGGGGACAATGGAAATTCGCCCTGAAGACCTGCCACTCAGAATACTGGATTACGGAAACGGAGAATGTGACAATATTGCAACTGTACTTGTAAATGGAGTTACGTACACAATTTTTCTACGATAGAATAAGTTATTAAACTAGTGTGAGCTTGAGGCCATCTCATTAAGGGAGATGGCTTCAGCTTGTTCAAATTCAAATAAGAAAATATGTAGAATTTCTACTCTAATCAAAAATCCAATTCTTTGACACGAACGTTTTTTAAAGACATTTTTGACAATCATTTTGATGCTGTGCGAAATTACATTTACTATCGGTCGGGTGATACGGAACTGGCAACTGATATTGCTCAGGAAACTTTTATGAAAATATGGGAAAAGCAAATCAATTTTAATGATAATAACAATGTTAAAGGATTCCTTTTTAAAATTGCAGGCGACCTATTCATTAGCACATATAGAAAACAAAAAGTGATTGCAATTTTCAGGTTGAATTTAGCACCCAATATCGAGCATCAATCCCCCGAGGATAATATTCAATTTTTAGAGTTAAAAAATAGTTATGAATTGGCATTGGGCAAACTTTCCGAAAAACAAAGAACCGTTTTTTTAATGAGTAGAATGGATAACATGAAATACCGCGAAATTGCTACTACAATTGGCATAAGCGTAAAAGCTGTAGAGAAAAGGATGAAATATGCACTTTCATTTTTAAAGAATGAACTCACATACTAACATGAACTATAACAACAATCAAATAAAAAATAATAATAAGCATTCTGATAATGACTTTTTTACAAATGTTGAAATTCCATGCTCCAGGTCGAAAGATGAAATTTGGGATCAAATAAACTATAAAATAGAAAATAATAATCAGGGAAAAAAGATCAGCATAAAAAAAGCAAGTGTTCTCAAACCTCGACTACTTTATAGTATTGCTGCAACATTGTTGATTCTGCTAGGCACTTTTTCGATACTTCGCTACTATAGCACAATAATAATTAGTCCGGAAGACAGATACCTTAGCATAAACCTGCCCGATGGGTCAACTGTTACCATGAATTCAAATTCAACAATTACTTATTATCCATTATGGTGGCAATTCTCCCGCAATGTATCATTATCCGGAGAAGCATTTTTTAACGTTAAAAAAGGAAACAGCTTTAACGTAGTTTCTTCACTTGGTAAAACATTTGTGCTAGGAACAAGTTTCAATATTTTTTCACGTGAAGATAAGTACAGAGTGGCGTGTGTTACCGGAAAAGTAAAGGTTATTTCAATAACTAACAAACAGGTTATTCTCAGTCCCAACTACCATGCTGAAATAATTAAAGACGGTAACATTAAGGTTACAAAAAATAATAATGCCGGCTTTGCCACTAAGTGGATGAAGAACATGTTTGACTTTACTTCAATTCCATTTCACGAAGTTATTAGTGAAATTGAACATTTCTACAATGTTACAATAACCATAAATAAAGAACTGGATTACTACTATACAGGGTTTTTCTCAAAACAAAAGCCGGTTGAGGAAGTGCTTCACTTGTTATGCAAACCTTTTGGTCTTACATTTGTGAAAAAATCAGAAAGCAATTTCGAAATAATTCAGGATTGAAAGTTATTGTTAAAACATCAGTAATACTATTATTTCTCCTCTTTTCATTATTCTCTTTAGTAGGACAAGAGGTAAAAATTAATGCTGTTAAAACACCTCTAAACGAAGTACTAATAAATATTGTTGATTCATACAGCGTAAGCATTTCATTTGATGATAAAAGTTTATCGCACTTCCTAATTACCAATAGTAATGTTTACCCTTCAATCAATTCGGCTCTGACCGGATTATTAAACAACCTACCGCTTTCGTACGAATTAATTGGTGGGGTTTGGGTAATATACCCAACAAAGAATCATGAAAAGCTTAGACAAAAATCAACTATCTCAGGCCGTGTGTCAGATAAAATTACCAACGAAGCTCTACCATATTCTCATGTGATTATTAATGGTTGGCCATCAGTTACCGATCTTAAGGGAAGCTTTTCTTCTGTAATTCCTACGGGAGATAGTTTAATCCATGTCCAGGTATCTTATTTAGGTTATTATAAGCTTGACACTTTGGTAACAACAAGGCTTACACATGATTTTACACTAATTCCCTCAAGCATAGGCTTATCAGAAATAGTAATAGTAGGCAAAACTGTTGAAAAATCAACACAAATTGGTATTCACCCTGGATTAATGAAACTAAATCATAAAATTGCACACTTTTTACCCGGATATGGAGACAATTCGGTATTAAACCTTATAAGGCTTATGCCCGGAATACTTGCTTCGGGTGAACAAACCAGCGAACTGATTATTTGGGGAAGTTATGCCGGACAAAGCAAAGTTATGTTTGACGGATATACAGTTTACGGACTAAAAAATTTTAATGACAACATCAGCGCATTTAATCCCCTACTGGCAAAAGATATTGAGATTCATAAAGGAGGATATGATGCACGTTTTGGTGAACGGGTTGGAGGAATAGTAAATATAGTTGGGAAAAATGGAAACACTGCATCACCATCTTTTACGGTAAGTTTAAACAACATGACATTAAATGGAATGGTAGAAATTCCTATCTTCAAAAAAGGTTCATTGATAATAGCTTACAGACATACATATTATAATCTGTATAATCCTTCAGATATGTCAGCCCTGATTAAACAAAACAATGATATTGACACATCAAATAATGTTGATATCACAATAATACCGGACTATAGATTTAGGGATCTTAATATAAAATACTCAACAACATTTAACGATAACGATCTTTTCTATATAAGCCTACATGGTGGCTGGGATAATTTTTCGTATGCAATTAATGATACCATTGGGAACAAGATTCTAGACAAAAATACCAGAGAAGAAACTTCCCAATTTGGTGGCTCTGTTTACTATGGCAACACATTAAAAAATGGGAACACTAATAGCTTCAGGTTAAGTTATTCAGGATTAAACTCATACTATTACGATGACGTTAAACAAATATTTCCAGCCACCAATTATATCCGATATATGGCCGATGATACTAGTCATAATAAGCTGGGAGAGTTATCATTACAATATAGCAATATAATAACAATCAACCATACACATACAATTGAAAGTGGAGTTAATATATATTTTAACGAAGTTAAATTAGAAGAATATTCATTCGATGCATTAACAGCCTCTCATCATTCCACAGCAAATAGAGTAAGCTTATTTGCCCAGGATAATATTTCAATACAAAAGAGTTTTACTTTAAAAGCCGGATTCAGATTGAATTATGCCTTTAATCTGAAAAAAGCATATTTAGAGCCAAGGATCTCAGCATCGATTAAACTGGGTGAATATTGGAAAATAAATGCAGCCTTCGGAGTATATAATCAGTTTGTTACTTTAAGCACTATTGTTGACGACCTTGGTAATTACAAATATTTGTGGGTGATTTGTAATAATGTGGAAATTCCAGTACTGGAAGCCAAACATTATGTTCTGGGAACATCATACCACCAAAATAATTTCACATTTAGCCTTGAAGGATATTATAAAAACACTACTGGCATAACACGCTATGTTTATTTCCCAAAACTCGAAACCCAGGATATTTTTTATGGTAAATCGGATGGCTATGGCGTTGATTTATTACTAAAAAAAGATTTTGCAAAACATTCGGCATGGATTGCATATTCCTTGAGCAAAACAACTGAACACTTTTCGTACTTCCGTAATGAAGACACCAGAAGAGCACCACAGGATCAACGACATGAACTTAAGCTGGCTGCAATGTTAAATTTTGATCCATTCTTTTTCTCATCAAATTATGTTTTCGGCTCTGGGTTTCCATATCCAAACATACCAACTCAAAATAGTGAAAGTATCGACCTTACCTATAGTCGACTTGATATATCCGCTATTTACAAATTTCTTGATAGAAAAGTTAAAGGTGAAATTGGAATTAGTTTGTTAAATGTATTAAACACTGAGAACCTAAAATATTCCAGTTTTGAAAGAATACCGGCAACCCAAACTAACGAGATTAATATACTAGCCGGAGCCATTCCTTTTACTCCAACCTTATATTTGAAGATTTCGATGTGATGTAAATAAGTTTTTAATTTGCTACTATACTATTATGGAATTATGAAACTAAAAAAAACTCGTTCTGTATTTTCTTTGGCAATTTTTCAACAATTAAAATATATGAATCGTCAATCCAACCTCTGATTATGCTATCATCAACGCTCCCATCCAAAACAACTGTATTCCAAAGTTTTTTATTCATATGATAACCCGGCGACACAGCATTGTAATGTTCACGAAATTCGATGGCTTTATCAGGATCACATTTTAAATTAACACTTTGTTTATCAAGACTCAAAAGAGCAAACATCTTTCCTGCCACCTTAAACACCAATGTTGTATCATCAAACGGGAAACTCTCGGTAACAACTTTCTTTTTCAAACAGTATAATCTAATGTCTTCTACGTTCATTGTTTTATTCTTATTAATTTAGTAATCAGTAAATAATAACCATGATAAAACTAATTATTCTCAAAACTCCTGCATCCTGATCATGGTTCCATATTCAGGATTCTTATTCACTTATTATTTTACTGATTTTCACAAAGTTAATTATATTTCCTTTATCAAATGAAAAAAAATAACTTGCATTTTTACTATTTTGACATACATTTGCAAATCTAAGAGATAAGTATTTCAATTTTGAAAAAGCTAATGAGCTATTACTTATCTCTTTTTTTGTCACCCCAAAACTTAAAAATAATGGGCATCAAAGAAAAATCAACTGACCTGAAAAAGCGAATGCGTACAGCTTTAAAAGGTGGAGGCGAAAAAGCTATTGAAAAACAAAAAGCTATTGGCAAACTTACTGCACGAGAAAGAATTATAGCACTTCTGGACCCAAAATCATTTCATGAATATGATTTATTTGTAGAACATGCCGCTAAAGATTTTGACATGAATAAAAAGTACTTACCCGGTGATGGTGTTATTACAGGTACTGGTACAATTAGTGGCAATCCTGTTTGTATATATGCTCAGGATTTTACTGTGGCAGGAGGATCGCTGGGATGGATGCATGCCAAAAAGATTACAAAAATTATGGATCATGCGTTAAAGCTTAAAGTTCCATTAATTGGAATCAATGATTCAGGAGGTGCACGTATTCAGGAAGGTGTTAACTCACTCGCCGGTTATGGTGAAATATTTTTCCGAAACACACTAGCATCTGGTGTAATACCTCAAATATCAGTTATTCTGGGCCCTTGTGCTGGAGGTGCAGTATATTCACCAGCTCTGACAGATTTTGTTTTTACTGTTGAGAAAATAACAAAAATGTTTATCACCGGCCCTGAAGTAATCAAGACTGTTCTTGGCGAAGAAATTTCGATGGAAGCACTTGGTGGAGCAAAAGTTCATTGTGAAGAAACCGGTAATGCCCATTTCTATGCTGAAAGTGAAGAGGAATGTTTTAACCAGATAAAGCAACTTGTTAGTTTTATTCCATGGAATAATATTAAGAAAGCAAAGAAATTTCCAAAAAAATCACCCAAAACCAGACGGTTTAAAATAGATGGGGTAATGCCCCAAAATGCTAAACAACCATACGATGTACGTGACTTGATTAAAGCAGTAGCTGATGATTCTGAATTTTTTGAGATTCAAGAATTATTTGCAAAAAATATTGTAATTGGCTTTTCAAGGATAAATGGGGAAACCATTGGTATTGTTGCTAATCAACCACTTTATCTTGCAGGCGTGTTAGATGTTGATTCATCAGATAAAGCTGCCCGGTTTATACGTTACTGCGATGCATTTAACATTCCGCTTGTAACCCTTGTTGACTTACCCGGATATTTACCAGGTGTTGATCAGGAACACGCAGGTGTCATTCGTCATGGTGCCAAGTTATTATATGCTTATTCTGAAGCTACAGTACCTAAAATTACACTCATAACACGTAAAGCTTACGGAGGTGGATATATTGCAATGTGTTCACACCATTTAAGAGCTGATTTCGTTTTTGCATGGCCTACTGCCGAAATTGCGGTTATGGGTCCTGAAGGAGCCTCAAATATTATTTTCCGTAAAGAAATTATGTCTGCTGCCAATCCTGATGAAATGCGTAAAGAGAAAGTTGCTGAGTATAAATCGAAGTTTGCCAACCCATATGTTGCTGCAGCTTATGGATATATTGATGCAGTAATTGAGCCTAGTGAAACACGGAAGATGTTGATTCATGCTCTTGATATCTCCAAAGATAAAAATATTCAGCTTCCATCTAAAAAACATGGTATTCCACCATTTTAAAAAATATAAACAATGGAAGAGAAAAAAAAACAACGGTTTAGCTTAATCGACATTGATGGTGTAAAATACAAAACTCTTCTCACCAAGAGGTTCAAGGAACGAAAAAAGTATGTTGAACTTGACCCTGCGAAGTCACTAGCATTTATTCCTGGTACAATATCCCAAATCCTTATTAAACAAAAAAGAAAAGTTAAGGAAGGTGATGTAATACTTATACTGGAAGCAATGAAAATGATGAATAAAGTAACAGCACCAATGGATGGAGAGTTAAAGCTTCATGTTAAAAAACAAGATATGGTGTCAAAAAATCAACTTCTTTTTGAAATAATAGTTTAATGTATTATAAAGAAGATTGATTGATTTTAAAAGATTTTATTAGTCGTTTCAATAAAATTAAGAAGCTCATCACGCCCTAAAGTTGTTGTTGCTGATGTAATTATCATAGGAGGAAGTTCTTCCCAGGTTTCTGATAGTTTTTTCTTATAGTTACTAAAGTTAGTATCAACCTGCATGGTCTTAAGTTTATCAGACTTTGTAAAAACAATGGAAAAGGGAATATTAGATATTCCTAACCACTCAATAAAATCCAGATCAATTTGTTGTGGTTTTATTCTAATATCAACAAGTAAAAATAGAGTGAGCATATTTACCCTATCTAATATATATTTACGTATCATTTTCTCCCACTTGAGCCGTTCTGTTTTCGAACGTTTTGCATATCCATAACCAGGCAAATCAACTAAATACCATTGTTCATTAATAATAAAATGATTTATTAACATTGTTTTGCCCGGAGTAGATGATATTTTTGCAAGCTTCCTCCTCCCTGTTAACATATTGATCAATGATGATTTACCAACATTTGATCTTCCAATAAATGCGTATTCCGGTTTATCAGAATTAGGACATTGGCTAACATCAGATGAACTTGTTACAAAATTTGCATAATTAATCTTCATGAATAATTACAGTTTTATTTAGATTTTTGATACGTTGATAAATGCCTATCCTTCTTTCCGGGAAAAATATCTTCAACAGTTAAAAGTATACCTGTTTCTTCAACATCTCCAAAACGATGATTAACAGCAGTGCCAAATGTTTTCATTGTAGCCGACAGGTTCATATAAGCATTTACCAGTGGTGGAACATTTTCTCCAAGCTTGCGCACTTTTTGAATAAGTATTTTATAATCCTCATCATAATTACAGCCGGCAAAAATATTATTCAATATTTTATCAGAAGTTTCAATAACTAATGGATCAATAGGATAAATTAACCGCTCATTGTCAGGGAAATACTTTTGCAAAAAGAAAAGAATCATGTCACGGGCAAATGTATCAAAATCAGGATACATTGTTACTTTGCCAAACATATATTTAATATTCTCATTATCTACAATTACTGCCCCTATGCCATCCCAAAGATTATCTAAGGCATACATTCCGCGCCTTAGGTTGAATGTAGGTTGATAAAGTGGCTGAACAAATGATCTACCCAGCTCAATTGTATAAGGAAAATAATCAACTATAAATTTATTGGAGTATTTGAATAAACTAGCTGTTGGTGACTTAATAACTCCATCATCATCAATCTCAAGCTTACTACAATGAATGTAGCGATAGCCTCCAATTACTTCTTTCTCCTCTGGATCCCATAGAACAAGTTGGTTAAAAGCATGCTTACCCTTATCGAACACATCCAGATCAATATCTTTGCCTGTTCCCCCACCAGCATCACGAAAAGTAACCTCGCGAAGCCTTCCAATTTCACGAATTACATTAGGAGAGTCATTATCACATACTAGGTAAATTTCATTGTTCCCATTATTAGTATCTCGCAGAAATCTATCTCCATTTAATTCTTTCTCGAGCAATCTCTTGTCAACTGGCGGAATTATTGTCTTCATCTCAAAAATTTATTGATCCTAACTGCAAATATAATATAAGGTTTGATTTGTCAATAGTTCGATTGTGGGTTAATAACTACTCCGTATTAAATCGTGCATTGGAATCCCTTCCAAGTGTATATGAATACTGCCTCATTAATTCGGCCCATTGAGCTTTTGTGTGTTTATTTTCAAAAGTGTCATAAGGTATTACTGTTCCAAAGGTAATTTTTAAAGTACTATTACTCTGTTTAAGAAACTCATCAACAAGGTACAACATTTCAATGTTTGCCTTTATACCTAATGCTTTGCGGAAATTTGAAAGGTTGTAAAAGAAATTTGAGTTGCGTCCATCAATATGCGTAGGAATGATATTACGTTTAAATCGTTTTGCTTTTGAGATAAAAGTGCTTTTCCATTCAAGATCCATTATCTTTCCTCTCTTTTTTCTGGATACTAATCCAAAAGGAAAATAGCATATTAGTTTGTCGGAGTCAAATGTATCATTTATAATCTTAATATTCTGGGTGTTACTTCCATGTTTGTTAATAGGAATAAACAATGGCTCCAGGTTTTTAACATTCATAAGTATATCATTAACCGGAAATACTATGTCCTTTCTTTTTTTACCTACTGCAAGCATTAAAGCAAGTCCATCAAGTCCACCAAGAGGGTGATTTGAAGCAATAATACAACCTCCCTCTTTAGGAACATTCTCAATACCTGATACTTCAAGCTTGGTATTCATTTCAGCTAATAAAGCCTCAATAAAATCAAGGCCATTAAGGTGTCCAAATTTTGTTAAATACAAATTAATAGCATCTTCATGAATAATCCTCTTCAAATAATTTATCATAAAACCAGGAAGAAACTTTTTGAGAACAGGACTCTTCTCTGAAAGTACTTTTTCTAGATTTATAAGATCAGGTTTACTAGGTATATATGAATTGTTCATGGTTTACTGGTATAGTAAGTACTACAAAGGTATGCATATTTGAAATATTAATACACTATTTCATTAAGTGCAAAGATTTGAGTTTAAATTAAACTCAAACAAAATAAAAAACCCCGGAAGGCTTATGCCTTTCGGGGTTTTTTATTTATAATTGCTGCTTTCTACTGAATACCAAGTTTTGCTTTTACTAAGGGCAGAATATTATCTCCTGTTTCGTAAAAAACAACAGCACCAGTTCCTACATCAAAAATATAATTGTAGTTATTTTCGCGTGATACTTCAGTAATTGCAACCTTAACTTTCTCAATCAATGGATTAAAGAGTTCAGCTTGCTTTGCACCAAGATCCTGATCGGCTGATTGCTGAAAAGCCTGAATACGATTTTGCAAATCTGTAATTTCTTTTTCTTTAGTTTGTCTGATAAGATCAGACATAGTTGCTACATTCTCCTGATATATTGCAACTTTTGTTTGGTACTCCATTGCCATTGTTGACATTTGCTCATCAAGATAATCAGCATATGCTTTAAGTTCTTGTTGAAGTGAATCTGTTTCGGGCATTAATGTTAAAATCTCATTTGAGTCAATGTATCCGAATTTAGCCCCAGTTTGTGCAAACCCAACACTTGAGATTAATACAACAAGAGACAATAATGCAATTACTTTTTTAAACGATTTCATCTTTTTTATTTATAATGTGGTTAAATATTCAAAATATTACAGGGGTGCAAACTTAATTAAAAATTAATAACACTAATACGATTTAATAATTATGTGTGCAATTATTAAGAAATATTAACATCTATTATTAGAGAAAAGTCAATATGAATCAATTTAACAAGGGTAAGCTAAATACACCCATCAATATTAGAGCTTTCATTAACAGCTATTTGTCTGTTCTGGTTCGGCTATCACGCTTTACAGTTTGCATAACATTACCTACTTCATCCAGTACATCATCACTTATATCAAACTTTGGGTTACTATATAATAAAGTCATGCCACCTGCCTTATCAAAAACAAATGAATAATTATTTGTTGCAGCAATACTTTCAATGGCATTGTATACCTTTTCCTGAATTGGTTTAACAAGTTCTTGACGCTTTTTATAAAGTTCACCTTCCTGCCCAAAGTACTTACGCTGTAGTTCTTTAACTTCTTTTTCTTTAGAGACTATTTCTTCTTCTCTTTTCCGTTTGATATCATCTGGCAACAAAACAGATTCTGCCTGGTACTTTTGATACATCTCACTAACCTTTGCATAACTTGTTTCTATCTCTTTTTGCCAGTTAGCAGAAATTCCATCTAATTCATCCTGGGCATCTTGAAATTCAGGAATATTATCAAGTATATATTGAGTATCAACATATGCATACTTTTGTGACTGGCCGTTGGCAGAAATGCTTACAAAGAGTAATGCTAATCCTAAAAGGAAGAAACCGGAATTAATAATTCTATTTTTCATGAGTTTAAAATTTTATATTGCATTGTGAATGAAACTAATATAAAATTTCTTCACCCATGCAACCGTTTCTTTTTCGCATAAACTTATTTTAATCATATTCGGTATTGTATGCTTAAAAAAGTTTATACTCATTTCATAATCATATTTTTTATTTATGCAAAGTATTGCAAAAACATTGCCAAAGTTAATCAATTGATTGGTTAAGTGAAAAATGGAAGTGGCTACCATTTGCTCCAGGCATTCCATAAACCGGATCAAAACCATATGCCCAATCAAGTCCAAGCATTCCAAACATAGGTAGAAAAACTCTAACTCCAAATCCTGCCGACCTCTGCATGTCAAATGGGTCGATACCTGATGACCCAAGCCATGAATGTCCTGCTTCAACAAATGTAAGAGCAAAAATAGTAGAACTTGGATTTAACGATAATGGGTACCTTAACTCAAGCGTGTATTTTGTAAACACTGTACCTCCAATATTTGAATTCTCAAAAAAGCCAGGCGTAAGTGACTCATTTGTGTAACCCCTAAGACTAACAATCTCACGTCCATCAAAATTATTGGTTCCTGATAAACCATCACCTCCCAAATAAAATCTCTCAAATGGTGTAACACCAAGTTCTGAATTATAAGCACCTAAATAACCAAACCTGAACTTTGTAGCAAGAACTAATTTATCCATTAATTCGAAATACCAATATGCCTTAAACTTCCACTTATAATATTCAATCCATTTATATTTTTCTGTATCGCCAATTATACTATAATCCTTATCAGGGTTAAATAATGAATACGGTAATGTTAACTCAAGACCCAATGAGATATCGGAACCGCGTCGAGGGTAAATTGGCTGATCAATTGAACTTCTGCCAAGAATAACTTCATAACTCAAATTATTATATGTACCCGTTCCTGATCCTATGTAAAATATTTGAGCATAATTCTGAAGATTATATAGCTGTATATTAATTGCCTGGTAAAGAGTAAAAAAATCATCGGGCCATTTAAGCCTTTTTCCAATACCAATTGTTACACCATCAATAACAAAGGATGACCTCATAGTATCGGATTTGGGCAATCCATTTGAGTAAATTGAATGATAATATGAAACCGAAAAAGCATTTGGTTTTTTACCTCCCAACCATGGCTCAGTAAACGACACACTCCAGCTTAAATAGTCCTTCCCATAGGTTTGAAACCGCAGAGAAAGCTTTTGACCGTCGCCAGAGGGTATTGGTTTCCATGATTCGGGTTTAAAAAAGTTTTTTAACGAGAAATTGTTAAAACTTAAACCTAAAGTACCTATAACTCTACCATAACCCCAACCACCTGAAAGCTCAATCTGGTCGGCAGATGTTTCTTCAACTTCATATTCAATATCAACAGTTCCGTCAACTGGATCGGGGTTAATATTTGGAGTTATCGTTTGTGGATCAAAATACCTTAGGTTTGCCAATTCACGCGTAGTACGTATTACATCCTCACGACTAAACAACTGACCGGGTCGGGTTCGTAATTCACGTATAACAACATGGTCGTTAGTTTTTGTATTACCCTTAACTGACACGTTTCGAATACGTGCCTGTTTTCCTTCAAAAATTCGTATTTCCAAATCAATTGAATCATTTCCAACATATGTTTCAACTGGTGTAGCATTGAAAAACAAATACCCATTATTCATATACTGCGAACTCACATCAAACCCCATAGGGTTATATTGAAGATTGGTTTCAAGTAGCTCCAGATTATAAACATCGCCGGGACGTATACCAAGTATTGCACTTAAAAACAACGATGAATAAACTGTATTTCCAACCCAGGTAATATCACGAAAGTAATATTTGTTTCCTTCATCTATATAAATGTCAATTGCAATATTCTCATTATTAACCTTGTATATCGTGTCGGCAACAATATGAGCATCTCTGTATCCTTTTTTATTATATTTTGCAATTATATTATTCAGATCTTCTTCATAATTCGACTCGATGAATTTAGAGCCTTTGAAAAGATTAATCTTAAAATGATCTTTATAATACATAATAAAGTGATCGCGCATATCCTTAAACTTAAGTGTAAGCGCATCAGTGGCAACATTAATAACAAATGGTCCAAGGCTATCAAGAGGAGTGAAAGAACCTCGTGCTTTAGTTTCTTTCATACTAGCTTTTATAGCATCTGCAGAAAATGCTCCTGAACCATAAATATTTATATCACTAATCTTAACTTTTTTATTTTTCTTAATGTTTATGGTAAGGTCAACAAAACTAGGGTTACGTTTATCAACTTTTTCGGTTATTTCTACATCACTGTTAAGATATCCCTTATCAGCATAAAAATTTTTAATAATATTAACTGTGCGGATAACAAGATGGTCAGTAACTACATCGCCACGGGTTAAGTTGATTTGCTCTCGAATATCATCTGCTTCAGTTTTTCTGATGCCTACAAACGAAAACTTACTTAATCTGGGTCTCTCACTTAAAATAATTTTAAGGAATATTTTATTTGCTTTTATTTCGGATGCAACGATACTAATATTATCAAAAAGTCCCTGATCCCATAATTTTCGGATTGCATTTGTGATTTCATCTCCAGGCACTTTTATACGACTTCCAACTTCAATATCAGAAAGCATTACAATAACTTTCTTGTCAAGATTTTCAACACCTTCAACTTGAATACCACCAATAATATATTCAGTTGGTGCTTCATAACTAATTCTTGACAAATCATCACCAATACTAATTTGAGCATTTGAAATACCAGCAACCAATACTAAGCTAATTACAGTGAGTAATTCTAATACTTTCCTCTTTACAATTTTAATCATACAACACACTAGCTTAATAATTGTTCACTTGTTAATCCAAACCGTCTCTCTCTATCCTGATACTCAACAATTGCTTTATATAACTCCTCTTCACGAAAATCTGGCCATAATACATCTGTAAAATAAAGTTCAGAATATGCTATTTGCCATAACAGGTAGTTGCTAACACGCAATTCACCGCTTGTCCTGATTAGTAATTCCGGGTCAGGTATATTATACGTTGATAAATAACTTTCAAATAATTCTTCCGTTATATTATTACTATTCAACTTTTGTAGTTCAACGTCAGCAGTAATTTTTTTTACAGCATTTATTATCTCCCACCTGGAACTATAACTCATAGCAAGTGTTAAAGTCATCCGGTCATTCTCAGATGTTTCCTCAATAGTCTCTATAAGTTTTTTATAATTTTCTTTGGGAAGACTTCTCAGGTCGCCAATAGCATTTAACCTTATATTATTTTTATTCAGAGTATCCAATTCCTTTGCAATTGTCTCAACAAACAACGACATAAGTGCATCTACTTCATCCTTTGGCCTACTCCAGTTTTCAGTTGAAAAAGTGTAGAGTGTAAGATATTTCACCCCTAAACTAGCTGCTGCTTCAGCAATATCTCTCACTGAATCAACACCCTCATGGTGGCCACCAACACGATCAAGACCATGTTGTATTGCCCATCTTCCATTACCATCCATAATAATGGCAATATGCTTAGGTAGCTTTTCTAAATTTATCTTTTCTTTACAGCTCTTCATTTATAAAGTTATTATTTCCAATTTACATTATTACAGCCTTTTTTATTTCGTAAATCGAATTTATACGTAATAGTAACCCCTGTATAATTATACCAATCCATTGTTTGATCATCACCACGTTGCATATAAGCACTATGAGTTTGAGTAGGGTCAGCAATAACACTAGGATCATCAGCATAGGTAGTACTTATATCATCAATATAGTCAGTAAATGTTTTACGCATTCCCCATTCAAAAGTAAGGCCAAATTTATCAGTTAAACTATACTTAAACCCAAAACCAAATGGTATTGCAAAACTATACTGATTATATGGGCTACGATCATTAAAATTATCATTCTGTCCCTCAGTTCCTTCTGGTTGCAATACAACACCGCTAAATGAAATAGGCTTAAAAGTAAAAAACGAAACCCCTCCAAAAATAAAAGGTGTAAAATAATTTTTCTTACTACCGGTAAAATATTCCCAGAAATTAAACTCAGTAACTAAAGAAAAATCATTAATTTTCGATTTAAAATCAAGATCACGATCTTCAACCCAACCTCCTGTAGCATCACTGCCTTCAATGTTTCCTCTATAATAAGAAAACTTAAGTGCCCAACGTTCATTAAGATTATACCTTGCCAGCGCCCCATATGCTAACCGTGTTTGGTTATATGGCAAGGCCGGATTTAGTTCTCCAAGATAATATGATGTGCCTGCAAAACCGCCAACCTCAAGAATTTGAGCACCAGAAATATGTGCAAATAAGACAAAAAACAGTGCAAATACTGTCTTTCGTATTAAATGGAATAAGTTATATTTCTTATATTTTTTTATCATTATAATTTTGAGCGGCAAAAATATCATTTTTTTAGTTATGCTTAACATGTACTATAAGGTATAAATCAATACATAACAAACTAAATTATTCATTAAATATTATTTCATACTATTAGTTCCTGTTATCGACACCCCAAAGTAATTTATCGCGAATCGTTGTGTAGAAATCTTTATTCTTCATCTGCACAAGATTTACATTGAATTTACATCGCTTAATAATTATCTCATCTTCTTTACTTATGGAAGAATGTTTTGAGTCCATTGTCATTAAATATTTCTCTTCTCTTCCTTCAATCTTAATTTTAATTACACTGGTATCCTGTATAATAATTGAACGAACAGTAAGGTTGTGCGATGCAATAGGTGCAATAATAAAATTTTTTGAGCCTGGTGAAACAATAGGTCCGCCTACACTAAGTGAATAGGCTGTTGACCCCGTAGGTGTTGATATAATTAACCCATCACCCCAATATGAATTCAAAAATTTATCATCAATATATACATGAACAACTATTAGAGCAGTTGTATTATTTCTATAAATAGTTATGTCATTTAAAGCATAATTAACATTTCCAAATAATTTTTTGGGCTCATCTAACTGTAGAAGGGTTCTTTTATCAAGTTTATAATCTCCCCTAAACACACTATCAACTGCATATACAATCTCATCCTTTGATACACTCGACAAAAAACCTAGTCGACCGAGATTGATTCCAAGTATTGGTATCCCAGATCCTCTAACCAATGGTACCGTATCCAATATAGTGCCATCACCACCTATTGAAAATAATATATCTATATTCTTATTAATATCGTGGTAGGTGTTAAAAAAAGATATCTCCTGACGAAAGTTTACATCTCCGCCAATAGCATTATAATATGGTTCATAAACACAAATTTCAGCATCTCTATTTGTAAGTTCATCTATTAATTCCTGCAAATAAACTCTCTGATCTTCAGTATATACCTTTCCGAATAATGCTATTTTCATAACAAGGATATTTTAACTGGCAAATGTAACTTAAAAACGCCTAACAAATATTTATTAACTTTTTTTAACCATGGGAATAAAAGCAAAATATTGCAAAATCGAGATTCTTACATAATGCAGTTCATTATTATATAGAGATTTCGGTCCATCTAGTTTAAAATGCTATCAAATAGGTGCTACAAAACTTATAAAAAAGCCCTGTTCTTTCTGCTTATTTACCGAAAGTTCGAGCCTCAATATAAGGTCGTAATATGTTACCATATCTATACCTATACCAGTGCTCCACAATAGTTGATTTGATAATGGATTTAATTGATATGAGTATATATCATCCACATATGCAGCATCGAAAAACAAGTTTGCATACATCGCTAAAAATATTTCACTAAATTTTGTTGATTTTATCCAATTAATAGTAAATGCGGTTTTAGGAATTAGCTCAAACTTAAGGTTTGTTTTAACAATTCCCAATTTCTGACCATCAACTACAAACAATTCATAGCCTCTAATAGTATTTGGATAATAACCTAGCCCTGAAGTAATAAAGTAAGGTGATTGAACATCTTGATTTGAAAATTTTGCTCCAAAATTATAGGCAAAATACCACCTTCGATAAATATTAAAGTACTGATCGAAATTTGCGCTAACAGAAAACTCATTAATCTGATCATTAAAAATACCTAAGCCCTTTTTTTCCAGGCTCACATCAAAATAATATCCATTCAATGGATAGGGTGTATAATCACGAAAATCAAGTTTAAAACCATAACTGGCAGTGAAATAATCGTATTTAGTATCTGAAGATGCAAATTCAGGGTTTAGCTTCAAAATTGTATCCTGAAAAATATATTGATTGAAACCAACTGAAAAACTATGTAAATAATTATATTCGGGACGAAGAGTAAAATTTACATTTACAAATGTAAGTTGTTGTGCAAAACCATCTAAAGAAAGATAAAATTGTTCTTTATTATCAACAGTTTGATAAGCAACTTCATGATTAAGTTTCACACCACCACCCAACCCCATTCCAAAGACCTGATTTTTTGTAAGATATGGCAAGCTCCATCTAAAAGATAATAGTATATCATATCCGCCTTGCAGTACAATATTAAGATTCTCCATTAGACCTCTAAAATTATCAACTCGCAGGTCAATACCATAATTAATACGACGAAAGTCTTTTTTGTTCCACCATGCATTTATATTGCGATCGGCAAACTGTAAAATTGGAATAGGCCATATATACCATCTTTCAACAACGTTCACTTCAATATTGCAATAATCATTATCAATATATTTTGTAATTGTAACAAAATTAAACAGAGATCTATTCATTAGATTCTGTTGGCTCTTTATAATCAAACTATCAAGTAGTAAAATCGATAGCTTATCACTTTTTTCAAATTCCAACTCCCGGAAAATTATTTTGTCTTTTGTAATTTTATTACCAACAAGGGTTATGGAATTAATTATTACAAGTGAATCGTTATTAACAACACTTGCACCAAAAGAAAATGCATAACTACCACTAAATGTTACTATTAATGTTACAAATAATAAACGAAGGGTGTTCACAAACTTAAATATTTAGATAATTAATGAGGGAATCATAATTATCTTTTAGCTCACTATAATCAACCTGTTCACCAAAAGATGCAACTACCCTGTATTCAAAACGCTCAAAAGTTTGCAGAATTGGTCCAAGATCCAGCTTGCTTACTTTTATAATTACTTCGATTTTTGTTGAATCTACTTTGGATAATATATATGAGCTTAGAACCTTGGCTTCATTCGATTCAACAATATTGGCAATTTCAGTTAAACTGTAATCATTTACACTAACTTCAAGTATAATTACACCACCCGGAAAATCAACTGACATACTTTCAGCAAAAAAACTAATGATATCGTTTTGAGTAATACTCCCACTATAAATTCCATTTTTATTAATTACAGGTATTAACGATAGCTTTTGATTACTCGCCAATTTTAACACATCAAAAATATATTGCTGATCATTTACATAATAGTTATCAAAATATATAAACTCTTTTTGCAATTCCATATCAAGATTTTCATGATTATAAATATCTTTCTCTGAAATAACACCAATAAAAATTCCTTTGTCAACTACAGGAAAATGTGATACTTTATATTCATTCATTCTACTTAACGCCTCATTGGCAGTATCTGTTAGGCTAAGAGGCATAATCTCTTCATTTATTAATAATGATGCAATCATGAGATAGTATTTTAAACAGTATTGTCCATAAAAATGCAATAATTAAATAAATTTCAAAAATAACAAATGATAAGCATCAATAACTATAAATCAGTTTCTAAATAGAGTCCAACATGTTCAAATAGTTAGTATATCTAAATTCAACAATACCACCCTTTTTAACTGCCTCAATTACTGCACACCCTGGCTCATTAACGTGCAAACAATTATTAAATTTACACTTGTGCATAAGGTTTCTTATTTCCGGAAATCGTTGCCCAAGTTCAACCCTGTCAAACTCAACCAGGCCAAATTCTTTTATTCCAGGAGTATCAATAACAAAGCCTCCAAATTTTAATGGAAACATATTGGCAAATGTTGTTGTATGAGTTCCTTTGTTATGATATTCAGAAATTTCTCCAGTTTTAAGATTTAAAGATGAATCAACGCTATTTATAAGTGTAGATTTACCAACGCCTGAATGCCCTGATAGTAAACTTGTCTTTCCTTGAATTATTGCCTGAAATTCCTTTAACCTGATTTTTTCTGGTACCGATGTTACAAGGCAACCATAACCCGCATTCTCGTAAGTATTTTTTAGCAACTCAAGTTTACTATTGGCACTATCATTATATAAATCAAGCTTATTAAAAATAATTACAGCAGGTATATGATAAGCTTCAGCAGTAGTTAAAATTCTGTCGATAAAACCAGTTGAAGTACGTGGCTTAATTAATGAAACAATAATTACTACCTGATCGATGTTAGCAGCTATAATATGAGTAACTTTTGAAAGATTAGTGGCTTTACGAATTAAATAATTCTTTCGGGGATGAATATTAATAATGATGCCTGTGTCATTATTATCTTCAAGAGTAAAATCAACAACATCACCAACAGAAATAGGGTTTGTGGCTACTATCCCCTTGGTTCTGAAAATTCCTTTTAAACGACAATTAACATTACCGCCTTTGTCATACATTACTGAATACCAGCTACCTGTAGACTTTATTACTTTGCCCGTAAAGATTGTTATCATAAAAAATTATAATGCTTTTTAACGGGTTTCTTAATATCCCAAATACACGACAATCCATCTTTAAAAACAACGAAGTCACCGGGCTTAATATTAAATACACCATCATCTGTTTCAACTGAAAATTCACCATCAAGAATATAACATTGTTCATCTCCTGAATATTTCCAGCTAAATCTAGATATTCCTTTCTCCCAAATTGGCCACAATTTTATTCCCCTTTCCTTCTTATCGCTTTCACTAAGTTTTTTAATAACTACTTTCGACATATAAAATAAGTTTTAATATTTATATTCAAATTTATGACTAAATTACAAACATATTGTTATTTTTGATTTATTTTTCATATAAACCACTCTCTTATGAACACGCTAAACTACATTTCATTTGCAGTTTCGCCACTTTTAATAATTGTATTTGTTCTTTATCTTAAATACAAATTCTCAATAAAAAACTTTTCTAACATTCGTAATGCAATTATATTGGGAGCAATAAGCGTAATATTATTGGTTATCGCAAACTACCTTATTGATTTGAGATGGGATGGTAATTATAAAAACATGAGGCGAATGGTGTTTTTTGTTTTTATTGGCATTGCATTTAGCTCAGAGTTGGCAAAATTTATTCCTTTAAAATTCTTATTCTATAAATTAAAAAACTTTAGCGGTCCATTAGAAGGTGTAATTTATTCAATATTTATAAGCCTTGGTTATACAATGGTTGCTTCTGTGCTATATGCATTTGAGATAGTTGGCTCAACTGACAAATTTCATAATTTTACTTTGTTTCTATTTACATTGCCATTTGCTAATCTGGTTTTTGCTATATCAATGGGCTTTTTTGTTGGGATTGCAAAAATGAGAAAAAACACTTTTATAGATTGTGCAACTGGTTTGTTTGTAGCAACATTTTTTCACGGGCTGTATTATTTTGGATTTATTACTTCCGATATCAGATTACTAATTTTTGTTGCAATTGGCTTTACAGTAATAGGAATAACTTTTTTGGTTAAATCTGTATCCCTCAAACTTGAAGAAAGAAAATAAAACAAAACGAAATTTATTACTGAGGGTTGACTGATCCTTTAGGAGGTTCTTTTTCAATTGAACTTTTTTCTTCCGCTTGTGCACCTCTTAAATATTTCCCCATAAGTAATGCTATAATCATCGTTAGATATAACTGACCAGCAAAACTCAGGAATACAGCAAGATTTTTAGCAGATGGTGAATCAGGAGTAATATCACCATAACCCAATGTAGTTATCGTTTCAAAACTAAGGTACACAAAGTCTGTTGATTCTAAAGGATCTTTATCTAAAATAGTTATGCTTTCCGGGTTAATAGTAAACAAAGTTCTGAAAACAATTGCACCAACAATTCCTATTAAAAAGTAAATATTAACGGATCGTAAAAACTCCAGGCTTCCTACTTCCTTGCTTTTAGATATTCTAATAACTGAAACTACGATTATATAAATAAAGAAAAGTATAGTTATAATTGATGTTAAATGTAGAATAAGATCTAGTTTCAAGTATGTTGATATCCAAGTAAATACTGTTAGTATAACTGCCAAATAAAGATAACGAATATGTCTATCTGATATACTTACAACAGCAGCGAAAAATATCCCTGAAACAATAATACTATATAACTCTGGAATCCATTTACTGTTTGGTGCCAATCCTATTATGAATACGAAAATAAAATTAAAGGAAAAAAGAATAAGACTATGTTGAAATCTACGCTTACGTGTAGATAATATCTTAACATTTACAAGCTTCGAAAAAATATTCATGGTCAAATATATAAAATACGCCAGTGCAAAAATCAAAAAATGAAAATTTATTTGATCTATCTTCCTTTGCTTATTTTTACAAATTAATTTTTGAAAAAATAAATAGTAACTAACCCTTCAACTATGTTTAATTCTGAACTTGAGAAATATTTGGAAAAGCAAACAAGTGATGAAAGTAAAATCTTAAGATCTTTGGATCGAGAAACAAACCTAAAAACTACTTTGCCAAGAATGCTTTCAGGAAAAGTACAGGGTAAATTTCTGGAGTTCATATCAACAATGATTAACCCCGAAAGAATTTTAGAAGTAGGAACATTTACCGGTTACTCTGCAATTTGTCTGGCAAAAGGGCTTAAATCAGATGGTGTACTTTTCACAATTGAATCAAATAATGAACTTGAAGATATTATTAGAAAATATATTGATTTATCAGGTATGGATCATCAAATAAATCTGATTATTGGCGATGCATTAATTGAAATACCAAAACTTAATTACAAATTCGACCTCGCGTTTATTGATGCAAACAAGGAACAGTATATTGATTATTATTCACTTGTAAAGGAAAAATTACGACCAGGAGGTTATATAATAGTTGACAATGTGTTGTGGAGTGGAAAAGTATTCAACAATAAGAATCCAGATAAAGAAACACTAGCTATTCAATCTTTCAATAACCATATTATTCACGATAAAGATGTAGAACAGGTTATGATTCCTTTAAGAGACGGATTGCTATTAATTAGAAAGATGGTCTAATTTACCTTATATTTATAGCTCACCAATTTGAGCTCTTCGTTAGCCTTTACTATTTTTAGCTTCAATGTTTTCTTGTATTTCCTGGTTTTCTCCATAATAACATCGTCGCCAGTTGAAATCATCTGAGCTGCCAGTATTCCTGCATTTAAAGCACCGTTTATTCCAACGGTAGCAACCGGTATTCCCGGAGGCATCTGAACAATTGCAAGTAATGCATCCATTCCATCCAGAGTAGCATTAATGGGAACGCCTATTACCGGAATATTGGTCATAGATGCAATAACACCAGGTAGATGTGCTGCCATACCTGCTCCTGCAATAATAACTTTTATGCCATTATTTTCAGCATTTTTTGCAAATACTTCAACTTGCTCGGGCGTACGATGTGCCGAAAGAGCATTGATTTCAAAAGGTATCTCCATATCATTTAAAAATATAGCTGCTTTCTCCATCACTTTTAAATCAGATGTACTGCCCATAATTATACTAACAATTGCTTTCATATTCCTTAAATTTATTAAAATATAATTCTACAAAAATAAATAAAATGCATTTGGTAATAAAGTGTTAGTTTCTATCTTTGTGCATTCTATTTTTACTGATTATAGTTGGCCTTTATTTCTCTATTACAAAAAACATCTTTAAATGAACAATATTAAAATTCATGATAAGTACTTTGAGCCGTTTATTCTTTTTAATGAAATTGAACATGCAATAAACAAGTTAGCAGATAACATTAATGAAGATATCGAAGGTCAGGTACCAATATTTCTGGTTATTCTTAACGGGTCATTCATGTTTGCAGGCGATTTACTTAAAAAAATTGAAGTACCTTGTGAAGTGTCTTTTGTTAAGCTCACCTCATATGCTGGCACTAAGAGCACCGAAAAAGTAAGACAACTGATTGGTTTTAACGAAGATATAACTGGCAGGACAATCATTATTGTTGAAGATATTATTGATTCGGGGATAACAATGGAAAATGTATTAGGGCAGCTTGAAAAGATGGGTGCTGTAGATGTTCGTATAGCAACATTATTATTTAAGCCTGAAGCCTTCCAAAAATCGTATAAAATTGACTATGTTGGGATAGATATTCCCAATGACTTTATTGTTGGTTATGGATTAGACTACGATAGCCAAGGTAGAAACTTAAAAGACATTTACAAGATAATTGAATAGAACAAAATATCAAGAATATGCTTAACATTGCTTTATTCGGACCTCCGGGTGCCGGCAAAGGAACCCAATCGAAAAAATTACTGGAAAAATATAATCTTACCTATATTTCTACCGGTGATATGTTAAGATCGGAAATTGCTGAAGGCTCTGAACTAGGTTTGAAAGCTAAAAATATTATTGCTTCAGGCGGACTTGTAAATGACGAACTTGTAGTTGCTATAATTGAAAAAAAAATTAAATCAAATGAGAATGCCAGAGGCATACTTTTTGATGGATTTCCCAGAACTGTTGTGCAAGCATATATTCTTGACGGTTTATTACTTAAATTAAACACATCATTAGATATGATGATTAGTCTTGATGTGCCTGATAAAGAACTTATTGACAGGTTGATTCTGAGAGCAGAAACTTCAAATAGGACTGATGATACGCTCGACATTATTAAAGTAAGACTGCAGGAGTATGAAAATAAAACAAAACCTGTTGCCAGCTATTATCAAGACCAGAATAAATACCATAAGATAAATGGTGTTGGATCGTTAGATGAAATATTTGACAATATTGTAGAGCATATTGAAAAAAATAAAAATAAAGAATATACAAATATTGTCCTGTTAGGAAAACCAGGTGTTGGAAAAGGCACCCAGGGTAAATTGCTTGCAAAAAAACATAATCTGGTTTACATATCAACCGGAAAATTGCTCAGAAAAGAAATTGCTAATGGCACTGAAATTGGCAAAATAGTTGAACCTTTTATGGAAAAAGGTGAAATTGTTCCTGATGAAATCCCAATTAAATTAATTGCTAATCAAATAAAAGAAAATGCCAACGCAAACGGATTTATATTCAAGGGTTTTCCACGAACAGTAATTCAGGCTTATATACTTGATGGGCTACTGCAAAGAGTGAATATGAAAGTTTCAAATATGATTGAGCTAAAACTTAATACCCTAAATGCTATTAAACGACTTAGCAAAAGAGGTAATAACAAGGATACAGCAAGACCATATGATGTTAGTACCGAATTAATTGTAAATCGATTGGAACAATATAGTGAAAAGACTGAACCAGTAGTTGCTTACTATCAAAAACAAAACAAAAACAGCAAGATAAATGCTGACGGTACCGAAGAAGAAGTATTTAACAGGCTATCTGATGAAGTTGAAAAAACACTGAAAAAGAATTTTTAGAAAAGAAGCAGCAAAACCCCAACAACCAAAATAACAATTTGCTCACCTTTTGCGTGTAACTAACAATTTCTTTATTATCTCCTAAAATATACCAAATACCCCATCAGGTGTAATGCCTATGTAGCGATACCAGGTTTCACCCATCAATATATTTACCAACCACCCAATAGTTAGCATAGTAATTCCAAATTTGAAAGTGTCAGTAAGGCTATATTGGTCTGTTTCATAAAGAAGTGCAGCCGGTTTACTGTTGAAAGGAAGCATATAAACATGTTCAATTAAAAATGCTACAGGCAAAGCAAGACTTATAACATCGAATCCAAAACGTTGTGCGATACCAATTGCAATTGGGATAAATATCATTGTACGCATGGTTTTAGATTGAAAAATCACAGCACTAAAAGCCATACCAAAAGTTAAGGATAAATAAAGAACCCAAAAGGGAGTTTGAGCACCTAAACCCAAAGAATCAAATATTGCATCTACTGAAATTGATGGCAGGTCGGTAACTTTAAATCCTGCACCTAGTGTGTAAGCACCTGCTGAAAACAGCATTAGATGCCATGGAATATCCACATCATTCCATTTAAGAATACCAATTCTAGGTAAAAGTGCAATTACTGCACCCAAAAATGCTATTGCCGTTGGACTTATACCATGATATTTATCAGTTGTCCAAAAAGCAAGTATGGTAATGAATAGTACACCTGATTTTATTTCCTGGAAATTCATTCTTCCAAGTTTATGGAGCTCCTCTTTTAGACGTTCCATCCCTCCTGGTATTTGAGGTAAACGTTCTTCCTTTTTTAAGGGGAAAAAAACTCGAACAGCTAGAATATACCCCAAAAACATTAGGATTATCGCAACTAAAAAGTTGCCTTTCATCCAATCAGTAAAGTAAATATCAACTCCAGTAGCTCCAGTAATTAGTGCTGCCGCAAGCAAGTTAGCCCCAGAGCCTGTTAAAAAGCCACTGGCACCAATGTTTATGTAAAATAGGTTCTGAAGAACTATATTTCTGCCAAAATTATTTTTCTTGTCACCTCCTCTGGCACCATAAATTGCTGCTATAACCATAAAAATTGGGAGTAATATTGCAGCTTTTGCAGTTGTTGCCGAAATGAACGCTGACAATACAACATTAATAACCAAAAAGCTAAGAAATATTGATGATGACTTTTTCCCAAAATGAACAATAAACCAGAGTGCAAACCGCTTTGCCAATCCTGTTTTTACCAACATACTGGCCAGCACAAACGACATAATATTGAGCCACATTACTTTATGACCAAGTTGAGCATATGCCTCCTGTTCGGTGAGCACACCTGTAAGAACCAAGCTGATAATTATTATTAAAGATGTAAGGTAATTAGGTATAGCTTCTGTCATCCAAAGCACAATGCCAGCTATAAAAATAGCCAGCATGGCGATATTCATTCTTGAAAATTCATCAGCTCCACGAAAATCAAATATACTTTTGGCATAATCACTAAGAGATTGAGTATCTATTTCTTGAAGGTATCCGGGCTTAAAGACAAAGTAAATTAAGATAAATGAGATTATCGCCAAAGGGCCTCCAATAATGGACAGAAATGATTCAACTTTAGATTTAGAACGCTTAGGTAGCCTCTCAATCTTGTAGTTGTTCATATCCAATGGGTCGAAACCATTGTTATCAATTGAAGTATTGGTGGACATAAGATTAATAATTTCTTTAACAATAGTTTAAATATGCAGTATTTCAATTTAAGTAGTAATCTCAAAAGGAGAGTTATCATTTCGACCAAAGGGAGAAATCTCCTAAGCATAAAGGCTCCTTCTTAGGAGATATCTCGTCATTTCGCTTCGCTTCATTTCCCTCGACATGACAACAATCCTCTTGGGCAATTTTTCTTTACCTCAGGCGAAAAAAAACACAGTCATTTCTTAAAATCATGTATTGTACGGGGGGATTACCAATCCTTATAAGGATTTTTCATTAACATAGAGTTATAATATTTAACATCACCTGTAACTTCCTCACCTAGCCACTCAGGTTTATCAAAGGGATGATCTTCGGATGGTAATTCAATTTCGGCTACTGTTAAACCATTATTATTGCCATAAAATTCATCAACTTCGAATCTTAATCCTGATTTCTCAGGAACGATAAAGCGAGTTTTATCAATAACGTCAGGCTCACAAATATTAAGTAATTCATTTGCTTCAGCAACAGGAATTTCTCTTTCCCATTCAAAGCGGCTGGCACCAGATGCACTACCAATTCCTTTTATTGTTAAAAATCCTTTATCGCCTTTTACTCGTGCACGAACAGTGCGCTCAGGGATTGATGATAAATAACCTTGTGTAATTCTTGTTTCCTTTATTACATATGATTTAAAATCACCGGTAACTAAGAATTTTCTTTCTATTTCTTGCATTTTTTAATGATTAAATGTGTTAATGATATAATGCTTAAATGAATTGATGATAAAATGTGTAGTGGAATGTTATCCTATTTATTTAATCATTTTAGCATTTCCGCATTGTCAGTTGGCTAATTTCTTATCAATCATACCAACAACCCTTTTTGCAGCTTGAAGATAATTGATGTTTTCAATTCCATCCAAACCTAGGTCAGCAATTGTTTTCTTAATATCATCAATTTCTGTTGATTCTGAATTTACGGTTACAACCATTGCTCCATTTATCCATACATTTGCATATTCACAAATAGTATCATTAATCATGTAACCAAAACGTTCCTTTTCCACAGAAATAGCTTGTAGATCAGGATGTTTTTTCACAATTGCAAGAAATTCATCAAGTGAATATTCCTCTTTTTTAAGCTTTGACATTTCCACTTTGAAAGCAGGAAAAACTTCTTGTTCCAAAAAACAGGCTTTCATAGGAAATTCACCTTTCATTAAGGGATTCCATTGTTCAAGCCCATCAATTTCCTGTACAAATGTTTTGATATCCATTTTACCATCCCTAATTTTTGTATTATTTACATCATTTGTTCTAGAGATGATATAGGTTTCTTGTGAAGTTCTTTCCCAAACTTTTTCGGGTACAGGAACTGATAATCTTGACATTAAAAATGCTGCTTCTTCAAAATTTCTTCCAAATGTTCTAAATTCAAAACGTGGTTTTGAAATTGCTCCTATTTCTAATTTTTCTTTTGCCATTATTTAAATTTAAAAATTAATATTATTCCATTTTTCAGGTAATTCTGTTAGCCCCATTATTCTTTTTAATGCTAACGGGTAGTTTACATTTTCAACTTTTTTACCAATACCTATTAACTCTTTTGCTGCTATTACTTTTTCAGGATCTTCAGCTTCTATACAAATTGTTTTTATAGAAGCTCCATTTACTTTTATTTCTGCGATCTCTGTAATGCATCCTTCAATTGTATAGGCATGACGTTTTTTCCACACATAAGCAACTGCAATATCAGGATCTATTAAAATAACTTCTTCAATAAATTGTTTAAGTGAATATTTTTTCCGCTCAAAAACAGGGCATACAATACCAAGAGCAGGAAAAACTACTGACTTAATTATATCAGCAACAAGCGGAAATGAGCCAACCAGAAAAGGATTCCATTGCTGTAAACATCCATGCTCCTGTTCAAGGTGTTTTATATCCATAACACCCTGCCTTATTTTTACATTATTCTTTCTTTTCCATGGAGTTAAAAGGTAAATCGAGTCCATCTCTCTTGTCATTTCTTTTTCAGAGCACTGCTCAATTTTACCCTCATATTCAGAAAAGTCATTACCAAAAACTCTGAATTCATATCTTGGAATTACTGATGTTACCATGCTATATTTCTTTTTTAATTTTATAAATATTCATTTTTGCAGTTGCGTCATTTATCAAATATACAATATCATTATTAATGACTAATCCTTCATATTTTAATTCATCCAAATTATATATGACTAAAACATTTGTGTTGTAGTCACATTTGTATAAACTTCTTGATTGATCACTAACTATCCATAATAATGATTGTTTATCGTCAACAAATATTCCTGAATAATCTGATGCAAAATTCAATTTCTCTTCACTTATAATTCCATATTCAGGACTCCATAGTATCATCAGGTCAGGATTAGTTTCGTTGACAATATAATATAGTTTGTTATTTATATTATATGAAATACCCTCCAAACCACTATTGTCAGATCCAAATGAAACTTCAATTTTATAAGATTCCACTTTATCACCTGTATCATAATTAATTAGTGTAATCTCACGCTCAGCTTCTTCAGCAACAGCTATGAGATTTTTATCAGGATTGTAAGATACACCTTCCAAATCTTTCCCTACATAATCAAATTTTCTCAATACATTACCTTGCATATCAAGTTCATAAATTTGATTTGTATGATCACTAACAGTAAGTAATGTAGCCATATCAGGTCCAAATGATAAACCAGAAGGTTCCGGAACATCAACATCATAACTATCAATTAATTCCAGAGTACCCATTGGAATCTCAATCACAGGACCCGGTGTGTTTGTCTTATTGCAAGAATAAAACAGTATACCAATGATTATTATGATTGAGATTCTTTTCATGGAAGTTTTTTTATCAATAATGATTAATTTCCATTAGATGTTCCTGGTGTTGGAGGTATTGCTGTGTTTGGATCAAAAACAACCCATACAAAACTACCATCGGTATCTCTTCCTGTTGATAAATCTGTTTCAGGATTTGGAACAGGAGTTCCGCCGCCAACACCAGCGCCAAATGAAACTGAATCATCAAACGTAACACCATCTTTCGACAAACCTATATCTTCACCACCACTACCTAATTTAAAGTTTGTATGTAATCCTTCTCCTGTTCCATCACATTTTAGTAATAGATAACCATGTCCTGGGATTATTGTTTGATCAGAAATATCTGTTGGAATTTGATACTGTATAGGATCTGCCATATCATCTGTTACATACCAACCACCTATATCTAATGGAGTGTCGCCAGTATTGTAAATCTCAATCCAATCAGGATAATCATCCGGGCCACCATCAGGTATGTAAGTAGTATCGTTACTGCTCATAAATTCATTGATAATAAGTGAGCCTGCAACAGGTGCAGTTCCATCATTTGGAGCTCCGGGTGTTTTTGTGGTTAAAACAGCCCATATATCACCTGCATCTGTAACCCGACCAAATGACTTACCATCTTCAAGTCCATTAAAGTCTTCGGATTTGTCTATTTCAACTTTTTCCGGAGTGTATATTGCAACAAAATAATCACTAGATGAGCTTAATCCCATTTCAACAAACACTTTTCCATCGATTATACTTGTTTCTACTTTATTTCCCTCAGCGTCTTTTGCTCCACAAATCATTACCAGATATCCCTTAGGAGGAATCGTTGTGAAAGCAGCATCTGAATCCGGAATACGATTATAATCAGCTTCTGTTCCAGGATTATCGGTAACCCACATACCTGCTACATTAACAGGTTTTGTTCCTTTGTTATACAATTCAATCCAGTCGGAACCTTCTCCTAATCCATCAACGAAATAGGGGTCGCTTAAATCTTTTGTTATCAGTTCGTTGATAACAATATTCTCGTATTCTTCAGCTGGTGGAGCTACAGGTGCAGGTTGATCATCCTTAACACAACCCGAGAAAAAAAGTGCAGCAATAATACTTATAACTATATATTTTTTCATTTTTCTATCTTTTAATGTTTAGTCTGTAAAATTAAAATGCAATTAAAACTCTTGCCTGAATGGTACTAAAGTCAATACCGCCTTCTCCTGCCGGAGTAATATCGCTTCCGTTATCATCAATATTATAGGTTTTGTATTTTCCTTTTCCATCAGCCCAACGATCATGATTTAAGTATGCGTAGTTAAGCATCAATTTTACATTATAATTGAAATAATAACTTACACCAACAGTATAACTTTCACCTGATCCACCTTGCATATATGGAATATCCACGCCTTCTTTAAATGTATTTGCATCCATAAATGAATATCTTAGAGCCACCTCAAAAGCACCTTTTTCTTGGTTTCTAAAATCAATTTGTGAAAACTCAGCATCACCCATATTATAGTAATAATCAGCATTATTAATAAGCCATGCACCCATAATATAAAAGCCATCCATAGAATATTTATCTTCACCTTCTGGTACTTTATCAGCATCTCTTGTTATATCTGTTCTAAGGTATTCACCCTGAACACGAAAGTTCTTAACTGCATATGCAGCTTCAAAGCCCATTATGGTTTTAGTTTTGCAATAGGGTACCCAATCGGTATCAATATATTTCTTGCGATTAATTTCAGTTTCGGCATTCTCTCCATATCTGAAGCTATTTTCAGGATCTCCTAGTTCTTGAATTTTGGGAACCCTGTACGATCCGGATACACCTAAATGCAGAACCATTTTCTCTTTCTTAATAGGAGCATATGCTGTGCGAGCGGTTACCGACCATCCGGCATTTGTTCCATTACTCTTATTTTGATCTCTAATCAGGTCATTTGCAATGTTACTTGAGAATAGACCCCCTTCAAAGAAAAAATGATTTGTAAACACTTTATAGGCAACGCCCAGATGACGAGAAGGGGCCTGCTCGGTAGCATAGGGTCTTTCCATAAAAGTGATATATCTTGATGTTGTCATGGTTTCTATCGACATTGGTTCTCTGAAGTTACCAGCTTTAATTTGCCAGTTTTTTCCAATATATTTTACATAAGCATCTTTAATATCAACTGCATTGTTGCCAAAATCAAAATCAATTTCTCCACCCCAGTGACCCCATATGATCGCTTTCATAGCAAAACGCATGCGCCGGATATTAACTCCGTTTCCAATTTTATTTTCTGACCCCTGATATGTATTATCACCCATATAGAATGCGCCATCAAAATAAACACGGTTGTCAAACCAGTATTTAAACCTGTTGTCGGTTGATGAAAACATAAGGATTCCATCCCTAGATTCAGGATTAAGTTTAACTCGCATACCTACTTCTTGCCCATAGTCATTTACAGCCTTTTCAGCTACCTGCATATAAATTGTAATGTCACTGGCTTTTTTTACATTTACAATCTGTGTTTGATAAGTTCCTTTCATAAAGACAATATCAACAGGAAATGAAGCTACGTTGATACTAAAGAAACCATTACCATCTGTTAAAACAATGGAGGAAGCATCACCTTTGATTTGAACAGACACATCTCTCATTGGTGTTTGCATCCCCGCAGGAAACACTCTACCGGTTAGTACATTTTCACCTTGTGAATAAACATTTGCACTAAAAAGGAATAACATTATTAAACCTAAAAGTGAAAGTTTACTAAAATTACTTTTTTTCATTTTAATTGCTTTTAAAATTAATTTAACAACTTATACTATTACTGATTTTATTTCGATTGCTAAATAACATCAATTACAAATTGGTAGTTGAAAAGTTACCTCTACTTAACCACTACAAAACAGCACAGGAAACACTCAAAGAATATAATGTACATAAGTTCAGCTACATATACCCTTTAGGTCTTCTTGCTCTATAAACTAGAAGTTATATAATCTGTATTTAATTCCATATTTCAATAAATATATTCTACCATAAATATATAGTGATATATAACCTGCATTATTTGGCAACATTGTGCGAAGTATCTCTACAATACTGAGAAATGCTTCATCCCGTTTAGAAGAAAAGTGACTTGTAATGTTTCCTTAAATAAGCACTTAAAAATTCCTAATAAAATCAGTGAGATTAATCTTGGGCTCAACCTTTAACTTTTTGCGCAGACGGTATCTATTCATCTCTACACTCTTCGGTGAAATATTAAGAATTGAGGCAATTTCTTTTGAACTTAAGTTTAGTCGTAGCAAGGAAGCAAGACGCTTCTCATTATCAGTCATTGAAGGGAAAGAACTACCCAACCTGTGAATAAAGCTACTATTTTGATCGTTAATGTGCATTTGAAATTTTTCCCTGTCACGATCAATCGACAAATCCTGAGTAATCATTAACGAAAGTTTATTAAGAAGCACCCTGGTCTCCTGATCATCAACACCTGATTTAATCTTAACAACTTCTCTTTTCAGATTATCTAAAAATTCATTTTTATGAATGATGTTCATTGCCATTGTTACCATTTCGCTTTGTCTGAATTTAAGCTCTTTGCCTAAATTATCCTGATAGCTAATTTTTTCTTCTATATTTTTTTCAAGCTGACCAATTTTTAACAGATATTTATTTTTGATAGCCTCTGCTTGTCTTAAATTAAATCTGGATTTATTGTTCTTCTGTTTTAGATTGTATAACAATACAAGTACCGCAATTAATAAAGCTACAATTGCTATTAATAACAAAATGGAGTTGCTTTTATGTGTTAATATATGGTATTCTTTTTCTTCTATCGATGAACTAACTATAAAAGTATCAGATTGAGATATAACAGAATCTTGTAATTGTATTGTTGAATCTGCAATAATAATTTCATTTTGTGGCAGCATTTCTGTATTTGTTACAAATGTCCTATTTCCACCAACATCTAATTTAAAAACATTATTTACAAAAAACAGCATAAAAAACACCATTATACCAGCAACAATTGGTGTTGCAATCCATCCAAGACTAATACTTCCCAATATGTTATATTTAATTTCTTTACCTCCTTTATATATTCCAATACCTATAATAGAACCAATAACAATCTGAGAGCTAGATACAGGAACTAATGGTATGGCCGGTAACCCAATTGATTGAAAAGCATTTGACAATCCTTGCGATGAAAAAATAAAAAGAACCAACGCTTGCGAAAGCATAACAACAATCGCAGCCTCAGGAGTTAAAGGCATTAAGGTATTGCCAACAGTTTCCATAACATGCCTTGAATAAGTAATTATTCCAATCGCAATTGCAACACCACCTATAAAAAATAGCTGTTGAGTACTATCAAATTGTATTATACCAAAATCTAGCGGGGGGAGATTGATTGCCCCTGTAAAAACCCCCATTACATTCGCTATGTTGTTGGCACCAAGACTATAAGCACCAAAAGCACCAACAAGAAGCAAAGAATATCGAATGAAGATATCCTTAAAAAGCAGGTGAACACTTGCTTTCTTGATAATAAGCTTAACAAGCATAAATAATAGGATTGCAAAAACACCTCCTAATATTGGGCCAGATATCCATGTAGAAACAATTTTTGTTAAAATGCTTATATCAGTGGGGTTGTTAGTATAAAAATTCCATCCAATAATAGCCCCGACTATGGCTTGAGATGTAGAAACCGGTAGGCTCATCCGTGTCATCCAATAAACCGTTAATGCTGCCGATAGAGCAACTGTAAACGCGGCAGCCAAAGTGCTAATGCTACCAAGTTTACCCAGAGTGTGACTAGCCCCTGCACCCTGAATAACAGCTCCAATAATAACAAAAATACTAGCAACAATAGCAGCCGTTTTAAACTTAAGCATACGTGTTCCAACTGCAGTTCCAAAAATATTAGCTGCATCATTGGCCCCTAACGACCAACCTAGAAATAGTCCGCTTGATAAGAAAAACAGAATAATCATATACTCATTTTCAGGGCAAGTATAGAAAGTAAATCTGCAAGGCTTTCCGCTTTATCAGATATAGTTTCAATGTGTAAAGTAAAATATCGTAGATGCATCTTCTGACTTAGTTGCAGGTCTTTCATTTCATGAAAAAGCTTCCTCTTAATATTCCTGGCTATTTTGTCGGTCTCCTTCTCATAAAAATATACTTTCGATAGCATCTCTTTCACTTTCAATGGCTCTCTGAAAAAAGTACGTGATGCCGGAAAAACTGCCATAGCCGACTCAACAGAAGTATCTGCCAATCTAATAAAGTCACTTTTTAGTTCTTTTGGGATAAAAGGCAATTCATCATCAAACTGGTAAAGATTATCTTTGGAAATATCTATTATCTCATCAAGCTTATCAAGCATCCCTTCAATATCGCTTACATTTTGGGGAAGTATAGAATGCCGATAAAACTGATCATCAATTTTGCGCTGTAACTTATCAGCTGTTGCCTCAAGTCGGTTAATACGTTTTATTTTATCAGCAAAACTTTCTCTTTCACCATTAATATAATTCACAACACCTTCTTTAAAAACAAGCGCTCCTTGTTCAACAGCATCAATAAACTCATCAATATCAAAAACCAATTGTTTTACATTTTTATATAGGAGAGACATGATAAATGTAGTTTAAAATAATTATTGCAAAGATACTTAAATTAGCATGGAGAAAATGTTGTGTTGAGTTTGTGTAAAGTAATATTTAGGAAGTGTAAAGGTAAAGAGGCATTTTAATAAGCTTATATTCAGTATATTATAAAACAACATGTAGAGGTCATTATTGATCATTTCAACTTGCAATACAATCAATGATAGTAATTGTATAGTTTGAATATAGTAATAATATTTTATTGGACAAACTAAATAAATACATTTGTAATAAATACAGTATTTTTATAAAAAAATCTAATAAATATATTTTTCAACTTAAAAACAGATATTATGAAAAAAAATTACTTACTAATTAGGGGGATTGCAATTATACTGTTTTCATTCCTAATATTTACAAACTTAAGTGCCCAGCTCTACATTAATGAGTTTATGGCAAGTAATGATGTTTCCTTTCCTGGACCTCAGGGGGATTATCCTGATTGGATTGAAATTTATAATGCCGGTACTGAAGCAGTTATGCTTGGTGGTTATTATATGTCAGATGTTCTTGATGATCCTGCAGCAATGTTCCAGGTTTCGGATATGTATCCTGATTCAGTGACTGTTCCAGCTGGAGGATTTATTGTTTTTTATGCGAATAAGGGCGAAGAATCAAGTGTAATGAATCTGAATTTTAAACTTAGTGGTAGTGGTGAATCTATCGGACTTTGGAATCCAGAGAGTGTTGTGTTAGATGAATTAACTTACACTGAACAGACCACAGATGTTTCATATGGCAGATATCCTGATGGTACTGATGTTTGGGGTTTTATGGAGGAAATTACTCCTGGCTCAGCTAATTCAAATCCAGCTCCTGCAGCCATTGAACTTTATATCAATGAGTTTATGGCAAGTAATGATGTTTCTTTTCCTGGACCTCAGGGGGATTATCCTGATTGGATTGAAATTTATAATGCCGGTACTGAAGCAGTTATGCTTGGTGGTTATTATATGTCAGATATTCTTGATGATCCTGCAGCAATGTTCCAGGTTTCGGATATGTATCCTGATTCAGTGACTGTTCCAGCTGGAGGATTTATTGTTTTTTATGCGAATAAGGGCGAAGAATCAAGTGTAATGAATCTGAATTTTAAACTTAGTGGTAGTGGTGAATCTATCGGACTTTGGAATCCAGAGAGTGTTGTGTTAGATGAATTAACTTACACTGAACAGACCACAGATGTTTCATATGGCAGATATCCTGATGGTACTGATGTTTGGGGTTTTATGGAGGAAATTACTCCTGGCTCAGCTAATTCAAATCCAGCTCCTGCAGCCATTGAACTTTATATCAATGAGTTTATGGCAAGTAATGATGTTTCTTTTCCTGGACCTCAGGGGGATTATCCTGATTGGATTGAAATTTATAATGCAGGAACCGAAGCAGTTAATCTAGCAGGCTACTATATGTACGATACACTTGATGTAACTGAAGCATTACCAATTCCTTCAACCTACCCTGATTCTGTAACTGTACAGCCAGATGGTTTTATTCTTTTCTATGCAAATAAAGGCCAGGAAAGTAGTGTACTTAACCTTAATTTTAAACTTAGTGGTGGTGGTGAACAAATTGGTTTATGGAATCCAGATCAAGAATTAATTGAGGGCTTTACATATGAGGAACAAATTACAGATACATCTTTTGGAAGGTATATGGATGGTACTGAAAATTGGTACTTCATGAGTGATATTACTCCAGGAGCCTCAAATACAAATCCAAATATTGGGCCAACTGATGTTGAACTTTACATTAATGAGTTTATGGCCAGCAATGATTATGCATTTCCTGGACCACAAGGTGATTACCCAGATTGGGTTGAAGTTTATAATGCAGGTACTGAGCCTGTAATGCTTGGTGGTTATTATATGGCTGATGTTCTTGACGATCCTGCTGCAATGTTCCAGATTTCGGATATGTATCCTGATTCAGTGACCGTGCCTGCTGGTGGATTTCTCGTTTTTTATGCTAATGGTGATCCAGACTATAGTGTAATGAACCTAGACTTTAAATTAAGCGGTGGTGGTGAACAAATTGGATTCTGGGCTCCTGATCAGGCAGTTATAGATACTCTGTCATATACAGCGCAAATAGCTGATACTTCTTACGGACGTTATGTTGATGGAACTAATAATTGGTTTATGATGCCTGAATTTACACCTGGCGCTGCTAATATTAATTCAATGTCAATAATTGAAATCGAAGATATTGTTTCAATAGCACAGAATTTCCCTAACCCGTTTAGTACCAAAACCAACATTAAATTTACACTTGAGCAAAGTGATAAGATTGTTGTGAGTATATTTGATATTAGAGGAGTATTAGTTTCGGTTATTGCTGATGATAATTATTCCGTAGGCACTCATAATATTGTATGGGATGCCTCAAACTTACAACCGGGCTATTATTTCTACACATTCCAAACCAGTAAAGGGATTGTAACAAATAAGGCATCAGTTATAAGATAACTTTAGTTAATAAATTGAGTTTTGAAGCCGGGAATAAGTTTATTATTCCCGGCTTTTTTCATTATCAGGATGGTTGTTAAAAATAACTATAACCTTAAATAAAATGTACTTCCTTTTCCTTGCTCACTCTCGACCCAAATTTCTCCACCCTGTATTTTTGCGAAATCTTTACAAAGCAAAAGCCCAATACCTGTACCTTTTTCATTATTAGTCCCCAATGAAGATGACGCATTTTCAATTTGAAATAAATTATCCACCTTTTCCTTACTCATTCCTATGCCATTATCAGTAATAGATATTAACACACCTTTATTTTCTTTATGAGCTCTAATCTTAATTTCACCATTTTCAGGTGTAAATTTAATAGCATTGGATAGTAAATTCCTCAATATTGATGCTGTCATATTCCTGTCTAATATTGTAGTTATATTGCTTTCTACATCCGTTCTTAATATAATATTCTTGGAAATTAGAACATTATGCAAATGATCAATGTCTTCATTTATCATTTGTAAGATATTTGTTTTTAATAGTTTAATTGATATAAGCCCAGTTTGAACCTTCGCCCATTCCAATAAATTTTCTAGTAAGTCAATAGTATTAAGTGCTGATTTTTTAGTAATTCCTATGTATTCAAGTATCTCTTCTTTACTAAACTGATCATAATTATTTTGGAGCATATCTGTAAATGATACCACTGTACTCATCGGACTTTTTAAATCATGACCTAAAATTCTAAAAAATGTATCTTTGGTTGTGTTGAGTTGAGTTAGTTCTTTATTCTTATTATCAATTTCAGCATTCTTAATATATAATTGGGTATTCAATTTTATTTTATTTCGAATACTTCGATATAATATTATGGCTAGCAACATTAAAAGTATTAAACCAAATATAGCTGAGAATATTAATATATTCCTTGTATGGATTTTTTGGATTTGTTCTTCATTTTCTTTTGTTAGCATTATATAATCGAAATCATTTTGCTTTAAAAGAAGATAATCGATTCTTCTCTCTTTCTCCTCATTAAAAATACCATCACTGTAACTTTTATATTCTTTGTAATATGCATAAGCATTTTCAAAATCATTATTCAGGGCATAACTTTCTGACAATACTTTAGTAGCATTTTGAATATCCCAATTTGCCTGAATTTCTTTAGCTAACTTAAGGCTGTTATGACCATATGAGATGCTTGCATCCAAATTTCCCAATTTTTGTTCTACAGCAGCCAGACCTGCTAATGCATACGATAGTTCCCACTTATTATCAGAATCAACCCTGTTGACAACCTTTAAAAAAGCTTCTCTTGCTAGTATGAATCTGCCTTGTTTCAAATAAATATTTCCAAACAAATTATTTAGTTTTAATAATTCGCCTTCAATATGAAGCAAGCTACTTATTTGAAATGATTTTTCTCCATAAGCCAAAGCTAAGTCAAAATTATTTAAATCCAAATTTACAATACTGATGTTAAAATAATTCTTTGCCAATAAAGCACTATCACCAACTTCTTTACAAAGTTGGGCTGAATTTAAATGATTTTCAAGGGCTTTCTCATTATCGCCAAGCACATTATAAATAAGCGCAACATTATTTAAACCAATAGCAATACCTTTCTTATATTGAATATTTCTCCAAATATTAAGGGCATTAACAAAATTATCCAATGCAAAATCATATTCTCCCAAAATGTATTTTGCACCACCTATCTTACTCACCAATGCTGCTTCTGCATTATAATCTTGAATATCTTTTGCTTTCAATATTGCCAAATTATAATAATAGATAGACGAGTCGGGAACACTATGTTTAAGTGCATCCCCAATTTGAGATAACAGTTCAATTTGCTCATCATTTGTTAACTGGTTTTCAGTATTCTCTTTAATTCGGATTAATGAGTCGACATTAAACGAGCTTACACCAGCAAATAAAATTGCAGGATATATTAATAGAATAAAACATACTATAATTAATTGTTTCATTATTTGGGCCTATACTAAAAAATATAGTTAATAAAGGTTTATTTCAATTTTACGAAAATAGTATATTTTTTAACGATTCCTATAAACCAAAAAATAATTATTGAGTAGAAAAAAACATGATTTATATTGAATTTTTATGAGTTTTTAACCTTTATAATTTCTGCAGCAATGCTAATTGCTATTTCATCAGGAGTTTGACTGCTGATTGATATACCAATAGGAGCATGTAATTGGGATAGTTCACTTTCAGAGAAGCCATCAGTTTTCATCAACTTTTTTATATCTGCTATTTTTTCCACACTTCCCATCAAACCAATATATTTAACTTTTTTTCTGATTACTAAACTAAGTACTTTTTTATCATAAGTATGATTATTAGTCATAATTACAATGTATGAGTTAGTGCCATTGGGTATATATTCACCAATCTTATTATAATCTATAACCTTCTTAACATCTGCGTAAGCATTGTTAATAAGCATACTTAAGTTAGAACGATTATCAAATATTACAACATTAAAGCCTAACTGTGAAAACAACTTTGATACAGCAAATCCAACGTGACCAGCACCTATAATATAAATTGTATTCTTAAATCCAATTAATTCCTTATAAGCCCAATTATTTTTATTTGAAATTGTGCATTGGTATTGTAAAAGAGGATAATCATTTGACAGTTCAAATTTAAAACTGTCACCAGATAAACTAAGAATTCCTGTTTTATTTTTGTTAAGGCAAGAGGTTATCCTCTCAACAGTTTGAATATCTGGTGGTACTAACGGAACAAATGCAACAGTTTGCTCCCCTGAACATATCATACCTGACCCTTCCTCAACATCACCTTTATGTACTTGTCTTTTTATAAAGATTTTTTGCTTACCGGTGCTCAGCATTCTTCTACATTCCTCTACAAGTTTGAATTCCATAGTGCCACCACCTATAGAACCAAATAGTTTACCATCACTACTCACAGCCATACTAAAACCCTGCTTCCCTGGACTACTTCCGTGAATTTCAATGTTAATCAAAAAATAAACTGACTTTTCTTCCTTTAATCTATCCTCTATAAAACTCCAAATATTCATCATATGTATTTATGTTATACAATATAGTTTCATCCTGAACCATAATGTATTTTGGTTGAAATTTATTTAAATATTCCTTAAAATTCAAATTGTTTTCTTTTTCCTGTAGTATACAATCTATTACTTTTCTGGAAACTAAAACAGGGTGTCCTCCCCTACTATTTGTAACCGGTTTAATCACATGTGCTTCCTGTTTAACATTATAAATTTGTTTGAGCAGTGTACTATTAGCATATGGATTGTCAACATTATGAATAAATGCAAAATTAGCATCAATTTCTTTGAGTCCTGCTTTTATTGAAGAGAAGCGACCTAAATCAGGGTTAGAGTTTAATACAAGCTGCGTTTGTGAAGGGAGATTTTGATGATGTTTATTAATTAATATTATTCCTTTGCTATTAAGCACAACAACTATATTTTGACATCCAAATTTAGCATATTGATTAGTAATATGCTCTAGAAACGTATAGCCATTTGGCATAGCAAGGGCAAATTTGGGCTGACCCATACGCAACGAATTTCCAGCCGCAAGAATTATAGTTGCACATTCACTTTCCATAATGATTTCATTTTTCTCAAAAATATGGTAAATATTGAACTTTGACTTCTTTTAATTAGATTTGTTCCCCTTTTTACAAACTAATTATGACAGATAGTTTTTCAATACTTCCATTAAACGATTTATTAGCTATTATTCTCAGGCAATACGATAATAATAGGATTATTTGGGGGATTCCCGAAGATTTATTTTTTAAACCAGAATCATATAAGGCACTAAGTATAAAAAGATTTGGAAGATTACTTGAATCGCCAATTGGTGTTGCTGCCGGACCGCAAACACAACTTACCCAAAACATAGTGGCCTCATGGCTTACAGGCGCAAGATTTATTGAATTAAAAACCATTCAAACTCTTGATGAACTTAAGGTATCAAAACCATGCATCGATATGCAAGATGAAGGCTATAACTGTGAGTGGTCACAGGAGCTAAAAATTCATCAATCGTTTGAGCAGTACCTAAATGCATGGATAATCATTCACATTCTGAGAGATAAATTTGGCTGGAATAATTCGCCTGAGCCAGGTGTTATTTTTAATATGAGTGTGGGTTATAACCTGCAAGGAATACTAAATAAAAATGTGCAATGGTTTTTTGCCAAGATGACTGATGCTTCTTTGGAATTAAAACAAAAAACAGAAAGTATAAAATTAATTTATCCAAATATTATTAATCTAAACATAAATCCTTGTATTTCTGATAATATCACCCTTTCAACTATGCACGGTTGTCCTGCTGATGAAATTGAAACTATTGGTGAATATCTTATCGAAAACAAAAAACTTCACACTGCAATAAAATTAAATCCAACATTGCTTGGTAAAGAAAAACTACATGAAATTTTAAAAAAATCAGGCTTTGAAACTCAGGTTCCTGACATTGCTTTTGAGCATGACCTTAAGTATATTGATGCACTACAAATCGTTAATAATCTTCAACAAAAAGCAAATAAAAATAATCTTCAGTTTAGTATCAAACTAACTAATACTCTTGAAAGCCTTAATAACAAGGAAGTTTTCAAGGCAAGTGAAGAAATGATGTATATGAGTGGTAAAGCTCTGCACCCTATCTCAATAAACCTGGCTGCAAAATTGCAAAGTGATTTTAACGGAAAACTAGATATTTCTTTTTCAGGTGGAGCCGATGCTCTTAATGTTGCCGACATTGTAAATTGTGGTCTTGCACCGGTTACGGTTTGTACAGATTTATTAAAACCTGGAGGCTATGGAAGACTCAATCAATATATAAATATTTTAAACCGTAAGAAACCGGATACTCAATCCTCAACACTTGAAAAACTCAAGGATTATGCTAATGAGGTTATGAATAATTCTGCTTACAAAAAAGCTGGATTTACCGACCCCAGTATTAAAACTACCCGACAACTTAACTATTTCGATTGTATTCATGCACCATGTATTGATACCTGCCCTACTAATCAGGATATTCCTAATTATTTATACTACACTTCGATAGGAGAGTTTAACAAAGCAGCTGAAATAATTCAACAAACAAATCCATTTCCTCATACTACAGGAATGGTTTGTGATCATCTGTGCCAAACAAAATGCACCAGAATTAACTACGATAGCCCACTTTTAATTAGGGAAATAAAACGCTTTGTTGCTGAAAATTATATTAATGAAGTTGATTCTGAGAATATAGAAGTTGATTCAAATGATATTTCTGTATCAATTATTGGAGCAGGACCTTCAGGATTATCCTGTGCATACTTTTTAGCTAAAGCTGGAATGAAAGTAAATATTTATGAGAGCAAAAGTAAAGCCGGTGGAATGGTTCAGGGAGCAATTCCTTACTTTAGGCTAACAGATAAGGCAATTGATATTGATATTAATTCAATTTTAAAACTTGGTGTAGTTATTCAATACGATTACGAAGTTAACAAACAAATTTTCAGTCAACTGCAAAATAATTCTGATTTTATTTACATTGGAACAGGAGCTCGCAAATCACATATTCCTGATATTAATGGGATTAAATCAAAAGGCGTACTGGATCCACTTGATTTTTTATTTGATGTAAAAAACAATACTGATAGCGGGATTGGTAAAAATGTGGTAATTATAGGTGGAGGTAACACAGCCATGGATGCTGCCCGAACTGCTTACCGACTCGTTGGGAAAAATGGAAAAGTAACTATTATTTACCGCCGTACAATCAAACAAATGCCTGCAGATTTAGGCGAAATAAAGGCCGTAATTGAAGAGGGGATAGAGATTATTGAATTAGTATCACCAACAAAAATTAATGCGAAAAATGGAGTTGCATTCTCAGTCAGTTGTAAAAAAATGAAACTTGGCGGAAAAGATAGCTCCGGCAGGGCAACGCCAATTGAAATTCCTAACTCATATTTTGAGATTGAATTAGATACCTTAATTCCTGCAATTGGTCAAGAAATAGATATTGATTTTGCAAACGCCTCACAACTAGCAACAAAGAATGAAGAATATGAAACACGATTACCAAATATTTTTATAGGTGGCGACGCATTGCGAGGGGCATCAACAGCAATTAATGCCATTGGTGATGGAAGAAAAGCCGCGCAGGAAATTATTGATAAAGCAAATATTGATTTCGATACCAAAAAAGATATTTCAAGAACCCAACAGGATGTTAAACTGTTAATGATTAATAAGACAAAAAGAAAACAACCACAAAAAGTTTATGAAACAGAACTTAACGATAGGCAAAACTTCAAATTAGTTACAAAAGTATTAACAAAAGAAGAAACAATGAAAGAGGCTTCTCGCTGTTTACTATGTGATGAAGTTTGTAATATCTGCACTACTGTTTGCCCTAATCTTGCTTTTCATTCTTACGAAATTCAGCCTGTTTCATATAATACTCAAAAAATTGCCTTAACTAATGGCGTGATTGAAATAGCTGAACATAAAGAGTTTAAAATAGAACAAAAAAATCAAATAATACATTTAGCCGACTGGTGTAACCAATGTGGAAATTGTGACACTTTTTGCCCCTCTGCAGGATCTCCTTATTTGGATAAGCCTCACTTATATCTTGTAAAAGAAGCTTTTGACAATGATAGAGATGGCTGTTTTTTAGATATTAATAATGATGCTCCTACTTTAATTCGGTATTTCAACAAACAGAAGTATAGCCTAACTCAGATAATAGATGTTATATATTTTGAGACCGATAATTGTATTCTAAAATTGGAAAATGAAAGTATGAGAATAATTGAAGTTGAAGTTAAAGAAAAAAGTAATTTTGAAGAGGATTTAACAATAGCTGCAGAAATGAGAATAATTATGCGTGGTGCTATTGATTTTTTAAATATAAAATAAACCGAAGAAATAATTTTAAAACATGACGAAAGAAAAAGTACTAGAAAATACAATTCAAAGATGCCGTGAAAGACACTTGATTCTACCTACATATAAACAGATGCGTAATCCTGATCTTATCCCTGCAAAGATAAAAAACAAGTTAAAAGGAATTGGATTATGGGATTTGAATTCACTCAATCTGTTCCGCATTAACTGGAAAAACGAACCTGTAAATTCAGGTGGTGGCTTTGGGGATGTAAACTATATTGAGTTACCAGCAGAGCTTACAGGTATAAAAGCAAGAGTAATATTATTAGTTGGAAAATATTTCCCAACAGGTGCACATAAAGTGGGTGCAACATTTGGTCCTTTAGTTGAAAAATTAGTTACCGGAAAATTTGACCCTACAAGGCAAAAAGCACTGTGGCCATCAACCGGAAACTATTGTCGGGGAGGCGCATACGACTCATATTTACTTGGTTGTGAATCGATTGCGATTCTACCTGAAGGTATGTCGAGAGAACGTTTCGACTGGCTGCACAAAGTAGGAGCTGAAGTATTTGCCACTCCGGGAACCGAAAGTAATGTGAAAGAAATTTACGATAAAGTAAAAGAACTTATTGCGGAAAGAGGTGATGATATTGTTAACCTTAACCAATTTGAAGAAATTGGAAATTCATTGTGGCATTATGCTGTTACAGGCCCGGCTATGGAGGAAGTTTTTGATTCTGTAAAAAAAGATAACAATCGCTTCACAGGCCTATTCCTAACACAAGGATCAGCAGGCACATTAGGTAGTGCTGATTATCTACGAGAAATTTATCCTAACATAAAAGTTTGTGCTGGCGAAGCACTGCAATGCCCTACTTTACTGGAAAATGGTTACGGCGAACATCGCATTGAAGGTATTGGAGACAAGCATGTTCCATGGATTCATAACATAAAAAATATGGATATGGTTGCTGCCATCGATGATAATCCTAATATCCGCTTGATGCGATTGTTTAATGAAGATGCTGGGAAAGCTTACCTTATTAACGAACTTGGGATTGATGCCGGATTAGTTGAAAAATTAAGCCTGCTTGGTATTTCTTCAATTGCAAACTTAATGGGGTCTATTAAGCTAGCAAAATACTACGAAATGGATGAAAATGATGTTGTATTTTCAGTTGCAACCGATTCGATGGAGATGTACCAATCACGATTATCGGAAGAAAACCAACTGCATGGTGAATTTACAAACCGCGATGCAGCAATTAGTTTTGATGCTGACATACTTGGACTTAACATCGACCATATGATTGAGATGAATTATTATGAGAAAAAACGGATGCACAATCTCAAATATTTTACATGGATTGAGCAACAAGGCAAAACCGTTGAAGAATTAAATGCTCAGTGGTATGACGACAATTACTGGAAATCACGCTATGCCAAAGTTGAAGAATGGGATCAGGAAATAATGGAATTTAATGAAAGAACTGGAGTGCTGAAGGAATATTTATAGAGGTTTAATAACCAAGTGGCTCAGCAACAATATTTTGAATATCGTGTATTAATAAATAGTTTCAAAATGAATAGCCAAAAATACATCTTCAAATGCACAAACTGCGGAACTCAATTTATGGGGTCGCAACTATTATATTTATGCCCTGATTGTAACAAAACAAATTCACCCCTACTACCTCCAAAAGGAGTACTCAAAACAATCTATAATTACGCGGAACTAATTAAAAAGGGCGTTACATTTAACAAACTTAAAAAAAGCAATTTCCTGGAATTACTTCCAATAGACAATACCGAAAGCCTTTCAAACCTTAAAATTGGAAATACACCACTTTATTCCATAAAAGAAATCAATAATTCCAAATTAGCATTTAATCTTTTTTTAAAAGATGATTCACAGAATCCTACTTACTCATTTAAAGACAGGGCTTCTGCAATTGTATCCGCCTATGCCAAAGAAAATGGGTTTGATACAATTATAGCTGCATCAACCGGAAATGCAGGTTCGTCGCTGGCCGGAATTTGTGCCTCGCAGGGGCAAAAAGCAATAATATTGGTTCCTCAGTCTGCACCAATTGCGAAACTTACTCAAATTTTAATGTACGGAGCAACAATCATCCCTGTTAAAGGAACTTATGATGATGCTTTCGACCTGAGTATAAAAGCAACTGAAGAATTTGGCTGGTACAATCGTAATACTGCCTTTAATCCTCTAACAATCGAAGGCAAAAAAACCGTAGCATTTGAGCTCTTTGAACAGTTGGATTATGATGTTCCCAATAGGATATTTGTGCCCGTTGGCGATGGCGTGATAATTTCAGGAGTTTATAAGGGCTTTGAAGATCTATTAAAGCTTCAAATTATTGATCATATGCCAACCATTGTTGCAGTTCAGGCCAAAAACAGTAATAACCTTATTAGCAATATAAAAAACATAGATTTTAAAATAGGAAAAAGCACAACAATTGCTGATTCAATTTCTGTTGATATTCCTCGCAATTTTTATATGGCTAAACAATATCTTGAAGATTACAACGGAGAATATATCTCGGTTTCAGATCAAGAAATAATAGAGGCTTCGCAAATTCTTTCAAAAAACACTGGTTTGTTTGCTGAACCTGCGGCGGCGGCGGCATTTGCAGGAATGCTTACTTACAATAATACTAATAGTTTATCTGATTATTCTAAAAATGTTGTTCTACTTACGGGAAGTGGATTAAAGGATTTAAAGACAGTTAATAGTGTCTTAAGTATACCGACCGCAATTTTACCAACAATTAATAATTTTAAAGAATTACTAAGATGATTTCTTTTACATTAAACGGAGAAGCACAAACTTACGATGGTAATCCTGATACTTCATTGTTGCATTATTTGAGGATTGACAAACATATTACTTCTGTTAAAGATGGTTGCTCAGGCCAGGCAGCATGTGGGGCTTGCACAGTAGAAATTAATGGTAAGGCAATGCTTTCTTGCGTTACAAAAATGAACAAACTACAAGATGCTGAGATTTTTACACCTGAAGGATTTCCCCCTTATATACTAGATACTATTGCCAAAGCAATGGTGAATAAAGGTGCTGTTCAGTGTGGATTTTGTACACCTGGTTTTATTAGCCGTACAAAAGTGCTACTTCAAAACAACCCTCATCCAACAATTGAAGAAGTTCAAAAAGCCATCAAACCACATTTGTGTCGTTGCACAGGATACAAAAAAATTGAGGAAGCAATTGTTTATGCCGGAGAGGTTATCAGTAAAAATGAAAATCTTGAAATTAAAAAAACTTCCGGTAAAATAGGCGTTTCGCATCCAAAATATGATGCTTACAAAACCGCAATAGGTAAGCGCAACTTTGTTGATGATATTTTTTTAAAAAACATACTGTTTGCTGCGCTGAAATTTAGTGACCATCCAAAAGCAAAAATCTTAAAAATTGATACTTCTTTGGCAGAAAAACATCCAGGTGTTCATCGTGTTTATACTGCAGAAGATATTCCTGGCGAGCAATATGTAGGCCTTATTTTACAAGATTGGCCGGTAATGATAGCCCAAGGCGAAACCACAAATTATATTGGTGATGTGCTAGCAGGAGTTGTTGCTAATACCGATAAAATTGCACGTGAAGCTATCAGCTTAATTAAAGTTGAATATGAAGTTTATAAACCTGAAACAGATGTTTTTAAGGCAATCAATGGGGAAAGGGTACATAAGGAAAGACCAAATAATTTTGAAACAACACAGTTCACAATTGGTGATGCTGACAAAGCCATAAAAAAAGCAGATTTTGTGAGTTCAGGAAACTATGAAACTCAACGAATTGAACATGGATTCATGGAGAAAGAGGCTGCTGTTGCACGTCCTGATGGAGAAGGGGGAATTGAACTCTTTAGCCAAAGTCAGGGGGTTTATGAAGACCAAAGGCAAGTAGCAATGGTTTTAGGTTTACCCGAAGAAAAAGTGCGTGTTACCCTTGTTCCTAACGGAGGAGGATTTGGTGGCAAAGAAGACTTAAGTGTTCAGGGACAAACTGCTTTGTTTGCATTTTTGCTTAATAAGCCTGTCAAACTAACATTAACTCGTGAAGAGTCGATACGTTTGCACCCAAAGCGCCATCCTGTTTTTATGGATATTAATATAGCTGCTAATAAATCAGGAAAAATTACTGCCTTAAAATTACGTGCGGTTGGTGACACCGGTGCATATGCTTCGGTAGGAATGAAGGTTATGGAGCGGGTTGCAGGCCATGCATCCGGAGGTTATTTTATCCCTGAAATTGACATTGAAGCTCAAACAGTTTACACAAATAATATTCCCAGCGGTGCAATGCGAGGCTTTGGGGCTAACCAAGTGGCTTTTGCTCTCGAAAGTTGTATCGACGATATATGCAAACAGGCAAGTTTCGATCGCTGGAAATTCCGATACGACAATGCTTTGGTTGACGGGCTAACTACATCAACAGGACAAAAATTAAAAGGAGTTGGTATTCGTGCTTGCCTCGATGCTGTTAAAGACGATTTTTATAATGCCCGATTTGCCGGATTAGCATGTGCCATAAAAAATTCTGGAGTGGGCAATGGCATGAATGATGAATCCAGAGTTATAATTGAGATTATTTCTGATAAGAAGGTAATACTACAACATGGCTGGACGGAAATGGGACAAGGCGTTCACAATATGGCTTTACAAACTTTATGTGAAGAAACAGAAATAAATCCTGAAATAATTAGAGTTGTTGTTGACACGGATGCCCAAATAAAAACTGGGATGACAACTTCTTCACGCGCTACTGCATTGGTTGGTCTTGCTGTAATAAATGCTGCCAGAGGTTTAAAAAACGATTTGAAAAACAGTAGCTTGCAGGAACTTTCGGGTAAAACTTATAAAGGTGAATTTGTTTGTGATTGGACATGCAAACCCGGCTCTACTAGTGAAAACCCAATAATTCACTATTCCTATGGATATGCCGCCCAATTATGTATACTGGATGAAGAAGGTAATATTTCAAAAGTAGTTGCTGCTCACGATGCTGGCAAAATTATGAATCCCATGCTTTTTGAAGGACAAATAGAAGGTGGAGTTCACATGGGGTTGGGCTATGCCTTAACAGAAGATCTTCCCATGAAAGATGGATTTTTAATAAGTGATAAAATGCGAAAACTTGGTATATTAAGGGCTAACAAAACACCTGAAATTATTGTTAAAGGGGTAGAAGTAGCAGACCCGGTTGGTCCTTATGGTGCTAAAGGTATTGGAGAGATAGGATTAGTTCCAACTGCCGCTGCAGTTGCAAATGCATTTTTTGCTTTTGATGGGGTTAAGAGGTTTAAGCTACCACTGAAGAGATAATTTGAGATATGGTGTTTTTGTCATTCTGATCCGCTTTAGGCGGAGAAGAATCTCAATAATGCTAACTTGGAGATCTTTCACTTTGTTCAAGATGACAATAACAAATAAATTGATTAATTAACAGTAACTATATATGGCTATAATACTAAAAAACGCAACATTTATAGACTGGAGAACACTTGAATTCTCAGTTACTAACATTAAAATAGGCATAGGGATAAACGGTACAATATCTTTTTTTAAGGAGTTTGATAAAATTTCAATTAAAAACGATGACGAAGTAATTGACTGCCAAGGCAAACTTGTAACCAAATCATTTGCCATTGGTCATCACCATGCATATTCAGCGTTATCCAGAGGGATGCCTGCACCTAAAAAATCACCTTCTGATTTTTTTGAAATTTTAAAATATATCTGGTGGAACCTCGACAAAGCACTCGACAAAGAAATGATAGAGGCAAGTGCACTTGCAACAGCAATGGCCTGCGCAAAAGCAGGAGCAACCTTTGTAATTGATCATCATGCATCACCAAATTTTATTAATAGATCACTTGAAGTAATTTCAAATGCTTTTGAAAAAGTGGGAATTAGTAATTTGCTTTGCTACGAAATTACCGATAGAGATGGAAAAGAAAAAGCGACACAGGGGTTAGATGAAACTGAAAATTATTTGAAAGAGAACCAAGGGCTTGTTGGACTTCATGCGTCTTTTACAGTTGGTGATAGTACGTTGAAAAAGGCAGCTGAATTGATGGAAAAAGCCAACTCAGGTATACACATTCATGTTGCAGAAGATCTCTATGATCAGAAATTCTGCCTTGTAAATTATGGCAGTAGAGTTATTCAAAGATTAGACGGTTTTGGTGTACTTGACTCCTCTAAAACAATACTTGCCCATTGCTTACATATTGATGAAAATGAGCGAAACATTATTAGAAATTCTCCTGCTTTTGTAGTCCAGAATACGGAGAGTAACTTGAACAATAATGTTGGTTATTTTAATTCCAGGTCACTGGGTGACAATATAATGCTTGGCACCGATGGCATGCACAGTAACATGTTGAGAAGTGCACAGGCTGCTTATTTTGTTGGACAGGGTAAAGATGAAATCGATTTCTTAACAAGTTATTATCGTATTAGAAAAGTACATAATTATTTAAGTACTAATAATTTTTCTGGTGATGGAGAGAATAATTTAGTGGTACTGGATTATGATACCCCAACAGAAATAAATGAAGATAATTTTTTAGGCCATTTCCTTTTCGGATTAACCTCAAATCATGTTATACATGTTATTTCTAACGGAAAAATGATTGTGAAAGATAGGATTATTCAAACTGTTGATGAGAAAAAAATACATAACTTTACAAAAGAACAATCGTTAAGACTTTGGAGGAAATTATAATCGTGTTGAAAGTTTAAAAAGTTAAAAGTGTAAAGTTTAGTTTAGTTTATGATAATAGAACGTTTTGAGGATATTATCTCATGGCAGAAAAGTAAAGAGTTGTCAGTAATGATTTATTCTCTATTTTCGGAAAGCAGGGACTTTGGTTTTAGAGACCAAATACAACGTGCTTCCGTTTCTATTATGAACAATATTGCAGAAGGATTTGAACGTAAAAGCAATAAAGAGTTCAAATATTTTTTATTTATAGCAAAGGGCTCATGCGGTGAAGTAAGATCTATGCTGTACCTTGCAAAAGAACTCGACAAAATTTCAGAAAATGAATTTACCAAACTCTATTCATTGTCAGAAGAAATATCAAAATTGTTATCTGGATTAATTAAAACTCTTTAAATATACTTTTACCAACTTTCTAAACTTTCAACTTACAAACTTTCAACATTACAAACTAAAATATGGATACTGAAATATTACAGTGGATAGGCTATGCTGCATCGGGAGTAATTGCCCTTTCGATGACAATGAACTCGATAGTAAAATTTAGGTGGATAAATCTAGTCGGTGCTTCATCTTTCGCTACTTACGGTTTTTTTATTGATGCATATCCGGTTATGGCACTCAATGGATTTATCATAACAGTTGATATTTATTATCTTCTTAAAATTTACACTAAAAATCATCTTTTTGATACGCTCGAAGTAAGAGGGGACAATAAATATCTGCTTAAGTTTTTAGACTTTCATAAGACTGAAATTCAACAGTTTTTTCCAAAATTTGAATACAAAGCAGAAATGAATACGATTAGTTTTTTTGTGCTTAGAAATATGGCAGTAGCTGGAATATTTTTGGCTCACAGGGAAGATGGGAATATTCTAAAAGTTGGTCTTGACTTTGTGATTCCTGAATACCGAGATTATAAAAATGGAAAATATGTTTACCATCATTTAAAAGATCATTTCAAGAAAGATGGTTTTGAGAAAATAATTACTCAGGAAGGTACACCTAAACACTATAGCTACTTGAAGAAATTAGGGTTTAAAAAAAACGAAGAAGGTTTATTTGAAAAAGATTTATAGTTGGTATAATGGTGCAAAATGTAGTAGAATAATAAACCATTGTATCATTAAATAATGAGATAATGAAAATTTTAATTAAAAACGGGATAATAATAAATGCCGACAGTTCTCAAAAAGCAGATGTATTATGCATTGATGGCAAAATTGTAGAAATAGGTAAAAACATTAAACCCAATTCAGCCCCTGAGAAAACTATTGATGCAGATGGTTGCTATATTTTTCCGGGTGGTATCGATCCACATGTTCATATGCATTTACCATCGCCGGCAGGCTACTCCTCTGATGATTTTTTTACTGGAAGTAATGCTGCTTTGTATGGGGGAACAACCACAATTATTGATTTTGTAACGCCTAAAAAAGGGCAATTACTCGCAGAAGCAATTGAGTTACGCAAAGAAGAAGCTAAAAATTGCCTCACTAACTACTCATTTCATGTAAGCCCAATTGAATGGCGAGATTCAATTGAACAAGAAATTTTAGATTGCATTAATAATGAGGGCTTCAAATCGTTTAAGGTTTATATGGCCTACAAAGATAGTATTGGTCTTAATGATGATGTACTGCTTAAAATAATGAAGGCTGTTGGAAAGGCAGGTGGAATGGTAACCGCACATTGCGAACTAGGTGATGACATTGAAGTATTAAGAAATAAATTTGCTTCAGAAAATAAATTAAGCCTCAAATATCATCCCTTATCGCGCCCTGCAAAATTAGAAGCCAAAGCTGTCAAAAAAGCCATTGAGTTGGCAAAAAAAGCCAAATGTCCACTTTATATTGTTCATGTTTCTACCAAAGATTCTTTGAAATATATTGCTCAAGCACAAAAAAAAGGACAGCAGGTATTTGCAGAAACATGCCCCCAATATTTGCTTTTAGATGAATCGAAATACCAGGGAAGTTTTGATCAGACAGCAGTCTTTGTAATGAGCCCACCTTTGCGCAAGAAAGAAGATAACGAAGCGTTGTGGGAGGCAATAAGAAATGGAACAATAAAAACCATTGGCACCGATCATTGTCCTTTTACTCTTAAGCAAAAAGAAATGGGGATCAAAGATTTTAGGAAAATACCTAGTGGCGCAGGAGGTGTTGAACACAGGCTTGCATTGCTCTATACATTCGGAGTTCTAACAGGCAAAATATCTATGAACCAATTTGTTGCATTTACATCTACAAATGCATCCAAAATTTTTGGCATGTTTCCTGCAAAAGGTATTATTGCCATCGGGTCAGATGCTGATATTGTTGTTTGGAATCCGGAAACAAAAAATACCATCTCAACAGTTACCCATCATCAAAACTGTGATATTAATATTTATGAAGGTATTAAAACACAGGGTACTCCTGAATTTGTGATTTTTGGAGAAAAAACAATGCCTAAGATTCAATATTAGCTTAAGACTATTTCGACTTATTATAATAGCCCATTGCTTCAGGCATCCAACTTTTTAAGTTGTTTATTCGTGTTTGGTCAGATGGGTGTGTGCTGAGAATTTCGGGTGGCTTTTGTCCGCCAGATGCCTTTGACATTCTCTCCCAAAATACTGGGGCTTCATTTGGGTTATAACCTGCCATAGCCATAAATATTAATCCCATTCTATCGGCTTCACTTTCGTGAAGTCTACTGTAAGGTAGCATAGCTGCCACTTCAGTACCAACACCATAAACCGACATCCATAGTAATTGCGTTTCCTGAGGTTGCTCATTTAATGCTACCATTAAACCAATACTCCCGGCAGAACGAAGAAGCTCCTGACTCATACGTTCGTTGCCGTGCCCAGCTATTGCATGGGCAATTTCGTGTCCCATTACGACTGCCAATCCATCTTCATTCTTCGTTACCGGAAGAATACCACTGTACACAATAACTTTGCCGCCAGGCATACACCAAGCATTTACCTGATCACTATCAACCAAGTTAAATTCCCAATCATAACTTTCGAGTAAATATGATAGATTATTATCTTTCATGTATTTTTCAACCGATCGTTGTATTCTATATCCCACATCTTTAACCATAAAAGATTGCTCTTCATTACTACTTAGAGGATTCTCTTTCAGGAAATCGTTGTATTGTTGAAAACTCATTGTCATTAACTCATTATCAGGAATCATATTCAGTTGTTTACGCCCTGTAATTGGAACTGTGCTACATGAGTATATAGTTAGACCGATTATTAGTATGATAAGTATCTTAGGTTTTTTCATATTAATTAATTAATGAGTGAATGAAAAAATGATTAAAAACAAAAGTACATTTATTAAATATTACCGCTAAGGCAAAAATAAGCAACTATCTCCATAACTCAAAAAACGAAAATCATTTTTTAGAGCAAAATCGTATGCCTGTTTCCAACTGTCACCTATTAATGCTGAGACTAGTAACAGCAAAGTGCTTTTGGGCTGATGAAAATTTGTAATTAAACCTGTGGCTATTCTGAAATTATATCCGGGAGCTATCAACAATCGTGTTTCGCCTTTTATTTCGGTTAATTTATTTTTCTCAAGGTAATTAATTAGCAGTGATAAAGCTATGTGAGAATTAAACTCAGGGTCAACAATTAATTCATAAGGATCCCACTGCTCCACAGCAAAACTATTATTTCCATTATGTAATTTAACGGCCATCCAGTACAAACTTTCAATAGTTCGCATACTTGTTGTGCCAACAGGAATAATGGGATCATCAAGTTTTTTTAATATATGCTTTAGTGTTTTTAAACCTACAACTACTTTTTCAGTATGCATTTCATGCTCAGCAATTGTTTTGGATACAACAGGTTTAAATGTCCCTGCTCCAACATGTAATGTAAGTTTGTCAGTTTTTATACCACTTTCTTTTAGTTGGCTGATGATATCTTTCGTAAAATGCAAACCAGCAGTTGGTGCAGCTACTGATCCTTTGTGCTCTGCATAAACAGTTTGATATCGGATACTATCCTCATTAACAGGTTTTCGGTTTAAATATGGAGGTATCGGAACAAATCCTGCACTACTAATAATATCTGAGAAAGTCAGATTATCATTATCCCACTGGAAAGAAACCAGATAGCCTTCTGATAATTGTTCAATTTTTTCAGCAAACAAAGTAGTTTCTTTACCGGAAGCTACAATATTATATTCTAATTTGCCACTTTTCCACCGTTTTGCATTTCCAATAAAACACTTCCAAACTACAGGTGATTTTTGCTGATAAGCAAGCTGGAAATCATTAACTGGTACTACAGGCTCCAGACAAAATATTTCGATATTTGCGCCTGTACTTTTTTTAAATAACAACCTGGCTTTTACAACTTTTGTTTCGTTGAAGATTAAAAGTGAATTAGATGGAAGTAATTGAGGTAATTCCGTAAATAATTTTTCCTCAATTGTATTACCTGACTTAAAAAGTAGTTTCGACATATCTCTTTCATGCAGAGGGAATTTTGCAATTCTGTCATCAGGAAGAAGATAATTATAATCTTCAATTTTTATATTGCCGGTACTGCTCATAAACTAATTTGTAATGGCAAAAATAAATATATTAGACAAACTTTATTAGAAAATTTTGAATCTAGTTCAAGTCTGTAGCATTGGCTTTAAAGAGGGGACTTGGACTTTTTTATAAAATAGATTTTGCTGAAAGCCGAAGTCCCTGCGCACCGGCTTTGCGACAGATTTGAGCTGGAGGAGGGGACGCGTCGTAAAAAAACCCGGGGGTGACTCGGTTTTGTAAGATTGACACTTGCAGCTGTGATTTAAGTGGCAGCCCTTTGAAGTATATACATTGTTGTTATTTCAACCAGAGGGAGAAATCTCCTAAGAATCAGGGCTCTGCACAGGAGATATCTCCTTACAGTCGAAAAGACAGCATGGTGCATGAAAGGCCACATATTGCTTATAAATACATGTTTATACAAAAAGGCTAAAACGGAAAGCGCGATAAGCTGCCCATGAAATTATTAAGAATGTCCACCCACAACAATTTTCATCATTTTTATGTTAAGCATCAGCCACCGCCATGCCTGCCAGATAATACACCTTCTCCAAAAAAGTGTTGATTTTGTTGGCATTGGAGGATATGATTCATCGGAATATGCTATGGTCCTTTTTAATTTATTATCCATTTTACTTATTTTTAATAGTTGTTTAATCTTTTTATTATTCAGGTATTAACCACCAAAATGGATAGCCTTTGGCCTTGTGGAGGAACATGTAGTGCATGAACCACTTTAGCCAATGACCTGCAAGTCCGGCTTCTCCAACTGTATCCTTCAGGCTTCTGCCGTATTCAGGATATTTTTCCCAATCCTGAACTATTGGTGAAACTGTCATCGATGCGGCGGCCCCATTAAACATGCCATAGCCAGCCGAGATAATACATGCAGCACCCATACGTGCCATTGATGCCTTATGTTTCATTTTTGGCTCACCATATTTAATCCAATCGATTATATTTTCGGCTACAACTTTACCTGTTACACCGGATGGCATACCTGTGCGTGGAGGCGCCGGGAATATTGGCGTTCCATTCGGACTTGTCATTGGTTTTGAAATTGCATGGGGGGGAGCAAATGCAATACCGGCAGCAAAAATATTTTCATAATCGGGGTTTTGATATGTTGAAGGCCAATCGGCGGCTAACCATTCTTCAAATGGTTTTTTTGTATAATCAGCATCCACCTTCATAAAGCCATTTGGGGCAAATATAAATGATGTAATGTCTTTACCGCTTTTATCGAAAGCTGTAAAACCGGGGCCCGCAAAAGCAGGAATAAGCATTGCAAAATCAAAAGTTTCTACGCCTTCGGTACCATCCAGTTTCTCGAAATGAACTTTGCCCGGGTCAACTTTCTTAACACCAACACGCTTCATCCAGCTAATATCCCGCTGTTTCAAGAATGATTCAGCAAATGTTTTTGTTGAAGTAATATATCCACCTCTTTTTATGAAAGCACCTCCCATTCCGAAATCGCCAATCTCATATTCGTTAGTTATCCATTTAATTTCTGCCATATGAGATAACTTCCTTTTTTTAAGCTCGTATGCAACATTTAGAATATACTCAAACGCTGCACCCTGACAGGTTGCACTAGGATGTCCAACCCCAATTAGGAATTTTTGCTTTTCACCTTTTTCCATTTTAGAAATTGACTCTTTAAGTTTTTCCCAGGCATGTGCAGCATGGTCGTATGTGCATACAGATACAGTATTATTACCAGGCCCTAATCCTTCGGTAGCTTCAAATTTAAGTGCTGGACCAGTAGCGTTAATGAGAAAATCATAGTCAACTTTTTCTTTTTCCCCTACTCTATCCTGACCAGTATATTCAATTGTAACAAAACCCTTCTCCGTCTCTTTATCACCTTCAGGGTGAAACGATATAGCTTTTGCTTGTTTATATAAAATTCCAACCTTACTATACCTTTTGTCAAGTCTGAATCGTACCTGATCAATTGTCATCCTGCCAACGCCTATCCATATATTGGAAGGTATCCAGTGGTAGTATGAGTTAGGAGTAATAACTACAACTTCATGCTTTTTTCCTAGTTTCTTTCTTAAAAGGGCAGATGCGGTATGACCAGCAATACCAGCTCCTAATATAACAACTTTTGCCATAATTTAGAATTAGTTTAAATACTAATTGTGCTCAAATTTAACAAATTATTAATATGAATGAGATTTTTGAAGAAGAAGAAAAGGAGTAGTGGAGGTTTGGAGTAATGGGGTATGAAAATGATAGTGGGTAAAAAATTATTACTTACAAAACATTTCAATAATAAATAACGTACATTTGATTTTTGAATAAATAAACATAGCTATGAAAAGCCAAATTCCAAATATAATTACACTTCTAAATATGCTTTCGGGTGTTTTGTCGATTTATGCTGCGATGAGTGGTTATTTAGATTTAGCTGCTTATTTGATTTTTATTGCTGCTGTTTTTGATTTCTTTGATGGCTTAGCAGCAAGATTATTAAACGCAAAATCAGAATTTGGAGGAGAGCTGGATTCACTAGCAGATGTTGTTTCATTTGGTGTTGCACCAGGTTTTATACTATTTCAGATGATCAATATAAGCCACGGACAGCCATCAAATCTAGGAGGAGAGTTTAACATACTGCCATTTATAGCTTTTGTGGTGCCTGCTTTTGCTGCTCTTCGTTTAGCAAAATTTAATATCGACCAAGAACAATCAACTTCATTTCTTGGTTTACCAACTCCAGCATTAGCAATTTTAATTGCATCACTGCCATTAATCAGGATAGATTTATCAGAAGGTTATGGTTTTTTTTATATGATAATTACTAATACCTATTTCTTACTCACAATAGCTATATTTGGATCCCTACTGATGGTATCAAGATTCCCTATGTTTGCCTTAAAATTTAATGGGTTTGGCTGGAAGAAAAATATGACTAAGTATATTTTTCTTAGTATATCGTTAGTTTTACTTCTGTTTTTACAGATAGTTGCAATACCCTTTATTATACTTTTATATCTTTTCCTTTCCTTGGTGATCTTTTTAGTTGATATGCAGTAGCTTTTTTCTCCTCTGTTCAAGCTATGGCAGACAAGTGAGTTTTGTAGAACAGAAATTTCAAGTTAAATAATGTTATCTGGATACCTGTATTGTGGTTTTATATCTTCCAATATTAAAACTCTGCAGTAAGTTTTATGTTTAATAACCTAGGAGTTAGGTAATTTGGAACAGCATATTGCCTGTTATTTATATCTTTAATCCATATATAAGAAACCGTATTGTATATTTGGAGTAAATTAAATACTTCAAGGCTTACCCACATATTTTTAAAATGTTTAAGCGGATTACCAGAACCAAAAGTTGTACCTTCATTAATAAACTGATATGAAAAGCCAATGTCAACTCGACGGTAATCTGGCATACGTAAAGTTTGCTGATATCGCTCTGAATCAGGTGCTCCAAAAGGCATACCCGTACTAAACAACAATCGAAGATGCATCTTAAGATATGGATGATTAGGTATATAATCCTGGAAAAATATTGAAAAATTAACTCTTTGGTCTGATGGTCTTGGAATAAACCCTGGCTCAACTTTTACACTATCAGCAACTTCTGAGTCAACGGTTACTCCTGAAATTATTTTTTCACCTTCAATATTATAGTAGTCATAATAATAATCGCCATAAATATCTTCTTTTGTTTGCATTACCGACAAGCTTATCCAACTATCTATTCCTTTAACAAATTCACCGTACAATTTAAAATCTATGCCAGTTGCATATCCCTTCGAGAGTTCATTTGACAAATATCTTATTCGCACATTATCAACATAATACGGTATTAAATTGTCTAATATCTTATAATATAATTCTGTTGTAAAAATAAATGGACGATTCCATGAGTTAAACCTTAAATCGCTACCAGCAATAAAATGGGTCGATTTTTGTGATTTAATATCATAATTAATCGTACCATCAACATTTCGCATTTCTTTATAAAATGGAGTTTGGTAATAAATACCTGTAGCAAACCTAAAAACCAGATTAGGGTTTTTTGCAGGTTTATATGAAAAACTAGCACGAGGAGCTAGCAGGAACTCGTTGTTAAGATCCCAATAGTTAGCCCTCAACCCTGCAGTTATTGTAATTTTACTTTTATTTTTACTTACAAAATCCCACTGATTTGATAAATAGGCAGCTCCTCTGTTCATGCTAAGTGTATTTTTTGCACTAACAAAATCCTTTAACTCCAGGTTAGAATTATCAGGATGTGGATTACCCGGAGTATCGATTGGATTTGGCAGCGAATAACCAGCAGAATCAACCATTTCCCATTCACGTAGCACATCGACAACCTCTTGGTACTGATAACGTAGTCCCCATTTCAGAGTACTATTATTGTGAATAATAACACCTTTGTGTTCACCGGAAACAACATTTGCTTTAAAATAATTTCGGGCATGGAGTAAATAAGTTCCAACACCTTGCGATTGAACAGCTTCCCCAAATTCTTCACTGCCTAGATTATTTTCAACTTGACCAATCCAGTACTGACCTTGAATATCATATGTTTCCGACTCATTTGTATTAAATGCAGACAGAATAAATTTCAAGTTCATATTTTTTGCAGGTTTATAACCAAGCGTTAATCCTCCTTGGTACATATCATAGCGATCGGTTTCGTTACCATCAAAATATACTTTAAACCTAATTACCTCCTCAAACGTACCAAAATCAGTCTCTCGATTTTCCGGGACAACTTTGTATTTATTATGAGAATAATAACCCAAAAATGACAAACTCCAACGATCGCTCAAACTATAATTAAAAAGTGTTTGAATATCCATAAATTCAGGTTGATATTCACCCTGAGTTTGCAGACTGTTTAACAGATAACTATTGGTTTTATATCGAGCACCCACCAAATAAGTGAGTTTTTTATCAGGTGTTAAGCCACCGAAACTTAACTCCGCGCCAAGCAAACTTGCAGAAAACGAACCTCCAAACTCTGTTGGGGTTTTGTACTTTACATCTAGAACTGATGACATTTTATCACCATACTGAACTCCAAAACCTCCTGCTGAAAAAAGCAATGAAGAAACAAGTGCAGAGTTCACAAAACTAAGCCCTTCCTGTTGACCTGAGTTAACAAGAAAAGGCCGATATATTTCAATGTCGTTAACATAAACAAGGTTTTCATCAAAATTACCACCTCGCACTGAATATTGTGAACTCATTTCATTTGATGATGTAACTCCGGGAAGTGTTTTAATTATATCACTAACACCACTTGTTAATGAAGGAGCTACAATTGCATCTTTTGGATTTAACCTAACCATACTTTGAGTACGAAGTTGCTCATCTTTGACTTCAAAATCTGGCAAATCAGTGGATATGGGTTTTAGCTGAACTGTAATAGTTTTGACCTCATTTGGTTTTAGGTTTAACTGCATTTTGACATCGGCAAAACCAACATAAGTAATAGCAAGAGTAATCTCTTTATTTGAAGCAACAATTAAACTAAAATTTCCGTTTTTATTAGTCGTGGCGCCAATACTTTCACCAACAATAGCCACATTAGCAAGTTCAACAACTTTGCTTTTATTATCAACTACTTTCCCTTCAATAGTTGCAGTTTGGGCGGTAGCACTAGTTAGAAAAGATAAAAACAATAGTATTGTACAGAATAATACTGAAATATATTTTATGCTTTTGTTAATCATTATTGGGTAAACTAAAAAAGTGCAAATTTATTATAAAAACATTAGCTAATCAGGTTCCTTATTGCAATGTAGATATTATTGTATTAGTAGTTAAACTATTCTCTACTAATATTGTTTTTAGTTTAAAATATTTTTTATTAAAGCAACATATAAACTGCAAATGGAGCATATCACTTTTTTTTAAGTCATTGATGTTTAATCTTGAAAGAAATTATAGCTGATAACTAAAATATTATACATTTGCCTTTTCATTAATGATGTAAATAATGAATACAACCAGAGACCTTCCAAAAATAACAACGCATGTGCTTCAGGAAATGAAGCAAAAAGGTGAGAAGATTGCAATGTTAACAGGTTACGATTATTCAATGGCACAATTGCTTGACGAAGCTCGTATTGATGTTATTCTTGTGGGCGATTCAGCATCCAACGTAATGGCTGGACATAAAACCACATTACCAATTACCTTAGATCAAATGATATATCATGCATGTTCGGTTATGCGTGCTGTTGAAAGGGCATTGGTTGTCGTCGATTTACCCTTTGGTACATATCAAGGCAACTCAAAAGAAGCATTGAATTCTGCAATACGGATAATGAAAGAATCGGGAGCAAATGCCATAAAAGTAGAAGGAGGAGAAGAAATTCTGGAATCAATTGATAGAATATTAAGTGCAGGAATACCCGTATTAGGACATTTGGGATTAACTCCACAGTCGATAAATAAATTTGGCACTTACGTTGTTCGCGCGACTGATCATGAGGAGGCAGAAAAACTAAAGAGAGATGCTAAAATCCTTGAAAGTGCCGGATGTTTTGGTGTAGTTCTTGAAAAAATCCCAGCTCAACTTGCTGCTGATGTAACAAACTCCATTTCTATCCCTACAATTGGTATTGGTGCAGGCAGCGAGGTAGATGGACAAGTACTTGTATTACACGACATGCTTGGTATTAACCAGGATTTTTCACCCAGATTTCTCAGGCGATATCACAATTTGCACGACGAAATGATAAAAGCATTTGAGGCATATATTGATGATGTTAAGGAGAGGGAGTTCCCAAATGATAAGGAGCAGTATTAGAAATGTTATCAGGCTATCGAGTTATTACAGCGATAACCCGATAACAGCGACAACCCGACAACCTAACAACAATGACAACATCCAACACATCTTCGATTTCCAGCCGTATACTCTTTGAAGATAACCATCTTATTATTGTCAACAAATTACCCTCCGAAATTGTTCAGGGAGACAAAACCGGTGATACTCCTTTAAGCGAAACTGTTAAAGACTATATAAAGACAAAATACCAGAAACCGGGCAACGTATTTACTGGTGTCATTCATCGTATCGACAGGCCAGTTAGCGGAGTGGTTGTATTTGCAAGAACAGGAAAAGCTCTTACCAGAATGAATGAGCTGGTTAAAAACCGTGGACTTAAAAAAATATACTGGGCAATCGTGCAAAACAAGCCTGAAAAGGATGAGGCCGAGCTAAAACATTATATGGTTCGTAACAGACAAAAGAACAAATCGTTTGCATATACAAAACCATCTAACGACACAAAAGAAGGTTTGCTTAGCTATAAGATTATTGGAGAAAGTGATAAGTACTTTTTGTTAGAAATTGATTTAAAAACCGGTCGTCATCATCAAATAAGAGCACAACTTGCTGCAATAGGCTGTCCAATAAAAGGTGATTTAAAATATGGTTCGCCGCGTAGTAATAAGAATGCCTCTATAAGTCTTCATGCCCGTTCCATAGAATTCATACATCCAGTAAAAAAAGAACCCATAAAAATTATTGCCACACCTCCGAAAGATGCACTTTGGGATTTCTTTTCAGGAGTTTAAAGCCTTCGTTACTTATCAGCGCGATTATCTATTTGTAATTAAGGTGATTAATAGCAAGCTTTCAAACTAAGATCTCTTCTTAAATTTAATTCCTAACCCTTTTTCGAAATTTCGTATTTGTTCCATTTCGGAAGGAGATACGATGCATAGCGAAACTCCTTTTTTCCCTGCTCGGGCTGTACGCCCACTTCGATGAGTATAATATTCCTTTTTCTCAGCCATTTGAAAATGTACTACATAAGCAAGGCTATCAATATCAATACCGCGGGCGGCTATATCTGTAGCAACTAGCAATTGTAAATTTTCCTTTTTAAATGCTCTCATTACTTTGTCACGCTCCTTCTGCAATAAGTCACCATGTATGGCATCTGCAGCAATATTCTTAGCAATAAGTTGTTTTGACAATTTTTTAGCATTTACTTTTGTTCGGCAAAATACCATCCCGCGGTTCTTCTTGTTTAAATCTAAAAATTTTAACAGAACACTTAGCTTGTCATTCTCAGAACATGTAATATACTCATGCTCAATATCTTTATTTACAACATTACTGCGCCCAATAACAATTTTATGTGCATCGGCCGACATGTGTTGATTAATAATTTGACTTATTCCATGAGGTATAGTCGCCGAAAAGAGCCAACTATTTTTTGTTTTTGGTAAATAGGAAAGTATTTCATCAAGCTCTTTCTTAAAACCCATGCTTAACATTTCGTCAGCTTCATCCAATATAACTGTTTTTACTGAGCTAAGATCAACAGCTTTTTTCTTTACCAAATCAATTAACCTGCCTGGGGTGGCAACTATTATGTGTGTTGGCCTTTTTAAAGCAGCTATCTGTTTATCAATTTTTGCTCCTCCATAAACAGCTTCAGTAAATATTTTATCAGAATATTTTGTAAACTTAAATAGCTGTTTGGCTACTTGTTGACCTAATTCACGTGTGGGACATAAAATAAGTCCCTGAACCTCTCTCAGAGTGGGGTGAATCTTTTGAAGTAAAGGCAAACCATAGGCTGCTGTTTTACCTGTCCCTGTTTGTGCCTGACCCACGAGATCAGTATTACCACTCAATAATAGAGGTATTACCTCATTCTGGATTTCAGTAGGAGTAATTATATTAAGCTCTTTTAGACCTTTAATAAAATCTATATGTATTCCCAGTTCTTCAAAATTTTTCAAAATAGTATGTAATTAGTTTGCGGCAAAAATACTTATTATTGATGTTACTATTATGAAAACTACAAACATGAGCATTCTATCTTGCATAATACAAGAAATTTCTCGCAAAGCCGCTAAGTCGCAAAATATTAACACATTAACAACAATTGCATATTATATTGAACTTCATTTGTAAAAAAATAATGTCAGGTAATAAATCGTTTTATTTCATATCTCTTCACCTCTGCGACTTAGCGAGATAAATTAATCAGTTTTTAAACACATCAACTGACAATTGTACCTTACTTTTCTAACTATAATTTACTTAGTTATAATTAGTATATAACTTCTTTTATTGAATTTTGATATGTTTGCCCTATAACTATTATAAACATCCCAAAAACCTATATATTTGACCGATGAATTTTATCAGAATCTTTCTAATTAGTTTTATCCTTTTGATAATTCTAACCATCTCCAAAAATATTGTAGCTCAATATTATGTAGTTGGACAGGATCCTGCTTCAATCACATGGAATCAGATTAATTCACCTGATTTTAGAATTATCTTTCCATCAGGATATGAGAAGAAAGCACAAGAATATATAAACTTACTTGAACTGTCGCACTCAAGTGTAAGCTTACCTTACCTGAAGAAGAACAGTAAATTTCAGATTGTACTTCATAACCAAACGGTAATATCAAATGCTATTGTTTCTCCCACTCCCATGCATGCTGATTTTTTTGAAATGCCCGATCAATTAACATATGCACAAACATGGTCTAAACAACTTACGCTTCATGAGTACCGCCATGTTGTACAAATGCAAAAACTAAATCAAGGGACAACAAACATACTGTATTACATGTTTGGTGATCAGGCTATTGGAGCTATAATGGGTGTATTTCTCCCGTTTTGGTTTATTGAGGGTGATGCAGTTTTTAGTGAAACCATTTTTTGCGAAAGCGGAAGAGGTAGATCTCCTGATTTCACAATGGACCTTAAGGCACAGGTGTTGAATAAAAAGATATACTCTTATGATAAAGCGCAATTTGGGTCATTCAAAGATTATGTACCGGATCATTATACTCTGGGTTATGAACTTGTACTTGAAGGAATTGTAAAATATGGATCAGGGCTTTGGAATAACACATTAAATAAAGTAGCCCGCCAACCATATATGTTATTCCCGTTTACAAAATCAATTAAGGATGAAACAGGTACGGGAAAGGTTAATTATTATAAAAATGTGTTGGAGAAAAGAAAAAGTCAATGGGCAATTATTGACTCCACTAAAATAGAAGCTGATATTATTATTCCAAAAAAGAGTAGAGGTTTTACAAATTACAAATTCGTTAACCCACTAAAAGATGGTAGCATAATAGTTGAAAAGAGCGGTATTGATGATATTAACAAATTTGTGAAAGTATTCACGGATGGAACTGAACAAAAATTATTTACGCCCGGATATGACTTTAATAAATCACTTTCTGCCAACGACAGCCTTCTGTGCTGGAACGAAAAAACCTATGATCCCAGGTGGACAAATCGTGATTATTCTGTTATCAAAATCTATAACTACAAAACTAAAAAACTAACTCAGCTTACACGAAAAAGCCGACTGTTTGCTCCTTCGCTGGCAAATAATAGTGCAAAACTTGTTGCAGTAAATGTAAGTGAAACCAACACTTATTCATTAAGAATATATGATAATATTACCGGAGAAATCCTTATTGAATTTAACACTCCTGATAATTTATTTTTCATGTTCCCGCGATGGTCTGATGACGACAAATATATAGTTACAACGGTACTTGGTGATAAAGGAAAGTCGATAATTATTATTAATGTTCAAACACTAAATTATGAGTTTCTACTACCATTTAGTTATGTGGATATTTCAAGCCCCGTAATGAAAGCCGGCAAAGTGATTTACACAGGATCATATTTGGGAACCAGCGACTTATATATGATTGATGTTCAATCAAAAGAAACACAAAAGCTAACTAATGTAAGATTTGGGGTATCTGATGCATCTTTTGGAGTTGTTGATGAAAAAATATATTTCTCAACATACACTGCCGATGGATACAGAATTGCATTTACTCAACTGAACTCTAATAATAAACAAAAGGTAGTACTCGGCTCTCTAAAAGCAAACTATCTGGTTGACAAGCTTGTGCCTGAAAACAAATTTAATTTAGATGACACAATTGTTCCTGATAAAAAATACGCTGTTAAGAAATACAGCCGTCCCGGTCATCTATTTAATTTACATAGCTGGGGACTAGCAGCTGTTGATTTAAATAATTATGATTTTACTCCCGGTGTTTCCATTTTAACCCAAAATATATTAAGTACAGCTTACGGTTCATTAGGTTATTATTACGACCCCAATGAAATGACAGGAAAAACAAAACTTAGTTTTGACTATGCAGGATGGTATCCTATTATTAACCTAAGTGCTGATTATGGCTTACGCCGAAGTCATTATCTTGATAAGGATAACCAAACACAAGAAATAAAGTGGATGGAAACCAACTTAACCCTTGGATTTTCATTACCATTAAACCTGACTAAAAGCAAATGGGTTATGGTAATGAGACCATATGCAAGTGGAACTCAAAAATTCCTGAACAAAATTAATGAAGCAACAGTTGATTTCAAAGAAAATGAGATTACATCACTTACATATGGTTTTTACGGTTATACACAATTGAAGCGCTCTAAAAGAGATATAATTCCTAGATGGGGTTATACTACAAATATATTTTTCAAGCATACTCCCTTCTCTTCATCAGTAAGTAAGGTTTATGGTATTGCAGAAACATTTTACTTCCCTGGAATTCTGAAGCATCAAGGGATTAGGATTTACTCTGGTTATCAGTATATGAAAAATGGAAACTACAGTTATGGAAACGTTATTAGCCTTGCTCGAGGATATACGGGTATAAATTTAGAAGAAACCTTCAGCATTAAGGCCGATTATATATTACCAGTTATCTATCCTGATTTGGATATTCCAGCAGTTGCATATTTGAAAAGAGTTTATGCACACATTTTTTATGATTACCTTACGGGAAAAGATGCAACAAATCAATCACAGTTGTATAATTCGGTCGGTGTTGAAATTTACACCGACTGGAATTTTCTAAGCCTTATTCCAAATATAAAATTAGGTTTACGTGGAACTTATCGTTTTAAAAATAATTCAACTAACTTTGAATTCCTATATGGATTTAGTTTCTAACATTTAAAAACAACTGTTATGATTATTTTACAAATTTTAATTATTGCAATTGCAGTGCTAATTACCGGTGCAATTCTTCCAGGAATTCAAATTAAAAGTTTTTGGACTGCAGTATTAATTGCAATCGTTTTGGCTCTGCTAAACTTTTTTGTTTACCCTGTTATGGTATTCCTTTCCATACCAATTACAATCATAACATTCGGGCTATTTCTGTTTGTGATAAATGCAGTTATAATTATGCTTGCCAGCGCAATGATTGGTGGATTTAAAGTTGAAGGTTTTTGGTGGGCACTAATATTCAGCATAGTATTGAGTTTTGTTACATACTTGTTAGAAATGGTATTAATGCCACAAAGTGGTCAAGTGATACAATAATATTCTAATCCGTCCAATACCAGTGATTATTTTTAGCATTTGTATTCTTCCGATTAATACGGTAAACATTTGTATGTGCTAACACATGCTCATTAAATTCATGCTCTTTTGAGCTGGAATATTTATACATAATTGCCAATAATCCCTTCTTCTTATTAGCATCACTTTTGAGCAGTTCAGCTTTTCCATACCCAATTACCGACCTGTATTTGGTACCCCAGTTGCATGATTGCTGATTTGAAAAAACTTCTCCCCCGTAATTCAGTTCAAAACATACATTTGGATTAGAAGCAATCATCTCAACTTTTTTACCTTTTTGGTTCGAGTGGAAATAGATGTATTTATCATCATAACCAAAATTTACAGTTACAACGTAAGGCATATCATTTATTGACATTCCAAGATGACAAAAAAGTGCTTTTTTCAAAATAATATTTACATGGCTTCTGTTTTGCTCAGGTGTAGGATTCGGTTTCATGATATAAGTTTTACATTTATAAACAATTAATTTTCAAAGTAATATAAATCAATATCTACAAATATACGAACACTAAGTCAAAAATTATCCTTTGTACAAATTATAAACTCTGTTTAATGCGCCAAATATGATTAATTTACTAATTTTGCAGTCTTATTTAAATTTATTCTAAATAGGCATAATGAGTGAAGAAAAGGAAAACAATAAAATACTTGAGGAGGTTACATCCAGTGAATATAAATATGGCTTTGTAACAGATATTGAAACGGAATTAGCCCCAATGGGCTTAAACGAAGATATAGTACGACTAATTTCACAGAAGAAAAACGAACCTGAGTGGCTTCTTGAATACAGGTTAAAAGCATACCGGCATTGGATTACAATTGAAGAACCCGACTGGGCTTTACTAAACCATCCGTTAATTAATTATCAGGACATTATTTACTATGCTGCTCCAAAGCAAAAAAAGGAGCTCGCTAGCATGGGTGAGGTTGATCCGGAGCTGATTGACACCTTTAACAAATTGGGAATATCGCTTGATGAACAAAAAATGCTTACCGGTGTTGCAGTTGATGCGGTAATTGATAGCGTAAGTGTAAAAACCACATTTCAGGATACATTGGCTAAACACGATATCATATTCTGTTCTTTCAGTGATGCCGTACAGAATCACCCGGATCTTGTAAAAAAATACATGGGTACTGTTGTCCCATATACTGACAATTATTTTGCAGCACTTAACTCTGCAGTTTTCAGCGATGGTTCATTTTGCTATATACCCAAAGGAGTTAGATGTCCGATTGAGTTAAGTACATATTTTAGAATTAATGCTGCAAATACAGGGCAGTTTGAGCGAACATTACTAATTGCTGATGAAGGTGGATATGTAAGTTACCTTGAAGGATGTACAGCACCTCAGCGTGATGAAAACCAACTTCATGCTGCTATAGTAGAAATAATTACCCACAATAATGCTGAAGTAAAATACTCAACTGTACAAAACTGGTATCCAGGCAATAAAGATGGCAAGGGTGGCATTTATAACTTTGTAACAAAACGTGGTTTATGTAAGGGTGCTAACTCCAAAATAAGTTGGACACAAGTAGAAACAGGTTCAGCAATTACATGGAAATATCCAAGTTGTATACTACTTGGCGATAATTCAATTGGTGAATTTTATTCAGTGGCTGTTACTAATAATTACCAACAAGCTGATACTGGCTCCAAAATGATACACATTGGTAAAAATACAAAGAGCACAATAATTTCTAAAGGTATATCAGCCGGAAAAAGCAATAATAGCTACCGTGGCTTAGTAAGAGTTTCTAAAAAAGCTGAAAATGCACGTAACTTTTCGCAGTGTGATTCATTGTTACTAGGTGACAAGTGTGGAGCTCATACATTTCCATATATTAAAACTAACAATAACACAGCTATTGTTGAACACGAAGCAACTACATCTAAAATTTCAGAAGATCAGCTGTTCTATTGTCAGCAACGTGGTATCGATAGCGAAAAAGCTATTAGTTTGATTGTGAACGGATATGCTAAAGAAGTATTAAATCAACTCCCAATGGAATTTGCTGTTGAAGCACAAAAATTATTGGCAATAACACTTGAAGGAAGTGTAGGGTAGATTAGGTGCCTAAAGTACTTAAAGTGACTAGAGTTAAATAAACTAGAGAATGAAAATTTGAAAATACATATAGATAAATTATACACTGCACATGTTTAGATGAATAACTCTAGGCACTCTAAACTCTAAGTACTTATAATTTAAAACATGTCAATTATATAAAACGAATATGTTACTAAATATAAAAGATCTTCATGTTTCCATTAATGGAAAAGAAATATTAAAAGGATTAAATCTTGGGGTAAACAATGGCGAAGTACATGCTATAATGGGTCCTAATGGTACAGGCAAGAGCACTCTGGCTGCTGCTGTTACAGGCCGTGAAGGGTATGATATTACTTCAGGAGAAATAATTTATAAAGGTAAGGATATAACGGAATTATCACCTGATGTAAGAGCTAACGAAGGTATATTTTTAAGCTTTCAATATCCCGTTGAAATACCGGGTGTGAGCATCACAAACTTTATGCGCACGGCCATAAATGCAAAGCGTGAGTTTAATGGATTACCCTCGATACCAGCAGGTGAATTCCTCAAAAAGATGGAAGAAAAAAAGAGGCTTGTTGATATACAGTCGAAGTTAACTAACCGTTCTGTTAATGAAGGTTTTTCGGGTGGGGAGAAAAAGAAGAACGAAATTTTTCAGATGGCAATGCTTGAACCAACTATGGCAATACTGGACGAAACTGATTCAGGACTTGATATTGATGCATTAAAGGTTGTGGCAAATGGCGTAAATGCACTTCGTTCGGAGAATAACGCGTTTGTTGTAATTACACATTATCAACGACTACTGGATTATATTGTACCTGATTTTGTACATGTTATGTTTGACGGAAGAATTGTTAAATCAGGGGGGAAAGGATTGGCTCATGAGCTTGAAGAAAAAGGTTATGACTGGATAAAAGAACATGTGGAAAACAGATAGGATAAAATGAGTGTATCAAAAAATAATTATTTACCCTTGGAATTATCCTTGTTAGATTATTACAGGAATAATAAATTTGAATTAAATAATTCATGCCATCCAAAAATACAAAAAGCAAGGGATATTGGTTTTGAAGAGTTTGAAGAAAAGAGACTTCCTTTAACAACCTCTGAAAAATGGCGTAATACAAATCTGAGTAATGTATACGAGCGTGAATATATTGTTGGAGATGAAAAACCTGTCTTCGATAAACAAATAAATGAAATATTTCACTGTAATGTTCATGGTTTCGACACTAATGTTTTTGCATTGCTTAATGGTTGGTATTACAATTCAGATGAGCAACAGCTACAAACGCTTGAGGATGGTGTAATTGTAGGTAGTATTCTTTCTGCTCAGAAAATGTACCCTGAACTAATAGATAGTTATTTTAATGAGTTAACTAAAAAATCGCAACACGGATTATCAGCAATTAACTCAGCTGTTTTTACCGATGGGATTTTCATTTATGTCCCTGACAATGTAGATTCTAAAAAAGCTATTCAGTTTATTAAAATGGTGAATCGTGATACAAATACAATGATTAATTCACGAAACCTAATCATTCTTGGCAATAATAGCAGTCTTTCATTTTTACATTGCGATGATTCGATAAATCAGCATTTTGGTTTTTTAGTTACTAATACAGAAGTATTTCTGGGTAAGAATGCTAAACTTGACTTATATAAGCTTCAGAATCTAAACGATCAGACAACTCTTGTAAACTCCACTTTTGTACAACAAGAGAAAAATAGTCAACTAAATGTAAATGTACTAACATTTAATGGCGGATCAATCAGAAATGAGTTTAATATTGATTTAGTTGGTGAAGAGGCTCATGCTGATGTAAGCGGCATCTATTTAATGGACAAAAAGCAACATATTGATAACCAGATAATGATACGGCATTTAGCACCAAATTGCACAAGTAACGAAATGTTCAAAGGTGTTCTTGACGAAAGTGCATCAGCTGTATTTAATGGCTATATCTATGTTGCCCGTGATGCTCAAAAAACTTTGGCTTTTCAAAAAAATGCTAACATATTGATGACATCAGAAGCAACTATCGATACTATGCCTTTTCTTGAGATTTATGCTGATGATGTAAAGTGTAGTCATGGGGCAACAGTAGGCCAGCTTGACAACGATGCTATGTTTTATTTAATGCAAAGAGGTATTCCTGAAAGTGATGCCAAACTGCTGCTAATGTATGCCTTTGCTACCGAAGTAACTGATAAAATTGGCATTGAAGCACTTAAAATAAATATCGATGATATGGTTAAGAAAAGGCTTCGGGGCGATCTTTCAATTTGTGACAAATGTGTATTACACTGCTCTACTCCGGATAAACCCATTGAATTTGAAATAGACTTGAGTAAAATATAATAATATGGCTTTTCCTATTAAGAAGATCAGATCAGACTTTCCAATATTATCACAAAAAGTACACAACAAACCTCTTGTTTATTTCGATAATGGTGCTACAACTCAAAAGCCTATAGAAGTTATAGACAGAATATCTGATTATTACAAATATGAAAACAGCAATGTGCATCGCGGCACACATTATCTAAGCCAAACTGCAACAGATAGCTTCGAAAATGCTAGAAAATATATTGCAAGTTTCATTAATGCCAATAGCCCTAAGGAAATTATCTTCACCAAAGGAACAACAGAATCAATAAATCTTGTTGCATCTATAATGACTGACTGGATTAAACCTAACGATGAGATTATTATTTCTACAATGGAACACCATTCGAATTTAGTTCCATGGCAACATTTATGCAAAAAGCAAAATGCTCAGCTAAAAGTAGTTCCAACTGATGATAACGATTGCTTTGATATTGATAGACTTAAAGAAATAATAAACCCTTCTACAAAGTTAATTGCCATAACTCAAATTTCGAATGTACTTGGTACAATAATTCCAATTAAAGAAATAATCAATATTGCTCATGAACATGGGGTTCCTGTTTTAGTTGATGGGGCACAAGCAATTGCTCACATTCCGGTTGATGTAATTAACCTTGATTGTGAATTTTATACATTCTCTGCTCACAAGGCCTATGGCCCGATGGGTGTTGGGGTTTTATATGGCAAGAAAGCCTGGCTTGAGCAATTACCACCTTATCAATTTGGCGGGGAAATGATTAGTGATGTTACTTTTGAGGAAACTACTTACAACGAGCTTCCATATAAATATGAAGCAGGCACACCAGATGTGGCTGGAGTCCTGGGGATGGAAGCCGGATTAAAATATATAGAAAAACTAGGGATAAACAATATCAAGGAATATGAAGATGAGTTGTTGTCTTATGCCACAGAAAAAATATCTGAAATTGAAGGAGTACAAATAATTGGAAATGCAAAGGATAAAACCGCAGTATTATCATTTGTTATAGAAGGTGTACATCCATACGATATAGGAACCCTGCTAGATCAAATGGGGATTGCTATTCGTACTGGTAACCATTGTGCACAACCATTGATGAATTGCATTGGGCTGTCAGGAACAATACGCGCAACATTTGGAATATATAATACACGCGAAGAGATAGACGTATTTATTAATGCACTTAAAAAAGCAATAAACATGTTAGTTTAGACATAAAAAGTGAATGAAAGAATGATAAAATGAATGAATAGAGAATAAAGAGATGGGGGAAAAGAAATAACAAAAATTATATCAAAGGCTAAATCCACATCATCAGGAAATAGTTAATATTAACACATTCCATTAACTTATTTAATCATTCAACCATTAACACACAACCATGACAATACAAGAAAAATCACAATCAGTAGTTGATGAATTCTCAATGTTCGATGATTGGATGGATAAATATTCATACCTCATTGAATTGGGTAAAGAGCTTCCCCTGATTGGTGATAAATATAGAAATGAAACACATTTGATATCAGGTTGCCAGTCGAGAGTTTGGCTACATGCCGAAGAAAATAATGGAATTGTTAATTTTTCTGCAGACAGTGATGCTGTTATCACAAAAGGGATTATTTCGTTGTTAATCCGTGTATTATCTGATAGTACACCTGTTGAAATAATAAATGCCGATTTTAGTTTCCTCGATGAAATTGGACTAAAATCTCACTTATCACCAACCAGGGCTAACGGATTAGTTTCAATGATAAAGCAAATGCAATTATATGCCCGTGCGTTAGAATTAAAAAGAAATGCATAGCAAATGACTCACCTGGTTGGAAAAAATACGGCGGGTCATAATATTCATACATTCAATCATTAATAAAATGAATAAAGAGGAAATACGAGAGCTGGAAGAAAAGATCATAGTAGTGTTAAATAACATTTTCGACCCTGAAATACCTGTTAGTATTTATGCCCTGGGCTTAATCTATGAAATTAATATTGATGAAACCGGAAATGTAAATATTCTTATGACTCTTACATCACCAAATTGTCCTGTTGCAGAAAGCTTACCCGCTGAAGTTAATCAAGAAATAAGTTATTTAACTGGAGTAAAGAATATAAATGTAGAGATTACTTTTGAGCCTCCTTGGGATCAGGATATGGTTACAGAAGAAGGAAAGCTAGAATTAGGATTATTGTAGTTAGAAGCTCTGGAGGTCTTTCCATCTCTTGCAGATCAAATCAATAATTTTAATAAATTTGTCAGCTATTAAAAATTCAGATTATGCCAATATTGGGAAGTATAATTAAAAAGGCATTTGAGTTGCGTAATCTGCCTGTTGAAAAGCAAAGGCAAAAGCAGAACCCTGTAGTTGCTCAAAAAAAGGAGTTGGTAAAGTTATTGCGGAAAGCACAATTTACAGCAATTGGGGAACATTATAAGTTTTCAAATCTTATTACTTCTAACGATGTTCAAAAATCATTTGAAGAAACTGTACCTGTGCACGATTACCAAACAATGTATAAACGATGGTGGTACAGAGCATTAAACGGAGAATCATATGTTGCATGGCCGGGTAAGGTTAAATATTTTGCACTAAGCTCCGGAACATCAGATGCATCTAGTAAATATATTCCCATTACAAGCGACATGTTAAGTGGAATTAAACAAGTAACTTTAAGACAGCTTATTTCCACAACAAAATATGATTTCCCACTTGATTTTTATGAAAAAGGGATATTAATGATTGGCGGCAGCACCCATCTACAGTACAATGGAACATATTACGAAGGTGACTTATCAGGAATAACTGCTGGCAATATTCCATTTTGGTTTCAGCATTTTTACAGACCAGGAAGACGTATTTCCCGTACAGCTGATTGGGCAACAAAGCTTGACGAAATGGTTAAAAAAGCACCATCATGGGATATTGGTATCATCGTAGGCGTACCATCTTGGGTTCAGATACTTATGGAACGTATAATTAAAGAGCATAATGTAAAAACAATACATGATATTTGGCCAAATCTTGCTGTTTACGTCCATAGCGGTGTGTCTTTCAAACCCTATGTAAAAAGTTTTGAGAAGCTTATTTCTAAGCCTCTGTTATACAGCGAATCATACCTTGCATCGGAAGGTTACGTTGCTTTCCAAAATGGAAAAGATACTAAAGGAATGGAAATGGTTCTTGATAACGGAATATATTACGAGTTTGTTCCTTTTAATGACACTAACTTTGATGATGAGGGTAATTTTCGTGAAAACCCACAAACATTAACAATTGGAGATGTTGTGGAAGGAGTTGATTATGCTCTACTTATGACGACAAATGCCGGTGCTTGGCGTTACTTATTAGGCGACACTATTAAGTTTGTGGATAAAGCTAAATCTGAAATTATTATAACGGGGCGTACTAAGCATTATATCAGTATTTGCGGAGAACACCTTTCTCAGGAAAATATGAATCGGGCCATTGAATTATTGCAAGAGGATTTGGATATTGAAATAAAAGAATTTACCATTGCAGGAGTAAATCATGGCAGCTTATTTGCTCACCTATGGTATATAGGTACCGATGATCCACTTGATGCTGAACATGCTGCAAAGTTAATTGACGAACATCTTAAAAACTTGAACGACGATTACAGAGTTGAACGCATGGAAGCCATAAAAGAAGTTTGTGTTAATGTACTACCGTCAGATATTTTTTATAGTTACATGAAATTAGAAGGTAAGGAAGGTAGTGCAAATAAGTTTCCAAGAGTATTAAAGAATTCGCGAATTGATGAGTGGGAAAACTTTCTGAAAAAAAACAACTTCTCAATTAATAACAAATAACCTGGTTATGGGTGTTTTTATTGAAGGAACTGTACTGGGTTTATCTCTCGCCTTTCTTTTTGGATTTGGTCCTGCTTTTTTTGCATTAATACAAACTGGAATTTATCGCGGTTTTATTCCCGGAATTTTACTTGCCATAGGTATCTTTTTAAATGATTTATTAATTGTTTCACTATCAATTTTGGGTGCAACAACAATAATGGGCGGAGTTGATAATTTTAGTTTAATCGGTATATTTGGGGGAGCACTTCTGATTATATTTGGTATATTTACATACCGCAAAAAAACAGAAATTGAAGATGCAGAGAAGAATACTAATATAAAAACTCCTCATCCGTTAATATACATTGGCAAAGGTTTCTTGCTTAATGCTGTAAATCCATTTGTCTGGATTTTCTGGATTAGTATTATTGTTGGAATAACTGCACGCTTTAGTGCCGACACCTCAAAACTAATCTTATTCTTTTCAGGAACCTTATCAGTTGTTTTAATCACCGACATAATTAAAACATTTGCAGCCTCGCGATTTAAAAGGTTTATTACATATAAATTTCTAATACTAATAAATAAAATTGCCGGGATAGCCATATCAGGCTTTGGCATCTTTTTAATACTTAGATCTTTATTTTGGATATGAGTTAACCTAATACTATACTCTAACCTGTTAGTAAATCAGACTGTATTATCATTTTCTCACAAACACTTCACAAAACAAACTTAATGTTTATTTTTGCATATTAGAACTGGAAGATTGGAAATGGAAGAAATACAAGAAAATAATACTAAACAAGAAAATATAGCTTTATCAAGAGGTTGCTGTACCGTTTCGGGTAGTAAGCAGGAAGACCTCTTTGTAAATCAACAAAGGTGTTGCAAATTAAGTGCTTATGATTGGTTATCTGACTATACTGACCCTTTAACAAAATCCGGATTTAACTTTGTTGAAGTAAGGTTTAAAAATGGGAGAAAGGATTTTTTCACTTTTCCACCTGAAATGATACTAAAAAAAGGAGAAGTTGTTGCTGTTGAGGCATCACCTGGACATGATATCGGTATAATTACACTGGCTGGTGAACTGGTCAGAGTTCAGATGAAGCGTAAACAGGTAGATCCTGAAAAAAAAGATATAAAACGTATTTTTAGGCATGCACGAACTGCTGATATTGAGAAATGGTTGGATGTTATGGAGCTTGAGAGTCCCACCATGCTAAAAACCAGATCGATAGCCCTAGACCTTAATCTTGACATGAAGATTAATGATGTTGAATATCAGGGAGACAAAACAAAAGCAATATTTTATTACACTGCCAGCGATAGAGTTGACTTTAGAGAATTAATTAGAAAACTAGCCGATTCTTTCAAGGTACGTATTGAGATGAAACAAATTGGAGTCCGTCAGGAAGCTGCAAAAGTTGGTGGCATTGGCCCCTGCGGACGTGAACTATGTTGCGCATCATACATGAGTAGTTTTAATAGTGTATCTACCAACTCTGCACGCATACAACAATTGTCATTAAACCCTCAAAAACTTGCAGGTCAGTGTGGTAAATTAAAATGTTGCATCAATTATGAAGTTGATGATTACATTGAAACTCTAAATGAATTTCCGGATAGTTCAGCACCACTCAACACTAAAAAGGGCAAGGCTTATTATATTAAAAGCGAAGTGTTTAGAAAAATAATGTGGTATGCATATGCAGGTGAAACTAATAATATGATGGCCATACCTATTGATAAAGTTAAATTTATTATTAGTCAAAACGAAGAGGGAAAACTACCTGACGAACTTGAAAAATTTGCTGAAAAGAATACACAAGTGGATAATGTTGATGATGGCTATTCAAATGATATTACAGGTTATATTTAAAACCAATTTGACATTTTTTTTGAGGTTAGATAATAAATGTTCCAATTTCACATTGTTATAACATAGATGTTTAATATGTTTAAGACTTCGGCAAGTATATTTATTACTATCACCATATTTTCGGTTGTATTTTACTCATGTAATCCTGATACTGTTTATAATAATAATGTAACGCTACCCACCGAAGGATGGTATAAACACAACGCCATTGCTTTTAATGTTAACATAAACGACTCTATTGACAATCACAAGTTCAGTTTAAATATTAGAAATTCAATTAATTACCGGTATAGTAATTTGTATTTATTTTTGATAACAGAGTTTCCAAACGGAAATATAAGCAGAGATACAATAGAATGTATACTAGCTAACAATGAAGGAAAATGGCTTGGTAAAGGATGGGGTGATATAAAAGAGAACGTAATTGTGCTTAAGTCTGCTTTGCGATTTCCATTAGTAGGTGAATACAAGTTTCTTGTTCAACAAGCTATGCGAGTTGATACATTAACAGGAATTAACGATATTGGATTGTGCATTATTAAGGAATAAATTCTCAGTAAATTTCTGTTCAACACAAGGATAATAGTATTATGACAAATAAAAATTCAGAAAAGAAAAAATTCTTTAATTATAAATTAAAATTTTGGCTTATATGGGTTTTATTGCTTGCTATGGGTTTTGTTTTCTTTTATGGTGTTGCTGCTGAATGGTTTGGCAATATGCCAACTTTTGAAGAATTAGAAAATCCGAAAAGCAACCTGGCTTCAGAAGTATATTCTTCTGATGGTGAACTGCTCGGGACTTATTTCATCGAGAATAGGTCAAATATAAGCTATAGAGATATTTCGCCAAATTTAATAAACGCTCTGGTTGCCATCGAAGATATCAGGTTTGAGAAACATTCAGGAATTGATGAAAAAGCTTTAGTTAGAGTTTTTTATGGTGTAATTACCGGTAACCATAAAGGAGGAGGAAGTACTTTAACCCAACAATTAGCAAAAAACCTTTTTCCACGAGGCCGCCTGTCAACACCACAATTGATTCTGAGAAAATTTCAAGAATGGATAACTGCCCTTAAACTAGAACGCTATTACTCAAAAGAAGAAATTATTGCCATGTATTTGAATACTGTTCCATTCGGACACAATTCATATGGCATTAAATCAGCATCTGCAACGTTTTTTGATTGTACTCCCGATTCATTAAACATACAACAAGCTGCATTAATGGCCAGCGTTGTGAATGCTCCAACAAGGTATAGTCCTATTTCAAACCCTGAACGGTCGATGCAACGAAGAAATCTTGTGTTAAATCAAATGCATAAATATGGATTTATAACCAAAGAAGTTTATGATTCTGTTAATCAATTATCACTTGGAGTTTCAAAATACTCAATGCGCGATCATAATCAGGGTATTGCCAGATATTTACGGGAACAGCTACGGGGAACGTTAAAAGAATGGTGCAAAACACATTTCAAACCCGATGGTACCCCTTATAACTTATATAAGGACGGACTCAAAATTTACACAACCATAAATTCTCGCATGCAGCGTTATGCTGAAGAATCTGTTCGCGAACATCTTTCACTTGATCTTCAACCAGCATTTTACGAACACTGGGAAGGATATACATATGCTCCATTCGATTTTGACGAAGATGAGGTAGAAGAATCTGTTGACAGGATTATGCTTCAAGCAATTAAAAGAAGTGAAAGATATAGAAAACTGAGAAATTCAGGTATGGAGTTGGATTCAATACTGGATTACTTCGAAAGACCAACTGAAATGCGTGTTTTTAGCTGGAATGGATCAATTGATACAATTATGACTCCTATGGATTCAATAAAGTATTACAAATATTTCCTACAAGCTGGTCTACTGTCAATGGAATCACATACAGGGTACGTTAGGGCTATGGTTGGCGGAATTGATTATCAATATTTTAAATTTGATCATGTGGTTCAGGGAAAACGTCAAGTAGGTTCAACCTTCAAACCCTTTCTTTACACATTGGCAATGCAGGAAGGTGAATATACACCATGTTACAAGGTTTCAAATATATCATATAGTGTTGAACTTGGCGATGGCACTTTTTGGGCTCCCAGAAACTCCGGAAGTGATCGAGTAGGTGAAGAGGTAACTTTAAAATGGGCATTGGCTAATTCAAACAACTGGATATCAGCATATCTTATTCAAATGTTTTCACCACAATCGGTTAGGCAAATGGCACGTAAAATGGGAGTTAAATCTGATATTCCTGCCGTACCGTCCATTGCACTAGGTACTCCCGATTTGTCACTTTACGAAATGGTAGGTGCAATGAACACATTTGCAAATAGAGGTGTATATGTTAAACCGACTTTTGTTACTAAAATTGAAGATAAGAATGGTAACTTATTAGAAAGGTTTGTTCCTGAAAAAACAGAAGCTATGAATGAAGTAACTGCCTACAAAATGCTGAAGTTAATGGAAGGCGTTGTGGAAAGCGGAACAGGTAATAGACTTCAATGGAAATACGGTTTTGATAACCCAATCGCCGGTAAAACCGGAACAACCCAAAATCAAAGTGATGGGTGGTTTATGGGAGTCACACCAGATCTTACAACTGGCATTTGGGTAGGCGCTGAGGATAGAAGCGTACATTTCAGAACCATTGGTCTTGGTCAAGGAGCTAATATGGCCTTGCCAATTTGGGCTATATATATGAAAAAGGTTTACGCCGACCCATCACTTGGAATAAGTCAGGGAGAGTTTGATAAACCTTTAAAGGATGTAATGATTGAATTTGACTGTGAAAAATATGACCGCGAACGCCAAAATGGTATGTTCAATCAAGATAATGAAGATGAATTTTAGATGAAGCCTGGCAAGACTTTTTTATAAAAAATTGGTATCTTAAATTAAACCTACCTTCAAAAACTGATGAGTTGATTATTATCTAACATCTCATCAAACTTTTAGATTTTATAATATTTTATCTTTGAGGGAATAAAACACACTCAATCTTTGTCTATAAAGTATACAATGTTGAAAAATAAAAATCTGAAAGCATTAGACGACTTTAAGCTTATTAATGAAGCATTAGCAGGCAATATGAATGCTTTTGGAGACATTGTTAATAAGTATGAATCAATGGTTGCAAAAATTATTATACCAATGTTGGGCAATAGTTACGATGCTGATGATATAGGTCAAGAAACATTTATCAGATTATATAAATCGCTGGATAAGTTTAAAGGAGAATCACAATTAGGCACATATCTTGCCAGGATTGCTATAAACCTATCATTAAATGAGATTAAAAAACGATCACAACATAGAAACCTTACATTAGATAATAATAATGAATTACCAAATGTAGAAAATGAAAGAAGTAAAGATATAACCGATATGGTAAACAGTTCACTTGAAGCTTTAGATCCAAAATTCAGAAGTGTAATTGTACTTCGTCATATACAAGGATTCTCAACCAAAGAAACTGCAACTATTCTTAATCTCCCTTTAGGGACAGTACTTTCTAGATTATCCAGGGGGCAAAATAAATTAAAAAAGATAATAACTAACCAAACTACGATATGAATAAGCCAGATGTAGTAGATGAATTATCAAACATCTTATCAGAATATAATCCAGCTTTTTCCGATGGGTTCGCACAGCGTGTGATGAAAAATATTGAAAGTAAAAAAAAGAATGCCGAAATGGAATTTTATAATATTTTTAGATGGGTGGCACTTTCGGGAGTTGCAGCAATAATTATTTTACTTTTTACAGTTTACATAACTGAAGGTTCATTTTCGGCAGATGCTCTTATCGGATTAATGGAATACACTTCCGATGAACCTCTATTGACTTCTGTTAACTTTTAAACCACTACCATGAGCAAGAAAATAAAATATTCAATAGTAATTATAGGTACCTTGTTGATAGGTATGATAATAGGATTTTTAGTTGGTGGAAGAATTACCAGCACCCGTGTTGAAAGAATGCAAAATTATTATACTGACATGGGGTTTCATCGCGAATTTATGAATATACTTCGCCCTACACCTGAACAACGCGATGAAATAATTCCTATACTTAAAAAATATGCTTCATATAATTGCGATTTAATGTCTGACTTTCGTGAAGGACAAAAAGAACTCTTCTTCGATCTTAAAGATGAATTAGAAAAATATCTTAATGATGATCAAATAAAACGTCTCGATCATGTTTGGGAAATGAAAAAGCAACGGTTTCAAAATACCAGCCCTAATCATCCACGCAAGGGTAGAAAAAAGCCTTCCCCAAATTGATTTTACAGGCTCCAAATTACTTGATTAAAATCTATTAATTGTTAACATATTAAACTAGATTTAACCTCTTTTGCCATTCAACTTTTTATCTGTTAATTTTTGTCAATAAATAATTCTATATTTGGCATACATAATAAACTTGTAAGAATATGGCAAAAATTACCAGAACTTTTGATATACTTACCAATGCAGAGGAGAATTTTAACAAGGAAATTTCTCTTTCGGTAAAACGTAATGGAAAATGGGAAAACTTTAGCACAAGCGAGTATAGAAAAAACGTAGATGCTTTTAGTTATGGACTCCTGGCAATGGGTTATAAAAAAGGTGATAAAATTGCATCGGTTACTAATAACAGACCCGAATGGAACTTTATAGATTTTGGTATGTCGCAAATTGGATGTGTTCATGTTGGTATTTATCCAACAATTAGCGACAAAGAATATCTGCATATATTGTCACATTCTGATTCAAGAATATTAATAGTTTCTAATAAAGAGCTTTACGACAAACTTCTTCCCGTATTTAAAAAAACTCCCAATATAGAAGAGATTTACACTATCGATGAAGTTGAAGGAGTTCATAATTGGCGTGAAATTGCTGATCTGGGAATTTCAAAAGCTGATGAATTTAAGGAAACGCTTGTCGAACGACGAAACGATGTTAAGCCTCATGACCTGTTAACTTTGTTTTATACCTCTGGCACCACAGGGCTTTCTAAAGGCGTAATGCTCTCACATAATAATGTTATAAGTAATCTACTACTGGCACAAAAAGTTGTTCCATATCTTAATTCCAATGATCGTGCACTGAGTTTTTTACCCTTATCACATGTATTGGAAAGAGTTGGTAATTATTTATGGCAAGCAATGGGATTAACACTGTATTATGCAGAAAACATTGAAACTATCGGCGATAATATGCGCGAAATTAAAGTGAATGTTTTTATTACTGTTCCAAGAGTTTTCGAAAAAGTTTATGATAAAATAATCAATAAGGGTAGAGAATTAAGTGGAGTTAAAAAAGCTTTGTTTTTCTGGGCTGTTAAAATTGGCGATCAATATGATCCAAATCCTGCTAACCGCAGTGCTTTGTATAATGCAAAACTTGCCATTGCCAACAAACTCATATTTAGTAAATGGCGAGAGGCTCTTGGAGGTGAATTAAAAGGTGTTATTAGTGGAGGTGCAGCATTACAGCCACGTCTTGCCCGGATTTTTTGGGCAGCTAAAATTATTGTTCAGGAAGGTTATGGTTTAACTGAAACATCACCTCTCATTTCTGCAACTTTGTCATTTTATCCTGGCGTTAGGTTTGGAAGCGTAGGATTAGTTCCCGATGAACTTGACGTAATGATTGCCGAAGATGGTGAGATTCTTGAGAAAGGTCCAAACTTAATGTCAGGATATTATAAAGATCCAGAAAAAACCAAAGAAGCAATTGACAAAGACGGATGGTTTCATACTGGTGATATAGGCACACTTGATGAAAACCGAATGTTAACAATTACGGATCGTAAAAAGGAAATATTTAAACTATCTGGGGGTAAATACGTTGCCCCTCAGCAAGTTGAAAATCAATTTAAAGAATCACAGTTTATTGAACAGATAATTGTTGTTGGTGAAAATGAGAAGTTCACAGCAGCACTTATTGTTCCTGACTATGTGTTTTTACACAATTGGTGTTCAATTCATAAAGTAACCTTCCGGGATAATGACGATTTGGTTACTAAACAAAAAATAATCGACCGTTATCAAATTGAAGTGGATAAACATAACAAAGACCTCGATTATGTTGCACAGATTAAAGTTTTCCGTATTGTTGCTGATCAGTGGACTCCTGATAATGGAATGTTATCTCCCACTCAAAAACTTAAGCGTAAGATTGTAATTAAAAATTACACTAAGGTGCTTGACAATATCTATGACAAATGATAATTATTGAGAGATGGGTGGTGGAAGTTAACCCTACTCTCCCACTTCCGGCTCCCTACTTCGAATTACTGTCCTCAACACTTTTAACATCTGGTTAACAATAATATCAAAGTAACTAATTAATTTTGTAAATTATTTTATTACTTGTGATATTTTGAAAATTCTTATTACATATCTCTTTAGTATTTTCTCGGTAGTTGCATTTTTAGGCGTTACTTCCGGGTTCACCGTGTATACACATTATTGTAACAATACAGCAATATTAAATCACAGCTTAATCGAATCGCAGGCTACATGCAATCACCCTGATGAAGTTGCAGACTGTGAAATTCAAAATGCACATTCGTGTTGTAAAATTGACAACCACACTGCAACAAAGTCGAACAACTGTTGTACAGACAATAAACATTTTTACAAAATATCCGACGTATATAACATTATACCTCCTTCTGAGGATCAGATATGCAAACATAGTTATGCACTAATATCTTCATTTGTTCTTCTTAATCTGGAATTAAAGATTTGTAATAGAGAACCTGTAGTTACTTATAGTCTGCCACCACCGTTAACCGGGAAAGAAATCGTGGTTCTATATCACCAATTGAAAACCGAGCCTAACCTTACCGTATAAGCGATGTGTGTCAAGGAATGACCACTTATATTATCGAGTTTACCTTACAAACATAAACCTGATGATATAAGTTATATTTCGACAACGAAATAGAAGGTATCCTTCTCAAACTCTGTTGTCATGTCGACTGAAAGGAGAGATTCCCTGAACAAAAACCATTCTCTCAGGAGATTTCTCGTCTATCCTTACAGTCGTTTCCCTCGAAATAATAACCGCTTGCTTGGATGACTTGGCTATGCCTAATTTTCGTTTTTTTCTCTGGTCAAGATTGAAAACAAGTTTCTCAAGAAGTATTCCATATTTTTAATATAAGGACATAAAGATTCACAATTTAATAAAGAAATTTATCATGATAAAATATATCATTATTACAATAGTAATATTCCTTCAGGGATATTATCTCAGCGCACAACAAGCTACAGGAGGGGTTTTTGAACATGTGAATGGCAATGAAATTCCATTAGTTGGAGCAACCATTATTCAATTAAGTACTCAAAATGGAACCGTTACAGGTGATGATGGTCATTTCAAAATTGATCTAAAACCAAAATTTCCTCAGGTGTTAGTTGTAAGTTTTGTTAGTTATAAAACTGACACTATTAATTTAAAACAAACTGGATATAATCATGTTCATATTGGCTTAAACGAGGTTAAAAACTTAAGTGAAGTAGAAATAAAAGCACGGCAGAAAGGCAGTTTTATTTCTCGAACACAAATCCGGTCGGTGGTAACTATTAACGAAAATGAATTACAAAAGGCTGCATGCTGTAACCTATCTGAAAGTTTTGAAAATAGTGCAACAGTTGATGTAAGTTACAGTGATGCGGTTACAGGCGCAAAACAAATCCAAATGTTGGGATTAGCTGGTATATATACTCAACTATTAACCGAAAATATTCCAAATATGCGTGGACTTGCCACTCCATGGGGATTAGGCTATATACCTGGAAGCTGGATGGAATCAATTCAGGTTTCGAAAGGGACATCATCGGTTATAAATGGTTATGAATCAATGACCGGACAAATTAACATTGAATACAAGAAAGCAGATGAAGGTGAGAAATTCTTTCTGAATGCCTATGGAAATCAACTAGGTAAAGTTGAGGCAAATATGAACACTCGTTTTCAGTTAAACGACAAGTGGAGTACAGCTGTGTTGGCACATATCGAAAATATGTCAGTGAAACACGACAAAAATGGTGATTCTTTTCTTGACCAACCATTGGTGAACCAAATTAACTTGTTTAACAGGTGGAAATATACTAATCATCAGTTTCGCATGCAGTTTGGATTTAAATATCTTTCGGAAAACAGGCAGGGTGGACAAATGACATTTGACCCTGACAAAGCTCATACAATTGATAATGGATACGGAATTGGTGTTAGCACTAAACGTTACGAAACGTTTTTAAAAATGGGTTATATTTTTGAACACCGTTCTCAAACCAGTTTTGGATTCCAGAATCAAATAGTGATTGATGATCAAAATTCATATTTTGGATTAACAACTTATGATGCAAAACAACTATCATACTATGGAAACTTAATGTTCCAATCATGGATCGCAGATACCCGACATAAATTCACCACCGGAATTAGTTATATCTATGACAAATATGATGAAGATTTGAACGACAGTACTTTCATCCGTACTGAAAAAGTTGCGGGAAGCTTTGTACAATACAATTATTCAAATGCAAAAAACCTGAATGTAATTATTGGTTTACGGTTAGATCATCACAATTTATATGGTTTACTTTTCACTCCTCGAATTCATGTTAAACACAACCTGAATGAGCATAATGTAATCCGTGTAAGTGCAGGAAAGGGCTATCGTTCACCAAATGTTATAGCTGAAAATTCTTCGTTATTAGCTACTTCAAAAAAGTTAGTTTTTACCGAAGAACTACAAATTGAATCATCGTGGAATTATGGTTTAAGCTATACAACATACATTGACATAGGAGCAAGAGAACTTAGTATTACTGCTGATTTTTTCCGTACACAATTTGATAATCAAATAATAATCGACCGAGAAGACGATCCATTTATAATTTATGTATATAACCTTAATGGAAAATCATATTCTAATAGTTTTCAAATAGAATCAAACTACGAACTTTTTAAGAACTTTGATGTAACTTTAGCCTTTCGTTATAACGATGTTAAAACAACTATTGGCAACGAGTTACAGGAAAAGCCGTTGGTAAACAAGTACAAAGGATTACTTGCAATATCATACCAAACCAAATTAAAAACATGGCAATTTGATTTAAACATACAGGCAATTGGCAATCAACGATTACTTTATACGGATTTCTATCCGATAGAATATCAACGTCCTACACATTCGCCAGATTATGCTTTAATAAACGCTCAAATAACAAGATATTTCAAGAAGTTTGAATTTTATATAGGCGGCGAAAATCTCGGTAATTTCCGTCAGATGGATCCAATAATTTCTTCGGAGGATCCTTTTGGAAAATATTTTGATTCTTCAATTGTTTGGGGCCCAATTACAGGGATAAAGGTTTTTGCAGGGGTTAGATTTAGAATAGAATAAGTACTTGGAGTGCCTAAAGTTTGGAGTGCCTAAAGTTGTACCCCAAACATTGTTTTTGTTAAGAGGAAAACTCTAGGCACCCCAAACAATTCAAATTTTAGTCACTTAACTAATAAAAAATATGAAAACAAAATTAATTCTATCAGCAATGATAATCATGTTTGCAACAATTAGTTTGCAGGCACAAGACAAAAAAAAGAAAAATGAAAAAAATCTTGAAACCATAGAGATTCAAACTTCTGCAATTTGTGGGCAATGTAAAGACAGGCTGGAACACGATATAGCTTTTGAAAAGGGCGTAAAGTTTGTTGAACTTAATAATGAAACCAAAGTGCTGACAATCAAATACAAAAAGGGTAAAAACACTAAAGAGAACCTTAAAATAGCAGTTACAAAAATTGGCTATGATGCTGATGAAATGCCTGCCAAACTAAAGGCCTACAACGCACTTCCGGCCTGTTGTAAGAAGGATACTGCACCTCATTAGAGAAAACATTTCTAAAGGAAATATTAATTCACCCTCATCCAATCATCCGGGGTTTTTACTGCTGGCTTTCTACCATAAATTGCATCATCAAAGGATAAGGCAACTCTACTTAATATAACGGAGTTACCAATTCCAAACCTTACTACATTATGCAGTAAATTATTTGGATGTGAATATGGACAAACACTAACACATCTGCCACAATCAGTACCTGAGATTGCCCAATAATTAAAGCAAGATTCCTGATTAATCTGCCATCGCTTAACTCCATCAATTTCTGTTCGATCATTTAATGAAATTGCATTGGAAGGACAGGCTTCAGCACATTTCTTACAAACTGTGCAAAAGTCAGTTATTGTTGGATCAAATTTTCTAGCATCAACTACAAGAGGAATATCTGTGGTAACCACTGCAATACGAACTCTAGGACCAAGTTTTGGTGTCATAAGCAAACCCATCCTGCCAATTTCACCCAGTCCGGCATCTTTTGCAACAAGAGGGCAAACAACCTCATAGTTACCATCAATATGTGCTCTTGCCGGGTGACCAAGTTTCCGGATAAACTCAGCCAACTGAATTCCAATGGCACCTGCAGCTAAATATTGTTGGGCCGACTCCATAACTGCCGGAGCATTAGGGCCTGTTTTAAGCGCATCATAATCCATCTCAACAGTAAAGGCAATCGCGAATTTATGATTAAGCTCTACTTCATTGCTATAGTTTCCGTTTCTTCCCCGATAACTATATTTGTGATAATCTTTTAACTCAGTAACACCAACATCTACAGCACCAAGTTTTTTAGTCCAGTTTTTAATGTATTTAGTGATTTTATCAGGATCATAAATAGCACTAACTGGTGATACATTTCCATCAACTATTGATTTAAGCGCTCCCACAGTAAAAAAGCTAGCGTCAGCTGATGAAAACATAACCCGATTATAATTATGTGACCCTTCTGCCAGAAGACCAGGGTTACTTCGAAATTTTTCATCAACAGCTAATTTATCAGGATTGTTATTATAATACTCGTTATAATTTTCAGTGTCTTTCTGTAGTTCGTTTCGTGAGAACATTGTGTTTCTCTCATCAATTTTACCTACTGGAAAAACATCTACTATCTTTCTATTAACCTTAACAGGAATTATATACATCAATAAGGCTATTGCTAATACCAACAACAATATTATTGAAACTATAGATTGATAATTGAATTCGAAGATACCTGTAAAAAGAAATGGTAATGGAGTTATAATTCCAAGCAGAATAAAACTAGTTGCAGCTTTATTTTCTTTTTCGATAAATGAAATTATTGCTGCGTATATAAAAAATATAAATATTGCAATGGACGAAAAGATAAGTATTATATCTAGTATGCTATAATTCAAAATATTCATGTTCATGCTTTAAGCACAACAAACTTAAGTCATTTTTATTTATAACAACTAATTAGGCTTTCTAACACTTAATAAAAAATCCTACAACCCCAACCCAACACTAACCAATTCAGCAATATCCATGTTTTTTATTTCTTCTTCCTTGTTGGCGTACTTTAATCCATCAGTCATCATAACCATACAAAATGGGCATGCTGTAGCAATAATATCACATCCTGTTTTTAATGCTTCTTCTGTTCTTTCCATAAACACTTCTTTGTCTCCTTTTTCGGCTTCCTTAAACATTTGTCCGCCACCAGCACCACAACAAAGTGCAAAACTTTTGTTGCGTTTCATTTCAATTTTAACTGAAGGAATTGCATTAAGTACATCTCGTGGTGCATCATATTCACCATTGGCTCTTCCAAGATAACATGGGTCGTGAAAGGTAATTTTTTTTCCTGCAAATGCATTGCTATTAATTTTCAGGTTACCAACTGAAATTTGTTGTTGTAAAAATTGAGTATGGTGAACTACATTATAATTTCCATCATAATCAGGGTATTCATTTTTGAGTGTATTGAAATCATGTGGGTCACAAGTAATTATGTTTTTTACTTCGTAACCATTTAACACTTCAATATTCATCATTGCCTGCATCTGATAAAGCATTTCGTTACCAGCCCGGCGAGCTATATCTCCACTATCAGATTCTTCGACACCTAGTACGGCATAATCAACTTTCAGGTAATTGAGAATTTTTATAAAATCACGGGTTACTTTTTTATATCTATCATCAAAAGCTCCTGCCGAACCCACCCAAAATAGATATTCATGATCTTTACTATTTGACATAAGAGGCACCTCTAAACCTTCTGCCCAAAGCATTCTATCTTCAGGTGAAAACTGCCATGGAGCTCCATTATTTTCAATATTAGTAATAGCCGCATTTAAAGTTCCCGGAGCACCTCCTTCTTCCAAAGAAATATATCTTCTCATTTCCATTATTATGGATGCCTGATCAATATTCACAGGACATTCTGTAGTACACGCATTACATGTTGTACATGCCCATATTTCTTCGCTACTTATGTAATAACCTAATAGGTTGTGGGTTTTGTCGCACTTGTTGTTAACACCAACCAATTGATTGCCTACTTCTTCAAGACGATCACGGGTATCCATCATAATCTTTCTGGGCGACAGCAACTTACCGGTAATATTAGCCGGACATACATCCATGCATCTTCCACATTCAGTACAAGTATATGCATCCATTAAACTTTTCCAGTTTAGGTCATCTACATCTTTTACACCAAATCGTTCAATTTCTACATCGGCAACATCCTCTTCATCCAGTACACTCATGGAGATTTTAACTTCATTAGTAATTGATTCCATGTTGGTTAAATAACCTACCGGCTTAAGCTTTGAATAATATACATTTGGGAAAGAAAGAAATACATGGAAATGTTTTGAATATGGAATATAGTTCAGAAAAATAAAAACACCTGCAATATGAAACCACCAACCAAATTTATCAATAAAAATCAATGTGGTGTCAGGCAGATTACTCAATGCAGGAACCAGAAAACCACTAAATAATATATGCCCTGTATCAACATAATGTTCAGAACCAGCCAACTGTAATGTTCGATCAGCTGCATTCATAAAAAATAAAGCTGTCATTAGAAGAATTTCAGTAATAAGAATAATATTAGCATCCAAAATTGGCCAGCGCTTCATTTCTTTTGAATGAAATCTACTAACCCTAACCACATCTCTTCTCATTAAAAATATAAAACAAGCAATTATTACTGTTAGGGCAAAAAATTCAAAAAATGATATAAGTACATTGTAATAAGGCAGAAAGCTTAAAAACCTGTGAGTACCAAATATTCCATCTATCATGATCTCAAGCATTTCAACATTTACAAGTATAAAACCTGCATACACCATTATATGAAATATACCTGACAAAGGTCTTCTGATCATTTTACTTTGCCCTATGGCTACTCTGAACATCTTTTTCCAACGTTCAGTTTTGTTATCAACTATTTCCAGGTCCTTGCCAAGATTTATATTATTAACAATAACGCTTACATTCTTATAAAAAAGAGCAATTGTTGCAATTAGAAGCAGGATGAAAACAATGCTTGAGATCATAATAAATTATTTTGAGAATTAACGACTATTCACCTTCGTCAACAAGACCTGATTCTTCGGTATACCCATAAAGACGGTCTAGTTTGATTCTATATTTTTCTTTTAAAAAACGACGCTTTAGCTTAAGAGTTGGGGATAATTCACCAGTTTCAGGAGTCCATTCCTGGCAAACAAGTTCAAACTTTTTAAGTTGACGATGGCTTCCAAAACTCTCATTTATTTTATCAATTTCCTTTTGAAAACGCTGTATAACTTTAGGATACTGAATTAGCTCGCGGTTATCCTGAAACTTAACGCCATGTTTTGCACACCATCCGTGAAGAAAGTAAAAAGCCGGGCAAACAATGGCAGCAGCATATTTTTCGCCATCCCCAACCACCATAATTTGTTCAATAAACGATGATTCCTTGAAAATGTTTTCAACTACTTGAGGTGCAATATATTTTCCTGTTGATAATTTAAATATCTCTTTTTTCCTATCAGTTATTTTCAATATATTATGTTCGTGAATTTCACCAATGTCGCCAGTATAAAACCATCCATCTTTATCTATTGCCTTATCGGTCATTTTCTTATCCTTATAATACCCTATCATAAGGCTTGGTCCTTTCATTAAAATTTCACCATCTTCTGCAATTTTTACCTTAACATTGTTCAATATCGTGCCAACAGTACCAAACTTAATATATGGATAAAAACGCTGGTTTACAGCTATTACCGGAGAAGTTTCAGTAAGTCCATAACCCTCAAGAACCGGAATACCAGCAGCATTAAATATTCTTGCCAATCTAGGCTGAAGTGCTGCTCCGCCTGAAACCACTACTTTAACTTTATCACCAAGTGCTTCACGCCATTTACTAAAAATAATCTTATTGGCAATCTTCAGTTGAAACTCATATAATGCCCCATTTGCCTCATTGAGCTCATATTTCAACCCTAGGTTGACAGCCCAAAAGAATAGAGCTTTTTTGATTCCCTTTAAATCTTTCCCTTTTAATATAATTTTATCATAAAGTTTTTCAATTACTCTTGGGACTGCAGCAAAACCCTGTGGATTGACTTCCCGTATATTATCACCCACTGTTTCAATACTTTCAGCATAATATACAGCACAACCACGATACTGAACTAGATAGTTCACCATTCTTTCAAACACATGACATAGAGGAAGAAAACTAAGGAACTTATCTTCAGGCTCAACAGGGAGAATATCAATAGTGCCCAACAGGTTTTGAACAAAGTTCCTATGACTTAGCATTACCCCTTTTGATAGTCCTGTTGTTCCGGAAGTATAAATTATTGACATTAATTCATCATCTCCAATGCCATTCTTTATCTCAACTAGTTTATCCTTAAAGTTCACTTTCTCTTTCCTACCCAATTCAATAATCTCCATCCAGCTTTTAACGCCCTCTATTTCATCAAGACAATAAATATTTTCAATCTTGGGTGTATTCTTTGCGGGTTCCTTAATTTTATCATAAAACTCCTTGGATGAAACTATTACAATCCTTGCATCAGAATGTGACAGTATATGTTCATACTCAGCCAAACCTTGATTTGCATAGATAGGAACATGTACAGCTCCAATTTGAGTCATCCCGTTATCCATAAAGTTCCACTCCGGTCGATTATTAGAGACAGTAACTATTTTGTCGCCTTTTTTATAACCCATTGCAAGGAGTCCATAGCTAAAAGCATCCACAAATTCTTTGTACTGCTTTGTGCTAAACTTTTCCCATTTCCCGTTTCGCTTCACAGCAAGGGCATCTTCCTTTTGATGATTTGCAATATTTAAATCAACAATATCAAATGTGCGCTTTAGTTCCATAACTATAATTTTTATTTAAGTTTAAATGTCCATGTAAAAACAAATTCTGCAACTGTATCTCCCTCTTTATCAATTCCTTTAGATGTTATATCAACAGTCTGTCCTTCACCAGTTTTTATACTTGAAGCTATTGCATTTCTAATTTTATCACCATCAGCACATGTAAAAACTACTTTCGTTCTTGCCTTTTTTGTGAAAGAAGCTTTCATATTAAGCACCAACATTGATATGTTCTTTTTAGTCTCAGCAACTTCTGAAATAGCGATTATGCCTGATGAAAGTTCAGCAGCCATTGCCTGAACTGCAAAATACATCGATTTGAAAGGATTTTTATTAATGAACTTATTAGGTACACTAATCTGTGCCTTTTCTGGAGTAATTTCTAAAATTTTCAACCCTGCAATAAATCCCATAGGAAGATTCATAAACATGAAAAATTTCATCTTCCAGGGATTTTTAGCTATGTCTCTGATTTTATTTTTTTCTGGCATAGGCAACTATAAAATTAGAACTGTGGAGTATTGGAGTCATGGAATATTGGAGTATTATTTGAGCACCTATAATACCAAAACTCCACTACTCCAAAACTCCAATTAATTTAAAGATTATACTTATTCGCTTCTATCATATGGTCAGCAATCTTACGGCGTGCAGCAACTACATTTACTCCTGCAATTTTTGTAAAACGCTTCATTCCCATAAGCATTCCCATTTGCTCATCACCAACAGCAAATGAATTAACAGCATCTATCCCCAGTTTATTCATGATTGGAGCAATATCGTAAAAATATACATCCAGCATATCATTATAGATTGACATTTTTTCTTCATCGTACATGGTACTTAATTTTTCAACTCTAAGCATCATCGATTCGGCTGCATAAGTATATATTAGCATATCAGCCAAATACATTATTATTTCTTGTTCATTAGCAAATTTGTCCATGTATTTTTGAAGCGCAGCACCAGCAACCATTAGGATTGCTTTTTTAAAGTTAACAATTGTTTTATGCTTTGCTTCAAAATAACCAGGACTTGAGCTACCAAACTCAGGGATTCCCATAAGCTCACCAGCAACTGCCTTTGCAGGAGTTATAAGATCAAGTTCTCCTTTCATTCCACGTTTCAAAAGCTCACCAACTGTTACCATTCGATTAATTTCGTTGGTTCCCTCAAAAATACGATTTATCCGTGAGTCGCGATATGCTCTTTCAACAGGAGTTTCTGCTGAGTAACCCATACCTCCATAAATTTGAACAGCTTCGTCAACAACAAAATCAAGAACTTCCGAACCGTAAACCTTTGCCATTGATGCCTCTATGGCATATTGACGAATCCCCTCGAGGTTTGCTTTGCCTTTATCCATGCCTTCTGCAACAAAGCCTGCAATGGCATCATCTATATTTTGGCTTGCCCGATATGTTAGTGATTCTACAGCAAATGTACGTATTGCCATTTCTGATAATTTGTTTTTAATAGCTCCAAAACTTGAAATCAATTTACCAAACTGTTTACGTTCATTAGAATAATTTAAAGCATTATCTATAGTTGCTTTACTGGCACCAGTTGTAGCTCCTGCAAGTTTAATTCTACCTAAGTTAAGTATATTTAAGGCAATTTTAAATCCCGTATTCTGCTCACCTAAAAGATTCTCAACCGGAACTTTAAGATCATCCATATAAAATTGAATAGTAGTAGAGCCCTTTATGCCCATTTTTTCTTCATCAGCACCAATTGTTACTCCTTCCCATTCCTTTTCAATAATAAAGGCACTAAGGTTTTTATCACCTTTAACTTTTGCAAAAACAATAAACAAATCGGCAATACCACCATTTGTTGTCCAAATTTTAACACCATTAAGATTATAAAATTTACCATCATCAGTAAGAACAGCTTCAGCCTTTCCTGAATTGGGATCAGATCCTGCTTCAGCTTCTGTTAGGCAATAAGCACCTATAATTTCACCACTTGCAAGACCCGGAATATATTTTTGCTTTTGTTCTTCAGTACCATAGTACAATATTGGTAATGTTCCTATTCCGGTATGAGCTGAATAGGCAACAGCAAAACTATAACCTTTACCCATCTCTTCAGTTGTGAGCATTGAAGTTACAAAATTTTGTCCAAAACCTTCATATTCTTCTGGTACCGCAATACCAAGTAAACCCAATTCACCGGCATCTTTCATTAGTTTTTTAAGCAATACACGATCATGCTTTTCCAGCTGATCCATAAGGGGATTAACCTGTGTCTCAGTAAATTCCTTACAAGTTTGCGCCATCATGCGCTGTTCTTCGTTAAATTCTTCGGGAATAAATATATCCTGCGCTTCAGTTTCACGAATTAAGAATTCCCCACCTTTTAAAGCTTTTTTATTAGTCATTGTTTATGTTTTTAAATATTGTCGTTGTTATCGTAGTTGTCATTGCCTGCCTACCGGCGAAGCAGGTTATTGTGGTTGTTTAACCTGGTAACCTGACAACCCTGTTAAAGCATCTCAAAAATTCCTGCAGCCCCTTGCCCAGTTCCAATACACATAGTTACCATACCATATTTACCTCCGGTACGTTTTAGCTCATGTAATATTTGTACTGTTAGTTTTGCACCTGTTGCACCTAGTGGGTGACCAAGAGCAATTGCACCTCCATTAACATTTACTTTATTAATATCTAGCCCCAACTTATCAATCACTACAATTGACTGTGATGCAAATGCTTCATTTAACTCAATCAAGTCGATATCTTTAAGATCCATACCTGAGTGCTTAAGCACTTTTGGTATTGCTTCCATAGGACCTACCCCCATTTTGTAAGGTTCAACACCAGCAACTTGATAGTCAATAAGACGTGCTATGGGTTTAAGATTATATTGCTTTAGAGCTTTCTCTGAAACTACTAATACAAATGCAGCTCCATCTGACATTTGGGATGAATTTCCGGCGGTGGATTTTCCATCGGCAGCAAATGCCGGGCGAAGTTTTCCAAGACCTTCAACAGTTGTACCTTTACGTGGTCCTTCGTCGGTATCAAATACCCTTTCGCGAGTTTCCATTTTACCATTTTTAAAATAGTTTTCTTTAATGGTAATAGGTACTATTTGATCTTTAAATTTACCTGCTTCAATTGCAGCAAGTGCTTTGTTAACTGACTTTACAGAAAATTCATCCTGTTCTTTACGGCTTATATTATATTCATTTGAAACCATCTCAGAAGTAAGTCCCATACTTAAGAACCACTTAGGATGCACACGTGCTACGTCAGGATTGGGTACCATTCGCCAGCCACCCATGTTTATCATCGACATGGTTTCGGCACCGCCTGCAATAATAACATCAGCAATACCTGCTGATATTTTAGCAGAAGCGATGGCTATCGTTTCCAATCCTGATGAACAATACCGGTTCACTGTTGAGCCCGGAACAGCCACATTATCTAGTGACATTAATGATAGTAACCTTCCCATATTAAAACCTGATTCGGCTTCAGGAAAAGCATTTCCAACTACAACTTCGTCAATCTTTGTTTTATCTATTTGTGGAAAATCGTTCATCAGATGCCTGATAACTTCTGCTGAAATATCATCAGGACGTGTAAAACGAAAACTGCCACGTGGAGCTTTCGCAATAGCTGAACGATATCCTCCTACTATATATGCATTCATAGTTTTATATTTTAATTTCTTAATATCTTTCCTTTTGTTATCAGACTCTGAATTCTTTCAAGAGTTAAGCGCGTTGAGGCAAGTTCCATAAATACCTTGCGCTCAAGATCAAGCAAATATTGCTCAGATACTTCTGTAAGCGGTTGTGATATTTCACCTCCTGCCATCACTAATCCGAGTTTCTCTGCTATTATTTTATCGTGTTCCGACATATAATGTCCAGTAGTAAATCCGTCAGCGCCTACGTAAACCATCCCTAGTACTTCTCTACCAAGTACTTTAATATCGTTACGTGGAGCAGGTTGGGTATAACCTTTATCTGCAATCTGAATTGCTACATTTTTAGCATATGCCAATTGATGTGCACGGCTTACTATTACCTCATCGGTTCCTGGCCTTAAATAACCAAGGTCAAATGCTTCATAAGCTGATGTTGACACTTTTGCCTGACCAATACTTAGGTAACGATTAAGGAATGCATTAGTGCGTATGTCACCATCTTTGAGCTCATCTGATAAACGTACAGCAAACTCTTTTGTTCCACCACCTCCGGGAATAAGTCCTACTCCAAATTCAACAAGACCCATATATGTTTCAGCATGTGCTATAACTTTATCGCTATGTAGGCAAAGTTCGCATCCACCACCTAAAGCCATTCCATGTGGTGCTGCTACAACAGGTATTGAAGAATAACGCATTCGCATCATTGTTTTCTGGAACCATTGAACAGCCAAATCAAGCTCCTCCCATTCCTGCTCAATTGCTAGCATATATATCATTCCAACATTAGCTCCTGCAGAAAAATGATCTCCTTCGTTTGAAACAACCAACGCTTTATAATCGGCTTCAGCCATATCAACAGCTTTGTTTAACCCCTCCAAAACACCGGCTCCAATTGTATTCATTTTCGTATGAAACTCTGCATTAAGCACTCCATCACCTAAATCAAATATTGTGAGATCGTTATTTTCCCAAAGGACATTTGTTTGACGTATAACCTCCAACGAAAGCCTACCTTCCTGTCCAGGTATAACTTTATAAGCTTTTGATGAAATATCGTAGCAATACTTTAATCCGTTTTCAACTTTGTAAAAAGAAGTTATTCCGGCATCGAACATGTCGTAAACCCATGGGGCAGCTTTTTTACCAGCCTCTTCCATTGCTTTTACTGTTTCTTCAACACCAATTGCATCCCAAGTTTGGAATGGCCCTAGCTTCCATCCAAAACCTGCATTCATAGCATCATCAACTTTATAAATATCTTCACTTATTTCAGGAATACGGTTTGAGCTAAACTGGAATAATGCATTAAAAGATGCTCTATAAAAATCACCCGCTTTACCTTTATCTTTTACTAAAATTGGCATACGTTCTTTTAAATCGTCAATGCCTTTGGTTTTTTCAAAAACACTGAACTTAGGTCGTGGAGCCTCTACATATTCAAGGGTGGCAAAATCAAGAGAAAGAAATTTCTTTTTACCATCTTCTACAACTTTTTTAAAGAACCCCTGTTTTGTTTTTGACCCTAACCATTTGTTATCTAGCATTTTTTGAAGATAATCAGGAATACTGAACAGTTCATTAGCCTCATCGTTGGTTGTTTCCTTGATGTTATTAGCAACATGAACTAACGTATCAAGTCCTACAATATCAGCTGTTCGGAATGTTGCTGATTTAGCATGACCAATAACAGGACCAGTGAGTTTGTCGATTTCAGGAACAGTAAGTCCAAGATCTTTAACATTATTAAATAATTCCATTATTGAAAAAGTCCCTATCCTATTAGCTATAAATGCAGGTGTGTCTTTTGCAAGTACTGGTGTTTTACCAAGGAATTTAGAAGCATATTCTTCTAAAAATGAGATTATCTCGGGATCTGTTTTACTGGTGGGAATAATTTCAAATAACTGTAAGTACCGAGGAGGATTAAAGAAGTGAGTACCACAGAAGTTTTTCTGAAAATCTTCGCTTCGTCCTTCTATCATTGCTTCAACTGAGATTCCTGAAGTATTAGTGGTTACCAGCGAACCCTTTTTCCGTAAACTATCCACCCTCTCGAATACTGACTGCTTAATATCTAACCTTTCAATTACTACTTCAATAATCCAATCATAGTCTTTGATTTTTTGAAGATCGTCATCAAAATTACCGGTTGTGATACGTTTGGCAAACTCCTTTTTATATATAGGAGATGGTTTTGATTTAAGTGCAGCTGTTAGTGAATCGTTTACAATACGATTTCTTACGGCTTTGTCGTCAAGACTCTTGCCTGCTGCTTTTTCCTTGCCATTCAACTCTCTTGGAACAATGTCGATCAGCAACACTTCAGTTCCAATATTTGCAAAATGACATGCAATACCAGACCCCATTACCCCGGAACCCAGCACTGCTACTTTTTTTATTCTGTGTATCATATTTATTATATTAATTTTAAACTATGAGTTACCATTATTTTTGCGAATGTTTATTTCCAGTTTTACTTGTTCTTTAATAGTATTATTTACTTTTTCGAATATTTGCAGTTCTTTTAAGTCTAGTTTTTTAAAAAGCTTGCCATTAAATTCTAACACAAATTCTTCTATTTTATCTTTAAGTTTGGATCCCTTAGGTGTTAAAAAAATCCGAACAATTCTTTTATCCTCTTTATCATGTTTGCGATAAATCATTCCATCATCTTCCATTTTTTTTAACATCCGACTTAAGCTGGAGCTTGTCATTCCCATAAGAGGACCAATTTTTGTTGCCGGCATTCCTTCCTCACCAACATTTATCAATGCATAACCAATACCCTGGGTTATACCGTTTTCCTGTGCTATCAAATTGTACATTCTACGCATAGCAAACAACGTTGAACGAAGATGAAAATCTACTGTATCTTCTACTATCATTTTTTTAAAACTATTTTTTATTATGCATGCATTGCAAAACTAACATAAAAATGTTATGCATGTCAAGTGTTTTTGTGATTTTTTAGCAAAAGATATTAAGAAAGGGGTTCTATCTGGATTTAGGTAGTCGGTTTGCTTCGGTTAAGGATAGTTAAGCCGATCTCTTTTTCAGATATATTCAGATAACCTTCTAATAGCTAGCACTTCTATTTCTAGATGTGTTATAGTAGATATTTCTAAGACAGATAATATAAAACAAAGGATTAAAATTGTTTCATTCTTATTTCATGAATTACACTAGAGCTAACCCACTATATCACTCTTATCATTTAGGTCATTATATCTGCTATAGAAAATATATTTCTCATCTGGTGATAATGAAGGACAGGTTTCTGCAAAATCAGAAGTATTAATAGCTCCGTCGAATTTTATTGGTACTATCCAACCGTTCTCTTTGTTTTTAAATGAAATGTAGATATCGCCTCTGTAATTGAACAGAATAAAACTTTCATCTTTTGATATGTATGGATGCATACCAAATGGAATGCCTGAGAATTCCGTTGTTGGATATTTGCCATTTATTTGCTCAGATCTATAAATTTTAAAATCAGCTAAATTTGAGTAATACATGGTATTTTCATTTGTAAATGTTTCCCAAAATATACGAGTATCATTAACAGGAGAACCTACTAATTTTGGAAAAGACCACTTAGAATTTTCTTTAATGGAGACCCAAAGCTGAGTAATATCGTTTACATCCGAAGCAAAATACAATTTTTGTCCATCTGGTGTATAAAAGGCTTCTTGTTCACAATTATTATCACCTCTTAAATTGGCAATTTCCAGGCTTTTCCAATTTCCATCCCCAGACTTTCTAATAATCATAAGTCCATCCCCCGGATTTGATACTGTAAAAAAGATTTCATCATAATTGGGCGATATGGCCAAACCATATTCATACCTATCTTGAACAGAAACAATTCCTTTAGCAAAGATTTTTGGAATACTATCTGGAGGATTACTAAAAATGTCATTATTTTGAGCATTTCCAAACATTGTAAATGCAAAGAAAATGGGAATGACATTAACTAAGATTTTCATAATTGCCTAAACTGAAATAAGAATTTGATAAGCGACTATAAAAAGTATAATGACTAATATGCCTAAATATGCCGTTTTATGACCAAAATTTAGAGTCCAGCCAAATGATGAATTTATTTTTGGCACTATTATTCTTGGATCTTTACTATTCACATAAAATATTCCCTTCCAATTATTAGGATTCTTGCTGTTTGAATCAATAATCTCTTTTTCAACTTTTTTCTTCATTTTTTTTATTTTATTCCCCCAATAAGCCAAGCAATCAATTCTTCATTATCAACAATAGTCCATGTGTGTGGAGAAGAACCTGTATTAAAATCTTTTCTTTTGTTATAAGATGTTATTAGTTCTACTTGCGTATTTCCGGCTTGCTTCAAATAGTTGTAAAATCCAGCAAGGTCTATACTATTTATTGTATTATAATCTTTCCCCCTATTATCAACCCAACATACTATGTCAGGCTCATGGTACATTCTGATTGGAATATTTTTAAATAGTTCAATTTTACTTCTTTTTTCATCGCTATATACAAATGGTGAATAAGCAATATAAGCATCCATGGATTCGTCTGGTGATCCGCCAAGGTTCTTTTTAAGATAATGTAGTACCCAATGTGCTTCACCAACAGCATTTGGGTGATAATTATTAACTATTGCTTGCTGTTGTTCATGCCACATTCTTTCCATGTCTAATGGAGCATCACAAATAGCAATTGCATCAGGTCGAAAGCCAAATTTAGATTTATTCAACAAACCATATTCACTATATCTTAAAGCCATAGTTCCTCCCAGAGACATTCCAATTAGGAACTTAGGTTTGCTGGAAAGATTATATTTTTTCAGAGCGTTACCAACTAGCTCATCTATCGTATTAAGATCTTTATCAGTAAATAAAAACTCTATCACCTTACCTGTACTTACAAAAATAACTGCTATGTTTTTTTCTAGTGCTGGATTAATAATGGCAAACTCATCAATGTTTCTGGTTGTATCAAGTGCTGATCCACTTAACATTATAATAGTGGCAATGGGATTTGAATCAGGAAGATGAAGCGTGTATCCCTGTTTAGAAAGAGGAATTGTAATACTATCTGTTTCACTTAAAATTTGGTTCCCTATCAATTGTATATAGTCTTCACTTACCTTATGATTAAACTTTGGATTTTCAACTTGTGAATAAAGTAACCAAGATGATAATATTAGCAGGAAAAATAGAATTAGTTTTTTCATATTGTGTTTTTAATACTTCTAGTCCATACTTTGATTACCGTCCAGATTCACTAATTTCATCCAACAAACTAACTATTTCTGTATTTTCAGGATTTAATTCTTGTGCTTTCATTAGAGTTTCCTTTGCTAGTGGCAGATCTCCATTCAGTTTATAAGTAAAGCCTAATTCGTAGTATGCTTGCCATGAATTGGGATGCATTTTTATATTGAATAACAATAGTTGTATCGCTGATTGAGGATATGGATCTCTAAACAACTTGCTGAGAATGTTTATTTCGTTTTCTTTTTTAATAAAAACTTCATGATTGCTAGTTAGGAACTCTTTAGCTGGCTCAATACCATCGGATAGAATTATATTGCCTAATTCCGCAATAATTGAATTATCGCTAGTAATGGATTGAATATATTCATTTGTTTGAAAATTCAATTCTAATTCATTATTAGTTAAATGCTCTGATTTCAAATACTTATTAAAAAATATTAAGGCAGTACTACAAATGTAATCATAACTAGTACAAAACTTGTTCACATTTGGGCTGACCGAGCATAAATCAAAGAACTTCCAATAAGAGACAAAACCATTATGATCTATATAGGGCATACGGAACAGATACTTATCATCTGAAACTATAGAGTTGTAGTATGGATATATCGAGAAGTTTTCGTAGTTGTTTATCAATAGACAGTACGGCACATTTGTTTTTTTAAGATTAAAATCGACTACTTTGGAAAGTGTTATATAATGTCCATATTCCTGACTTCCATCCATACTAAATACAGCTCCTACATCTTCATTCCTCATCTGAAAAATTGTAGTGGCTAATCCTCCGGTACTAAAACCAAATATTCCCAAACCAGAATATTTTATATTCAAATTATCCTCAAAAAACTTAAGAATATACTCCATATCTTCCACTTGAGCTAATATGCTTTCCTGATCGTTTTTCCTAACTAAAGAATTAGCTCCTGCTGAACCAACCGCAATTACGAGATAACCATGACTTGCCAGATACTCACATATCATATGGTTTTGAACTGCTGATTTACTATTGGAAGGAGCATAAATAATTAATGGGAACTTCTTTGTTGATAAGACTCTGTCAACTCCATACTGCGCAAGCACCGGATAATCTAATATTTTTTGTGTAGTAAGACTCGTATCTACTCCAAAGTGCTGCTTGGCAAATCCAGCATAAGCACTTACGAAATTAAAACTGTTTCCTTCGACTTCTGAAAAGGATTTATCGAAGTTTTCACGCAATGAAATCAAGTCGATGTAATTCATAAAAGAATAGCGGTCCTTCTGGATATTCTCGTTGGATGGATACCAAAAATGGATCAACAAGGGTCTTGAAATAGTATCCTCATTCATTACATAAAGTCTGGATTTATCATAAGTTTTATAATATTTAAAACCTACGTTGTAAAACCCCTTTACTAAATCTTGGCAAAAGCCAAAACTACTCGATACAAAAATGATGACTAAGATTAAATAAACAACTTTGAGTTTCATAATTACATATTCTACATATTTTCTTTTCTGAGTTTCTCAATTATTTCTGAGCTCACCCACATAACGTCCTCGTTACCTCTGGCAACCCAACGAGTAAAAAAAAGATATTCACCATCGGGGGATAACGAAGGAAAACGCTCCTGCTTATCAGAGTTAATGCTTGTTCCTAAATTGATGACTTCTGTCCAACTTCCATCAGACTTGCGGAAGCATACATAAATATCGCCAAAATCAGTATCAGGATTTAGACGATTGGATGAGAACAAAAGATAACTCTCATCGGGAGCAATAAAGGGGGTCCAGCTAAGCAAGCCCTCACCAGCGTTTATGCTCGGAGGAAGTAATTCAGGTTTTGAGTATTCTCCTTTATTAAGTTCCATTCTGTAAATGCCAAAATCATTCATTGATCCCAAACCTTCGGCATGGCCAAGAAAATAGAATGTACCATCCCTGGTGACCGAATAATTATAAGCATGTTTAATTTCTGGGAAGCGAGCAAGAAGATTCATACATACGGGTTCGCTCCAATTATTATCCTTTTTCTCTACATAGTATGGCCCATTTTCCTCTCCATTATCTTTTCCAAAAGGAAGAAAATATAGTCGTTTACCATCAGGTGAAAAAACTGGCCCGCTAGTATATGGAGAGATTTTAGGTGCATTCCAGGAGTCGCCAACACGCTGCATTGTCATGCCAAATATTTGTGTTTCTTTTCCACTTTGGCGATAGTTTGATTGCCAGAATACTTCATTGCCATCAGGTGAAAATGTTGGAGTTCCATGTTCAATTGTTGTATCCGTTGATACAATTCCCAGGGCAAAAACAACAGGATTATCACCAGGTGGGGTTTGACCCAAATATTCACCTACTAGAATAGGCGTAATTTTATTTTCCTGTGCAACAACAAGATTGCAAAGTCCGATTGATAATATGAATAGTATTATTTTCATTTATTTTGCTATTAAAAACTATCTCTTTAATTCTTTGCAGATTTGTTATTTCTTAACCAATTTCGATGTATAAATTCCATTGTCTGCTGTATGGACTTGTACATAATAAAACCCTTTTTTTAATCTGGAAACATTAATCCTCGGACTAAGCTTATTTACATTTTCCTTGTAAACGACGATGCCTTGTACATTTATTATCAAAACAGTTTTAATATCTGCCCCGTTATACTTCAAATTACAATAATCTTTTGTAGGATTTGGATATATGATAAAATGATTCTCCTCAACAGTAGTTTGGCCAGTAATAAGCCCAAGTGTACCATCAAACCAAATATTTTGTCCTTTTACATCCTTTATGGATTCAGAGGATCCTTCCATCCATGTAATCAAAATTTGGTCATTAAAAATCATGGGTAGGTTAAGCCATCCTTTCGACTTATTGGAGGAAGCAAATTGAACAGGTTCGGCCCAATTTGAAATTCCGTTGTCGATACTGTAAGAACCTAGATAAGTGTAAACCGTATCAAAATACCCTTCAGTAGGATGTAAACCAAAAGCTACAAAGAAGTTGTTATCATCCATAATGCAACCGTTTATTCTGTGAAAGTTAACGCATTCGGCTAATAATTCCTTACCATCATTTCCCCATTCAAGGTTACCATCTTCTGTAATCTTCTGACCATAAAGAGATTTGTAAAATTGAATATCTCCCACAGTCTTTTGCCAGATAATTACTACATCATTATCTGATCCCTGGCCTACAACCATAGGATAAAAGTGATTCATATTCGCCTCCTCGCTAAGACAAATTCCATTATCATTCCATAAACTATTTCCATCAATATCTATGCATTGTGCATAGGCCTTAGCCCTCATTTCCTGATATCTATCATCATGCCATGTTATAATAGTTTGATTATTATTTGTCATCAATGCATCATATTTATCCCACCATGTTATACCTCCGGCATCTGTTACAATCTGATTTTCCGCAAAAACTGGCGTTCCGTTTTTATCGAACAATTGAAACAAAATATTAGCAGACTGGTTCATCCAGTCTCCGGTTAACTCTTTAAAAACAACAACTATATGATCGCCAGTAGAAAAGATTTGTTGCGATTCAACGTCTGAGATGCTTTTTCCCTGAAGGCCCCATGGTAAAGTTTGATCACTCATAATCCGTTGCAGAAAAATACTGTTTGTTGACATTCCAAAAACGCCTATCGAGGCAATAATTTCATTGTCACTATCGCAAAATGCTGAAATCGAAGTGATCCAATCGTTGTTGTTGTTTTCGAAAATACATAAACCATCACTTCCCCACAAGAAATCACCTTCCTGACTCAATTTATAACAGAACAAACTCAAATCGGCATTCTGCCTTTGGTCGGTCATCACAATTACAAGATTATCATCACTATCACATAACATTTGCTGCGGTTCTGGATTTGCATCCTGGGGGTGTGAACTAATAAGCAAGCCATTTTCATCCCAAAGCTTGTATCCATCTGAGTCTAATAGCTGGGCGTATAAATTGTAATTGTTGCTCTCTTTATAGAAGTAGCTAACGAAAATATTATTGTCAGATGTTTTTACCGAGGCCACACTCGTAATGCCGGCGCCAGAAAAAAGAATCAGGTTTTCTTCGGGATTATTATTCCATTGTGCCATTGCACATTGAAGAAAAATTAGTGCGAGACTTAATGTCAAAACTGTTTTTTTTATCATAACTTTTTTTATTAATACATGGTTATTAAATTATATTTTAATGAGGTGAAATTTCTTTACATCAATTTATTTATTATTGTTTTTATTTCTTTATCCGTAGTTCCTTTTCCATATCCATAAATGACATTTCTAATTATTCGATCCTTATCGAGTATAAAGAATACAGGAAAAGAACGAATAGAATAGCTTTTTAAAACTTCTTTCGTTGATAGCAAGAACTTGTACTCGAAGTGATTTCTATTCATATAGCTTACTAACACATTCGTATTTCTGCTCGAACACTCAATCGCCACAAAATCAAAATCTTCTTTATTATAACTTGCTGATAATTCTTTTAAGAATGGGATTGAAGCCTTACAAGGTCCGCAGGCTACACTTGTAAATTGTATCATTGATACTTTGCTTTTCATGTCTGTTAAGGAGAATGTCGATTTATCATCTGTTTGTAAAGTCCAGATGGGAGCTTCAGTACCGATGAGCTCATTTTTCTTTGTTCTTTTTCCTCCCAAGCTATAGGATTCGATTTTGTAATCATCAGGAAAATAATCCGAAGCTTTAAAGTCCTTTATATCAATTTCATTCAGTTCAATGTCGTCACAAATTCTTACAGAAATATTGTGATACATTTCCCTCCTAATTTTTTGAGGCAGGTTGTTCGTCTTGTCTATCCAAATTTCATAGATAGAAGTATTATCGCCAAAACTATATGGTGATATTGGCATACGGAAAGCTTTGCCAAAGAATTCAATTTGATTTTTCTCATAAATTATTAATTTCAAATAAACAGCGTTTTTTAAATCTTTAATTTTCAAGGAAATACTATCTTGTGTTTCAAGAGCGTAACGAAGAATACTTTTTGCAGAATTAAAAAAAGGAGGAGTTAAAGGTCTGAATGGATGCCGATTTAACTTGAAGCTATCGAGTACAATTCTTTTTTCATCATTATCAACGAGCGCTCTCATTTCACCATCATAACAAAATTCAAGAATTGAAGTATCTGGATTATTTAGTCTTACAAATGCAGAGCCTATGGTTGTATCTGACGGATTATTGTACTCTCTCACAAAGGAATAATAAATATCCAAAGCTGCCGTATCTCCAGGGTACCAGTTCTCAATTATTAGCTTATATGATGCTGATTCTATTGTTTCAAGCTTATTTAGAACTTTCTTCAAGTAATCTGGTGAAGTGTAGTCATCGGTGCAGGCATTAAAAAGAAATATCATTAATGCTAATGCAAGGATTGATAATTTTTTCATATCAATATTTTTAAAACAGTATGCTATTCATCTTTAATTAAATCACTTAACTTCCAAACTAATATGTCACTATTAGGAGTTCCTGCAATCAAATACTTACCATCCGGACTAAAATTTGCTTGCTGTATCTCTTTTTCTTCACCTTCATATTTCCATATCACTTTATGTGTATTTAAATCCCATAATCTGATGCAATAATCCTCATTACAAGTTGCTATATATTTTTTATCCTTACTCATGTTAAAATTACCTTCAAAACAGGGAAAAGGCTTATTAGAAACTAAACTTCCATTTGATAGGTCATAATAGTCCATTGTACAATTACCTTTATAAATACCTAGTTTTCCACTTTCGGTGAATAGCATATCTCCGGATAAATTAATTCTACATACCTGACTAAATGTTTCTGTTTCCCAAATGACTTTCACACCACTTTTATCCCACGAATGAGCTGAGCCAGTAATTAAATAACTACCATCAGGACTATAGTATGACCACATCCAATTTGTAGGATGTTGACCATCCAAAGTATCAACAAATACAGAATTTTCAATGTCCCAAATTCTAACTAACTTATCTGCTGATGCAATAGCTAATTGTTTTCCGTTGGGACTAAATGCAACACGATATATTGAATTCTGTATTTTTCCATCCAGTTCAGGTATTGATCCTTCAATATTTGCATAGTATGGACTTATCTGAACTTGATGAATTTTTTCTCCAGATTCCACATCCCAAATAATAAAAGTTCTATCCATTGAACCACTTGCAATAAGCTTATTGTCATTACTTACAGTTGCACACCAAACTTGGTCGGTATGTCCCTTTAGTACCTTTAACTCTTTAAATGTTTCTGTATCCCATATTCTAATAGTATTATCCCAACCATGACTTATTATGAATTCTCCGTTAGGACTAAAAAAAGCATTTTGAACTTTATGGTCATGACCACTTAAAACTTTATATGGCTTAGTGTTTTTCTCTTGACTGAAACAAGTAATAAAGCTTAGAAGAAAAATCATCAATGTTAATGTAGGGACTTTTTGTTTTTTCATTGTTAATAGGTTATATCTATAACTAAACTCTTAGTTGGTTATTGTCTATAACTAATTTTTTAGTTGATTGTTATTTAATTGGAATTAAAATCCATGATATATGTAGTCAAGCCCTATGCCAAGAAAGCTATATCGCTGAATGAATGAGCAATACGAATTGGTGAATTGAGATAACATTGACAAGACGTCAATATATTTTACACCAACTGTATATATAATTTACATCCTTTTTTTAAAAATAGTTCGCAAAAAAAATGCTTATCAAAAGACCAATAATCTTTGTTTTTATAGATTAATTCGTATTAAAGGTGAGTTTACCGCTGATGATTTAATGGAATACATGAACGCGATAGACGTAGGGAAAGTTAGTGATATTGGTCACTAGTATTAGCCTGAGTTCGATTATAAATTTATAGTTGAACTCAGCTTAGTGTTAAGTCAATCCCAAATCGACTCCAATGAGCCCCCATGCTGAAAGCCATTTCGGTATCAACCTTGTTTGAAGTAGCAATATTTAGAACATAATGCCCAATATTTAAGGATATGATCATCGCAATATGATTCGAGAAATCATGGCCTTAAAGCAATAGTTCTCCAATAGTCTGATAAAAAACTAAATCAGAAGGTGCTACCATTACATATTGCTGACTAAGATTTAGTAAGATCAACAGACTTATAACACCCATGATTAAAAAAACAGTGGCGATAATCCGAAAGCTAAGAAATCCAAGCGCAAAACTTTTATTATCTATTTCTGGTTTCGCTTTTTTAACAAATTATAGTTTTTAAACTTTCATTGCTTTGATAGAATACATATGTGGAATCTGATCACAGTATTTATCAGAAATCCATTTGCCCTTTTCAATTTCAGTTAAGTTAGGAAAACAGTTATAAACCTGATAGGGAAATTCATTCAAAAACTCAATTGCCAGGCCGTTGGAGATTAAACTATTTATAACTTCAGCTAAACTATGATGCCATTCAATGTGCTTCAAGTTCTTTTTTAAAACTTCTGATTTGTCAGTATAAGAATTCTCGACTACTGTCTCAAGTGGTGTTGATTTGAAATAACTTTCTGATATTTCGGATTCGTCATTAAGAGTGTAAATAAATGGGTGAAATTCCACCATATAGAATATTCCATTTGGTTTTAAGAAACGACTTATGATCTTCGCCCACTTGTCAAGGTTATTCAACCAATTAATTGCTCCGTAAGATGTATAAACAATGTCGAAAGTATCATTTAAGACATTCTCAATGTCATATATATTTGAACGTACAAATTTTGCAGGAATTCCTAATTCAGTTGATAGCTCTGTGGCTTTTTGTATGGAAGTGTCAGAAATGTCAACACCAACAACTTCTGCTCCCTGTCTGGCAAATGATAAAGAATCCATTCCAAAATGACACTGAAGATGAAGGAGTTTCTTTCCATTAACGTCTCCTAATTCTTCAATTTCAATATGGTTTAGTGAAGTTTTTCCCTTCTTAAAACTATCAACATCATAAAAACCTGACTCAGCATGTAAAGTTGTTAATTCATTCCAACTTTCTCTGTTGTGTTCAAAACTATCCATTGGTAATTTCTGTTGTTTGTTAAGGTTGTTTTTTGTCCATAAGTCTAATTCCTATCAACTTTAAAAAATTTTCTTTATATGTTTCACTAATTGGAATCAATTTATCTTTTATTTTAATGCGATTCCTTTCAATAAAATCAATTTTTTCTAATGTTACGATGTATGATTTATGCACCCTGCAAAATTTAGATTTTGGCAACTCTTTTTCTAGCTCGGTAAATGTTTGAAGGGTAAGTATTTTTTTAGTATTTGTCTGAATATTTCGATAATCTCTCATACCTTCAATGAAAAGAATATCTTCAAAGAATATTTTTTCGATACGATATCCATTTTTTACAAAGAAAAAATCCCGATTGTCATTAGTGGTTTTATCCAATTGAACGAAAACTTTTTCAACTGCCTGAATAAATCGCTCAATAGTGAATGGCTTAAGCAAATAATCGATTACATTAAGTTCATATCCTTTTAATGCATATTCACTATAGGCTGTGGTGAATATCACATATGGCTTTTTTTCAAGGGATTCTAACAATTGAATTCCTGTCAACTCATCCATTCTTATATCTAAAAAGATTAAATCAACTTGCTGCTTTTTGATAAAACCAATTGCTTCAAAACCATTATCAAAGGATTGTAGTAAATTGAGATATGATATTTTTTTAACATACTCCTTTGTGCGTTTCAAAGCAAGAGGTTCATCTTCAACTATTATACAATTAATGGCCATTTAATTGAATTTCAAGATTTACAATATACCAATTATTTTCTTTTTTAACATCAAGAGTATAATCCTTTTTGTAAATTAAATCGAGCTTCTGTTTTATTAACTTGATGCCTAAGCCATTGTTATTAGGACTAGTTTCATTCAAAGTGTTATTATGGTTTTTACAGAAAAATGATATCTGGTTTTCAGATATGTCAAATCTGATATTTATAGCATTTTCTATTTTTTTATTCGTTGAATGCTTGAAGGCATTTTCAATAAAATGTATAAAAATCATTGGGGCAATAAACTTATCATTTGCATTCCCATAAATTTCAAATTTAACAAAATTATCATTTGAAGTCCTGATTTTTTGTAAATCTATATACTTCTCGATATATTCTATTTCTTCAATTAAAGGGATTTTGTCAGTATTTGATTCATATAGCATAAATCTCAATATTTCAGATAGCTTTTTAAGATATTCTGAGGCTTTCTGAGAATCATCTTCAATTAGAACATCAATATTGTTTAATGAATTGAATAAGAAATGCGGATTAATTTGGGATTTCAACAATTCCAGTTGGCTTGCAATCTTATCTTTTTCGAGTTCGGCTTTAATTTTCCTATCCTTAATCCATTCAATAAACGCACTAAATAGAAAGCCAAAAACATTAAAATATAATATGTGGAAAAAAGTAGTCAGGATACCCCAGAAATCAACACGACTAGAATCATAATAGATTGCATCGAAATAATCATATATAATGACACCGGAAATTATAATTAAATATGTTATTACTAACCATAGAAAACGAATCGGTCGTTTTTCGAAAAACCTAAGTGAAAAATATGCCGCATAAAATACCACTGCTCCTGCAAGAGCAATATTTAGAAATTCAAGTAATTTCAGACTGAAACTTAACCCATCCTTTATAAACATATTGGCAGGTGCGAGAGAAAGTTTTATAATTATAATTATTAAAAAACTTTGAATTATCCAGAATAATAGATGAAACATAAATAGAATTGACTTTTTCATAATACTAACTTTTTAGTTTTGTAAATTTATACGTTTTGCTGTTCCGTTTTCATAATCTACATAAAACTCTAGCGAGTCAATTTTCCCATCCGTATCTTTAAATGTAATCTTCCAATCACGTTCAGGAATTATAAATTCTTTCTCGTTTTTAGCATATAACTTTTTTGTTTTGTTGTTTATGGTAGAATACAAGCAGTTGTCTTTTAAAGTTATCTCAAACGTAAATTCTACACTATCAGTTGAAATTCCGTTATAAGTTCCTACATAGCTTAATAATGTTGAAGCAGACACATCTGCGGCTTTCATTGTCTTTGGCTTAAATTCCGGCCATGAATATTGTTTCGACATACTTCTTAATATTTCGCCCATAATTTCAGCATTGTCTGAATTAGCCATAATAACTGCACCACTGCCTTGGTGAAAATAGCTGAAAATATTACATGTGTAACCTTTATTGCCTCCACCAAAAGCAATTGCAGTACTATCACCATGAAGTCGTATCATAAATCCATATCCCATATAACCTAGATTTCTGGTAAACAAAGATTTGGAAGCTTCTTGAGATACTATTTTATTGGATTGACCAAAGTATGCTTTTTGAATTTCGATTACCATTTTTGCATAGTCTGAAGGTGTACACCAAAGACCCGCGGCCGCTTTCTCAGGATAGATATGATACCCACCCTTAACCATTGAACCGTCATATCTGTATGCTTTTGCAATTGATTTTTCTTCATTTTTCGATAAATTATGGGAAAAAGTGCTATTTTTAATTTCCAATGGATCAAAAAGATTTTCCTTCATTAACTGGGGAAATGACTTTCCGGATACTTCTTCCATTAGCAATTGCAGAACTGTATATCCTCCACCTGAATATATCCATTTAGTTCTGGGTTCAATTACTACCTCCATTGACTCTGAATTGGCAGAACCTGTTCCGTTAAGAATATCTATTATATTCGGTATAGTATCGGAGACAGAGTACCCATGATAACCATGAACGTTTAAACCACCCAGATGTAGTAGTAAAAGTTCAGGAGTAACAGCTTTCTTTTTAGTAAATTCATTCTCGGGAATCTGCCATGATTTTAATTGTTCATTTACACTCTTATACAAATCAATTTTTCCTTGCTCTGCTAACTTAACAGCTACTATGCCTGTAATGGGTTTGCTCATTGATGCTGCTTGAAACATAGTATTAAGTGTAACAATATCGGTTGTTCCCTTTTCTTTAACTCCATAAGATTTTGCCCATTCAATTTTATTATCTTTAATAACTGCAATACTTAATCCAGGTACATCATAATATTGCATCCTTTCAATAATTGAATAGGTAATACTATCTTCATTTTCAATTAATACGGCTGGCAATAATCCGTTTTCTATTTTCAATATCTTTTTTTTAATACACAAGGTATTATTTGTCATATATACAGTTTCTGCTGCTTTATAACTACTACAAGATGAAAATATTACAGGGATCAAAAATGAAAGATAAAACGTGATTCGAATTGACTTTTTCATAGTTTTAATTTTTTAGTTAAACATATGGCAAAAGTCAGAGTTGTTAAATTGATAAAAAAATAAGTTCTGCATAATCGGGTTTATTGTCTGCAAAATACCGGATTAGCTCTTTTAGTAACTTCAAGTTAATTCATTCATTTTTACTTTTCTTATTCGTATCTTAAAGCCTCAACCGGATTTCGTGTTGCTGCCCGCCAGCTTTGCAAGCTAACCGTAACCAACGCAATTACAAGAGCTAGTAATCCAGCCAGTGCAAAAATCCACCAACTTAATTCGGTTTTGTAGGCGAAATTTTCAAGCCAACTATTCATGGCGTAGTAAGCAATTGGGCAGGCAATTACAAAAGCTATAACAACCCACTTAACATAGTCTTTATTAAGCATGGTTACTATTTCAGATACTTTGGCACCGTTTACTTTGCGGATACCGATTTCTTTAGTTTTTCTAGAAACTGTATTCATTACCATTCCAAGTAAACCCATTACAGACAATATTATAGCCAGTATTGCGAAAGCACTGATTAGCTTTGCCTGATCTTGTTCCTTAACGTAAAATTGGGTGATTTGATCTTTAAGTGTATAAATAGATACAATCTTGTCGGGTGATATTTCTTTGAATAATTTGGAAATACTAGCTTTTATTTGATCATCGGTTTCCCCTGATGTTTTAACAGCAAGAAGCCTCATTTTATCAGGGTGTTGTTGAATGATAACCATTGGCTCAATACTATTGTGCATATTATGTGCTGTAAAATCTTTTACAATTCCTTTAATAAGGAAAGATCCATTGAAAAATTCACCAGCTTTCAAATTGTACATTAAAGCTGCCGATTCATTAAAGATAAATTCATGCTGAGCTCCATTAAACTCACCAAAATGATCACCTTCAATAATTTCTATGCTCAATAATTCTGTCATACCTTTTCCCATAATTAAACCATCAAACACAATCTCCTCACCATTTTCAGGATTACTTAAGCGAATGGGTAATGTCCAGTTAAATGGAGGGATAAAAGATGATCCTGCAGTACTAATTACACCAGGCATTTGTTTAACCTGATCGCTTATTACACCAAATTTTTGAGAAAGTTCAGGAGTGTTTAATTCGCATATCATTACATTCTCCGGATTGATACCTGTAAAATTATTTAAGGAATAATTTATTTGTTTCTTCAATACAAGAGCTCCAACTAACAGTACAATAAAAATTGCAAAATGAAGACTTAGAAATGAGTTGCTCCATTGTTTTCTTTTTGGTTGAACTGAAATCTTTCTATTCAAAAGAAGTATGGGTGAAATGTTGGAAATTTTGATTCCAACAAAAAGACCTGAAAGTGAACCAGTAAGTAATGGAATTAGTAACAGCAGAGGAATTGTATACCAATCCGAAAGAATTTGATTATCAAGTGTTCGTCCTAAAGTGCTGTTTACGAATGGTGTTCCAATAATTACAACTCCTATTGCAGGAATTAAACTCAATAGCGATACAACATTTGCTTCAAACAGCATTTGTAAACGAATGGATAAAGCATTTGCACCAAATGCTCTTTTTACACCTAATTCTTTTAATCGACCATCCATTTTTGCTTTGGTAAGAATAATGTAATTAACCATTGCTATAATTAAGATGAAAAGGGCAATTGCTATAAAATATTTTAGTTCATTTGCATTTCCTCTTCTTGAGTAAGTATCAGTTATATCACTCGATTGTAAATACACATCGGTTGCAGGTTGCAAGCTAAAAACCTTTTTTCGATCTTTTTCTTCTTCAAATCGATCGCAATATTTTTGAAGCTGTTCACTTACGCTATTGGGATTTGCTTGCTTGTTTACTTTAACATACGTAACACAAACTCCTCTCTCCCAATTTGTTTTAAATTCATCATTTTCTGATTTATATTCGCCGAGTAGTTTCTTACGATTACCCAAAAATTCACCAATCAAATCGGTATGAGAAATAAACCTCGGAGTTAAAGTTGAATTGGATGGAAGGTCTTTAAAAACCCCACATACCGTAAGATCAATAAATTCGTTATTCAAACGTGCTTCAAAAGTCTTATTCATGGCATTACCATCGGGAAAGTATTGCATGACCATTTTTTCTGAAATAGTAACTTCGTTTATTGATTCAGCCGGTTTTCCTATTAGTAGGTCAATTTCTAAAAAATTAAAAATCGAAGGATCGGCACAAGCAAAATGCGTTTCCTTAACAATATCTTTTCCATCTTGTCTTATATCAAATCCCCTACTTTGATGATATCTAAAAAAGTCATCTATTGCGGGAATGTCATTTTTGGCAGACTCGCCCATGGGAAATGGCAAACTACTATTAGAACCATGCAATACCCTGTAAACTCGATCGTATTCTGGAATAAATTTATCAAATGAATTTTCGTGCATGTATAGCATTGATATCAGAATAATTGAGCCCAAACCTATACCAAGGCCAAGTATACTAACCACTGATTGTACCTTGTTTTTCTGTATACTTCTAAATGCAATTCCTAAATTAATTGACGGATTCATAGTTTATATATTTAACGAGTTATTCATATCTTAATGCTTCTATTGGATTCCTTCATGCGGATTTAAATGTTTGCCAACTTACTGTTATCAACACAATTACTATGGTTACGAAACCTGACAAAGCAAATATCCACCAACTCTATTCTTTATTTATTTTTAATTTTCAATTCGCTTAAGAATTATTTTATTAACCACCTTATTATCCTGTATGGCGGTTTGCTCAATTATATCTGGGTTTTTAAATTCAAATTCAAATCTAAAAGGAGCATTATCTGGGTTGATAATAATAATCTCACCCTTATTTGCTGATGTAAACCAAGTTGAACATATTTCAATTACAGAAGAAGATTCTTTAAGTTCTGCAATAATAAACCTGTCTATTTTATTATCATATCCATAAAGTTGTGCAACCGATTCAATAATTTCGCCATTTGTAGTAATATGACTTTTAGATATAATTCCGTTTGCAAACTGTTTGTTCTCACAAAAAAATACCGAGTTGTCGCCAAATTCACCTTTCCAGGTTCCTATAAACTGTTTCATTAATTCAACTTGATCTAGTTTCTTTTCTGTGGTTTGAGCTTGTGTTTTGTTCATGTTAATTAGAATAAATAAAATAATAAGGATTGTATTTAAAACTCTCATAACACTATTTTTGTTTACTGTTTTTTCTATAACTATCAATAATTTTACTATCAACCCAATAGATATCTGTTTTTCCCATTTTTGGGTGATTATACGATTGAATGAAATTATCTTTAATCGTTTTGTATGTTAATCTCTCTGTGGTTTCATTTGCTTCAGTTGATTGATTTGAGGTAAACAAGAAATACTTGCCATCAGGTGTAACAATAGGGCAGAATTCTCTACCAGTCACATTAATATCTTCACTCATACGCGTTGGTATACTCCAACTACCATTCAGATTAAATGTTATATACAACCCAGAACCCGCATCTCTACCATAAGATGCAAATATCATGTAATCTTCCTCAGGTGAAATAAAAATATCACCTTCCCAATGGCTGTTTACAGTATCATTTAATCTGATAGGATTATTAAAACCATATTCGAATTTCTCAGCATAGAAAATATCTTTATTATTCTTACCAATTCTTCCAGAAGAAAAATATAGTTTGCCGTCTTTTGTGAGGCTAGGATATGTTTCATCTGCCTCTGAATTAATCTCAGAAGATAATCTCTCAGGCTCTGTCCAACTACCTTCATCATTACAAGTCCTCCATATATCCCAGTCGCTTTTTGCAATTTCTGTTGAATCAATAGGTCTTTGTGAAATAAAATAGAGCCAATTACCATCATGAGTAATGAAAGGATCTGCATCAGAATATTCTCCTGAAAATGAAGCTACTTCTGGCTCAGACCATTGGTTGTTATCATATTTCATAAACATTATTACCAGTTGTCTATTTGGCATCCTAATGGAATAATAAAACTCTGTAAAATCTGGCGAAAAAACAGCGTTAATCTCTGCCATACCTGTAGACACAATATTGGGTGCAAATATTTCTGGAGTAAGTCCTGGTTCATTTTGCCCTAAATATTTTCCCTTTAATACTGGAAAACTATCTTTTTCATTTTCCAACTGTTTCGTATTACAGCCAAATACTATAATTAGTAATAAAATAAAAATATAATTTTTCATTGTGTTGGTTGTTAATCCACGTTTATTTTTTCAATTTCTCTCTCTCCAAGTTCATCGATAATTTCAGAGCTAATCCAATAGATATCTGATTTCTCATTTTTATCATTATATCTTCCAAAGAATAAATATTTACCATCTGGCGAAAGACTAGGACATGTTTCTAAGTATTCGGTGTTAACCTGTGGCCCTAAATTTACAGCTTTACTCCAATTACCATTGTTTGTTTTGAAAGCAATGTAAATATCTGTCTTACCATAACTGTCTGATTGTCTAGAGTCGAAAATAATAAATTGTTCATCTGGAGCAATATAAGCATGACCTGCACGTGGTAATCCTATTTCATTAATACTGTCATATATACCATTGTTGTTTTCTGACATGTGTATTTTAACTTTATCTACATTTGTATAGTAAAGATTTCCATTTTTACTAAATGTGGCATAAAATATTCTTTTTGAGGAATCATTAATTGGAGAATTTAACCGTTCACCTTTACTCCATCCATTTTTTGTTTTATGTGATAACCATATTTTTGTATATCCAGAATCTGAAACAGCATAATAAATGTCATTTCCATCAGGACCAAAAAATGCTTCTTGTTCCCAAAATCCTTTCTGGTTTAGATTTGCTCTTTGTGGCTTAAGCCACTTGTCTCCAACTCTTTTAATTTGTAATAATCCATATGGCTGAGTTGTATCTTCCGACTCTCCGGCATTGTAAAAATACTCATCATGATTAGGAGAAATTGAAAGAGCATATTCCCCTCGATTGGTAACAGAAATAATTTCGGGAGCAAAAATTATTGCAGAATCCTTAGGTGGAGTTTGTCCCAGATAATCTCCCGTGTGATTCGATATAAATTCTTGTGAATACAATCCTAGTACCAGAATAGAAATTATAATAATAAGAAAATGTTTTTTCATAATTTAGTCTCTTTCTTTCTAAAAATCTATTATATAATATTATCTGAGCAATCACTCATACCTTAACGATTCAACAGGATTCCATCGAGAAGCCTTATATGTTTGCCAGCTAACAGTTATTATCGCAATTCCAACAGCAAGTAACCCGGCTAGTATAAATATCCACCAGCTAAGGTTAGTTTCATATGCAAAATTTTGTAACCATCGTTGCGAAAAATAATAGAATATTGGAGTAGCGATAATAAAAGCAATGACCACCCATTTTATAATATCCTTGTTTAGCAGAAGTAATATTTCCTTGACTTTGGCTCCGTTTACTTTTCTAATTCCTATTTCTTTGGTGCGTTTTTCAGTCATTCATTTTAAATTCTAACAATTTCTTATAATCGCTCAATGCTTGTTTTATGCTTAAAATAACAATTTCAGGATCGTCTTTCTGAATAAAATGACCCGAATTTGAACAATAGAAAAACTTACCATATTTCAAGGGACTTAATAATTCTACCCAGCGCTTCATTTTAATATTATTATTAATTCTACACATTTCTTCACGATCGTAGATTGTAGGTTTTTCGTTATGAGAAAGTGAAAAGCCTCCAGCCATAATAAAATGAATCGGAACATCTGGCAAATCATTTCTAACACATTCTTCAAAACCACTTGCATTTAATTGTCTGGATATTTTCACTTCTTCAACATAAAAATTGGGCATTTCTTCATAAAGTTTCTCGACAAACTTTTCATAGGTTTCTCCAAATAATGAATCGATTTGATGTTGTGTTAATCCTATTTCCAGATAAGGTAAATCTCCATATCCTATTTTCTTAGTAAAGTCGATAGGATCGACAAAAATAAGTCCGGCAATTTCATCAGGATAAAGTGAAGCAAAACTTCTGATATAAGCCCCTCCAAAAGAATGTGAAACCAACAAATATGGAGGATTTAATTCTTTCGCCAAAAGCATTTTACGAAGACTATTTACAATATGAAGGGTTTCAGGCGGCAGACTGTCATTTTCGGAATCACCAATTCGTGGACGATTGTGCCGAAAAACAACATGAGTTTTTGAAATTTCATTAGCAACACTGTCCCAACTTGAAAATCCACTTGCCATCCCATTTTCAAAAACAACAACCGGCTTATCCTTTTGATTATTTCCTATTCCACTTATGGAAATTTCAACCTTAAAACCATTTACCATAATAATTTCACTCTGTCCAAAACTTGCGGAAACTATTCCCAATAGAAATATTATTACTAGTATTCTAGACATATATATAATTTAACATGTTTACTCATACCTCAATGATTCAACAGGATTCCTTCTAGAAGCCTTATATGTTTGCCAGCTAACAGTTATTATCGCAATTCCAACAGCAAGTAACCCGGCTAGTATAAATATCCACCAGCTAAGGTTAGTTTCATATGCGAAATTTTGTAACCATCGTTGCGAAAAATAATACGATATAGGAGTAGCAATAATAAAAGCAATAAGCACCCATCTTAATATATCCTTATTAAGTAGAATCAAGATTTCGGTAATTTTCGCTCCATTCACTTTTCTAATTCCAATTTCTTTAGTACGCTTTTCAGTTATAAAGATGGAAAGCCCCATTAAACCAAGGCAAGCAACTATGATTGCCAATATTGAGAATACATTTATAAGTTTCAATAGTAATTGCTCTGAAGCATACAGAGTATTCAACTGTTCATCAAGAAATGAATAAACTATCGGCTGACCTGGGTAGATTGATTCCATTTTCTTATTAACTGCCTCAATAACTTCTCTTACTTGATTCTGTTCAAATCGAGCCAGCACATATCTATTAATACGTGCATTGGGACCCCGAACAAAATATGCAAAACTCTCAATTTCTGAATGAAGTGATGCATAATGAAAATCATTAACTACACCAATAATTTTAAATTCAGTATTGTCATTTTCACCAGATGGACTTTCATTATCAGATAAATTACCTGTTATTATCTGCTCGTCTGAATATACAGTTTTTAATTTATTATAGAATGTTTTATTAATTATCCACCCATCAGTGGCATTTTCCTTTAAATCATTAAAATATACTAAAGGCTTAATCTTCAATGTTTGTATTGCATATTTGTCTATAAACCCAAACTTAAAAGGAAACAAATTATCATCACTTCCGAAATTCATATCCTGAAATTTGTAACCCGGATAATGCTGAGCAGTGGCTGTGCTTTTAATGCCAGGTTCATTCAATAATTCCTCCCGGAATAATCTAATTTTCTCATTTAGCTGCGGAATTTTGATCACAACAACATTTTCTGCGGAATAACCCAATTCCTTTTTCTCAATAAAATTCATTTGTTTATTGACTAGCATGGCAAAGCCCGTTAGGCTAATAACCAGTACAAATTGGAAAATAACCAATGGTATAGCAGCCTTAATTCCTCTGGGTTGAACATATTCATTTATTATTGTCTGAGTTTTAAACAAACTTAAAGAACTGAGAACAGAAACAACAATAACAACGATAACAAATAAACAAATTGAAAGAATCCAAAATTCAGGACTTTGAAATGGTATTATCCAATTGGAGAAAAAATGCCGTGCAAGAGTTATTTTGAAACTTAATAGCAATGTAATTGCAATTAAAAACCCCATACTAACTGATATTAAAACTTCTATTGCAGTTTGTGAAAACAGATTAAGTTTATTGCCACCTAGAAACCTAAAAACCAAAGTTGATTTTCGATAATACGAGCTCCTGGCAATATGCATAATAACAAAGTTGATCACTGCGATTACAAATATTAAAAAGCCAACTAACAGTAATATATTAAGTGATGAACGTCGAATTGTAGGCTGCTTCTCATTGGATAAACCCTGTGTGAAATGTATATCACCAATAGGTTGTAACCTATGATTAAGGGCATCCAATGGGGGACCATGAACAGAACCTAAAACGGGCTGTAATTTAGATTGAAGACTTTTCTCCAGTGCTGCAATATCAGAATTAACAAAAAGCTTTACATATAATAACCCTCCAAAAACTTTACGTGATTTCAAGGTTTCTACAGTAGGATTGAAATGTCCTTCTTGAGAAAGCAAAATTTCATATTTCAAATGAGATGTATGTGGCAAAGGTTCCACAATACCTGTAATAGTATAGGCAATCAGACTATCTTGATTTCTGGTAAAAGATCGTAGTAGTACAGTTTGTCCGAGAGGGTCGCTGTCAGGAAATAAACTATTTGCCATTTTAGGAGTTACCATCATAGTGTTAGGATTATTAATGGACTCCTTCTCTCCTGAGATTACTTCTATGGCGAAGTAATCAAAGAATGTACTATTGACAAAAATTGCATAATCAACCTTAATTTTAACATCACCCACAAACACTTCTTCAACATTATGATTATCATAGCATAATGTATGCGATTCAACTTCCGGATAATCATCCAATACATCATCAAAAGCAGCAAAGGTGTTTGTAAAGTAAGTTCCATCACCATAACGAGTAATAATCCTAAAACTATTTTCACCATTGGGGATATATTTATCAAAACTAAAATGATAGTAGGTAAATAATAGAATTGCAAGACTAACTGCCATAGCAATTCCAAGCCCTCCAATATTTATCGCCGAATAGGCTTTGAACATAAGTAATCGTTGGAATGCTATTTTTATGCTTTTCTTAATCATATCAAATTAATTATTGGATTATTCATATTTTAACGCATTAACCGGATTAACATAGGCTGCTTTAATAGAAAAATATAGTACGGATATAAACCCTATTGCCAAGGCAATAATCCCGGACACGATGGGGATTACATTACCAATCTCAACCCTATAGGCAAAAGTATGTAACCACAAATTCATTGACCAATATGACAATGGGATTGCAATAACAATGGCAATCATAATTAAAAAGGCTATATCTTTATACAGTACCATAATTATTTGAGGTATTGAAGATCCTAATTGTTTTCGGATTGCAACTTCTTTTGCCCTTTGAGCAACTGAATAAAATGACAGACCAAATAATCCCAAGCATGATAACATAAAACAAATGATCGAAAATAATTTGATTAATTTAAATTGATTTACTTCTATTGAATATGACTCTTTGATATTTTCATCCATAAAAGAATATTCAAAAGGAATTTGAGGTACAACATCGGTAAAAACAGTACCAATATCCTTAAGTGTGTTTGTAAGATTGGTCTCATTAATTCTTAAATGCAAATAACCTCCTGGAGCTAATACAATTACAATAGGTTCAACTTTATCATGTAGAGTGCTAATATTAAAGTCTTTAACAACGCCTATAATTTTTCCTTCTGGCCATTTGAAATATCCTCCGTTTATAATTTGCATTTTCTTATCTACTGCATTTTCCCAACCAAAATGGTTTCGAAATGACTCATTTACTATATAAGCTGTTTTTGCATCAGAAATAATATTTCTATCAAAGTCTCTTCCTTCAATGACTTGCATTTCCATAGTTTTGATATACTCATGATCGACAATTAGCCAATTAAATAATTGTTCTTCAAATCCTGATTCTGTCTCTACACTAAAATTACACATTAATTCTTGCGTATTTGGAAGAATATAGGCTGTTGACGCCGAAATAACTTGTGGATTTTCAAGCAATTTTTCTTTTAGCACTGGTATTTCTGAACTCTCCAACTTGTCTATTGGAATAACAATAAGGTTTTCTCCATTGAACCCAAGATCTTTATTGTTGATAAAGTTAATTTGTTTATTCATTGTTAGTACGCCTATTAAAACACTAACCGAGAGAATAAACTGAAAAACAATGAGTGATTTCCGATATAGTACGCTCTCCTTTTTATGTTTATAACTTGAGCTAACTGTGCCTAATACAGGAATTGAGGATAAATGAAACGCCGGATATATTCCGGATATTAGACCTACAATTATTGCCAAACACAAAGACATTAGTAGTAGGTTAATATTTTCAAAAAAACTAAATTCGAGTTTTGCATTGAATAATTGATGTAGATAATCTGCACTTATTATAAACCTGACAAATACGATGCTTATTAAAAACGCAATTAACGTCAATGCCAATGATTCAATAATAAAATAAATCCTAAGAGTTTTTTGCTTGGCACCAAATATTTTTTTTACTCCAATTTCTTTCGTCCTATTTATTGCGAAAGCAGTGGACATATTAATGTAATTAATTGAAGCAATAACTATTAAAAACAAACCAACAATTCCAAATATATAAACATAGGTACTATTGCCTTTTGGAAAGTCCTGAGACAAATCAGAGTTATAATGGATATCAGCTAATGGTTCTAAAATTACATCTATGGTTGCTTTAATTCGTTGTGATTGCTCCAACATATATTTATCGAAAAGCTGAGGATATTTATCATATATTCCCTCAACAGGTGCATCAGCTTTCAATAGTAGATAAGTATAGCAAGTTGTTGTAAACCATTGCGTTCCTACTGGTTCAAAGTTAACCAATGCATCAAATTTTAGGTGTAAATTATCTGGCAGGTCCTCTATTACTCCAGTAATCTCATAGTTCACGGTATCAATCTCTATGATATTTCCAATTGGATTATTATTACCAAAATACTTTTTAGACAAACTACTTGTCAATACAATAGAGTTTTTCTTTTGCAAACATATAATGGGGTTACCCAGAATAAATTCATGTGTGAAGATATTGAAGAAACTGGTATCGGCATAAAGAATATCCTCTTCAACAAATGAGTTACTATTTGTTTTAACAACAACTTCACCCAAAGGTCTTATCCTTACAAATGATTCGATTTCAGGACATTCATTTTTCAACATTGGTCCTATTTTCTCCGAAGACAACGCTTTCTTCATCGACCTACCCGATGATGTTGTAAAATCATAACCAACTCTATAAACTCGTGCATGATTAACATGTTGCTTATCAAAACTTATGAAATATTGTAGAAAAAATAAAATTACTATTCCACAAACTAACCCTAAGGAAAGATTGAAAATATTAAAGAAAAAAAGATTCTTATTCTTAGTAATTATTTTTAACGCTAATTTCAAATCTGTTTTAAACATATTGTTT